>WNFY01000378.1_pt1 | contig 38582 bp, 38 predicted proteins | sample 5400091 | NCBI WGS metagenome assembly WNFY01 (sample SAMN13153364, study PRJNA577476) | soil metagenome | isolation source: 60 cm soil or saprolite under grassland replicate 1 | place: USA:California | collected 2016-06-15 | reverse complement strand
ACTTCTCGTCGAAGTATTTCCGAATTTCTCCCATCCGCTGGTTGTACCATTCGATCGTCCGGTCCGGATACTCATACTGCAGTTCCACTTCAATCAGCGAGCGCTCCTTAAAAGTAAAGAGGGTGCGCTTCAATCCGGGATGAACAAGGCCTTCCACTGTCCAAATCTCCCGGTTCTCCTTTTTTTCCCGCGATACAGTTTTCGCCTTGGCCCCATACAGCACAGCTTCCACGCGCGCCATGGAATCGTTCCAACGAAAGCCAAACGGCGGCAACAGCTCTTCGCCAGCTCCGAAAGCCTTTGACGCGCACGACATAGAGAGATAGAAAGCGATCAAACCGACTGGAAGAATTTGCCGGATTGGCCAGGTCCCATTCAGATTGACGACGCGGTTCATTTTCCAGTTCGATTGGGTTGTCTGGGTTTTCGATTCGCAGGGCATGCACGTCCCATAGCCTTGGAATCAGCAAAATGCGCAGGCTCTTCAATTCGGTCAACTCGCGATTCCTCTGCCAGGGCCGGGACCCCCATAACGGGCGACGTCTCGGCGGCAACTGATCCGCAGCCAATAAGCCGAAATTCTTAGACTTCACTGCGCACCATGAGCGTGTGTTTTTGTTGTTCTGGGTGACACGCGCGTTTCTCTTTTTCAGTCAAGAAATTTTTTTCGCGTGACGAAAAATAAAGTTCAGTTTTTTTCTTGTCGATTTTGACGGCGGTTTCTAATCTCAAGCCCGTTGGGCAGGGCAGCAAGAAAGCAGTTGTGAATAAGATGTGAACATTTCCTAAGAAACTTCCCCGCAGTGAGAATGAACGGCACCGCACCTCCACAGAACAAACCAGCTCCTGCGCATCGCTCTGTCGCCGCAGCGTATCCGCAATTAAGCTGCACAAAGTCCAATTTTCCCTCGTATTTACGCATCTTGGGCGTTTTTTCCGAGCGTTTCCCTTGGAAACTGCGGCGGAAATCAGCCCAATTTCGCCTCGGGCGCGCGGGGCAATTTGCCCTCGTATCAGCCTCTGTGGCGATTGTGTAACACTGTTAACAAGTTTGCTATGGACAAAAAATGTGCGCAGGTATGGGAGCGATTATCCGCTGCGCTCAAACCACAGATCAGCCCTGATAGTTTCAAGCGCTGGTTTTCTGCCGTCGAATTGGTCCAGGCCACCGATAAATCGCTCACGCTTCGGGTCCCAAATAACATCTATCAGTTTTGGATCGAGAGTAACTACATGACGGCATTGCAAACCGCGGTCGTCACCTCACTTGGTGCCCCGCGCGCGGTAAGATTCTCCTCGCCCTCTGGAACTGCGGGGCAAACGCCTTTGGAGGACGCCGTCACCTTAAAGGAGATTTTGCCAGAGGTAACGGGCGACACAAAAACAGGCGCAAGCGTGCTCGGGCTCAATCCGCGAAACACGTTCGAATCCTTTGTGGTGGGTCCGAACAACGAGATTGCCCATGCCGCCAGTCTCGCTGTCGCGCAGTCACCGGCGCGCACTTACAACCCGCTCTTTATTTACGGCGGTGTCGGCCTCGGCAAAACCCATTTGATGCAGGCGATTGGTCAGTACGTTTGGGCGAAGAAAAAAAACACCAAGGTGATGTATCTCTCCAGCGAGCTCTTCATCAACGAGTTCATCGATGCGATCCAGCACAGTAATCTGGTCAAGTTCCGAAAGCGCTATCGCCAGGCCGATCTCGTTTTGATCGACGACATCCAGTTTCTTGGAGGTAAAGAGCGTTCGCAGGAAGAATTTTTCCACACCTTCAACACACTCTTCGACGGCCACAAACAGATCGTGCTCTCCAGCGACCGGCCCGCTTCGGAGATCGCGAACCTGGAGCACCGTCTGGTTTCCCGCTTTGAGTGGGGACTCACCGCCGAGCTTCAGCCGCCGGACATCGAGACCCGTATGGCGATCCTGCGAAAAAAAGCGCGCACGATGCAGATCAAATTGCACGATGAGGTTTTCCAATTTCTCGCCAATCGCATTCGCACGAATGTGCGTCGCCTGGAGGGCGCGCTCATGCGCGTGGCCTCTTTTGCCTCACTAAGCGGAAAGGAGCTTACGCAGGAAGTCGTCGAGCATTTGCTGAAAGATATTTTGCAGGAAGAAGGACGCCATTCCGTTACGATCGAGCAAATCCAGCGACGCGTAGCCGAACACTTTGATGTGCGTGTGGCGGATATGACGAGCAAACGCCGCCCGGCCAGCATTGCCTTTCCGCGACAAGTGGCAATGTATCTCGCGCGGGAGCTTACCAAGGCGTCCCTGAATGAAATTGGGGATGCATTTGGCGGACGCGATCACGGCACCGTCCTGCACGCTTGCAAACTGGTAAAGAAACGCATGGCCGAGCACGACAACCTGCGTCAGACGATTTCTTTTATCGACAGTTCGCTACAACGCTGATGCGTAATTCTGTCCCGACACGTCGGGATGACCGTCACATTAATTTCTTGACGAGAACGAGAGCAACAGTAAGTGCGGCGGTCCCCCCCGACGTGTCGGCTACACCAAAAGGCAGGAGCGAGATTACGGTTGCCGAATAAAATTGAAAGCCTTACATCTTAAGCGCTTCTATCCATCATGAAATTCAGTGTCACGAAAGAAAAACTGCTTGAGGGCCTGCAACAAGTCCAAAACGTTGTCAGCACACGCACGACTTTGCCTATCCTTTCCAATGTTCTCTTGCAGGCCGACGGCGACGAAATCCACCTGACCACAACCGATCTCGATGTCGGCGTGCGCGGCAGTTGCGAAGCACAAGTGGACAAGGCTGGCGCAACCACACTCCCGGCACGTCGTCTTTTCAACATCGTTCGTGAGCTGCCCTCCAGCGAAATTCAATTCGATGTCGATGGAAAGAATGCGGCCTCGATCCGGAGCGGACAAAGCTTTTTCAAAATTCTCGGATTGCCAGAGGAAGAATTTCCGCCGCTGCCGAAATTTGAGGACGCGAAAGTCGTCACCATTCGACAAAAAGATTTGCGAGACAGTTTGCGCAAAACTTCCTATGCCATATCGACGGACGAGACCCGTTACGTGCTGAACGGAGTCCTTTTCAGTTTCAAAGACAACAAGCTCACACTGGTGGCAACCGACGGCCGGCGCCTTGCCATGGCCGAAATCGAACTGGAATTCCCGCGCAGCCACGAAATGGACATTATTGTTCCCACAAAAGCGGTCACCGAATTGCAGCGCCTGCTTGGTGATGACGGCGACGTGAAAGTGAGCATGGGCAGCGGCCAGATCGCGTTCGATCTAAACAAGACGCTGCTGGTTTCGAAATTGATCGAAGGCAATTATCCGAATTACCGCCAAGTAATTCCGGCAGAAACAAAAGAGCGGGTGAAACTGGAGCGCGAGACATTTCTAAATTCACTGCGCCGTGTTTCGCTGCTGGCGAGCGACAAATCGAATTCGATCAAGCTGAATTTCAGCAAGAACAACATCGACATCACCGCCAATACGCCGGAAGTGGGCGAAGCGAAGGAATCCGTCGCGGTGCAGTACAAAGGGCGCGAGTTTTCCATTGCCTTTAATCCAGAATTCCTCATGGCGCCGCTGCGCAATCTTAGCGAAGACGAAGTCTTTCTCGACTTGATCGACGAGATGAGCCCCGGCATCCTGAAAATTCAGACGCCGTTCCTTTACGTGCTGATGCCGATGCGCATCAGTTCGTAGTGGTAGGGATCCCGCAGCTGCGGGAGGCCGTCCGTCTTGACAATTCCGAAAATTTCGGCGCGCCCAGCGGTCGCGCCCTACCAAAGCGAAATCGGTTCTATTACGTCTTCGCATCCAATCTCACGCATATCCCCATTTAGCCCACGTATGACCTCCACATTCTCATTCATCGGCGCCCAGACCTCCGGATTCGTCGGACCAAATAACAAAATGCATTTTGCGCCCACGGCCGCGGCTAAGTGCGAGATTCCACTGTCATGTCCAACAAAGATCGCGTGTCCCAACAGAGCGGCGAGGACCGGTAATGGCAGATTTCTTGCAAACTGGACACGATCGTTTCTCCAAATCGTTTCCAATTCGTTCGATCGTCCTTGATCTGCCTCACCAGACACAATGATCAACGATCCGCGAAACTTATCCGAATCAAGTACGACATTTCCGAACTCGATCCAGTTCTCAATCGGCCAGTTCTTCATTTCACTGCCGCTGCCGGCATGAATAGCGAGAATCGGCCGCGGCATACCGCGTAGAAAATCTTCGGCAAATTTTCGGTCTTCCGTCGAGGGGTAAATCCTCGGCGCGAAATCGCTGGCTCGCAGTCCGAGCTCTTCGAGCGGTTGGGCGAGCTGACGCGCGGCATGGTCACGATCATCGACCTTTGCAGGGCCGTGGATCAGATTCTCGACGCCGCATCGCCGCAGATTATTCTCAAAGATTCCATCTGGATCGTAGAGATAGCTGATGACCAAATCGAAACTTGCGAAATGATTTGCGAGGTCATTGGGCAGTTCCGAGTTTTTCGCGAAGAAGCTCGAGAGCGGCCCATATTCGATGGAGCGAGCGGCTTGAGCATAGAAGCGGTTCTCCGCCAGCACAGCAATATGCTTGTACCCGAGGATCTCCAGGTGCGCTTGAGGATAGGCCTCACGCAACGCCTTTAGCGTTGGCAAAGTAAGAATAAAATCGCCAATTGCGCCGCCGCGGATCACTAGGATCCGGTTCATACGCGCTACTGTAGCGGCGCTCTATGAGCGTCGCACTTATTCGACCGGCGGACACAGACCACAGTTACAGGTCCCGTCCCTCAGTATCGCGTAAACGCAAATGTGAGAATCACGCAGCCATAGATGAACGCAAGAGCGTGGAGGAAACGCCAGCGGAAGACGCTCCGGGTGCTCCAGTTAATTTGATTGCGAAGCACATACGGGATCGAAACCCAAAATAATCCCGCGACGATCAACACATAAGCGAACACCGTAACGAGCAACCGGCTCGTTTCGTGGCGCAAAAAGGCTGCATCGAGCAGTGGTTCCGCGCCCAGCAAACAAAGAATTCCAAGCGCGCGCACGGCGAGAAATTCATCAACGAAACGAAGGGCGAGGACGTAACCGATCGGCAGCGCAATGAGCAGCGGCCGCCGGAAGGATGAGAATTCGCCCATCTGGATCGTCGCGACTAGCCAAAACGTCCATGCAAGACAGATCGTCAACAGAACAACTCCGGCGACGGAAGAACGTGGAAACCGTTGCGCGACACTGACGAGGTCGGGTTTCACTAAACCGGGCGCGCTGATCAAAATAAGGAATGCGCCTGCGATGATGCCCGCAGTTTGCAGGGACAGATGGTAAATCATGCGTAGAACTTTGGTGATGGCGTGTGAGTTTGGATAAGGTGGTGCAAGTTTTCAACTTGCGATTGCGCGGGCGCAACTTCAAACAATCTCGCCCGGGTAAGCGAAAAAGCGGCGCAGCAGCGCCGCACTCCAAAACGCAAGCGCCTAATGTGCATTGTAATCACGGCCACGTTTTGGAGTGCGGCTGGGCTCTGCCGCTTTGTACACTTAACTTACTTCTGCGAAATCTTCAGAGAATACTCTCTGGCAAAATCGGCGTGCCGTATAAGCTGAATCCATTGGCCCGCTCGATTTGGACATCGACGAGCTCCCCCATGAGTTCATCGCTGTTGCCTTCGCCTGCCACGCCAGCCACCTCGCGAAAGCTTTCGGAATACCCGGGCGAAGGCGGAAACACGACAATCTTGTTCGTGCGCGTGCGGCCCATCAAGCGCGCCGGGTTTGTTTTGCTCGGCCCTTCACAAAGAATTTCCACATTGCAGCCGACCAACCGCTCGCCGGCGCGTCGGGTCGATTCGTTCACGATCCGCAGCAAATCCTGGTTGCGTTCTTCTTTAACGCGCTCATCGATTTGATCCGGCATTTCCGCGGCTGGCGTATCACGTCGCGGCGAATAACGAAAGATGAACGCATTGTCGAATTGGATTTCCTCCACCAAATCCCGTGTCTGTTTGTAATCGTCATCTGTCTCGCCGGGAAATCCCACGATGATGTCGGTGGTGATCGCGATGCCACTGCGCGCCTGCCGGATTTGCTGGATAAGCTCGACATATTTCTCAGCGGTATAAGCCCGGTGCATTGCTTTCAGAATTTTGTTCGAACCGGATTGCAGCGGAAGATGAACGTGCTCGGCCAGTTTCGGCAGGCGCGAGATCGCGTCGATCAAATCGCCCCGGAATCCGATCGGATGCGGCGAAGTAAAACGGAGCCGCTCGAGCCCATCAGCTTTGTGAAGAGCGTCCAGCAACTGCACGAAAGGAGATTTGTTGTCGATCTTCGGGAATTCGTGACGACCGTAAAGATTCACGATTTGCCCGAGCAACGTGACTTCCTTCACGCCGCGCGATACCAGATCGCGCACTTCGCTCACGATTTCGTCAATGGAACGGCTGCGCTCCGCGCCGCGCGTCTGCGGAACGATGCAAAAGGTGCAATGCATGTTGCATCCCTGCATGATCGAAACAAACGCGGTTGCCTGCCGCGGCGCGAGTTTCTGATCGCGAATCGTCGATTGCGAGCCGGTTTCCTCGGCAACATCCACAATCGAGAAACGCAGATCGTCCATCGCTCGATGGTAGGGCGCGCTCTCCGAGCGCGCCGCCTTACGCGCCGCCAATTCCTCCACGTACTCCGCCACGCGGTGAAACTTTTGCGTGCCAACGACAAGATCGACATGCGGCAAATTCTTGAGCAGGGATTCGCCGCGCGCCTGAGCCATGCAGCCAAGGAAACCGAACACAACATGTGGCCTCTCTTTCGCCATGCGTCCGAGCATTCCCATTTTGCCAAGCGCCTTTTGGTCAGCCATGTCGCGCACGCTGCAGGTGTTTAAAAGCACGACGTCGGCCTCCACCTCATGCGCGACCCGCTCGTACCCGCGCGCCACGAGCGAATGCGCGACCTGCTCCGAGTCGCGTTCGTTCATCTGGCAACCGTAAGTCTTAATGAAAAATTTCGGCATGGACGGGCGAAAATAATACACGGAGTGGCACTGTTTGCCACGTCCGGCGATCCCGTGGCGTGCTAATTTGCTTTTTTGAGCAGGAAATAACGGTTTGCGACGATACGGAATGAGCAACCGCCGCGGATCTCTACGATGTTCGTTGGCGCACCACCATGGGAAAATTGAAGCCAGCCATCATCCAACGACAACTTGCGCCTGCTTGAGAAGCTGGAACGCCCTTAGTAAACTCAATTTGGATTAACTTCGCTATTTAAGAATGACACCGCTCACCCATAGCCGCGGCAGAATTTGCGATCTTCAACCCGATGACGAGGTTTTCATCGGCGACACGCCCTACTTTGTAAAGAAAGTAGCAAGAGGAGGTATGGGGCTCGTGCTCCTCATAAATCAGGATAGCAAGAGGGCGCCGCTCCGGCGTAACGTGCATGGCTTACGGGTCGCACTCAAGACAATCCTACCGGACTTTCTCACTGATCAAACCAAAGATATGTTCCGTCGGGAGTTGGCTGTCTGGGCAGCATTTCGTCATCCCAACATAGTTGCCCTAAATGAGATACTTGATGGCGGTCCTGACGGTTGGGTCGCGGCAATGACTGGGTGTCTGGGCTCTTTGCGTGAACACCTGACCAAAAGTAAGAAACTTTCTCTCAAGGCGGCGACCGACATATTCGGCAATATGTTAGACGGGTTGGCTTACGCTTACAATCGTGACCAGGTTCTCCATCTGGATTTGAAACCTGAGAACGTGCTTTATCAGTGGAATCCTGAAAAATTGCATCTTGGCAACGTGGTCGGTAATCCTGAATGCTGGTATTTCAAACTTTCTGATTGGGGTCTTGCTTCAATTAAACAAGAGCAGCTAAACAAAGTGATTGGCTTGCCCCGAAACAACCAGATCCGCATGGATACGTTCAATAACGTGGGAACCATTCTGTACATGGCTCCGGAAAGATTTGTAAAAGGCAACCGATCTTCACTTGCCAGTGATACATTCAGCCTTGGATTAATTTATCTTGAAATGCTTACTGGACGACTGCCTTACTCATTTCAAATCGACCCAGTGGACGACCTTTTGTCTGGATCGTACTTTACAAATGCTCAACAGCTTCTGAGACAAGAAGCAGTTTCAGAATCAATTCAAAAAATTATCTTAGACTGCATCTCGCGAAATCCCAACCAACGACCAAGTTCCTACGAGGAATTGCGAGAACGCACGATTGTTGCATACCGTACCACAAGTGGTGCGAGTGGGATCTGCACCGCAGACGACCCTCTGGCAGAATGGTTAAAAAAGCCGGAGAGGCGTGAGTCGATGCTCTTTATGGAAGGAGAATATGCAGCAAAACAAGCCAGCAATTTGCGAGCAGCCGGCCGAGAGCAAGACGCGCGTGGCGTGGCCAGACGACACCTTGGTAAGTGGCTTGAAGAATTCAAGAGTGAGCCACAAAATCCGGTTCACCTCACTTGGTTGACCAATGCAGCAATTCAGCTTCAAGAGGTTGAATTCGCCAAGGAAACGATTGAGGCGATTATTCACCTAAGTGAGAAGCATCCATTCGTGGACCTAACGTTGGCTTATTTCAATCTCGGGGTGATTCACCACCAGCTTCGGTCAGATCCGGAGAAGGAGTTGTGGTGTTACGAGATCGCGATAAATGCACAACCACCTCCGAAATGTAACCATATTGCCTCGCAACGAATGAAGGCGAAGGTGCACCTCTTCGCAATCGGCCCAACGAATCGCCTTATGAATTTTGATCTACGCGATCAGCACGTGGCCGAATGTCGGAAGTTGGCGCCAGATGTTGATTTTGATGACGAATCGGCAAGAATGAAGTTTGTTGAAGAAACGCAAACTTGAGGAGAGAACTCTTAGAGCTGTGCCATGAAGTGATCTCGCAAGCAAGGCGTCGCGAAGTGCGGAAATGATTTCTTAACAATGAGTTTGCGGAAGCTCATTCCATATCTTCTGATCGGCGAGCAGTGACGAAACTCGTCGGCACATTGTCTTCGTCGCGTCAACCCTCGGCGTCTAACGCAGCCCGTTCGAGTGGAAGTAAATAGGGCTCTTCGTGCAGTTCGTATGTCTTTTCGCATAGCCGCATGCTGGTCACCTTGCATTTACCGTAGCCCCATTTTTTGAGATTTATCGTTAATGCTGCCTTGAAATCATCCCGCGTTCGGCAGCCAAATTTAAGGCAGACGATCGCATCTTTCTCGACTTGATGGACGAATATCGGCCTATCACCTCGCAATTTGACTTCGCAAACATCCAATCGCGCAACCAGCCGCCATTCGGCTTCCAGTTTCCAGACCTCGCTTTTAACACGAAGAAAAGTCCCGTCGAATTTCTCGCCTAGGCGAAGGACATATCGGTTCTTTCGATAGTCCACCGCGCGCGCCTTTTCCATGATCCCGCACGCGGCATCAAAACCAATTATCGCACCTTTGTGACGCTCGCCATAGTGAGCCCACATCAGAGGATCATTCTCACGCTCAGTGAAACACGCCACACCAAAAGTAGAATTATTCATATCGCAGATGTGTTGCTTCAACTCCTCTTCGGCAGCGGGGATGTCGGCGCGCATTCGCTGGACGAATTCTGGAAGGGACATTTTTTTCGTTCCTCCAGTATGCCGCCATAACAATTCGAACTCTTCATCACTCAAATCCATATCGACGGCAGGATTGACATCGAACGGATCGTTGAATCGGCTCGCGGGCGTGAATGCGAGCGTGCCGTCTTCCAGAGACTCCCAAGCGGAGCGAAGATCGACATATCGGTAAAGAATCTTCGGGCGAGGTTCAGACACAAAACGTGACATAGCGCAGAAATAAATGAGTCACCATTTTCCCCGGGTCAAAGACGAATGTGCCGGTATGGGAGTTTCAGAAACAGTCTTCTGAATTTGGTGCTCGACGAGCAAGGCACCTGCCGGGCGATTTCTGGAAAAGTAAACGATCCGCTTTCCATCTTCGATCTTTGGGATTTAATCCCGAAAGGTTTCGCGTGGATGGTTTGCAGGCGCGCTTGTTCAGCCGATTACGGCGGCATCGCCAGGGCGATGAGATTGCCTGGGGTGGAGTGGTGCGTTAGCCTTTAGCCATGAGCACAGTTGCAGAAATCGAAGCTGCCATCTCCCGGCTCCCGTTACAGCAGGCCGCAGAGGTGAGCGAGTCGCTGGAGGATCAGCGGGAGTTGTCGCCGGAATTCGTCGCTTCCATCGAACGCGGCAAGGCCGACATCGCCGCCGGGCGTGTGCGCGTCGTCCGTCCGTGAGCCACGCCGGCGCGGCCACGCAAGTTTCATTCACGCGGTTCGCGCCGAAACAATCGAAGCAGATGTCTTGCGCCGTGGGTGACGTAAAGAACGCGGATGCTGTCGGTTTCGACACGATAGAACACGAGGTAATTCGGAAAATCGCTTACCGGGAACATTCGCAACCCTTGCAGTTTGCGGTTTCGCGTGGGATATGGCGCCCCGCAATCAGGATGCCGGGCTAATTGCGGGAGAGTTCGTTCCATCGCATCGAGGACGCGTTCGGCGGCAGTCGGGTCGCGCTCGGCGATGAAGGAATAAATGTCAGGCAGATCCTGCTCTATGACAGCGGAATGCCGATCAATCCGCGCTTCAGCCACGATCTTGCGCCGCTTCGCGCACTCGTTGCTTCCAGTCCGTCTCGAGCGGCTCGAATGGTCCCTCCAGGCGTGCTTCGAGCACCGGCTCTAGCTCCGCCCGCTCGCAATCCGCCTGCACGAGCGCCAACAGGTAATCTTCCTTAGAACGAAAGCCCGCGGCATTCGCTCGCGTCTCTAATGACGCGTTGAGCGCAGCTGGCAGCGAAATGGTGACCTGGCTCATATAACAAAGATTCGATCAGCGACGATGCTTGGGCAAGAAGGAACTGCACCACATCGACGGCTGCGACGCTGGTGGCTGAAGGATCAGCGGGAGTTGTGGCCCGAATTCGTCGCTTTCATCGAACGCGGCGAGGCCGACATCGCCGGTAGTGCGAGCTTCCAGCTTGCATCCCAGCCATTCGCAAGCTGGAAGCTTGCGCTACTTTTTCTTTCAGTTTTAATCGCGAGCGAAGATGAACTCAGACACACCAGCGATCGGGATCATCGGCGGCAGCGGTTTGTATGAGATGGGAGAGGTGCGCGGTGCGACCGAATACAAAATCGAGACCCCATTCGGGGCGCCATCGGACAGGCTCGTCGGTGGCAAAGTAAGCGGGCGTCAGGTTTATTTCTTGCCGCGCCACGGCCGCGGTCATCGAATCCTGCCACATGAACTGAATCACCGGGCCAACATCTACGCGCTCCGCTCGCTCAACGTCCGCTGGATCATCTCGGTCGGAGCGGTGGGCAGCTTGCAGGAAAAATATGCGCCCCGGGATGTATTGTTGCCTTCGCAGTTTTACGATCGCACAAGCGCGCGCGCAGCCCACACGTTCTTCGGCGAAGGTATTGCTGCGCATATCGCGTTCGCTGAGCCGATCAGTACTAAGCTGCGGAATTTGCTCGCCGAATCAGCCAGGTCTCTCGGGGTCACGGTCCACAACGGCGGCACTTATGTAAACATGGACGGGCCGGCATTTTCCACGCGTGCGGAATCGGAATTGAATCGGCGAAACGGTTTCGACGTGATCGGGATGACGAACCTTCCCGAAGCGAAGTTGGCCCGCGAAGCCGAGATCGCGTTCGCGGCCATGGCGATGATTACCGACTACGACTGCTGGAAAGTGGAGGAGGAAGCGGTCTCTGCCCAGACGGTTCTCGGTCATCTGCTGGCAAATGCGGAGACGGCAAAGAAAGTCCTGCTCGATGTGATCCCGCGAATCCCGACAGAGCCGAATTGGCCGGAACATATCGCGTTGGATTCAGCGCTGGTCACGGACCGCAAGCTCTGGCCTCCAGCAACGGTCGAAAAACTGAAGCCGATCTTGGGACGGTTTCTGGGTGAATGACGAATGACCAATGACGAAGGAATGACGAAATCCGAATGATAAAACATGGCCGCGGACGCCTTCGTCATTGAGGCATTCAGATTTGTTTTCGTCCTTCGTCATTCGTGCTTCGTCATTCTCTTGATCGCCTCGCAGAGCGATCGGATTTGATCTTCTTGATGCGCCGCTGTCACCGTAATGCGCAATCGTGCAGATCCTTTGGCAACCGTCGGATAACGAATCGCCGGTACGAGAAATCCTTCATTTTGGAGCGCAGACGCCAAATCCAGCGTCGCTTGCTCGTCACCGACGATCCACGGAAAAATCGCGCCAGCGGGAGCGTCTTTTTTGTTCAGTCCACTCGTCGGTATTACTTCTTGCATCAACCTGATTTTCTTCCAAAGCAAGAGTCTGCGCCCCTCGCCTTCGGACGATGAGAGAAAATCTACTGCGGCCAGTGCTCCCGCAGCGACCCCAGGGGCCGGCGCCGTGGAATAGATGAAGGAGCGTGCGCGATTAATTAGCCATTCGATGAGATTGCGCGAACCGCAGATGTAACCGCCGCTTGCGCCCAGCGCCTTGCTCAGCGTTCCCATCTGAATATCGACATCTTCACTTACGCTCTCTGCGGCGGCTAGGCCGCGGCCATTTGGGCCGATCACTCCGACGGCGTGCGCTTCATCGAGCATTAACAGCGCGTCGAAGCGTTTCTTTAATTCAACCAGCTCGCGCAACGGCGCGCGATCGCCGTCCATGGAAAAGACCGATTCGGTTAGAATGAGAATACGCTTTCCGGGATGTCCGCGCCGAGCCCATTCGAGATGGCTCTCCAGTTTTCCCAAGTGATTGTGCGGGAATACGCGAAGGATAGCGCCGCTCAATTTTGCGCCATCGATGAGTGAGGCATGACACAGTTTGTCGAGCAGGACCACATCACTTTTGGAAACCAAGGCTGGAATCGTCCCGAGCGCCGCGGCGTATCCGCTGCTGAAACAAATCGTGGCTTCTGTTCCTTTCCATTTCGCCAGCGCTCGTTCCAAACGCAAATGTGGCGATTGCGTCCCGCTAATCAGCCGCGAAGCTCCGGCGCCAACCCCAAATTCGCCGATCGCGCCGATGGCTGCCTCTCGCAATCTAGGATCGTTGGCCAGACCGAGATAATCGTTTGAGGAAAAATTGATCAGCGGACGACCGCTGATTTCAATTTCGGGACCCTGCGCGCTACTGATTTCGCGAAGATGTCGATCTAACGCACGCGCGCGGAGCGCCTCCAATTGCTCTTGGAAAAAATCGCTCACGATGAGCCAAGGAGCGGCTTGCTTCGACAGGCGCCGACGCGGAGATGCATGTTGTAGCCGTCTCGCTGTGCCGAGGCGCTCAGCGCGCTATCACCCACACGGCGACATAGCGCCGTGGCTACAACCCAGCGTGACAAAACGGGACGCAAGCGGGACGCATGCACCCCTAAATCACATCCAAAGACCCCATGAGAGCAGCGCGGATGAATCGCGCCAGACCCCGGCCTTGCTGTCACCGAGCACGACCACTATGATGTCGCGGCCACCTCGCGATCCGCTGCTGATCAAGCAGTGGCCGGCCGCCTCGGTGTAACCGGTCTTCATCCCGTTACAGTAAGGAAGACGTTTCAGGACTTTGTTCGTATTTTCGAGCTCCCGCGTGCGACCATTGGCATAGCGAAAAACAAGCTGCGGAAGGCAAACGATTGATCGAATGGTCGAATTGGCATAAGCCGCCCGCGCGATAATTGAAAGATCGCGTGCTGAGGAATATTGACCGGGGACAGGCAAGCCGTTTGGATTAACAAAATGCGAATTCATAGCTCCGAGAGCGCGCGCACGCCTGTTCATCACCTCAGCAAACGCTTCCACACTGCCGGCATTATCCCGCGCCAGACATCGCGCGACATCGTTGGGGCTTTTCACGAGCAGCGCTCGCAGCAGATCGATCCGCTGATAAGTGTCGCCCGGTTTTATATTCAGCTTCACCGGCTCGGCCATCGTGTCGATTGATTGGACCATAACGGGCCGATCCAGAAAGCCGGACTCGGCTATGATCAGAGCCGTAAGCAATTTTTGCGTGCTCGCCGCAGCCCGTGTCTGGTCCGCGTTTTTTTCGTACAAGGTTTGACCCGTATTCGCGTCCACCACAATCACCGACGCTGCGCCGGTCTTCGGTATTCCATCGGGCGTGTACTGCGTGTCCTCTATCGGCGCTGGTGTCGACTTGACCCTTTTCTTCGCCTTTGCATGTGCCCGACGTGCGCGAGCAGGAGTTAATTCCGACGCCTCTTCTTTCTCCACCGATTGCGCTTTCCGGACGGGAGCCGGTGCGATGCCGGTGGGCCGCACTGCTTCGAGATCGCTATCCTGTCCCGAAACGCTCAACGCGTTGATCGAAATCAAGATGCAAAAGAGGAAGATCCGGTCGCGCCACTTCATCGGCGGGAACTTAGCGATAGAATTTTGATCAGCGCAAGTCCGGCGCCGGGACAATTTCACTAATCCACATGAATTGGCTCCAGCCTCGTGAGATTCGCGACAATTCGCGTCATTCGTGTCTGAACAGGCGTCGTTTTATGAGCGGGTCGCGCGTTCAATCAATTCGATTTCGTAGCCTTCCGGCGCATCGATGAACGCAATCCTACCGGTGCCGGTCGAATGTGGCCCGTCCGAGAGCGCATAACCTTTTGCCGCCGCGTTCTTCGCAAACTCATCCAAGTCGTCCACCTCAAAAGCCAGATGCGTAAGATCAGGCCCAACCACAACCGGCCCGCTTTCGTCGAATTTGCAAATCTCGATTTCCTCGTCGCTATCAGGGGCTTTCAAAAACACGAGCTGTGAACCGCGACCAGACGTGTGGCGGCGAAGCTCTTCCAGACCGAGGACATCCTTATAAAATGAGATCGTCTTTTCCAGATCGCTCACCCGGAAACGGGTGTGTAAGAGTTTTTTGACCATACCGTATCTTATTGCTCCCATACCGGATTAAATTCAAACTCCAGGATAAATTTCCCACGATGAAACTTGTCATTGCCGCCACTGGCGCGAGCGGAACGATTTATCTGCAAAGGCTACTCGAGCAGATTGATCATGCCGCGCACGAGATTCATTTTGTCATGAGCCCCTTTGCGCAGCAGGTAGCGAAGCAGGAAGTCGATAATTTCAAAATTCCCGCGGGCGTCTTACGACATTCTGAGAATGACATGAATGTGCCTTTCGTCAGCGGTTCAGCGCGCTTCGATGCCATGGTCATTGTCCCCTGCTCGATGGCGACGATAGGCCGGATCGCTTCCGGCTGCAGCGACAGCGCCTTGCTGCGCGCAGCGGACGTTTTTCTGAAGGAACGCCGGAAATTGATTCTCGTCCCGCGGGAGACGCCTTGGAACTTAATTCACGCGCGCAATGTCGTGACCCTGCTCGAAGCAGGCGCGATTGTTTTGCCCGCGATCCCATCTTTTTACAGCCGGCCAAATTCCGTGACCGCCGTGGTTGACACAGTTGTCTGGCGCATCCTCGATCAAATCGGGCTGCCCAGCCCGAGCGCGTACCGCTGGGGCGATGACGCGGCAAAACCATCCCGCAAGCGTTGAAAATCGAGGGTTGGCGCGCGCGTTGGTTGATCGCGTTCGGATTCAGGATGCTCGATTGCTGGGCACGGACGTTGCGTTACGAAATTGACGATCGCTCGAACTTATCGAGCGCGCCGGTGACTGAAAATTATATCGGCGGGCTCTGGCACAATCGACTCCTGCTCATTTCCTATGTCTTGAAAAGATTTGCACCGCACCGGCCCGGCGCGGGATTGATCAGCGCGAGCCGTGATGGAGATTTGATTGCGCCGCTGGTAGAACGCTTCGGCTTTCAAGTCGTGCGCGGTTCCAGTTCGCGCCTGGGTGCAACTGGGATGCTCGAGCTGGTTGGAGTACTCGCCGCCGGTCGCGATGTCTTGCTCACACCTGATGGCCCGCGCGGGCCAGTCTATGAACTTGGACCCGGAATTATTCTGCTCGCCCAAAAATCGAGCGCGCCAATCCAACCGATCAACCTGGAGTTCTCCAGTTGCTGGCGCGTCAAAAGTTGGGACCGATTCATCTTACCACGCCCGTTTTCGAAAGTGCGCGTCATCTTCGGCCCGTTGCACCGCGTGAAATCGACAATCACTCCCGAAGAATTCGAAGCCGAACGCCTACGTCTCCAAGATGCCATGATGGCACTAGTTGAAATGCGCTGACTCATTTACGGTTCAGCGCATGGCAAAGCTCTTCGATGGACGCGCAATCGCGGAAAATGTGTATGTCGATCTTCGCCGCGAGATCGCGGAATTAAAATCGAAAGGTACCACTCCAGGTCTCGCTGTCGTTCTGATTGGCGACAATCCTGCCTCGCGGACCTATGTGCGTTCAAAAGATAAGATGTGTCGCGCTCTCGGTTTGCATTCGGTGAAGCTCGAGTTGCCGGCATCGACCACCCAAGCTGAACTGCTCGCTCGCGTCCAGGAACTGAATCGCGACCCCAGCATTCACGGTATTCTTGTGCAATCACCGGCGCCAAAGCAGATAAATGAAGCGGCGATTGTCCGCGCACTCGATCCGAACAAAGATGTCGATGGTTTTCACTGGGAGAATGTTGCGAAGCTCGTAATCGGTGATCCCAGCGGATTTGTTCCATGCACTCCGCTCGGGGTCCAGCGCTTACTGATTGAAAGTAAGATCGACATCGATGGCGCGCACGTCGTGATCGTTGGCCGCAGTATGATCGTGGGCAAACCGCTCGCCCTGCTTCTCATGCAGAAAAACAAAAACGCGAACGCGACGGTCACGGTCGTGCACTCGCGCAGCCGCGATCTCGAAAAGATTACCCGGTCAGCGGACATTTTAATCGCGGCGATCGGTCAAGCGAGCTTCGTGAAAGCGGCACACGTGCGCGACGGCGCCAGCGTTATCGATGTTGGCATTAATCGTGTGGAAGACGCGGCGAGTGAACGTGGGTATCGGCTTGTCGGCGATGTGGCATTTGACGAAGTCGCCAGAAAAGCGGCGGCGATCACCCCGGTGCCGGGTGGCGTGGGGCCGATGACGATCGCAATGTTAATGTCGAACACGGTGAAAGCGGCCCGGCAATCACTGTCATGTAGCGACGCTCTGTGAGCGTCGCCATTTTTCGAGAAGAAATTTGCGACGGTCACAGACCGCCGCTACCAGGCCTTACGATTTTGGCCGTGAGCGAGCGCAAAATCGGTTGAACTCGCGCCGCGCAAATAAGAGACGACGCGACTCGCGGTGACAAAACCGCCGCGCGCGCCAGTCGGTTGACCCATAATCTCCCGCGATACATGGCCGCGTGCGCCTGCGCGTATTCATTCACTGGATCGACGTCGTAATTTCCGCGGATAGTCTTCACGATGGCTTGCGCCGCCAGCTCGCCCGAACGAAGCGCATAAAAAATGCCCTCGCCGGTAAACGGCTCAACCACGCGCGCCGTGTCGCCGACCATAAACAACTTGTCGTGCGCCGGCAAAAGCGCAATCCGGGTGAGCGGAGTGATCGTATGCCACGAATGATCTTGTTGCAGGCAAAAGCATTGCTCCGCCCAAAGGCGGAGGTCAGAGATGTTGGAGGGTTTGCTCACGAGACACAGATTCAATTCATCGTCATTGACCGGGGCCTGGCCGGAATAGCCCTCGCGTAGAAATTGCAGCACGACGCGACTGCCGAAACCCGCTGGCAGCGGAATGTGCGCCTGCAGCGCGACGCGCTCACGCGCAGTCCGTGGGAGTAAATTGCGAAGGCGCGCCACTGTCGAATTGCGGCCGTCCGCTCCGACGAGCACTCTCGCGGCAAAAGTTGGGCCCTGGGCTGTTTCAATTTGCCAACCAGCGCCATTCGTTGCTGCGGTCAACGCCGTTACGGTTGTCTCTTCATGAATCTGCGCGCCGAGGTCGCGCGCTCGCGACATCATCAGCGCGTCAAACACGCTGCGTTTGATCGCGATCAGATTCTCTTCGCCGGACGGCAGATCGACAATGACCTTTTCTCCGCCGATCGCGATGAACTCAACCGTACTGAGGATCGCGTGTGGCAGTTGCCGGGCTCGGTCCGCAATTCCCAGTCGTCGCAATACTCCCCAGGAGGATGGATTCAAACAATCGCCGCAGACTTTTTCGCGAGGAAATTTCTCGCGTTCAAGAACGAGTGTTCGCAAACCGTCGAGCGCGCAAAACGCCGCGCAGCTCGATCCGGCCGGACCGGCACCCACGATTGCGACATCGAAAGTTTCCATCGCCAATCAGTTTCGAGCAAAGCGGACGGCGATAAAATTGTTTTTCGGCGGAGTAAGGAGTGTTGGAGTAGTGGAGTGCTGGAATATTTAATTCGGCGCTTTCCCCATTACTCCGTCACTCCATCACTCCATCAGGTTCATCCGCGCTAATCAACGCTGGCGCGCGATGTATTAGCAGAGCAGATTGATTCGCATGGGCTGGTCTCTCCCAATCTTCCGTATAGCAGGCATTCAGTTGCGGATTCACGTTACGTTTCTGCTGCTCATCGGCTGGCTTGCTTTCGGCTACTATGCGGAAGGCGGTTCGGCCGTGGCGGCGAGCCGCGTAGTATTTATTCTGCTGCTTTTCGTCTGTGTGGTGCTGCACGAATTCGGGCATGCATTCGCGGCGATGGCTTTCGGGATTAACACGCCCGACATCACGTTGCTTCCCATCGGTGGAGTCGCGCGGCTGGAACGGATGCCGGAAGAACCAGTCCAGGAACTGATCATCGCGGTGGCGGGGCCAATGGTTAATGTCGTGATCGCGCTTGGTTTGTTCGTAGCGGGCGGGTCACAGGCGTTTGTTAATTCATCGGCAGTAGAAGGCGGTGGTCTCATTGCGCAGTTGATGACCATTAACATCATGCTGGTTCTTTTTAATTTGCTGCCTGCATTTCCAATGGACGGCGGACGTGTCTTGCGTGCGCTGCTCGCTACACGGCTGAGTTATGCGCGTGCCACACAGGTTGCTGCCACGGTCGGCCAGGGATTCGCGTTCGTCTTTGGATTCATCGGCCTAATCTGGAACCCGTTCCTGATCTTTATCGCGCTTTTCGTTTACATCGGCGCGTCACAGGAGGCGGCGCTGGCGCAAATGAAAGATGTCTCGCGCAGGTTTCCCGTCTCGAGCGCGATGGTGCGCGAATTTCGCACCCTGGCAGAATCTGCCACCCTGGAGGAGGCGGTGGATGCATTGCTCGCAACGTCACAGCACGATTTTCCGGTGGTGAATGAAACGGGAAACGTCGCTGGCGTACTCACGCGTCATGATCTGATCGCGGCGCTGCGGAAGAACGATCCGACGCTTCGAGTCGGTGACGTGATGCGGCGCGATATTCCCACTGTGACCACGGGGACACGCTTCGAGGACGCGTTTCGCATCATGCAGGAATGCAACTGCCCGGCTGTACCAGTGCTCGACGGCATGAAACGTTTGGTCGGTTTGCTCACGCCCGAGAACGTCACCGAATTGATGATTATTCAATCAGCGATGCCGCGTGGCCGCGTGACGTAAGGCGTTGTAGCCGCTTCGCTACCTGCCACGCCATAGCCTCGGCGACGGCGGGTGCGAAGCGCGGCGCTGAGATTTCTTAATCACCCGCGCGCCGCGCCGCCCAGACATCGCGTCTACAAGTTTTACGTGCGCTGTTCTCGCGTAAATTCACGTTTGCCCGATGACGCCGCCAGTAAAAGAGAAACCCGATCTGCAAAAAAAGGTGCACGAAGTGCCGCATAAACCCGGTATCTACTTGATGCGGGACCGCTTTAATCGCGTGATTTACGTCGGTAAGGCGCGAGATCTGCGCAAGCGCGTCAGCTCGTACTTTCTTCCCTCGAAAATCGCACAGGCCGATTTAAAAACACGGGCCATGCTCGATGCCGTCTGGGATTTCGAGACGCATACCGTGCGCAGCGATGCGGAATCGCTCTTGCTCGAAGGCAAATTAATCAAGGAATACCGGCCGCGTTACAACGTTTCCTTCCGTGACGACAAACGGTTTCTCCTTGTCAAGGTTGACATGTCGGAGGAATGGCCGCGTTTTCGGCTGGCACGATTCAAAAAAGACGACAGCGCGCGTTACTTTGGGCCGTATGCCCACTCTGGCGCGCTGCGGCAGACACTTAATTTCATGCGCAAAAAATTCGGCGTCCTGACGTTTGGTCGCGGCTCGCCGACGGAGCGCGAATTGAAATCGGCCACTTATCAGGTGCCGGTGCGCTTGAGCGAAATCAACGCCGAGCAATATCGCGGGCGCGTCGTCCAGGCGTGCGAGTTCCTTGAGGGACATTCGCGGGAGATGATCGCCACGCTGGAAGAGGAGATGCGCAAAACCGCGGAGAAAATGGACTTCGAGAAGGCGGCCGAGCTTCGGGACATGATCGAAGATTTGCGCAGCACGACAAAGCCAATGCGCCGTTTCACTCGCGGCACTTTGCCGAGCGCGATCAATCCGATGGCGGACGTGCAGGCGCTGGCGGATGCATTGCAACTCCCCCGCGCGCCATGGGTCATGGAATGTTTCGATATCTCAAATATTTCCACGACTCACGTGGTTGCCTCGATGGTATGTTTCCGAAACGGCGTGCCGGACAAGGACAATTATCGCCGTTATCGGGTGCGCACAGTGGAAGGACAGGATGATTTTGCCAGCATGGCCGAAGTGGTGCGTCGTCGCTATTCGCGAATTCTGCTGGAAGCGCGTGAAACGAATCCGGACGCAGCCGATTACTCTCAGGAAAATCCGGCCGAAGCCATCTCGCGGCCATCAACTATTAACCATCAACCATCAACCAGCTTCGTTCGCTTGCCTGATCTGATCATTGTCGATGGAGGGAAAGGCCAGCTCTCGGCCGCGTGCCGCGAGCTGCAGCGGCTCGGACTGCATGATCTGCCGATTATCGGCTTGGCGAAGGAACATGAGGAGATTTACCGGCCGGGCCGGGTGCTGCCGCTGCAACTTCCAATGGATTCCGGCGCTTTGCGCCTGCTTCAGCGCATCCGTGACGAAGCCCATCGATTTGCCAACGCGTATCATCAACTCCTCATGAAAAAGCGCATCGGCGAGAGCATTCTTGATGATTGCCCCGGGGTGAGCCAAAACCGGAAAAACTTACTGCTGCGAAAGTTCGGATCGGTAAAGCGTTTGCGCAAAGCGACTGTGGAGGAAATTGCCTCCACGGAAGGCATTGGCCGAAAGCTGGCGGAAGAAGTGCATCGCTTTCTCCAAAGACATTGATTTGTCTACAAACTACGCAGATTAACGCAGGTCTTGTCTCAATGGGTCGCTCTGAAATCTGTAGGAATCTGCGTAATCTGCGGATCGCAATCGTTCTGTTAGTCACTCCTGTTGCGGTGGATGCCCAGACGTTCGCGCCGACATCTGCGTCGAGTCCGCCGCCGTCACTTTCCCCCACCCCGACTCCGCCGGATGAAACAATCATCCCAACTTTTGAGACGCAAAAACTTGCGCGCACCTACATCCTCGATGTTCCAGGTCCGCGCGGTCAGATCACAGATCGCAACGGGGTGCCCCTGGCACAAAATCGACTGAGCTATAACCTTGCGATCAATTTTCCAACGCCTCTTGATTTTTCCGATGCGCAAGCGCTCAGCTTTGTCCGGGAGAAGATCGACAAGGCCGAAAAAGTATTCGGCCGCCGGCTAAAAATCTCCGACGAAGCAATCCTTCGCCATTATCGGAATCGTGGAATTATGCCGTTGGAAATCGCGCAGAATCTCAGCCCATCGGAATACGAAGAGGTTAAGGATAACTTGCCGTCGGGAATGATCGTGCGGCCGGTTTATGTGCGGATTTATCCGAAAGGAAAAGTTGCCGGCCAAGTTGTTGGTTACACCGGAAAGACCGGCCGCAATCCTGATGGCATTGTCGATAACCACGAAACTCTTTGGCCCGAAACGGAGGGACGCGAGGGACTTGAGCAAACGTTCAACCAAATGCTTACCGGCAAGCACGGCGAGTACAAATTCACCTTCGACAAAGATGGACGGAAAACGTCCGAACGATTGGTCACACCGCCTGAGCCCGGTTACAACGTTGTGACCACTCTTGATGTTCGTCTCCAGGAACTGGCGGAAAAGGCACTGGAAGCAAAAGCAAAACGCGGCGCGATGGTGATCCTCGATCTAAACACCGGCGATGTTTTGGCGCTCGCCTCATGGCCGACCTACGACCCGAATCTCTTTGTTCCCTCGATCTCGGCCGAACAATTACAAACCTTGCAGAATGATCCGGATATTCCGCTATTGCCACGGGCCTATCGTTCGTCTTATCCGCCAGGATCGACGTTTAAGATCGCGGTTGGCATCGCCGCGTTCGAAAGCGGCGCAGTCCGTGCGGATGATCAATTCAACTGCGTCCCGGCAATTCAGATTGGCAATATCACTTTCCATAACTGGAAAAAAGGCGATCGCGGGTCTTTGAATTTCGTCCAGGCACTGACCGAATCGTGCGATACGTGGTTTTATCAGGTTGGAATCAAGACTGGCGCCCAACCGATCATTGATTGGGCATTAAAGCTGGGCTTCGGCGCGAAATGCGGTATTCCGTTGCGCGGCGAAGCGGAAGGCCGCGTCCCGAATGACGAATACATGAAAGCGACGCACGGCCGCAAATTGCTTAACGGCGACATCGCAAACCTGTCGATCGGTCAGGGCGACCTCCAGGTGACTCCGTTGCAAATGGCGCAATCCATGGGGATCGTCGCGAATGGCGGCACATTTTATCAAACCCGGCTCGTCCAACAGGTGCAGACGTTCAATAACGAAATCGTCACCGCATACCAGGTTCGCGCTAAGAGAACGCTCGATTTGTTATCCGAGACGCGGGATCAATTGCGCATCGGGATGATCGACGCAGTCAATGGCCGCGGCGGCACCGGGCATCAGGCAAGTCTCGACAATATTGAAGTCGCCGGAAAAACCGGGACCGCGCAATGGGGACCGAAAAACAAGGAGCGCACGGCGGCATGGTTCGCGGGATTCCTGCCGGCCGACCAGCCGCAATATGCGTTCGCCGCTCTCTACGAAGGCGATGTCGGCAGCAAAGTGCACGGCGGCTCTAGCGCAGCCCCGATGATCGCGGATGTCTTCAAAGAAATCTATAAAGGGCAGGAAATCGCCAAACGCCCGCCACGTGAACGAGAGCCAGAAGTCCGGCGTGCGGAGCCAGTCGAAGAAGAAGACGAGTCAGATTAGTACTCCTCCGGGGAGCGCACGCGCCTCGCGTGCTGGCGATGGCGCCCTCGCCATCGCGCCGATGGAGACGGCCTGCCCTCAGGCCGTGGGAAGATCTCCGCGCGTTTACCACATCAGGTCAAAGATCGAACCGCGGTGTAGCCATTCCTCGCCTTCTTTAATCAATCCCGCCCGCAGCGCATTTTGCTCTACGTAGCTCCATTTTTGCGCATAATTTTCTCGCGAGCGCAGATACCGATCAAAATACTCCGGTTGCCAGATCGGTGGCGCAATGTTCAACGCGGCCGCGAGTTGGCGGGAGCTGACGCTCTTCCACATCTGCATCCAGTTCGCCATCGGTCGCGCAATAGTTGGACGCGCAAAGAAATGAACGTGATCGGGCATCAGAATGTAATGACCAACCCACCAGCCGTCGTGTTCCGCCGATCGTTCCCACAGGCTCCGCAAAATCAAATGGCTTTGGGCGGAAGCTAAGAGCTTTCGTCGCTTATGCGTGCAGGTTGTAAAGAATACAATTGGATTGTCACGGAACGAGGAAACGTGGGGTAAATGCCGATGTTCGACCATACTTACAAGCACCAAACGGCCTGAGGGCAGGCCGTCTCCATATCGCACTAGGCGGCCGCCGTTTCCTTCGGCAGCTCCATCGTCCCTTTAAACTTCGGTTCCTCCGGCTCGAGACCGAAGTTATCGGCGTAGAGTTCCTCGATTCTAGCCATGTCATCGCTCGTGAGCGGCGGAGACCCCGGCGCTTTGGCGAATTCAATCAGTTGTTCTTCGTTGTAAATATTCGGCAACGTCGAGGCGACGCGATCGTCTGCGAGCAACCATTGCAAGGCCGCTTGGCCAAGTGTGCGCTCGGAAGTTTCGAGAAAACGCAGCTTATCGATCTTTTTGATCCCGTTCAGCAGCCAACTGCGTGGGCGATGGCTGCGATGATCGGTCGGCGGAAACGTCGTTTCCGGAGTGTATTTTCCCTCCAGCATTCCGGACGAATGCGTCACGCGAATGAGAAACATCGTATCTTTCGCCGCCTCCGTCGCGGCCCCGTGAAAAGCGCGTCCGGGATGTTGCTCCAACATGTTGTAAATGTGCTGCACGCTCGTGATATCGCGCTCGCGAATGCAATTCACGCCTTCGTAAAGCCAGCCGATCGCCGGACCAAGCGCAATTCCGTAAAAGCGAATCTTTCCGGTGGATTTTAATTTCTCGAGCGTCTTCCAGAGCGCGTCGTCATAGACCTGTTCCATGCGGATGTTGTGCAGCTGAAGAAGATCGATCCGGTCCGTCTTTAATCGCTTGAGCGCTGCGTCCGTCGCCCGGGTAATCGCTTCCGGCGAAAAATCCTGCGGAATCTCTCGCTGACCGCGTCCGCGGGCCTCACCGTGATGGACAAAATCGTAGCCGACCTTGGTCGCGACCACGATTTCATTCCGCTGTTTCGGGAACGCCTTTACGATCAATTCCTCGCTCAATCCATTTCCGTACGTGTCGGCGGCGTCGAACAACGTGATACCGACATCGAACGCCTTATGCATGAGGGCGATCGCTTCGCCCTCGGTAAAATTCCCCCACCAGCCGGTCGAGATAGTCCACAGACCAAATCCAACTTCGCTTACCGTCAGGTCGGTGTTCTTGTATGTGCGAAAACGCATGCCACATGATAGCAGGACGCGCCCCGGCTACGCAAGCAACCACGTGGCGAATTCGTCACGTAGCCGCGATTTAACCATTCGAAAGGGCAAGCTTCTCAATCGCCTCAGAGCGCGCACGAACGGCTTGCCCTGGTTCATCGGCTCATTGGCTGATTTTCGGAAGCAGCGCAGCCGCCGTTTGCATTGGTCCCCTCCGATTCCGCTAGTCTAACCGCATTGCAAGCGGTGAGAAATATTTCGGCCCTGCGCAATCGAATACAAGACGAAGGATGAATCTGCTTTACTTTTTGGCCGATTGCTTTACTTTATTCCATGACCACAACAATCTCATCACGTGGCCAAACAGTGATTCCTGCTGAGATTCGCGCTCGCCACCACCTTACCGAGCAATCGCGTCTGGCTTGGATCGACGACGGTCAGACAATCCGTGTGGTACCTTTAGCTGCTGGAGCGAACAAATACGGGCGCGGCATTGCTAAAGATTTAAATTTAGCTCGCGCGCTACGCGCTGATCGCGCAGAGGAACGCCGACGTGAACGAAGCCGACGTCGTTCTTGATACTTCTGCTATTCTCAGCGTGATTCGGGACGAACCTGGCGCTGACTTCGTCGAAGCAAGACTTGAGGAAGGGGCTTCACGCAAAATCGCAATCGCGGCGAGCTTCGTTAGCCTTACCGAAATTCTTTACAAGACGATTCAGCTTGCTGACAAGAGGCGCGCGGATGAGCTGGTTGCAGTCATTAAATCGTGGCCAGTCGAGTTTGTGCATTCGGATGAAGCGCTCTGTATTGCTGCAGGCGAGATTAAAGCGCGTTTCCTGGTTTCATTCGCTGATGCCTTTGTCGGTGCAACTGCACAGCGATTCGGTGCGCTCCTGATCCACAAAGATCTTGAGTTCGAATCGCTCAAATCGGTAATTAAATTGAAAGCGCTCCCATACAAGGCGCGTGGTTGATTGTCATTTGTGAGCGCTCCCAATCGCCTTAGGGCGTTCGCCGACATTGACGCACGCTCTGTTTTTTAGTCGTGAATCTTTCGACAGTTCGTCCCAGTGGTTTTTTGCATCCACTGGGACGATTTACAACTGCGCGGTGACAGAGCGCTCGTCCTCAGAATCAGGGACAAGGAGGCACTTGTAGGCAACCTGGATCGGGCTCGTCGATTCGCCTTGCTGCGCCGTGCGGAACAATCTGAACGGCCACATCTATGGCTTGCGTGGCTACAGAGTTACCGCACTTAGCGTATCGCAGTTAAGGGTCACTCAAGGCCCAACTAGGCTCCAGCCAGCCGGAGGAGTTGGGCCATAGGCTGAGCTGACGAAAACATTGTTATTTAGATACCAGATCGCCGTTTGACGCGTGGTCGCATTGTAAAGGACATAGTCCGGGTAGCCGTTACCGTCAAAGTCGCTTGCAGCCACCAGCGCCCACCCTCCAGGAGCGCTCGGCCCATAAGCGCTCCCAATAAAGCTTGGCCCGGATAAGTACCAAATTGCCGTTTGACCATTACTGGAATTGAACAAGGCGTAATCTGGATGACCGTCACGATCAAAATCGGCTACGCCTGCGAACCCCCAGCCGGCCGGAGGAGTTGGGCCATAGGCTGAGCTGACAAAAACATTGTTGTTCAGATACCAGATCGCTGTTTGTCGCGTGCTCGCGTCGTAAAGCACATAGTCCGGGTAGCTGTCATCGTTAAAATCAGCTGCACCCACCAGTTCCCATCCATTGGGAGGGGTCGGCCCATAAGCGCTCCCAATAAAGCTTGGCCCGGATAAGTACCAAATTGCCGTTTGATCGGTAATAGGGTTGAACAGGCCATAATCTGGATGGTTGTCGCGATTGAAATCCGCCACACCTCTCAGGCCCCACCCGGCTACAAGAGTCGGCCCGTATGCAGAGCCGATGAAAACGTTATTGTTGAGATACCAGATCGCTGTTTGATGCGTGTTGGCGTTCTGAAACACCAAATCCGGATGGCCGTCGCCATTAAAGTCGATTACTGTAGCTGTTGGCGGAGCTGTTGGCACGGGCGCGCTTGGCGGCCCGAAGGCGAGAGAGCCCGCTCCAATCGAGGAGGCAAAGGTGGTTCGCACTCCGCTCGGAGTAAACTTAAGAATGCTGTCGCTGACCTCATCCGCGACAAACAGATTGTCCGCGCTGTCAATAGCCAGACCATTTGGAATTACTGGAGGGTGATCGTTTCCCGAGGCGACAGTGCTTCGCACCCCGGATGGAGTAAACTTATAAACGGCGGCGCCGACGATAATGTCGTATCCGGTGCCGCCATCCGCCACAAACAGATTGCCCGCGCTGTCAAAAGCCAGAGCAAGTGGCAAAACCAAGCTAGAGGCAAAAGTGGTTCGTACTGCGGTCGGAGTAAATTTATAGATCTTTCCCGTGTTATTGAGGAGGTTGCCTCCAGCAGCAGCCACAAACAGGTTGCCTGCGCTGTCAAAAGCCAGGCCGTATGCACCCAACGGAGAGTCCAAAGTGGCAAAGGTGGTCCTGGCTCCCGTCGGAGTAAATTTGTAGATATGCTCGCCATCCGCCACAAACAGATTGCCTGCGCTGTCAAAGGCCAGAGCCAGACGCGATGGGTAACCTAACCCAGAGGCAAAAGTGGTTCGCACTCCGGCCGAAGTAAATTTATAGATACGCCCGGTCTCGGGATAACCGGGGCCTAAATCCGCTACAAAGAGGTTGCCCGCGCTGTCAAAAGCCAGCCCATCTGGACCAGCTAGCCCGGAGGCAAAGGTAGTTCGCACTCCGTTTGGAGTGAACTCATCGATGTTGCCGCTGAACACATCCGCGACAAACAGATTTTGCGCCGACGCGCGCGCGCAGATTAGACTGATGACTGCCAAACACAGTATGCCGCTTATTAAATGACGTGTGAGAGCAATGTCAGATCTCAATTTCGTTTCCGTTTGTTTGTTCTTCATAGCTCTGCTTTCTAATTGAGGGTTCACTGGTCTCTTCGGGAAACGAGAGGCGCGCGCCGTCTTCTCGGCTAATGTCTTGTTCATGTTTTTCCTGACTCTGTAGTTTCCTTTCACCACCATAAACGAAAACGGGCGATCAAAGTGATCATCTGAATTGAGGTTTTTCGACAAACCTTCCGTGATCACTGCCGAAAGGACGCGCAGATGAGGATGGGTCGTCATCCGTGAAAACAACCTGGGGGTTCCAAGTGGCGCGGCGCGAGGCACCCGCACGAGCGCGTCAAAAGCGGGCAACGTGATCGAGACGCACGAGCACGCGGGCGATTTCAAAGAGCCATAGGAAAATCGCTGTTTGGTTTGTCCCTCGGAAGCTTTACTGATTGTTCAGGCCATTTGCGGTGAGGGTTTGCTCGCTTCAAGCTGGGCGCTCACCTTTTGGATTTGCGCGGCCTGCTCTTTCAGGCTTGCAGAGAGAGCTTCAATTTCCCTCTGCTTCTATGCGGCAGCTATTTTCTGCTTGGGCACCGTTGATTTAAGCTGCGAGAAGGTCGCTTCTGTGATCCGTCCCAGTGGATTTTAGCGGTGCCGGCCTCCCAGTTCCGCGCTCGCCAGAGCGCCACCATTGAATCCCCCTGCAACAAGGACCCTGCCGTTTTGTAGCAACGTCGCCGTGTGAGAATAACGTGCGGTGTTGAGGCTGCCCGTGGCCGTCCAGGTGCCGCTCGCCGGGTCGTACAGTTCGGCGCTCGCGAAAATAATGAAATTGCTGTCAATTCCCCCTGCAACAAGGACCATGCCGTTTTGTAGCAACGTCGCCGTGTGCTCAGCGCGTGCGGTGTTGAGGCTGCCCGTGGCAGTCCAGGTCCCGCTCGCCGGGTCGTACAGTTCGGCGCTCGCGAAAATAATGAAATTGCTGTCAATTCCCCCTGCAACAAGGACCCTGCCGTTTTGTAGCAACGTCGCCGTGTGCTCATAGCGTCCGATGAGGCTGCCTGTGGCAGTCCAAATCCCGCTCGCCGGGTCGTACAGTTCGGCGCTCGCCGGAACATCGGTCTGTCCAATTCCCCCTGCAACAAGGACCCTGCCGTTTTGTAGCAACGTCGCCGTGTGCCCAGCGCGTGCGGTGTTGAGCCTGCCCGTGGCCCTCCAGGTCCCGCTCGCCGGGTCGTACAGTTCCGCGCTCGCCAGAGCAAGGAAGTTTGTGCCAGCTCCCCCTGCAACAAGGACCATGCCGTTTTGTAGCAACGTCGCCGTGTGAGAATAACGTGCGGTGTTGAGGCTGCCTGTGGCCGTCCAGGTGCCGCTCGCCGGGTCGTACAGTTCCGCGCTCCCGGAAACATGGCTATGGCTGTCAAATCCCCCTGCAACAAGGACCATGCCGTTTTGTAGCAACGTCGCCGTGTGTTGTTCGCGTGCGGTGTTGAGGCTGCCTGTGTCAGTCCAGGTACGGCTGGCCGGGTCGTACAGTTCGGCTCTCCCCGCAAAATCGGTCTCTCCAATTCCCCCTGCAACAAGGACCATGCCGTTTTGTAGCAACGTCGCCGTGTGAGCAAAACGTGCGGTGTTGAGACTGTCTGTGCGCCTCCAGCTCCAACTCGCCGGGTCGTTGTCAGAGCCCGTTGGGTTGCTGTCCAGCGCATCAAACCCCATCGCCGTATTGTCAGCGCCGGTTGTGAGGCTGAAGAGCGCATCCTCGCCCTCAGCGGTGTTCTGGTTTGGATAGCCTCCGTCCGGTGGTGGATCAACCGCTCGCGCTTGCGGCGAAAGCCCAAAGCAGCCGAGGGTTAGTGCGATGAGAAGTGCCAAAATTGGTGTTTTTTTGAATTGAGTCAGTGGGTTCATGGTTCTTCCTTTCTTTGGTTTCGTAATTTTCCTTTCACTGCCATAAACGAAAACGGGGGAGCAAAGTGATCATCTGAATTGAGGTTTTTTCAGATACGCTTCCGCGTGCAGAAACTTTCGATCTCACCGTCTGCTCATCTGGACCAGCGCGGCACACAGCGTGCACAGTCGGCTGTCGGGCCGTGCTGGTCACCTGAGTTGGTCTTCGCTATTGTTTGGTCATGGTGCCGGTGGTGCTTAAATCAACGGTGCCGGGGGGGTCTGTATCGATCCACTTGAGCTCAGCGCCTCCGTTCACGATGTAAAAATCGATGTGCTTGGTGAGGCCGCTTCCCGATAACCATGTCATCGTCCCGTGGCCGTTCGCATCCACGGTATAGGTGCCATCACGGACGCCCTCGAATTGTGTTCCATACTCTCTCACGATCAAGTCAAGGTGAACGGTGCCGGTCGCGGGCGTGAACGTGACGAGACCGACGTCACTTTCCGGGACGGATTGTTTATCATTGGTGCCCCCCGCGCCGTAGGTCCAGCCTTCGCCGTGCGAAACGTAGACTCCCGCCACGTCGTTGATGCTAAATGAACCCGAACCAGCCCGTGCGCTAGTCGAAAAGGCTGGCGCAAGGCCGATAATGGAAGTCGCTAACACGAGTAGCAGGCGGTGTATCATTTTGAAAACTGAATCCTCGCTTTTTGGAAAACGATATGCGACTTTGGTTCATGCCAGAGCGCTCAGGCACCAAAAAGGACATCAACGAGAGGGCTTTTTCCATCGTTCGGCAAATCAGCGGCGAATCGGAGAAGCCTGCGAAAGATGCATCTAAGAACCCCGCTGCGGTCGCTCTCGGTCGTCTCGGAGGCCTTAAAGGCGGGAAGGCGCGCGCGACTAAGCTATCGGAAAAACAGCGCATCGCAATTGCTCGTAAAGCTGCTAAAGCTCGTTGGAATAGATAAGTCTCATATGAGTTGGGACACGCGAAAGAAGATTTACGAGGACATCGAAAAGCATCGGGGATGTCCATTGATCGTATATTGCACGAGCAAACGCGAAGGCATAAACGCACCAATGGCGACGGATGCAGTTCCGTACTTGATTGAGCAACTTGACCGCATTCCGAAGGACACAAAAGAAATTGACTTTTTGATTTCCAGTCTTGGCGGGGAACCAATGGTCGCATGGAGAATCATGTCGCTCCTCCATCAGCGATGTGAAAAGAAAGTATCAGTTCTCATTCCCCAGAGCGCTTACAGCGCTGCAACCCTTGTGGCATTTGGAGCGCACGAAATCGTCATGCATCCGAATGGACACATTGGTCCCGTTGACATGCAAATTGAGACAACGGGCGAAGGGGGTCGGAAGCAATTCTCGACGGAGGATATGAGTGCTTTCCTTGATTTCATTCGCGACAACCTCAAAATCACGGATCAGGAGCATATTCGAACGCTATTCGAAGGCCTGAGCAGAGAGATCGGGCCACTGAACATTGGATTTACCGCGAGAAGTTCGCGTTTAGCAGGCGAGTTGGCAGAGAGGTTGCTCGGATTACATATGACGGGTGACGAGGACAAAGCCAAAATCCCGTCGATTGTCGAAAACATGAGCCGAAAATATCAGTCTCACGGCTGGCCTGTGAACCGAAAGGAGGCAGCGGGAATAGGCCTTCCAATCAACAAAGTGCAAGACGAGCGTTTAGAAAAGCTGATGTGGGATGCTTGGCTCAGCATCGAAGAAGATTTGAAGGAAAATTCTCCCTTTTACGCCCAATATGAAGTGTTAAGCCACAAAACTGAAGGGCCTAAACTTTTGAAACCCGTCAAACAGCTTGATCTTCCCATGCCAACGGGAGGCGGCCAATTTTCATCAACAATTAAGGACATTAATGACGCCTTGTCTGAGGCTATTAATCCTGTAGATTTCGAATGCAAGCTCGCCCTTGTTGAATCTGCCAGGATGGCCCACACCTCTCTTGTAAAGGGTAAAATTCTGGCTTGCCGCACTCCAGACATGGTGGTTCAATGGAGCGTCCTGACGACTTCTCGTGAATGGGAAAAACAAGAAAACCACAAAGAAAACGAAAAGAAATGAACGCAACTAAACCGGCAGCGGCACCTAGGCGGCGTTTCCCCACGGACGTAACGTCGCCTTCGTTTCCAAATCAGTATCGCGGTTCTTCGAACCCGCCACAGCATGAGGGCCAAAGGCAATACCCTAAACCAGCAGCTCCCAAAAAAGGCGTAGAAGAACCCTCTCACGAGCGCTAAGCAGGCGCTCGACCGTTAGCCAATAAAAACGGTCTTTGTTTGCTTTTCTGCTTGACTGTTCATGTAAATATGTCATTTTGACGGCATGAACAAATTGCAGACAGAAAAGCGAGTGCAAATCCTGAAATGCCTCTGCGAAGGAAACTCCATTCGCGCGACGGCGCGTTTGACGGACTCGGCCATCAATACTGTCGTCAAGCTTCTCGTTGATGCTGGCCGAGCATGTTCGCGTTATCAGGACGAGACATTCCGTAACCTAAAATGTCGCCGGATTCAGTGCGACGAGGTATGGTCATTTTGCTACGCCAAAGAAAAGAACTGTACGCCAGAAATGAAACGGAAAGGCGCTGGCGACGTTTGGACGTGGGCGGCAATTGATGCCGACACAAAACTTATCCCGGCTTGGTTTATCGGCCGCCGCGATGGTGGTGCTGCATACCATTTCATACACGATCTCAAAGCGCGCTTATCGAACCGCGTGCAACTCACCACTGACGGCCACACGGCATATTTGAGTGCCGTTGAAGATGCTTTCGGAAGCGAGGTTGATTACGCGATGCTGCAGAAGATTTATGGAGCTGCGCAGGATACGCCAGACACTCGCTACAGCCCTGCCGTTTGCATGGGGGCACGAAAGGCAATAATCAGTGGCGCTCCCGATTACAACCATATTTCAACCAGCTACATTGAGTCCCAAAATCTCACAATGCGAATGTCAATGCGACGTTTCACACGGTTGACCAATGCCTTTTCAAAAAAGCTGGAAAACCATGAACACTCCGTTGCACTCCACTTCATGCACTACAACTTCTGCCGGATTCACAAGTCGCTGCGTGTGACGCCCGCAATGGAGGCAGGCATCACCGATCACGTGTGGGACGTTGAAGAAATCGTGGACGTGATTGATCGCTTTTCAAAATGATACACCGCCGAGTAGCAGAGCGACTCGCATGCGGTTTTTGGTAATGTTTGAATTTCTCAGTTTGTTTTTCATGATTCTGTAGTTTCCTTTCATAGCTATAAACGAAAAAGATCGACCAAAGTGATCATCTGAATTGGGATTTTTTCGGACACGCTGGCGCGTGCAGAAGCTCTCTGGCGCGAGATGGTCCGCGCGGTGCCGCTTACCAGCGCTATTAAGGTGCTTCGGCGTCTTTCTCGTTTTCGAAACGAAAACTCAAAGCAGCCGTTGCTACCTGTGTTTTTGAGACGCGTGGCGCTTACTGGAAGGATTGAATGTCAAAATATTGAGATTTAACCGCGTCGTCATGATAGAAGCCTACACTTCTGGAATCGGATTGCGCGAGAATTCGGCGGCAGCATGAATAATCCCCGACGGAACTGACTCGAACAGCAAGCGGTGACGGTTTACTGATTGTCGGCTATCCGTTGCGGGGCAAAATTGCGTTCTTCAAGCTGATCGTTGACCTTTTGCATTCGCGATTCCTGTCTGTTCAGCCTCGCAATTAGCGCCTGAATTTCCTTTTGTTGTTGGGCAACTGTCGTCCGCAAGTCCTCTTGTTTCGCTACCGTCGCTTCTAGTTCCTCCACCTTGCGATGCTCTTTCAAAAATTCATTGAGCAACATTGCGTTCACCGCTTCATAGCGAACGCTGTAAGGCTTGCCTTGGTCATCACGAGCCACTAGATCGGGATTGACCTTCTCAACCTCCTCGGCTACGAGGCCAAACTGCGGGATGCCCTCGGGATCCAGCTCCTTCTTGTAGCGGAAGATCACCGGTTTTAGTGCCAGAATCGCTTCGCTCGCCTTGTCCATCGGTTTGATTGAATCCTTGAAACGCGCAGAGGAAACGACTGTGCCGAGCTTACCGTTGGAACCTACAATTACCTCTACGCCACCCGGAACGGTGGCTCCGCTAATACCGGCGATGAATGTGGCAGTCTGCGTTCCTCCCCTACCGATGCGGATCGTATTGGCCTCGCCAGCAACACCGTTATTGCCGATGTCAATATTGTTACTGCCCGTGGTGAGATTCAAGCCGGCCTGAACGCCTAGTGCGATATTGCCGCCGCCGATTGTATTGTTAAAGAGCGCTCCATCACCGGTGGCAGTGTTGCCGCCGCCGATTGTATTGTTCAAGAGCGCATTTACACCGGTGGCCGTGTTACGGTGGCCGGAGGTGTTGAGCACGAGAGCAGCGAGACCGGTGGCCGTGTTTTCGAAACCAGTGGTGTTGTTTGTAAGCGCGGCAGCGCCGGTGGCCGTGTTGCTGCCGCCCGTTGTGTTGCTAAAGAGCGCATCAATACCGGTGGCCGTGTTGTCGATGCCCTCTGTGTTGGAAAAGAGCGCATCATCACCGGTGGCCGTGTTCGCGCCGCCATCTGTGTTGCTAAAGAGCGCTCTAAAACCGATGGCCGTGTTGCCGCTGCTGGTTGTATTGGAATAAAGCGCATCAAAACCGACGGCCGTGTTGTTGAAACCTTGTGAGGTGTCGAGGTTGAAAAGTGCATCGTCCCCCTCAGCCGTGTTAGCGCCGGGATAGCCTCCGTCCGGCGCCGGGGTAACCGCTAGCGCTGTCGGCGAAAACGGAAAGCAGGCAAGCACAAACGCGATAAGCAATCCTGAAGTTGCTTTTTTGAGCTGAATCAGTGAATTCATAGATATTTCCTTTCTTTTTTCACCACCATAAACGAAAACGGGCGATCAAAGTGATCATCTGAATTGAGGTTTTTCGAAAAAGCTTCCGCGTGCAGAAAATTTCGATCTCATCGGCTGCTCATCTGGACCAGCGCGGCACACAGCGTGCACAGTCGGCTGTCGGGCCGTGCTGGTCACCTGAGATAGTCTTTGCTATTGTTTGGTCATGGTGCCGCTGGTGCTTAAATCAACGGTGCCGGGGGGGTCTGTATCGATCCACTTGAGCTCAGCGCCTCCGTTCACGATGTAAAAATCGATGTGCTTGGTGTTGCCGCTTCCCGATAACCATGTCATCGTCCCGTGGCCGTTCGCATCCACGGTATAGGTGCCATCACGGACGTTCTCGAATACTGTTCCATACTGTCTCAGGATCAAGTCAACGTGCCAGGTGCCGGTCGCGGGCGTGTACGTGATGAGACCGACGGCACTTTCCGGGACGGATTGTTTGTCATTGGCGCCCCCCGCGCCGTAGGTCCAGCCTTCGCTGTGCCAAACGTAGTTTCCCGACACGTCGTTGACGCTAAATGAACCCGAACCAGCCCGTGCGCTAGTCGAAAAGGCTGGCGCAAGGCCGATAATGGAAGTCGCTAACACGAGTAGCAGAGCGACTCGCATGCGGTTTTTGGTAATGTTTGAATTTCTCAGTTTGTTTTTCATGATTGTGTAGTTTCCTTTCATTCCCATAAACGAAAACGGATGCTCAAAGTGATCATCTGAATTGGGATTTTTTCGGAGACGCTTCCGCGTGCAGAAGACTTCTGAGGGTGGTAGGGTATGAAAATAGAGGTTATGGATGCGCCTTCGGTCTCTCCGCACAAAGTGACCCAGCTCCTGCAGCAATGCAGTCGTGGGGACGATGCCGCGCTCGCACAGTTGACCCCGCTGGTCTACGAAGAACTCCACCGCCTCGCTCATTATTACATGGAGGGGCAGCGCCGCGACCACACACTGCAAACGACGGCGCTGGTTAACGAGGCTTATCTGCGTCTGGCGGACCAAACCAATCCAAACTGGCAAAGCCGCGCACATTTCTTCGCCGTCGCCGCTCGTGCAATGCGTCAAATCCTGGTCAGCTACGCCAGGAGAAACTGCGCGCAAAAGCGCGGCGGCGGCGCGGCCAGGATAGGATTGGATGAAGCAGCGATCATGTCACCGGAACAATCAAACGAGATTGTCGATGTGCACGAGGCCCTGGAGAAGCTGGGCACGCTCGATGAAAGAAAAGCCCGGGTCGTGGAGCTCAAATTTTTTGGCGGGCTGAACTATGACGAGATGGCAGAAGTGCTTAAGATTTCACGCGTAACAGTGAGGCGCGACTGGGAATTTGCCAAGCTATGGCTGTACACGGAATTGCACAGTGTGGACTGACAGAAATGCGAGAAGTTTTCGGAGCCCGCGAATCACGCGAATTGACGCCAATCGAATTATCGTGGTCGGACATTAATGAAGACTTACGAGCCGGATTACGTCTGCTTCGAGAAAATTGTTGTTGAGCTGAAAGCCGTCTCCGCATTGACCGACGAGCATCGCGCACAGCTCTTGAACTATCTGAACGCAACCGGATTTGAACTTGGTATTCTAGTGAATTTTGGGCACTATCCAGGCTTGGAGTACGAACGCATTGCGAAAACGCAGCGGATAAAAACGAAGACCGACTTTCCCGATGTTTCTCTCTGATTTATTCGCGTTGATCTGCGTGATTCGCGGGCTCATCTACAAATGACGTCGGCGCAGTTAAAAACGATTGAGGAAATCTTTTACGGAGCGCTGGATCGAGATCCGGATGAGGTCGCGCAATTTCTGGAAACGGCCTGCGGAGGTGACGAGCTTTTGCGCCGCAAAATTGAAGCGCTCCTCGCATCGCGTCAACGAGTAGGCAGCTTCATCGAAACCCCAGCTGTCGGCGTTGCGACGCGAATCATTGAAAATGGGCAAGCTGACTTGCTCATTGGTCAGACCTTCGGTCACTACAAAATTTCCAAACTGATCGGCAGTGGCGGGATGGGCGAAGTCTATCTGGCCACCGACGTTACTGCGGGCCGCAAGGCCGCGCTCAAACTCCTGCCGATGCGATTTACCGGAGACGCGGAGCGCCTGAAGCGGTTCCAACAGGAAGCGCGCGCGGTAGTCGCGCTCAATCATCCAAATATCCTGACGGTTTACGAGATCGGTGAGGATCACTCAACCCACTACATAGCCAGCGAACTGATCGAAGGCGAGACACTGCGTGACCGTCTTACGCGCGCACCGATGCAGTTGACTGAGGCTATTGACGTGGCGATTCAAGTGGCGAGTGCGCTCGCTGCCGCTCATGAAGCTGGGATTGTCCACCGCGACGTCAACCCCGGAAACATTATGCTTCGACCGGACGGATATGTGAAAGTGCTCGACTTCGGGATCGCGAAGCTTGCGGAACCCGCCTTCGCCGAGGCTACGGCGGACGGGGCAGAACCGATGACACTGGCTGAGACCAACCTTGGCATGATACTCGGGACGGTTCGTTACATGTCGCCCGAGCAAGCGTGCGGCAGGCCGGTCGATAAGCGGACCGATATCTGGAGTCTTGGCGTAGTGCTTTACGAAATGGTGACCGGGAATGCGCCATTCACCGGCGACACACCAAAGGAGGTCATGACTTCGATTCGAGAGAAGGAGCCACCGTCGCTGACGAGTTATAACGGTCAAACTCCGCCCGAGCTTCAGCAGATTATCACTAAGGCGCTACGGAAAGAACAAAGAGAGCGGTACCAGAGCGCCAGCGAAATGCTTCAAGCACTCAAGAATCTGCGCCGCAAACTGGAAGCTAAATTGGAACGGGCCGCTGCTCCTTTGTGGCTCCGCTGGGCGCGATCGCCAGCCGCTCTGGTGCTCGTATTGACAATAGCTGCTCTTGCGCTGGCACTTCCACTCTACCGGCATTGGAAGCCGTTGCCGAGCTTACCGCCGGAAAAAAGCGTGGCGCTGGTACCATCGAAATCAATCGCGGTGCTGCCGGCAAAAGCGATCAACTCAGCTAACCGCGATGAGATTTACGAAATCGGCATTGCTGATTCTTTGATTCTCAAGCTCGGTTCAATGAAAGGATTCATTGTTAGACCGTTGAGCCTGATGCGCAAATATGCCGACGTCGGGCAAGAGCCCCTCGCCGCCGGGCGGGAGCAAAAAGCTGATTATGTTCTCGCGTCGAATTATCAATTGGGAGGCGGGAAAATCCGTATCACTGCTCAGCTTTGGAACGTTGCCAGCGGTCAGATCGAAGAAACATATAAGAGCGAAAAAGATGCCGCAGATGTCTTCGCGATGCAGGACGCCATCGCGAGTGAAGTGGGAAACGTTCTGTCGGGGCGATTCGGCACGGCACTAAGCGGCCGCACCGCAAAGCGCGGCACGGCCAATGAAGAAGCGTATCGCCTCTATCTGCAAGGGATGTATTTATATGGCAAAAGAACCCCGGCGGATGCGAATAAAGCCGTTGAGGTTTTAGAGCAATCCGTCCGCCTCGATCCTAAGTACGCGCGGGCATGGGCAGGCTTGGCTCTGGCTTATAAAAACGTTGCCACTTTCCGCGCCCAAGAGCCGAAGTTTGCAGGCAGCAAGGCTCAAGAGGAGTATCAAAAGTCGCTAGAAGCGATAAACACAGCGTTGGCCTTGGACGAAAATCTCGCCGACGCGCATTGTGCTTTGTGCGTACACAAAATGGCGTACGAATATGATTTTGACGGAGCGGAACGGGAATGTAAGCGGGCAACCGAATTAGATCCCAATTCTTCTCAGGCACATTCGGTATATTCGCGTTACCTGAATTGTCGCGGGCGTTTTGATGAAGGAATCGCAGAAATCAAAACCGCCATAGACCTTGAACCTGCATCCCTGGTTAACCAGCGGGATTACGGCGTGAGTTTGTATTATGCCCGGCGCTATGCGGACGCGGTCACGCAACTAAAACGAGTGATAGCAATGGATGAGAAATTCGACACTGCTTACG
>WNFY01000456.1_pt1 | contig 38607 bp, 34 predicted proteins | sample 5400091 | NCBI WGS metagenome assembly WNFY01 (sample SAMN13153364, study PRJNA577476) | soil metagenome | isolation source: 60 cm soil or saprolite under grassland replicate 1 | place: USA:California | collected 2016-06-15 | reverse complement strand
ACGGCGGGGACCTGGACCACCATAGCCGCCCGCATCCTCGGGCCACTTCTGGTCGCGCTGGCCTTGCTCGCCGTCCGCAATCGCATCAAACGCTGACCTTAACCCGGCCGCTAAACCACGGCGCGCTCGGCAGGAGCGGGCTTCCCAGATGCCCAGCCAGACGCCGAGGTCATCGACACGGCTGCGGAGGGCGGACAGCGGGCCGTCGTCGGGACCAGGCATGCCCGGTCTTCCTTCCGTGAAGGATTCGTAAAGGAGACGCCGCCGGACTGGCTGGACACAGCAAGAAGGCCCGGACGGCTTGTGCGCCCCGGGCCTGCGGGAACCGGGCTAGCTCAGACGCGCTGGACGCGCCTGGACGGCTCTCTTCGCTCTACGGATCAGAAGGTTGGGGGTTCGAGTCCCTCCGAGCGCGCTCAGCTCACAGGCCCGTTGCCCGCCCGGCAGCGGGCTTTCTTGTCGCTCTGGGAGCCACGCTGGGAGCCACGGGCACACGTCAGCCGCCGAACAGGGCCCGGCTCATCGACTCGGCCGCCGCCCGCTTGTCACCTTCGAGCAAGTGCCCGTACACGTCCAAGGTGATGGCGATGCTGGCGTGCCCGGGTACCTCGGAGACCACGTGCAAGGGCGTGCCCTGGGCCAGCATCAGCGAGGCCCCCGAGTGGCGCAGCTCGTGCGGATGCCAGCGTCCCAGGCCCGCCCGCTCGCATATCCTGTTGTTAGGAAGCAGAGCCATGCGGACCGGATTCCCCCAAGCTGACGCCCGGGATGATTTTGACCGCGCCCGGCGGCAAGCGCGCTGGGTCAAACTAGCCGGGTGGTTGCGTGGTCGGCCGTCCAGCCGCAACCGCCTGCTGGTGCTAGGTGAGGTGACGATCATCACCGGCGCAAGCCGCCATGGACTGGCCAGCGAGGCAGCCGTGCCGATCGATCAAATCGTCGGATCGGTCGAGCCGACGCTGTGCTTTGACCGCCATTTCCGGCCCACCTCGCAGCTGCCGCGAACGCGCTTTGAGCGGATAGCCGCCGACGTCCGATGTGGTCGCGGCATGGACCCAGTCGACCTCTACCACTGCGGCGACCGGTACTACGTGCTCGATGGGCACCATCGCATCGCCGTTGCCCGCGCGCTCGGCGAACGCTGGGTCTGGGCGACTATCACCGAGGTCCGCATGAACCAGCCAGGCGCGCCCAGAGGCACGCAGCACTCACCAGGCAGCAACGTGAGCAGCAACGCGGCTGCACCAACCTCGGACGGCGGCATGATACAGAGCAGCTGAGATCGCGCGGGATATACACGGGATGATCTTGGGTGACATGGTGGGCAGGACTACTGAAAGCCCAGGTAGCAACGCTGCCGGACAGGAGTTACGTACGCTCTTGAAAACCGCTGGCAGTGGCCGCGGCGCGGCTCGGGCTGGGAGCCACGCCGGGAGCCACGGGGATGAACAACCTTCCGGTGCTCCGGACCCGCCTGGACAACCGGAAGAGACGAGCCCGAGGTCGTGAACTGTCCCGAACGGGGCCGGACGCCGGTACGGGAATCTACGGGTCAGAAGGTCATAAGGGAAGCCTGTGACAACTCTCTCCACTACGAGCTAAACCTCAACCGCGCCCTTGCCCGTGAAACATGAGGATCGTCAGGTGCCGGGACCGCCGCCGCCAACCCCGCCAACGTTGGTGCCCTGGCCGAGGCCGCTGACGCCATGGGCGTCCGTGTTCGTACGGGCCAGGCGCGCCGCCGTGCTGATGTCGTGACTCCTGGGGTCGTCGCGGCGCCGGCGCCGCCTTAGGTCGTACACGACCGCATAAATAATCAGAGCGCCGAGCGGGATGAGAATGATCAGTAGTACGGGCATCATGATGATCTCCTTCCGGAGGTGCTCTCAGCGTACGCCCCCAAGCGGGAGTTTGAGCATTTGACTTTGTGCAGCAGCAAAGTGCGGCAACTACGCCGTGCGGCGCCCAGGACGAGACCGGGGAGGGGACTGCCGCCGGATAGTCCGCTTTCTCTGGATTTGCCACGCCTGAAAGCGGACGGCCGGAAGGCCATCAGCCTCGTCCTGGGCTGAGATCGCACGAGATATACACGGGATGATCTTGAGTGACATGGTGGGCAGGACTACTGAAAGCCCAGGTAGCAATGCTGCCGGGTGGGGAGTTACGTACGCTCTTGAAAACGGACATCTGGCAGGACCCTGACATGAGGATATGGATTCCGGCGCACTACCCGGACGCGCGGCACCGATCTACGAATCAGAAGGTTGGCGGGTTCGAGTCCCTCCGAGCGCGCTCATGTTTTCCTAGGCAGGCGCGCTAGTCATGCGTCGTCCTATTCGTCCTCGTCGTCATCTGGCCGCATTTTGGCCGCATCGTCGGCGGCGTCGGACCTCCTGGCCGCTTCGTTGAGACGGTCGGGCTCAGCGGTCCATCTCGCCCGGGTTCAGGTGACCGTACAGGTCCGGGGTAGTGGTGATGCTGGCATGGCCCAGGCCAGAGGGCAGGCCCGAAGCACGCGCGGCGAACCCCTCCTAGGTGTGCGCTGTCGAGGTCATATTCCTGAGCGTTGCCACGGCCAAGGTGGCCGCCGGTCGGCCCCGCGGCGGGTTAGGTCCGCGCGTTGCGCACGGCCCAGTCGAGCGAGTAGTCCGCCACCTCTTCCCAGCCGTCCTGGGAGAAGGTGTAGTGGGAGCGGTCGGGGTATTCCTTGAGCTCGGTCACCGCGCCCGTCTTCTTCTGGATCTTGTAGGCGGCGCGCGTCGACACTGCGGGCACGGTGTGGTCCTTGCCGTTGGCGAGGAACAGCAGCGGCGCGCGGCTTGAGTGGTGCCGGTTGACCGTCGTCACCGCGTGGGGTGTGAGGTTCGCGAACGCCGCCTCGAACAGCGTGCGCCCCGGCCCCGGCACCGCGAGCCTGTCGTAGATCGGCTTCGACTCCTCGAGTGTGAGCGTGTTGGTGAAACCGTAGTGGAACTCCTCCGGTGTGAGCATCTGGGTCTTGTGGCGGTTGGCCGGGTTCTTCAGCGCCACCGACGCAACCTTGGCCTGGGCGAGGGGCAGGATGTACACGCCTTTGATCTGCGCCGGGCTGATCGCCACGGCCGAGGCGCCGAGGCCGCGGTCCAGCAGGAGTTGCGTGATAAGGCCGCCGAACGAGTGGCCCATGATGATGGGCGGGGCGCCGAGACCTCGGATGATCCCGTCGTAGTGGTCAGTGATCTCCTTGATCCCGAGCCGCTCGTACCTGGAGGTATTCTGGCGAACCTCCTCCACCGTTCCCTCGAGTCCCGGCCAGGCCGGTGCAAGCACGGTGTGGCCCTTCGACTCGAAGCGCTGCTTCCAGCCTTCCCAGCTGAGCGGCGTGAGCCAGAGGCCGTGGATTAGGACGATGGTCGGCTTCTGCGTAGCCGCGGCGGCGTCGGGCGTGTCCGTGGTCATTGGGCTCCGATCCGGGGGAGGGTGCGAGTACTAACCCGAGATTACCGCCGCGACAGCCACCCTGAACTGACACGGAAGGGGTCACTGGTCTCTGCCGCGCAGGAAAGCTCAGAGCCTGAACTCGCGAGCCCGTTTGAGTTTCCGGCGTTGCCATCGGTAGTTTCGCGTACCGCCGAGGACGAGCAATACCACGGCGCCCGTCGTTGGCCCGAGAACCAGCAAGCCAGCTAGCACCCGATCGAGAACGTTGTCGACTATTGCCTGGCTGGGATCACCTGGGTTGAGATAAACACTTACGGCCTTCGACGACCCGGAGCCCGGGACGTCAAGTGAATACGACTGACCCTGCCACCGGTAGTAGACGAGTCCTTGCTGCTCGGTGCCGGTAACCTGCTGGCCGGTCCACAGTATGCTGTCCGATGACTGCAACCCCGCCAGCGCCGCCAAGAGGGCAAAGACCAAAAGCACGACCGCCGCGCCGACGAACCAGCCAGCTCCGTCAAACCATTTTCGCACCCTGGCGAGCACACGACTCAGTATGCGCCGCCGGCCCGGTGGAGGCCAGCCACCATTCAGGCGGAAGTGTGGGTGTCCTCTCCCGAACCCGCCGTAGGAGTTACACGCCAGCCGGAAAAAGCCCTCCGGATCATCGCAGACGACTTGGCCAGAGGAATCGGAGACCAGCCACCATGACCGAGGAAACCGTCAGCGCGACGACCACGATCAGCGCATCGGCCGAAACCGTGTTCGCAGTGCTTGCCGACCCATCGCGGCATGCCGCCGTTGACGGCACCGGCCGGGTTCGCGACTCCCTCGATGGCCAACCTGGTCGTCGCGTTCGAGCCACCCCGCGTCATTTCGTGGAAGCCGGGCTATATGTCACCGGCAACAGGCGAGCTAGAGTTCGGCGGCTGGATCTGGCGTTACGACCTGACCGAGCTCGGTCCAGACGAGACCAAGGTCACGCTCTCCTATGACTGGTCGGCGGTAGGGCCGGTTCCCCGCCAGCGCATTCAGTTCCCGCCGTTCACTCCGGACCATCTCGACAACTCGCTGAGCCACCTGGCCGCGATCGTTGCGCGCTAACGACGTCCCCGGCCGCCTCAGGCTCGGGCCAGCCTCGTGCGGCGCCGGGCGTCAGCGCGATGGCGAGGATGCCGTCGTGCCTGGCCGAACCGGTGGCCAGACCGAGCAGGATTCGAGAAGTGTCCCTGGTTCGCCGCCGGCATACTTCTGATGAGACCTACGACCTCAATGGAGACACGATGAGCATGGCCACGAGGACGAAGAAGCAGCCGCCCGCGCGGCACGCGGCCGGCCGCCACGACCTGATCCGCGTGCACGGCGCGCGGGTGAACAACCTCAGGGACGTCAGCGTCGAGATCCCGAAGCGCCAGCTGACGGTGTTCACCGGGGTGTCCGGGTCGGGTAAGAGCTCGCTGGTCTTCGACACCATCGCGGCGGAGTCGCAGCGGCTGATCAACGAGACGTACAGTGCGTTCGTCCAGGGCTTCATGCCGGCCCTGGCGCGGCCGGACGTCGACGTGCTGGAGGGGCTGACCACGGCGATCATCGTCGACCAGCAGCGGATGGGCACCGACCCGCGTTCGACGGTCGGCACCGCCACGGACGCCAATGCCCTGCTGCGCATCTTGTTCAGCCGGCTCGGGAAGCCGCACATCGGCTCGGCTCAGGCGTTCTCCTTCAACGTCGCCTCCATCAGCGGATCGGGTGCGGTCGCGTTCGAGCGCGGCGGCAAGACCGTGAAGGAGCGGCGCAGCTTTACCGTCACCGGCGGCATGTGCCCGCGCTGCGAGGGCCGGGGCTCGGTCACCGACCTCGACCTGTCCCAGCTGTACGACGACAGCAAGTCGCTGAAGCAGGGGGCGCTCACGGTCCCCGGCTATACCAGGGGCGGCTGGAATTCCCGGCTGTACACCGAGTCGGGCTTCTACGACCCGGACAAGCCGATCCGCAAGTTCACCAAGAAGGAGCTGCACGACTTCCTGCATCACGAGCCGGTCCGGATGAAGATCGCGGGCATCAACATGACCTACGAGGGGCTGGTCCTGCGCATCCAGAAGTCGATGCTGTCCAAGGACCCCGACGCGATGCAGCCGCACATCCGGGAATTCGTGGATCGCGCCGTCACCTTCACCACGTGCCCCGAGTGCGGCGGCACCCGGCTCAGCGAGGCGGCCCGGTCCTCCACCATCGGCAATATCAGCATCGCCGACGCCTGCGCGATGCAGATCAGCGACCTGGCCGGGTGGGTACGCGGCCTGGACGAACCGCCGGTGGCGCCGCTGCTGGCGACGCTGCAGCACACCCTCGAATCGTTCGCGGAGATCGGGCTCGGCTACCTCTCGCTGGACCGGCCGTCGAGCACGCTGTCGGGCGGTGAGGCGCAGCGCGTCAAGATGATCCGCCAGCTCGGCTCCTCACTCACCGACGTTACCTACGTCTTCGACGAACCGACGATCGGGCTGCACCCGCACGACATTCAGCGGATGAACGACCTGCTGCTGCAGTTGCGCGACAAGGGCAACACGGTGCTGGTGGTAGAGCACAAGCCGGAGACGATCGCGATCGCCGATCACGCCGTCGATCTCGGCCCCGGCGCGGGCGCGGCGGGCGGCACCGTCTGCTTCGAGGGCACCGTCACCGGACTGCGGGCCAGCGGCACCGTCACCGGGCAGCACCTGGGCGACCGTGCCGCGCTGAAGCCATCGGTGCGGAAAACCGTCGGGAAAGCTGGAGGTGCGCGGCGCCAGCACCCACAACCTGCGGGATGTCGACGTCGACATCCCGCTCGGCGTGCTGGTCGTCGTCACCGGGGTGGCGGGTTCGGGCAAGAGCTCGCTCATCCACGGCTCGGTGTCTGGCCGGGAGGGAGTGGTGGCGGTCGACCAGGGCGCGATCCGCGGCTCGCGGCGGAGCAACCCGGCGACCTACACCGGGCTGCTCGACCCGATCCGGAAGGCGTTCGCGAAAGCCAACGACGTGAAGCCGGCCCTGTTCAGCGCCAACTCGGAGGGCGCCTGCCCGAACTGCAACGGCGCCGGCGTGATCTACACCGACCTGGCGATGATGGCCGGCGTCGCCACTACCTGCGAGGTGTGCGAGGGGAAGCGGTTCGCGGCGCCGGTGCTGGAATACCATTTCGGCCGCCGGGACATCAGCGAGGTCCTCGCGATGCCGGTGACCGGGGCCCTGGACTTTTTCGGCGACGGCGAGGCGCGCACGCCGGCCGCGCACGCCATCCTGGAGCGGCTCGCCGACGTCGGGCTCGGCTACCTCGCCATCGGCCAGCCGCTGACCACGCTATCCGGCGGCGAGCGGCAGCGGCTCAAGCTGGCCACCCACATGGGCGAGAAAGGCGGCACCTACGTCCTCGACGAGCCGACGGCAGGCCTGCACCTGGCCGACGTCGAGCAGCTGCTCGCCCTGCTGGACCGGCTCGTCGAGGACGGCAAGTCGGTGATTGTCATCGAGCACCATCAGGCGGTCATGGCGCACGCCGACTGGATCATCGACCTCGGCCCCGGCGCCGGCCACGACGGCGGCCAAATCGTCTTCGAAGGCACCCCCGCCGACCTCGTCGCCGCCCGCTCCACCCTCACCGGCGAGCACCTCGCGGACTACGTCGGCCGGTAGGGCGGAGTCCAGATGCGAGCCGAGCAGCCTGTCCGGGTGGAGCGGTCGGGGGCCGTCACCACCGTCTACCTGCACCGCCCCGCCCGGCGCAACGCCGTGGACGGTCCCGCTGCGGCCGCGCTGGCCGCGGCCTTCCGCGCCTTCGACGCCGATCAGGACGCCGCCGTGGCCGTCCTGCACGGCGAGGGCGGGGTCTTCTGCTCGGGCGCCGACCTCACCGCACTCGGCACCGAACGCGGCAACCGGGTGGCGCCGGACGGCGACGCACCGATGGGTGTCAGCCGGCTGCGGCTGTCCAAGCCGGTCATCGCCGCGGTGTCCGGGTACGCCGTGGCCGGGGGCCTGGAACTGGCCCTGTGGTGCGACCTGCGGGTCGCGGACGAGACCGCCGTCTTCGGCGTCTTCTGCCGGCGGTGGGGCGTTCCGCTGGTCGACGGCGGCACGGTGCGGCTGCCCCGGCTCATCGGCACCAGCCGGGCGATGGACATGATCCTCACCGGGCGGGCCGTCGACGCCCGGGAGGCACTGGCCTTCGGACTGGCCAACCGCGTCGTGCCGGCCGGCCAGGCGCTGGCCGCGGCCCGGGAGCTCGCCGCCGGGCTCGCCGCGTTCCCGCAGGTCTGCCTGCGCAGCGACCGCGCGTCAGTGCTCGACCAGGAGGGCCTGGACGAGGCGGCTGCCCTGGCGTCCGAGTTCGCGCACGGCCGCCAGGCCCTGACCCGCGAGGCCATCCCCGGGGCCGCCCGGTTCGCCGCCGGGGCGGGACGCCACGGGTCGTTCGGCCCCTAGACGACGCTGCCGGCTAGCGCGGAAACGCGGCCGCGGACCCGCTGACCTGGCCCAAGGCGAGGCCGTCGCCCTCAATTATGACAGTACGTGACTGGTAGTTACAGTGTGTAGGACTGGTAGTCCTGTCGTCACTGAGGGGAACAGCCGCGGATGGCAGTCGAAGCCGAAGACCTGACCGCGCGACTGAAGGCCGAATTCCCTCATGCGCTGAGCAGTGGTCAGCTGGTGGCCTACTACCAGCCCGAGGTCGAGCTGTCCTCCGGCCGGGTGGTGGCGGCGGAGTCGCTCGCGCGCTGGGAGCATCCCGAGTTCGGCATCCTGCCGCCCGCCCTGTTCACCCCGGTCGCCGAGCAGCTCGGGCTGATGGGCGAGCTCACCCGGCTGATGCTGCGGCTGTCACTGGTGCAGCACCGGGTCTGGGCGGCGGCGGGCTGGGTCGTCCCGATCTCGGTCAACGTCGATCCCGACTCCGTGACCGATCCCGGGTTCCCGGGGGTCATCGCCGAGTTCCTGCGGGCCGAGCGGGTGCCCGGCCCGATGCTCGCGCTGGAGGTGAGCGAGCAGACCGCGACCGCCGCAGTCAGCATCAGCTTCTTCGCCCAGCTGGCCGAGCTCGGCGTACGGATCGCCCTCGACGACTTCGGCACCGGCTTCGCCTCGCTGGAGAGCCTGGGCGGCTGGCCCGTCAACGAGCTCAAGCTGGACATGTCGCTGGTGCGCCCGATTGCCAGCAACGCGAGCTTCCGGACCATCGTCCGCACCACCGTCGACCTCGCCCACCAGCTCGGCGTCAAGGTCGTGGCCGAAGGGGTGGAGTCCGAGGCGGTCCGCTCCGAACTGCAGGCCCTCGGCTGCGACTTCGGCCAGGGCTTCCTGCTCGGGCGGCCGATGGCACCCGCCGCCTTTGCCGACTGGCTGCGCCAGCGGGACCACTCCCGCCGGCTCATCCCGGCGCAGGCCGGCGTGCCGGCGACCGAGCCGGTACCCGGAGACCGCGGGTCGGCCGGCCGTGCCGTCCGGTGGCTGCGCCAGGTCATCGATCCGGTGGGCGGGCCGACGCTGGCCGCCGCCGTGGCCATCATGGCGGCCTACGGGCTGTGGCAGGTCTTCCGCTGGGGCCACCAGCGTCAGGCCCTGATCGGGGACCTGGCGTTCTTCCTGCCGAACGCGGCCGGCGGATACTGCGCCTGGCGGGTGTCCCGGCGCACCGACCTCGGCCGGGCCACCGTCCGGGCCTGGCGGCTGCTCTCGGTCGCGATCTGGCTCTACCTGCTCGGCGACGCGATCCAGCTGGTCTACGAGGTCGTCTTGCACCAGCGGCCGGACCCGACCTGGGCCGACGCCGCCTACATTGCCTTCTACCCGGTGGCCTGCGCCGGCTTGTTCGCCTTCCCGTCGCGGCGCCGGACCAGGCCGGAGCGGCTGCGCAGCATGCTCGACGTCGGCACGGTGCTCGTCGGCGGGGCCACCTTGCTCTGGTACGTGGCGCTCGGCCCGGCGGTGGCGTCGAAACCCGGCTTCGACCTGCCCGACCTGGTGATCTTCGCCTACCCGATCGGCGACCTGCTGCTGCTGTTCGGGGTGCTCTCGCTGTTGTGGCGAGGTGTCCCGCAGGCCAGCGTCACGCCATTGCGGATCTTCGCCACCGGCATGCTGGTGTTCATCGCGGCCGACGTCACCTACGACTACGTCACCATCCACGCGCCCTACCACGGCGGCGACCCGGTCGACACCTTGTGGATGCTGGCGCTGACCATCTTGTGGGTGGCGGCCGCGTGCCAGCTGCGGGTGGGCAGGACGCCCGGTTGGGTGGCGCTGAGGCCGGCCGCCGCCCGGCCCAGCGCCTTGCCCTACCTCGCGGTCGCGGGCAGCTATCTGCTGCTTACCGTCGTCGGCCTGCAGCACCTGGACTTTGACTCCGCCGGCGGCGTGCTGCTCGGCGCGGTGCTGCTGACCTGCCTGGTCAGCGCGCGCCAGTTCGCCGCGCTGCGGGACTACGGCCGGCTCGCGGTCCGGTACCAGCAGCTGGCCTCGATCGACGGGATGACCGGCCTGTACAACCGGCGCCATTTCATGGAGGTGGCGGAGGGCGCCTTCGCGCACGCGCAGCGGCTGAACCAGCCGCTGTTCGCGCTGATGATCGACGTGGACCGCTTCAAGCAGATCAACGACGTGCACGGCCACGCCATGGGTGACCGGGTGCTGGCCGACCTGGCCCAGACCTGCCGTGAGCACGTGCGGCCGGAGGACGTCGCGGGCCGGTACGGCGGCGACGAGTACATCATCATGGTGCCGGGGATCACCAGCCTGCGGGCGATCCAGATCGCGGCCCGGCTGACCGGCCCGCCCGCCCGTGTCAGCGGCAGCGACGGGAATCCGGTCACGTTCACCGTCAGCGTGGGGATCGCGGAATGCGGGTCGTGCCGGGACCTGCCAACCCTGCTCGCCCACGCGGACCGGGCCATGTACGAGGCCAAGCGGGCCGGCGGAGCCTGCTGGCGGCTCTACGAGGATACCGAGCAGGCGGCCGATCCCGCCCTCGCCTGACCCGGGACCCGGTGCAGCGGCCGGTCCGGCCACCGCGGTACCTCCGGCATGGGCAGAAAGACAGGTACCGAACGGACGGGCACGGGGGCCTGACGCCCGGTGACGGCCTGCCCTGGGACGGCGGGCTCCCGCCTATCCGCGGTGGTCATCAGCCAGAGCCGTTGACCGGTCATGGCGTGCTGGCACTGGAACCGGCAGCTCACGCACCCGCCGGCTCCGGCCCGGCGGCGCCGGGTGGACATGAAGGTGGCGAAGACGAGCGCCGCGGCCACGGCCGAGCTCGCGGTCGCCACCAGCACCGCCACCAGCACAGCGGCGGTGCTGAAGAAATGGCTGACCGGCCCGGAGAACACCAGCCAGGCGACGGCCACGATGGCGGCCAGCAGACTCGCGGGGCGGGCGTAGCAGACCATGGTCGGCCTCTCTTCGCTAACGTGCCGTCGAGGGGTGGTGGCCGTGCGTCATTGCCGTCCTATACCTAATTCTCTCAAAAGGGAGGGCTTGTCAAGACCCAGAGCTGACCGGCCGTGAGCGCAGCGTGATGAACGAGAGCAGCCCGGCGGCCAGCACCAGCCCCGCGGACAGGTACAACGCCGCGTGCAGGCCGTCGTGGAAGGCCGTGTAGGCCGCGCCGATGACTTCTTGCACCAGCTTGCCGAAGCCCGCGTAGGCGGAGGTGTTCTGCGGGATCTGGCCGGTCTCGATGGCGTTGACCACCAGGCCCTGGAAGGACTTGGGCACCCCGAGATGGTTCATCTGCGCGACGAGGCTGACGTGCAGCTGCGAGTACACCAGCGAGCCGAGCACGGCGACCCCGGTGACGGCGCCGATCTCCCGGCTGGTGTTGCTGGCCGACGCGGCCATGCCGGACCGCTCTGCGGGCACCGCGGACAGCACCGAGGACGTGATCGGCACCACCGTGGTGCCGATGCCGATCCCCGCCAGCGCGAGCGCCACGGTGAGCAGCGCGTAGTCAGGCTTCGGGGACAGGACGCCGTCGGTCCAGAACAGGCCGGCGGCCAGCAGCACGCAGCCGATCGTGATCGACCAGCGCGGTCCGGCCGAGTCCGTCCAGCGTCCGGCCAGCACCGACGCCGCGATCATCAGCACGGTCATCGGCAGGAAGATGAGCGCCAGCCGGTAGCCGGACGTGTTCACCACCTCGACCAGGTACAGCGCGGTGAAGAAGAAGATGGCGAACGTGGCGAAGTAGGTGCAGAACGCGGTGATGTTCGCCGTGGTGAACTGCGGCACGCGCAGGTAGCGCAGGTCGAGCAGCGGGTTCGGGGACCGGCGCTCCCACCAGCCGAACGCCGCGAACAGGACCGCGCTCAGGCACAGCAGGATGATCACGACGGCCGAGCCGAAGCCGGCCGACTCGGCGTCGATGATCGCGAAGACGAACGTGGCCAGCGCGCCCGCGCCGAGGATCGTGCCGGCCGTGTCCACCCGCGATGCCGTCGGGTCGGCGCTCTCCGGCAAGATGACCGCCGCCACGATCAGGGCGGCCAGCCCGAACGCCAGGTTGAACCAGAAGATACCCCGCCAGCTCCATACCCCGGTCAGCACGCCGCCGACGACCGGGCCCGCGGCCAGCGCGAACCCGGACGTCGCCGCCCACACCCCGACAGCCCGGTTCCTGGCTCGCGCGTCCGGGTACAGGTGGCGCAGCATGGACAGGGTGCCGGGCTCGCTGGCCGCCGCGCCCAGGCCCATCACCGCGCGGCCCGCGATGAGCGTCTGGACGTTCGGGGCGAGCGCGCACAGAACCGAGCCGGCGCAGAAGACCCCGGCCCCGGCCAGCATGACCTTCTTCCGGCCGAGCTCGTCCCCGATCATCCCGCAGGCCAGCATGATGCTGGCGAAGGTGAGGGCGTAGGCGCCGACGACCCACTGCAGGTCGGACACGTTCGCCTTCAGGCTGACCTGGATGTCACCGAGCGCCACGCTGACCACGGTGTTGTCGAGGAAGGTCAGGAACAGCAGCGTGCACAAGGTGGTGAGGGCGAGCCCTTGGCCCCCGCGCGGGACGGCGCGCCCGGGCCGGCCGCCGGACACGGCCTCAGCCTGACTGGTCACCGCCTCAGCCAGCCGAATTGCAAGCGGCCGGCACGGTGCCACCGGGTATCAACCTGAACAGGCCGCAGAGGCTGCCGTCGCCGACCTTCCAGGTGCCGTCCTGGTAGACAGCGACGCCCTTCTGGTTGGACAGCAGCGCCGAGCCGTCCGACGAGGTGAGGTTGTAGGTCACCGCGGCCTTGGTGGCGGAGTTCACCGTCACGTTGGTGACCTTGGCTCCGATCCCGCTCGCCAGCGGGAAATTGGCGAAGGTCTTGATGGCAGACTCGAGCGCGGCCCCGTTCTGCAGCAGTTTCACCTTCTCTGCGACGGGAGTGCTGGCGGCAAAGAACTTCTCCCAGTTCGCCGTGATCTGTGCCGCCGCGTCGGCCGTCGACCCGGTACCGGGGCTGCTCGGCGCGGCGGAACTGGGCGCGGACGCGGCGCTGGACGGCGCGCCGGCCGCAGACGAAGTAGAACTGCTGCTGCAAGCGGCCACCGTCGCGGCGACCGCCAAGCCGAGGGCCGGGGCTGCCATCCGGCGAGCCAGGAGCTTGAATCGCATGACACGCCTCCGTGGAACGCAGCAATTCTGTGCAGGCCTAAGTCTGCACTGAATGTTTCCCCGGGGTTGGCTGGTCACCCTTCCCTGACCGACGCACGTGTCAGGGTAACAGCTCCTCTAATAGGCTGCTACCAGCGGAAATGTACGAAAAGGCGGCCGAAGTTCTTCGAGTCCTTCTCCACCCGGTGGTATTTCGCTCTGATCTCTTTTTGCTCAAGAAACCGCAGCACGCGCTTCTTGAGCTGGCCGGAGCCCTTACCCGGGATGATCTCGACGAGCGGGGCCTTCTTCGCCACCGCCTCGTCGATGATCGCCTGCAGCGCCCGGTCGATGTCCTGCCCGCGGTTGTAGATGTCGTGCAGGTCAAGCTTCAGCTTCATGGTCACCGTCCTGCCCCGGCCCCCGGCCCGCAGGGCCTCATAGGCACAGTACAGCGATGATCGAGTCCACCGTGGCGGCCGGGGTGTCGGCCGGGACCACGGTCAGCACGCGCTCGTCCGGCGCCGGCGGATCCAGCGCGTCGAACTGTGAGCTGAGCAGCTGCTCCGGGAAGAAATGCCCGTGCCGGGACGCCAGCCGGCGGGCCAGCACCTCCCGGTCCGGGGCCAGGAAGACCATCCGGGCCGCGGGACGGCCGTCCAGCAGCAGGTCCCGGTAGGACCGCTTGAGCGCCGAGCAGGCGACCACGGCGTCATCGCCCCGCGCGATGCGCTCGTCCATCCAGGCCGCGATGGCCCGCAGCCAGGGCAGGCGATCGGCGTCGGCGAGCGGGATCCCGGCCCGCATCTTCGCCACGTTCGCGGCCGGGTGGAGGTCATCGCCGTCGGTGAACGGCCAGCCCAGGCGGTCGGCCAGCAGGGCGCCCACGGTTGTCTTGCCGCTGCCGGACACGCCGGCCACGATCACGATCATTGTGCTGGAGCCTTATCCCGGTGCCGTCCGGTAACCACGGCAATGTCACATCGCTGTTGTCCTGACCACGACGATGTCACATTGCCGTGGTTGTCACAACGAACGGCGCAGTGTCGCGTGCGACTGGAGCCCGCTCATGAGGACTTTGTGATTTCCCGGGCAGAAACGAGCCGGGCGGCCCCAAGGCCCTCCCGCGTCGTAGCGATCGTAGCGTGGTAGATAGTGGCCGGGAGGCGGTTCACCCGGACGCGGAAGGGTACGCGAGCACCGTGGAAAGGCGGAGCTGGATCGGGTCGTGGCCACCGCGAGATGCCGTACGTCTTCGCCGGCTCGGCGGCGCAGCGGGGGCCCTGTCCGCGCTGTCCGGCGCGGCGCTGCTGGCGGCGTCGGCGCTGACCAGGTTCGGCATCTTCGAGGCGGGCGTGGCTTCGGCCCGGGACCCGAAGTACACGATCGTGCCCCAGCGTCAGCGCCAGCCCGAGTCCCAGGACGGTCGGCTCTGACCCGCGGCGACCGGGGCGGAATGAACTGGCGGTTGCCGCTGTTGACGGGTATGGTGATATTGCACCTGGTGCCTCCGCCGGCTCTTTCCCCGAGCTGACGTCGAGATTACTTCTCGTCCTTTCAAAGGATTTTCCGAGCAGCGCTCCGAGCGCTTTCCAACTGGCTCAGCTGCTGGTTGGGCACGTCAACGGCCTTTCATGGCCGCCATCCCCGCGCCAGCGCTTTCTCTCCGCATGCGCGAATTCAGTGCGCATCCGCATTCCCAAGGAAATTCACCCATGACAGCAACAATCCATGAATCGCCGGTTCAGGTTAAGCAGGCTCCGGCCGCCATCGCGGTGTCCGGCCTCGTCGACCTGGCCGACGGCCACGCCTTCGTCCGCACCGCCGGCTACCGCCGCGGCCCGGACGACATCTACGTCTCCGCCGCGCAGATCCGCCAGTACGGGCTCAGGAAGGGCGACCTGATCGAGGGCACGGCCCGCCCGCAGCCCACCGGCACGGCGCGCGGCAAGTTCCGGCCGCTGCTCGCAGTGGCTACGGTCAACTCCAGGCCGCCCGGCCTGCCCCGCCCGCACTTCGACGACCTGACCCCGCTCTATCCCGACGAGAGGCTTCGGCTGGAAGACGGGGACCCGTCGGCGACGGCCCGGATCATCGACCTGCTCGCCCCGATCGGCAAGGGCCAGCGCGGGCTCATCGTGGCCCCGCCGAAGGCCGGCAAGACGATGGTGCTGCGGGCGATCGCCACCGCCATCGCGAACAGCCACCCCGAGGTCACGATGATGCTCGTGCTCGTCGGCGAGCGGCCGGAAGAGGTCACCGACCTGCGCCGTTCGGTCCGGGGGGAGGTCATCTTCTCCACCTTCGACCAGGCGGCCGAAGATCACATCCGGGTCGCCGAGCTGGCCATCGAACGGGCCAAGCGCCTGGTGGAAACCGGCGCCGACGTGGTCGTCCTGCTCGACTCCCTCACCCGGCTCGGCCGGGCCTACAACCTGGCCGCGCCGGCCAGCAGCCGGACCCTCGCGGGCGGGGTCGCGGCCTCCGCCCTGCAGCCGCCGCGCCAGTTCCTCGGCGCCGCCCGCAACATCGAAGACGGCGGCTCGCTCACCATTGTGTCCACCGCGCTGGTGGACAACGGCTCGCGGATGGACGACGTGCTGTTCGAGGAGTTCAAGGGCACCGGCAACATGGAGCTGCGGCTCCGCCGCGAACTGGCCGAGCGGCGCATCTTCCCCGCCATCGACGCGATGCCCTCCGGCACCCGCCGCGACGACCTGATCATGGCTCCGGACGAGTACCAGGCCGTCGGCACGCTGCGCCGCGCGCTCGGCGCCCTCGACTCCCAGCAGGCCATGCAGCTCCTGCTGGACAAGACCAGGGACACCGCCTCCAACCCGGAATTCCTCCGCCAGATCCAGCGGTCCGGCTGAGGCCGCTCAGTCCAGCCTGCGCGCGACGTGCAGCACCGCGCCCCAGCCCCGCCGAACCGCATGGTCGCGGCGCAGCGCCAGCCGCCGCCTGATCTCGCCGTACAGCCGGCGGCGTTTCCACTCAGCCATGTCCAGGTGCCCGGAGAACGTCTCGAGGAGCTCGATGTACTCCTCGGCCGGATAGACCCGTTCCCAGCCGTACTGACGGACCGCGGTGACCTCGAAGAGCCCGCTGGCCTCGATCCCGGCCCGGTCGTCGGGCAGCTCGCCGGGCCGCCTCCACGGCGTGCCGGGCGGCAGCCCTTCGCCGACCTCGTCGTAGATGTCCTGGATTTCCTCGAAGAACGGATCGCCGCCGTCGGGAAAGGTGTGCTCGGCCGTCCAGAAGGCGAGATGACCGCCGGGCCGCAGCGCCTGCCAGGCCCGCTGGTAGCGGACGGCGGGGTCGATCCAGTGCCAGGCGGTGGCCGCGTACACCAGGCCGAACGGGTGCGGCGCCCGCCACTGTTCGAACGCGGCCCGCACCACCTCAACCTCGAGCCCGGTCAGGTTCTGCCGGGCCACCGCGGCCAGCTTCGCGCCGAGCTCGACGCAGGTGATCCGGTAGCCGCGCCGCGCCAGCGGGCGGGTCGCCTTGCCCGTCGCGCACCCCACCTCGAGCAGGTGGTCGCCCGGTGTCAGGCCGGCCAGCGTGACGAGATCGTCGTACAGCGCCCCGGGATACTCCGGCCGGACCCGGTCGTACCGCGCGGCGGCCGCGTCGAACGTCTGCCGCAGTCGCTCGCGATCCTCATCCGTGTGCACCCGGCAATTCTGCCACCGACGTCCCGGGTCCATCCGGGCCGTCATAATCGGTAACGTCGTTCTGCTATGAGAACCTGGCGGGCCGGAGTCGTCCGGCGTATCGCGCACCCCGGGCGCGGCTTCACCCAGGGGCTGATCGCGGACGGCGAGACCGTGTGGGAATCCACCGGGCTCTACGGGCAGTCGGCGCTGTGCCGCTACCCGCTCGGGTCCGAGCGGGCCGAGCGGCGTGCGGCCCTGCCGGCCGAACTGTTCGGTGAGGGCATCTGCCGGTCCGGCGACATCATCTGGCAGCTGACCTGGCGGGAGCGGGTGGCGCTGCGCTGGGACGCCGGCACCCTCGAGTTGACCGGCCGGGTGCCCTACAACCGGGAGGGCTGGGGCATCTGCGCCGCCGACGGCTACCTCGTGACCAGCGACGGAACCAGCGAGCTCGTCCGGCGCGACCTGGACCTGGCCCCGCAGGCGGTGATCCACGTCCGCTCCGCGGGCCGCCGGGTGCTCGGCCTGAACGACCTGGCCTGGTCGGCCGGGACGATCTGGGCGAACGTGGCCGGCACCCACTACCTGGCCGGGATCGACCCGGACACCGGCGAGGTCACCGACGTCGTGGACGCCCGGCCCGCCGCCGAACGGCACCCGGGCGATCCGCAGGCCATCATGAACGGGATCGCCGCCCTGCCTGAATCGGGGGGGTCCGGATCCGGGGAGCCCGGGCCCGGGGAGTTCCTGCTCACCGGGAAGGGCTGGCGCTGGATCAGGCAGGTACGGCTGAAACCGGCCCGGGCAGGCAGCGCCCGGCGGCACCTGCTATCGGGCCTGAGCCACTGACCGGCCCGCGCGCCGCAGGGCGGGCCGCAGCGGCTTGTCTGCGTAGCCGCCGTCGGTCAGCCCGGCCCGGCGCTCGAACACGTTACGGCAGCCGGTGTCGCCGGTCAGCAGCCACGACACCGCCGCCGCCGCCAGGTACAGCGGCACCATCACCAGCCCGCCGCAGCAGGCGTACTGGGTGGCGTGCCGCGCCTCGTGCCGGAAGAGCGCCGAGGCAGGGTCGAGCCCGTCCAGCCGGGTGACGATGACGTTGCCCAGGCAGAACGCGGGCGCGGGCGGCACCGGGAGCCGGTACCCGGTGCCGGTGAACAGCCGGTCCGCGCTCCGCGCCACCCGGGCGCCGCCGAGGGCGGCCACGCCCAGCTCGGCCAGCGTCGACCCGTTGGCCAGGTTGATCCACGCCCGCAGGCCGGCCTGCATCGCCGCGGCTCAGGACCCCTCGGCGGGGTTGTGCCCGTTCAGCCCGGGTGGCGGGTCGTCGGCCACGACCACTTCCGCCCACGACGGGACCGACGCGGGTGCTGGGACCGGCGTCGGCAGCTTCATCTGCTCCGGGCTGTGGTCGTGGTGCGCCCGGGCCGCCGACAGGTGGTAGTCGTTGAGGCTGTCCAGGAAGCTCTGGTCACTGTAGGGCCTGCCGTCCACCAGCGGGCCCTTGGTGTGCTCCATGACCGCGACGATATCCTCGCCGCTCAGCGTCTTGTGCGTCTCCAGGGCGTGCGCCAGGGCCAGGACTTGGCTCCGGTCCTCCCTGAGGATCTGCTCGACCCGGTTGAGCAGCGTGGTCAGGTTGTCCTCGATCCGGTCCGCCAGCGCGTGCCGGGCCTGGGCCTCGGGATCCTTTCCCTTCTTCAGCGCGCCGCCCCGGCCGCCGCCCGGCGAGCCGACCTCGAGCCGCTTGGCCGTGGAGTACGAGGACACCGTGGTGCCCATGCCCCAGAAGCCCTCCATGAACGAGGCCACTGCGGTCGCGGACTCCAGGTCCCCGGACACGCCGGAGGAGCTGTCCTGATCGAAGAACATCCGCTCGCCCGCCAGCGACGCCAGCGACACCAGGATGTCGGTCTCGTACTCGCTGCGCCACCGGGTGAACTGATCCTCGGGCGGGATGCTCGCCACCATGCCGAGGTAGTCGCTGCCCTTCTCGATCGTGGCGATGTCGATCTCCATGTGCTGCCTGGTCCGGAACGCGACCAGCGCGTGGCAGGCCTCGTGCACGGCCACGGCGTGCCGCTCGCGCTCGATGTACTCCACGTCCTCGGGCGGCCCGAGCTCCTTGAGCTGCTTGGCCTTGATCACATCCGGCCAGGTGATGACGTCCCGGCCGTTCCTGATCGCGGTGATCAGCGCCTCGTTGACCAGGTCCTTGATCGTGGCGCCGGTGGCGTAGGGCGTGATCGTGGCCAGCTTGTCGATCTGCTCCTCGGTCAGCTCGTGCTGGACCTTGGCGAAGTAGCCCTCATAGGTTCGGATCCGCCCGGCCTTGGACGGGTAGCCCACCTTGTAGATGCGGTCGATGCGGCCCGGGCGCAGCAGCGCCTCGTCCAGCGCCGACGGCATGTTGGTGGCCATCATGACCAGGATCCGGTACTTGGGCGGCGGCTTGGGCCGCATGCCGAAGACCCGCCGGACGTAGCGGTTGACGAAGCCCCGCGGCTTCTTCAGCCCGGACAGCTCGGTGAGCAGGGCCTGCAGCGTGCCCATGCCGCCGCCGCCGCCCCCGTTCATCATGCCGCCGATCATCTGCCGGTTCCGCCGGCTGCCCGTGTCCTCCGGGATCTGCGATTCCATCGCCTGCCGGGTCAGCATCAGGCGGGTGTCTTTCGACAGGTAGGAAAACCCGTGACAGCCGGCGGGCGCGAACGGCGCGGGGGTGGCGATGCCGGGCCCGCCGCCGACGCCGCCCGGGGCGAGCTGGCCACGGTTGCCCAGCGAGTCGGCCTCGTCGAAGAAGACGATCACGCCGCCGTACCGCAGCGCGAGCCGCCGCAGCTTACGGAAGAGCGACTTCACCTTGAGGATGCCGACGCCCATGAACATGTTGATGAAGGCGCCGGGGTCGACGAATACGTACGGGCGGCCGGTCTCGCCCGCCACCGCCTCGGCCATCAGCGTCTTGCCGGTTCCCGGCGGCCCCCACAGCAGCAGGCCGCCCGGCACGTAACCGCCGCGCTCCTCCACCAGCTCGGGGTTCTCCAGGAAGATGATGTTCTCCTTGACCCGCTGGAGGACATGGTCCTGGCCCCAGACGTCGGAAAACCTGGTCTTGATGTCGTCGGGGTAGTAGACATCCACCCCGCCGCGAGACATGAACCAGAAGATGGCGGCGAACTGGCCCACGACGATCAAGAGCAGCAAAACGATCTGCAACACGAACGGCAGCACGTGCCAGATGAGCTGGGGTCCGCGGAGCAGCGCCAGGATCGGCGAGGTGTGGATGATCTTGCCGGTCACCACGGCGATGATCGCTATCCAGAGGATCCAGGTCAGAATCCGCCAGATGCGGAACCTGGTCCAGTCGGAGATGCGCCGGTGGGTGGTCCGCTCGAAGCCGCCGAAGATGGTCTCGGTCCAGAACCTGTGATAGCCCGCCGAGTGCTCGCTGATGAGGAAGTGAACCTGCCGGAGCAGTTCCAGGCCGATGAGGACGAACACCCACCAGCCCGTACGCACCTGGATGCGCATCGCGTCGGAGAACCCGACCAGCGGATTGTTGGCCATGGCCGACCAGACCAGGATGAACCAGACCAGGCCGAGCAGGAGCAGGAACTTGATCCTGTCCCAGATGGACATGGGCTTGCGGGTCAGCCGGTCCTCGTGCCTGGGCCGCCCGCTCGGCGGCGGCGGTGGCGGGGGCGGGGGGACCCCCGGAGGTCCTGAGGCGATGATGTCCGGGGGCTGGGCCATGTCCATCACAAGCTCCTGATGGTGAACGACGACATCACGTCGTTGATCTCGGTCTGATCGTTGCTGTAGCACTTGGCGGTGCAGTGCAGCACGAGGAGGTAGACGACGGTCTGATCGGCGTTGGTCAGGGCGACCTCATCGAACGTGTCGGTGACGTTGCCGGTGAAGGTGTACTCGAACGTTTCCCGGACCCCGTGCACGCCCTGGTCGAGCGAGAGCATCTGGTCGCGGATCTGCTTGAAGCCGGTCAGCGGAAACCCCTGAGCCGACGCGTTCTGCCGCGCGTTGGCGGTCACCGGGAGAAAAAAGTCGCGCAGCGTGTCGTACGACAGTTCGTTGCTCGCGGTCGAGTTGAGCTGGCCGACCTCGGCGAACACGAACGGGTGCGCGGTAGCGAAGGAAAGGAAGTCGTTGGCCTTCGGCTGGTGGCCGGCCTCGTACGCCACCGTCCACCCGCCGCCGGCGCCGCCGGTCGCGCTCTTCAGCTCGGAGGAGAGCGATGAGTCGCTGATCTTGTGCCAGGCGTAAGGAACCTTGAAGTACGTGTTGGTGCTGGAGTTGGCCACATAGGTAAATTGCGGCGCTGCGCATCCGGTGAGGGCCACCCCGAGGAGTACCGCGCAACCCCCGACGAGGCCCTGAACGACGCGGTGGGCCTTGCTCGCCAAGAGGTGCGACCTCCACGTAGGGACTACGTAGTGTCAAGTATGACGCCTTCGCCCGCAATGGTACAGGTGTGCCGGGCTGCCGATGACACCCGGTGCTGGCCACTCGCGGTGCGTGCCTTGACCTTCTCTTTCCGTACCCAAGTTAACCGCGCTCACCCGTGCTGAAGCCAAACCCGGCCGACCGGAAATGGCCCGCCGACGGCGTGGTGGCTATCTGCGCCGCGGGGGGCCGGCTAGCGTGCGCGGTCATCGCCACCAGCGGCTTCGTGGGCGGCCGATCGCCGCGTTCATCACCGGCAAGCCGTTGTCAGAGCCGATGTTGAGGAAATTCAGCAAATTCTGAGGAAGGATACAACGATGACCGCGCCAGAAATTCAGCAGGAGATCGAACGCACCCAGGATCATCTCGGCGAGACCGTGGAAGAACTCGCCGCCCGGGCCGACATGAAGGCGAGGGCCCGGGCCAGGGCCGCCATCATTAAGGACAAGGCCGCCGAGATGTCCGGGCAGCTGCGCCAGAGCCAGCTAGCACAGAACCAAGTGGTCCAGGGTGATCTGGTGCGGCGCCGCTGGCCGCTCGCCGCGGCGGCCGTGGGCGTCGTGCTCGTCGGTTCGGTCCTGGTCCGGCGGCGGCGCAGGCGCTGACCGCACGACCCCTGGGCGCCGGCGGACGACTACGGCCAGCGCCGGGCGGCCTGGGCACGACCACGGGCGCCCGGCGCGCGTAGTCCGGCCGGCCCGTGTTCTGCCCGTGCCGCACACTAGACGGGTGATCATGAACTCTGCTGAGCCGCCCGGCCCGCCCGGCCAGCCCGACCCGCGCGACCCGCTTGGCCTGGCGGCGGATGCCCCGCTGCTGGCCGCCTGGCTGAACTGGATGCGGCAGGCCGAATCGGGCCAGCTGCTGCCGATGAGCACGCCAGGCCACAAGCAGCGCTACGACCTGGTGGGCACCGTGGTGGTGGGCGACGTCCCGCTGTACGGCGGGCTGGATGCCATCAAGCACGCCGACCGGCTGCGGGCCGACGCCGAGGCGCGCGCGGCCGCGCTGTGGGGCGCGGACTGGTGCCGGTTCTCTGTGGCCGGGTCGACCCACGGCAACCAGGCGTTCTGCCTGGCCATGGGCCAGCCGGGCCAGGAGGTGATCATCACAAGGACGCTGCACAGGTCGCTGCTGCTCGGCCTGGTGATGGCGGGCCTGCGGCCGGTCTGGGTGCGGCCGGAGATCGACCCGGGTACCGGCCTGCCCGGCGCGGTGGCGGTGCAGACGGTCAAGGACACGCTGGCCGCGCACCCGGACGCCTGCGGCGTGATCCTGGGCGACCCGTCCTACATCGGCACCACCGGCGACCTGGCCGGCCACGCCCGTGCCGCGCACGAAGCCGGGGTGCCGCTGATCGTCGACCAGGCCTGGGCCGCGTACCTCGGCTTCCACCCGGATCTGCCGGCGCACGCCATCGCGGCGGGCGCCGACGGCATGGTGACCAGCGCGCACAAGACGCTGCCCGCCTACACCCAGGGCGCGGTGGTGCTGGCCAGGACCGGGCGGCTGGACCGGGCCCGGCTGGAGCGCGCGTTCGACGCCACCCACACCACCAGCCCGGCCGGGTCCATCCTGGCCAGCATCGACGCCGCCCGGGCGCTGCTGGCCCGGGACGGGGAGCGGCTGTGCGGCCGCCTGCTGCGTGGCCTGGCCGTGGCCCGCAAGCGGCTGCGTGAGGTGCCCGGCCTCGACGTGCTCGACGGCCCCGGCGTGGACCCGGCCAAGCTGGTGGTGCTGCTGGCCGGGACCGGGGCGCACGGCGGCCTGGTCGAGGCCGACCTGATCGACGCGGGCATGCCGGTGGAGATGGGCGATCGCGACACCGTGGTCCCCATCGTGACCACGGCCGACGATGAGGAGCAGATCGCGACGTTCACCGAGGCGCTGATCGCCGCGGTGGAGCGGCACCGCGGCCAGCCGCGCCGCCCGGTCGCGACAGCCTCGTGGACGGTGCGGCCGCAGCCGGTGCTGGCGCCGCGGGAGGCCTTCTTCGCGCCGAACGAGACCGTCCCGGCCAGCTCCGCCGTCGGCCGGATCTGCGCCGAACTGGTCGCCCCCTACCCGCCCGGCGTGCCGGTGCTGGCCCCGGGCGAGCTGATCACCGCCGAGGCGCTAGCCGCGCTGCGCGAGGTGGCCGGCTACGGGGGCCGGATCGCCTACGCCGAGGACCCCAGCCTGGCCACCTTCCAGGTCGTCGCCTGACTCCACCTCGGCCGCGGCGACGACCGCCTCCTGCTCGTCGTGCACGTACCTGCGGCCGCGCAGCAGCGACGCCACGGCCGCGACCAGGCACGCCGCGATGGCGAAGTCGAACGCGATGTCCAGGCCGTGCTGGAACGGCGCCGAGATCAGCGACGGGAAGAAGGTGTGCCCGGTGAGGTAGGCGGCGTGCCCGGCGGGCAGCTTGGCCAGGGCTGGGCCGAGCAGCGTGCCGATCGGGTTGTAGCCCAGCAGCGCGGCGAACATGATGGACACCGGCGGCAGCGCGGCCAGCCGGGCCGCGTCGGCCGACGGCACGCCCTGGGCCATCAGGCCGTGGCTGAGGGTGGCCGGCAGCGACGAGGCGAGGCCCAGGATGATCAGCGTGAAGAAGATGCCGATGGACAGGACCATGGCCGAGTTCTGGAACGTCGCGCTCATGCCCGCGCCGACGCCGCGCCGGTCCGGCGGCAGGCTGTTCATGATCCCGGCCCGGTTGGGCGAGGCGAACAACCCCATGCCGATGCCGTTCATCAGCAGGACCAGCGCGAACTGCCAGTACTCGAAGTTGACCGGCAGTAGCTCCAGCAGCACGAAGGACAGCGCGGCCACCACCATGCCGCCAGTGGCGAACGGCCGGGCGCCGAACCGGTCCGACAGCCAGCCCGAGGCCGGGCCGGCGATGAGGAAGCCGACGGTCAGCGGCAGCATCGCGATACCGGCCCACAGCGGGGTCCGCTCGAAGCTGTAACCGTGGATCGGCAGGTAGATGCCCTGCAGCCAGATGATCAGGATGAACATCAGCCCGCCCCGGCCCAGGCTGGACAGCAGGCTGGCCAGGTTGCCCGCGGTGAACGGGCGGATCCGGAACAGCGAGAGCCGGAACATCGGCTCGGCGACCCGGGTCTCGATCACGCAGAACCCGGCCAGCCCGGCCAGGCCGCCGCCGATCAGGCCGAGCACCACCGGGCTGGTCCAGCCCATCGTGTGCCCGCCGTAGGGCTGGATGCCGTAGGTGATGCCGACCAGCAGCGCGATCAGCCCGGCGGCGAAGGTCAGGTTCCCCCACCAGTCGAGTGCCGCGGGCCGCCTGACGCCGAGCTCCCGCAGCTTCAGGTAGGACCAGATGCTGCCGAGGACGCCGAACGGGACCGAGACCAGGAACACGTAACGCCAGCTGAGCGGGCCGAGTATCCCGCCGAGCACCAGCCCGATGAACGACCCGGCGATCGCGGCCACCTGGTTGAGGCCGAGCGCCAGCCCGCGCTCGCCGGCCGGGAACGCGTCGGTCAGGATCGCGCTCGAGTTGGCCATCAGCATCGCGCCGCCGACGGCCTGCAGGATCCGCATGGCGATCAGCCACCAGGCGGCGGCCGTGCCGTGCAGCCAGGTCACCGACAGCGCGACGGAGAACAGCGCGAAGATCGCGAACCCGAGGTTGAACATCCGCACCCGGCCGAACATATCGCCCAGCCGCCCGAAGCTGACCACCAGCACCGCGGTGACCACCAGGTAGCCCATCAGCAGCCAGAGCAGCAGCGTGGTGTTCCCCGGCTGCAGCGGGTCCACGCCGATGCCGCGGAAGATATCCGGCAGCGCGATCAGCATGATAGAGGAGTTGACCGTGGCAATCAGCATGCCCAGCGTGGTGTTGGACAGCGCGATCCACTTGTACCGGGATCCTGCCCCGGGAGGCGATTGAGTAACTGCGGACGGCACGGATGCTCCTCCGGAGAAGATAGGCCTGGCGTGGCGCGATCCGCCGCAGGAAACCGTCAGCCGCCCGCGATCCAGCACCGCGCCAATTTAGTTGCTATATGACAACTAAATTATCCCCCGAGGTGTTCCCACCCCGCGCCCGCCCCTGCCACGTCCCGCCCTGCGCCCCGCGTGCCGTCCCCAGTCCCGCGTGCCGTCCCACGCGGCCCCCGCAGATCAGGTCGACGGATTAGCCGACGCGCCCCAGCAGCATGACGCAGCATCCACGGCGCCCTGAGGACGCGGAGACGGCAGGGACGACGGATAACGGGCGCCGACCGGGGAGTAAGAATGACGGGTAACGGGCGCCGACCGGGAGTAGGGACGACGGGTATTGGGCGTCGGCGGGGAGTGCGGCAGTACCAGGGGCCGGGCCCGTCCCAACGTCAGCCGGTCGGCGTTATGCTCAGGCCGACTTCGCGGCGTACTGGTTTCCGCGTGCCTGGTGGGGCCGGTGTGCGCTCTGGGAGCGGCGGCCTGGGTTGGCGGTGCCCTGAGCGGCGCCCCGAGTAGCGCCGCGGGCAGTGCCGCGGCCAGCGTCCTCCCGGCCGCCGGCCGCGATGCGAGCCGCGCGGCGGCCGCTGCCTGTGCGGGCGCCGCCACCCGCGCGGCTGCTGCCGGCCGCGTGGCGCTCGCCGGTCGCGCTGCCGGCGCTGCGAGGGCCGTCGCCCCTGCGGCGGGAATGCCCCCGCGCGGCGGGCTTCCGCTCCGATGCGGGCGGAACGGGCGTGCCCGACGCGGCGATCTGCCGGACGACGTGATGCCCGGCCGCGACCTCGTCGCTGGCCGCGGTGACGCCCGCCGCGTCGTGCAGCCGCCGGAGCTCGCGGAGCTGGCCGCGCTCCACCAGCGCGATGACCATGCCGGAGGCGCCGGCCCGCGCCGTCCGGCCCGAACGGTGCAGATAGTCCTTGTGGTCGTTCGGCGGGTCGAACTGCACGACCAGGTCGACGTCGTCCACGTGGATACCGCGGGCAGCCACGTCGGTGGCGACCAGAACGCGGGGATGCCCGGCGGCGAACGCGTCCAGCGCCCGCTGCCGCTGGTTCTGGTTGCGGTCGCCGTGGATGGCCGCGGCCTCGACCCCGGCCCGGGTCAGCTGCTTGACGAGCCGGTCCGCGCCGTGCTTAGTGCGGACGAAGAAGAGCGTCCGCCCCGGCCGGCTGGCGATCTCCGCCGCCACCGCCACCTTGTCCTGTGCGGACAGGACCAGGACCCGGTGCTCGGCGGGCCCGGAATCGGTCGAGGACGTCACCGCGTGCAGCGCGGCGTCGGTGATGTAGCGGGTCACCAGCTGGCCGACGTTGCGGTCCAGGGTGGCCGAGAAGAGCATCCGCTGGCCGTCGGCAGGAGTCTGGTCGATGATCTGCGTGACTGCGGGCAGGAAACCCAGGTCGGCCATGTGATCGGCCTCGTCGAGCACGCAGACCTGGATGCCGGAGAGCGTGCAGGCATGGCGCTCGAGCAGGTCGATGAGCCGGCCCGGCGTCGCCACTACGATGTCGGCGTGACGCACCCGGGCGATCTGCGCGCTGATGGACACGCCGCCGTAGACCGTGGCGATGCTCACCCCGACGGCACGGCCCAGCGGCACGAGGACGTCGGCGACTTGCTGCGCGAGTTCCCGGGTCGGGACGAGGACCAGCCCGCGGGGTGTCTTCTCCCGGCGCGGGCCCGGCGCGGCCGCCAGCCGCGTCAGCAGCGGAAGGCCGAAGGCCAGCGTCTTGCCCGACCCGGTCTGGGCGCGGCCCAGCACGTCGCGGCCTGCCAGCGCGTCGGGCAGCGCCCGGGCCTGGATCGCGAACGGCTCGTGGATGTCACCCGCTGCGAGCGCCCGGACCAGCCGCAGGTCCAGGCCGAGCTCAGCGAACGTGGCCGCGTCCGGCGGCGAAGCCGCGGCGGCGGCGTCCAGGGCACGATCAAGCTCGGCGTGCGGTTCGGCCTGCGGTGGCCGGGGGGCCCGAGGACCCCGAGCGGGGCTGCGGCGACCGGAAGACGCGCGCGGACGCCTGGACGTATGCGGCATGCGGGAAACTCCATCACTGTTCGGGGGCCGCATGCTCGACAGACGTCAACAACCACGGCGACCGGCGGGCGGCTCGCCCGCGGAGCGGCGGCGAAGATTGCCGCCTTACTGCCAAGGCTATCAGCCGGGCTGGTATTCCCTGGTCTCGTCGCGGATGGCCTCGAGCTCGGCGATCAGGCGCGAGCCGGTGACGCCATAGTCCGCGACGCAGCTGGACGCGGCGCGGACCGCGTACCGCAGCGCCCGGCGCTCCGGCAGCCCGTCCGCCCGCAGCGCGAGGAAGACGCCGGCCAGGACCTCGCCGCCGCCGGTCGGGTCCACCAGCTGTGCGACGGGGGCCTCCACCTCCTGCGGATGGCCGTCCACGATGAGCCGCGCGCCGAAGGGGCCGCGCTTGACGATGAGCGGTGCCTTGGGCACCGGAAGCTGGGCGTCCCCGTACAGGCCGTCGTATTCGGCCTGGTTCATGAAGATCAGGTCCACGCTGTCGCACACCTCGCGCGAGGCGGTGGGATAGGTGGCCACGTAGTGCTCGAACATGTCGGCCGAGATGTGCGCCCGGTAGCCGCACTCGTGCAGGTACTCCAGCCAGGTCAGCTGCTGGTCCGGCGGCGCGGTGCCGAGGTGGATGTAATCCGCGTCCAGGTAGCGCGCGGGGAAGGTCCCGGTCCGGACGGCGGCCGCGACGCCGAGTTCGGCGCTGAACGAGCGGGTGCCGTCGTCGAACTCGCGGATCCGGAGCTTGGCGGACGGGCCGGGCAGTTCGGTGACGCCGTCCAGGTCGACCCGCCGGCTCCGCAGCGGGGCGAGGTCGAAGTCCTTCCCGACCGCGGCCACCAGGCCGACCCGGTCGCCGATGAGCGCCCCGGCGCTGGCGGCCACCGCGTAACCCGAGCCGCCCGCAGACGTCCAGCTGACGACGCCGGCGTGCACGATGGACGTGCCCACGTGGCCGACGACGACCAGCTCCGGACCCCGCTCCTTGGGCCCGCCGTTACCTTCCGCACCCCGCATTTCGCACTCCCATGCAGGCCACCAGCGGACGCGCCATCTGATTACCGGCTGTACCGGTGGCTTCCTACCATAGTGCGCACAATGCCCGCTGACCAGCATCGCCGGGACTCTGTGTCAGCCGATAAAAACAATCAGTGTCAGCGTGCTCGGTGGTCGCCGCGATGAACGAGGCCGCGGGCGGGAAATCGCGCAGCTGCTAGGCGAAATCTCCCGGCGTCGGCCCTGACGATGCGATTGCTAATGACGGCGGGAGGCGCCCTGCTGGTGCTGGGCTCGCGGGAACGAGTGGTGGTTCGCGGCGGGCGCGGGCTCGGCCGTGCGGCGGCTGGTGTACTCGTCCGGGGTCTTGAGGCTACTGAGCTCGAAGTCGAAGCGGGCGTCGAGGGCGGTGGCCAGCGCGGCCAGCGTGCGAAGCGTCAGGTTCTCGCCGCCACCGAGGATCTGGCTGATCCGCCCGGGCGAGACGCCCATCCGGGCCGCGAGCTCGGCCCGGGACAAGCCACACTCGCGCATATGGAAGGTGATCTCGTTGGTCAGCTGCGTGACCAGCCCGTGCATTTCCTCGTCGACCTTGGCCTCGATGGCCCGGTGGTCTGGCCCCGGTTTGCCGGGTATTTGCTGGTCGCGTCCACGTCCGAAGACCATTCGTGCCTCCACTTGGTGCTGCCAGACCCTGTCGCGCCCGGTTCTCGTAGCTGTCAGTGTACTTAGCTTTAGCTAAACGTGTAGCTATACCTAAAGTCTCGCTGACACTAGGGTCAGAGAACCCGCGCGGCTCAATCGTTATCAAAAAGTTATAAAAGCTGACCGATGTCAGCCAGCCCTTCCCGCGCCGAATAAGTGAAGAATAACGCCAGGTTGACGCGACAGCGGGAAAAAATATTGATAGATCCCCTATGACCTGAAGGGATTATCCTTGGGTGGCGGCCATGGCCTGCGTACGCGCAGATGTAAAGGCGAGGGGCTGGGGACATGCTTGGCTGGGTCGTGGGTGGGATCGGCACATTCGTGGTGTCACTGGTTTTCGCTTGCATGTTCCTGCAAATGCGGTGCCGGGGGATCGGGCCGCCATTCGGCCCGCACGCCCGGCGGTGGGGCGTCTTCATCTCGGTGGCCACGGCGCTGGTCTCCGCCGGATTCGGCCTGCTCATCCTGGCGGCCAGTCACGAGACCTCCGCCGCGCTGGCCGGACTCGTCGTGCCCGGCGGGCTCTGGCTTACCAGCGTGTCCCCGCCGCGCGACCGGCTCCGGGCCGGGTGGGCGACCCGGCCGCTCAGCCACCTGTACGACGCCATGGGCGAGGACATGCAGGCGTGGTGCGACATCAGGCGCCGGGCCGCGGCGGAAGAGCCGCAATGGATAGCCGACGCCGCGAAATATTACTACGACCAGGTAAAAGGCCGGATAAAGGACCGGCGGGCATTGGAAGAGCTCTGCGACTGGCGGGACTCGATAGTGCACAAGATAAACGTCGTGCGGCTGATTAACCTGGACACCGCCCCGGCCCGGCTGCACGATGCGCTGCAGAAACATCCCTCCACGCAGAACCTGCGCCGTTACGCCGACGACGACCTGCCGCGGCTGGCCCGTCGGCTGGAGAGCGACGCGACCAACGAACTGGACCTGTTCCTCGCCAGCGTGTACCGGCTCGGCTACCACAAGCTGCTGATCTACCCGTTCCGGCCGTCGGTGCACCGCTCGCCGCGGGCCAGGACGCCGAGATGAAATAGCGCAGGCCCGTTCGCGGTTGCACACGTGGCGCCCCGCGCGCCCGCAACCAGCGGGCGGCGCCATCAGTGAAGGAGCTGACGTGGCGGACACCTACCGCAAGGACCCAGAGGCGATCTCGCAGCTGACCCCCGAACAGTACCGGGTCACCCAGCGGGCCGATACCGAGCCGCCGTTCAGGAACGAGTTCTGGGACAACAAGGAGCAGGGCATCTACGTCGACATCGTGTCGGGCGAGCCGCTGTTCGCCTCGGTGAACAAGTACGACAGCCAGTCCGGCTGGCCGAGCTTCACCGTGCCGATCGAGAAGGACAATGTGATCGAGCACTCCGACACCAGCCACGGCATGGTGCGGACCGAGGTCCGTTCGGCCCACGGCGACAGCCACCTCGGCCACGTGTTCCCCGACGGACCGCCCGCCGACGGCGGCCTGCGCTACTGCATCAACTCGGCGGCGCTGCGCTTCATCCCGCTCGACGACCTCGAGCGCGAGGGTTACGGCGACTACCGCAAGCTGTTCGACAACACCCTGCCTGACCACACGGGGAGTGAATCATGAGTACTGAGAAGGCCATCCTGGCCGGCGGCTGTTTCTGGGGCGTGCAGGACCTCGTCCGCAGGCAGCCCGGCGTGATCTCCACCCGGGTCGGGTACACCGGCGGCGACGTGCCGAACGCCACCTACCGGAACCACCACGGCCATGCCGAGGCGATCGAGATCATCTTCGACCCGGAGAAGACGTCCTACCGGGACCTGCTCGAGTTCTTTTTCCAGATCCACGACCCGACGACGAAGAACCGGCAGGGCAACGACATCGGGACGAGCTACCGGTCGGCCATCTTCTACCTCAACGACGAGCAGAAGAAGGTCGCCGAGGACACCATCGCCGACGTGGAGGCCTCCGGCCTGTGGCCGGGCAAGGTGGTCACCGAGGTGACGCCGGCCGGCCCGTTCTGGGAGGCTGAGCCCGAGCACCAGGACTACCTGGAGCGGTACCCGGATGGGTACACCTGCCACTTTGTCCGCCCGGGCTGGAAGCTGCCGCGCCGCGCGGAGCAGAAGACCAGCTAAGCGGAGAACCCGACCGAGTCGACGGCGCCCTGGTCCGCTAGGTCGCCGTCGACGTATGTCACGGTGTTGGTGGCCACCGCCGGGACACGCGGGCCGGGCAGCACGATGCCGGCCAGGTTCAGCGGGTCGGCGGCGGACAGCGCGACGGTCTCCCCGGTCCGCGGCCGTTTCCTGATCTCGCGCAGCATGCCCACCGCGTCGGGGTGCGCGAACTGCTCGCCGCTGAACCCGTGCACGAACCGGCCGCCGCAGATCGTGCCGCGGGCCTCCATCCGGCGTAGCGCCCACAGCACCTCGCGCCACGGCACGGCCAGGTTCTCCCGGGCCAGCAGGTCGCGGAACACCACGCCCCAGCGGGCCGCGAGCTGCTCGGCGACCGCCTCGGCCAGGTCGTCCGGGTCGCAGTCGTCGGGCGGCTCGGGCAGCAGCGACCACCGGCCGGCCGTCCGCGAGCTGAGCTGGCTGCCGCGCCGCAGCCGGCGTCGGCCGGGCGCATTCTGCATCGCGCGCCGGGCGAACAGCGTCCGGACGGCGCGGAAGCCGTCCGCGGTGACCAGACCGCGGGCCACCCCGTCCCACAGCGCCTCCTCCACCTCGGACGGCAGCCTGCCGGTCTGCGATTCCAGGTCGGGCGGGAACAGCGCGCCGCGCTGCCGGAGCGCGTCCAGGACGTCGCTGGTGCTGCCCGGTCCCGGTTCGGCGGGCCGGTGTTCGCCGCGGGCCGCCCGCAGCAGCCACGGCAGGTCGTCGCGGATGGTCAGGGTGACCGGGGTGGCCCGGGACGGGGCGCCGGCCCGCCGGGGCGGCTCGTCCGCCTCGCCGCGGACCGAGAGCCGGCCCCAGGCGACGCCGCCGTCCAGACATACCTCGTCCAGCCACTCCCGGCGGTATCCGGTCACCCGGGCCGGGAAGACGGCCTTCTCCCAGGCCCCGGCGGCCAGCTCGAAGCCCTGCAGCTGTTCCACCACGGCCAGCACGCCGCGGCTGCCCTCCCGCCGGGTGTCGGCGGTGACGTGCTGCCAGCGCAGCAGGAACCGGATGAAATCACGGGCCGTGACCGGCTCGACCTCGCGCCGCTTGCGCTGCCTGGTGTACGCGTGGATGCGGGTCAGCACCCGCCGTGCGCACCACTGCTCGGCTCCGTCCGGGTCGGTGAACCGGCCGCGCAACGCGAAGCCCTCGTTCTCCAGCCGGATCAGGGCGAGGTTGACGTCCGCCCCGCCCAGCGACGTCGCCCGGGCCAGCTCCTCCGCCGTAACCGGCCCCGACACGTCCAGGTGCCCGCGCAGCATCTCCGCCGCCACAGTCTCGGCGTCCATCGGCGTGACCCGCGGCAGGGGCGCCAGCGCGAAGGTCCGCGCGGCGGGGTATAGGTCGGCGAGAACCGGCACCCGTTCGGTAGCACACCACAGGCCGGCCGGCAGCCCGGCCGCCCGCCCGGCCGCCGCGAGCTCGGCGAACCACCCCGCCCATTCCGGCTGCGGTCGCATCAGGTACAGCGTCATCAGCAGGTCGTGCAGCTCGTCCGCGTCCCGCGGCTGCGGCCGGATCTGGTCCCTGACCTTCTCGATCGCGTCCGGGTCGAGCCGGGCCAGGTCGCGGGCCTCGACCGGCAGGCCGCGTGGGACCTGTACCTGACGGCTCCGCCGGTTCCCGGCCTCCGTCTCGTCGTCCAGGTAGGTGAACGGCGGGCCGTTCAGGATCTCGTGGGCCAGCACCGAGGGCTCGGTGGTGTCCCGGGTGATGACGGCGATCCGGCCCGCCTCGATCCCGGCCACCAGCTCTCGCAGCCCGTCGATGTCCATCGCCTCGTGCAGGCAGTCCTCCAGGGTCTGCCGGACCAGCGGGTGGTCGGGGATCTCCATCGGGCCGGGCGCCACGTTCTCCTGGCACGCGGCCAGCACCGGGAAGACCGCCGCCATCAGATCGTCGGCCTCCATCCGCTGGATGGCCGGCGGGTTCTTCCGCCCGCCGCGCATCCGCAGGATGGTCAGCGAGGTGTTCAGGTTCCACCGCCAGCGCGCCTGGAACAGCGGCGCGGTCAGCACCGCCTGCCGCACCACCTGCTCCACCGTCTTGGAGGCCAGGAACTTCGGCACCTGCTCGAGCGGGAAGCTGTGCTGCGGCCCGAGCGACAGCAGAATGGCGTTGTCGCTGGCCGCCGCCTGCAGCTCGAAGTCGAACGTGACGCAGAACCGCTTGCGCAGCGCCAGGCCGAACGCCCGGTTCACCCGCGCGCCGAACGGCGCGTGCCCGACCAGCTGCATGCCGCCGGCCTCGTCGAAGAAGCGCTCCAGGATGATGGCGTCCATGGTGGGCAGCGCGCCGAGCGCGGCCAGCCCGGCCCGCAGGTAGGCCACGATGGTCTCGGCCGCGGCCCGGCCGACCCCGCACTCCTCCTCGAGCCACTTCCTGGCCTCGGCGGGCTCCCGGTCCGCGACGGCCTGCCGCAGCGCCGAAACCTCCTCGGACAACTCCCGGGTCCGCCCCGGCGCCTCGCCCTGCCAGTGCGGCACCGACGGCGGCGCGCCGTGCGCGTCGGTCACCCGGACTGTGCCCGGTTCCACCCGGCGGATGCGCCAGGAGTGGGTGCCGAGCAGGAACACGTCGCCGGGCCTGCTCTCCACCGCCCACTCCTCGTGGACGGTGCCGATCTGGACCTCGTCGGGCTCGGCCACGACCCGGAAGTCGCCGAGCTCGGGGATGGCGCCGCCCGAGGTCAGCGCGGCCAGCCGGGCGCCCCGGCGGCCCTTGACCGTGCCGTTCACCTGGTCGCGGTGCAGGTAGTAGGCGCGTCGGCCCCGGCCGGTACGGATGCCCTCGGCCAGCAGGCCGGTGATGTCCTCGAAGTCCTCGGCGGACAGGTCGCGGAACGGCGCCGCTTGCCGGGCCAGGCTGAGCAGCTCGCCTTCGGCCCAGGATTCGGCGGCCGACTCGGCCACCATCTGCTGGGCCAGGATGTCCAGCGGCCGTTCCGGGACGACGATGGCGTCCAGCCGGCCCTGGCGCGTGCCGCGCAGCAGCGCGGCGCACTCCACCAGCTCGTCCCGGGTGGTCGGGTATAGCCGCCCGGACGGCGTCCCGGTGCGGGTGTGGTTGGAGCGGCCAACCCGCTGCAGGAAGGTGGCGAAGCTGCGCGGCGAGCCGATCTGGCACACCAGCTCCACCGGCCCCACGTCGATGCCGAGCTCGAGCGAGGCCGTGGCCACCAGGGCCCGCAGGTCCCCCGCCCGCAGCCGGGCCTCGACCCGCTGCCTGCGGCCGCGGGACAGCGACCCGTGGTGCGCGGCCACCTGGGCTCCGACCTCGTCGCCGAGCCGTTCGCCCAGCTGGTGGGCGACCCGCTCGGCCATGCTGCGGGTGTTGACGAACACCAGCGTGGTCCGGTGGCGCCTCACGTGGCCCGCGATCATGTCCAGGATCTGCGCCGTCTGCTCCGTCGTGGGGACCGCGCCCAGCTCGTCGTCGGGCAGTTCCAGGGCCAGGTCCAGCCGCCTGCGGTGGCCGGAATCCACGATCGCGCAGCGCGGCGTCCCGTCCGCGTTGTCCCGGTCCGGGCCCGCGCCGACCAGCAGCCGGGCGATCGCCTCGATCGGCCGCTGGGTGGCGGACAGGCCCACCCGCTGCACCGGCTGCCCGGCGACGTGCGCCAGCCGTTCCAGGGTGAGGGTCAGGTGCGAGCCGCGCTTGTTCCCGGCCACCGCGTGGATCTCGTCCACGATCACGGTGCGGGCGCTGCGCAGCATGGCCCGGCTCCGTTCCGCGGTCAGCAGCAGGTAGAGCGACTCCGGCGTGGTGATCAGGATGTCCGGCGGGTGCTTGAGCATGGCGGCCCGCTCGGCGGCCGCCGTGTCACCGGTCCGGACCGCGACGCTGATGGCCGGCGCGGTCAGCCCGAGCCGCCCGGCCGCCGCGGCGATCTCCCGCAGCGGCGCCTCCAGGTTCTGCTGGATGTCGGTGGCCAGCGCCTTCAGCGGCGACACGTACACCACCTGCGGCCCCGACCCGGCCGGTGTCGCCCCCTCCTCCGGCGCTCCCACCGGGGGCGTATCCGCCAGCAGCTCGTGTCCGCAGTACAGATCGTGCGCGCAGCGCAGCTCCTGGGCGCGGTAGAAGCGATCGATGCAGACCAGGAACGCCGCCAGCGTCTTGCCGGACCCGGTGGGCGCCGCGATCAGCGTGTGGCGGCCCGCGGCGATCTCCCGCCACCCCGCGGCCTGCGGCTCGGTCGGCCCGGCCGGAAAGCGGCCCTGGAACCAGGCACGCACGGCGGGATGGAACGACTCGAGCACCCGCCCACGCTACCTCCGGGCTCCGACATTCCTCGTGGGACCGTAATAAGAGCCTGTCGGGAAGCTCTAGACCCGGGGCCGCTACCCGGCCCGGGCGGGCGGTCCGTGGCTGTGCAGGACCTTTGTTTTGTCCTTGTTCCACGCGGTGGTGGTGCCGTCGGGGTTCAGGATCAGCGTCCAGCCCCACCGGTGGATCGCGACCTGGTGGTGGAAGGTGCACAGCAGGACGCAGTCGGCGGTGCTGGTCGGGCCTCCGTTGGCCTTGTGCGTGGTGTGGTGCACTTCGCAAGCCGACGCGGGCTGGTTGCACCCGCCGGCCCACCGGCACCTGCGGTCCCGCAGCACCACCGCGTTGCGGATGCCCGGCGGGATCGTCTCGGAGTACCCGATGTCCAGCGGCAGGCTCGGCCCGCCCAGCCGGGCCCCGAGCTGCCGGCGGCGGAGGAAGCTCGCCAGCCCGCCGGGACCCGACAGCAGGTCCACGGCTCTGCCGATGACCGCCTGTTCTAGCGCGGCCCAGGCTGCATCCCGCGTGCCGTCCCGCCGCTGCGCGTCCAGTTCGACGCACAGCCGGACGAGGTCCTCCAGTGCGTCGATGTTGACGTCGCCGGTCACGATGGGCGCCATGGCCGCATCGCACGCGATCGCCTCGGCGGCGTCCCCCTCCAGCCACGCCCCGCCCTCAGAGCCGGTCTCGGACGCGAACGCCCGGCGCGCCGCCCACTGCTCCCGCACGTGGGCGGTCCACTGCTCCTGCAGGGCCGAGTCGGCGTCGAGCAGCAGCAGGTCGGCCAGCGAGATGTGCACCCAGGCCTTGACCGGCTGCCCCGCCCGCTCGGGCAGCAACCCGGCCGCCAGCAGCCTCCGCATGGCCTCGGCCAGGGCGTCGTGGTACCGCTCCTCCTGCGACCGGTTGTCTTCTTTCCCGGCCGGGGCGCCTAGGGCATCCAGCACCCGGCCGAGCACCTCGGCGCACTCCGGGGTCAGGTCCCCGTGCACCACCCCGGCCCCGCCGAACGTGGTCGCGAGCTTCACGCTCCGGTCGGCAAAGTCCCGCCCTGGGTCTTCGTCGGGCAGGTCGCCGCGGGCCCGCTCGTACATCTCGGCGAACAGCGCGGCCAGCTCCTCCACCGCCAGGCCCGCGGCCGCAGCGGCCAGCAGCAGCTCATCGGACTCCTCCTGGTATTTCTCCGGCAGCTTGCCGGTCCACAGGCAGATCAGCCGGCCCACTGACTCGGAGACCTGCCCGGCGGCCAGCGCGGCCAGCACCGTCGGGTGGGTGCCGGTCCGCTTGGCCCAAGCGGTATGCCCGACGGCGGCACCAGGGGTGATATGCGTGTGGTGGATCAGCCAGGACCGTGCGCTGTAGGCCGCGTCGTCGGCGTAGCCTTGCCCGGCGGTGAATCCGGCCAGCATCGACGCCCGCGCCGCGACCACGACCGCATCGGCGCGTTCCAGACCGCGCAGGCACTCCGCCTGCGTCGCGGCTGATAGCTGGGTCGCGTCAACGACGGCGAGGTAGCCCAGCGCGGCGCGCGCCATGGCCAGCGCCTCATCGACGCTGGCGAAGGCCGGGACTGCGGGGGACGATGGGACGGCACCCATCTGGGCCACCTCCCTTCGGAGGCTCACGGGCCGGTCCGGGCAGATCTCTAGGATCTCAGTTCGATCATATCGTCCGGCTATGACATTTCTGGGAGGCCGCGCCGCATTCTCGAAATTGGTACGTATGGTTGAAATGGGGTTCATGGGTGTTGAGGAACCGACGAACGGTGCCTGCTGTGAGCTGCGGCTGGCGGGCGGACTCGTCAGCGGGTCGGGCGGATCGCGGCGACGTAGATCGCGGCCGGATTGCCGGGCTCCCAGCCGGGCAGCGGGTCGATCGTGTCGACATGGACGAAGCCGTTGCGCTCCCAGAAGGCCCGGGTGGCCTCGTAGGGGCGGTAGCCGGAGGAGCGGTCCAGGGTCTTGGCCTCCACGACGCTGATCCCGTCGGCGCCCAGGTGGTCCAGGACGTGGCCGAGCAGCCTGGTTCCGTGCCCGCGGCCGCGGCGGGCCGCATCGACGGCTATCCACAGGATCTCCGCGCCGCCGGATGATTTCCTGGCGGCTATCGCGAAGCCGGCGACCGTCCCGGAGTCGGTGATGACCCAGGCCTGGTGCCTGGCGGCGTCGTGCTCGACCTTGTCGGGCACATCGTCGGTGAAGTAGTCCGGAAGGCCCCGGACGATGGCCGTGGCGGCGGGAGCGTCCCCGGCCTGGAATGGGCGGACGGCGGACATGTGGTTCATAGTGCCAGCGCCTGGCGCCAGGCTGCGATCCATTTACCGGCGGTCGTGGCAGGGTTCGATGAGGCGCGGCGGCGGATACGGTTGGGAGCCATGATGCCGGAACCTCGCAGCGGGGAACGTGCCCTGCGGAGCAAGTTCATGTTGATCTTCCGCGGGGGCGCTGTCGCGCGGCACGATCTGTCGCCCTCGGAGCTTCAGGCTCACGTCGAGAAGTGGTATCGCTGGTCCGATGAGCTGGCCCGGCAGGGCCGGGGCAACGCCGGAACCGCGCTCGACAACCCGGGGGCCGCGGTCCGGGGCCACGAGCGCGTGGTCACCGACGGCCCCTACGCCGAGTCGAAGGATCTGGTGACCGGCAGCATGATCTTCGAAGCCGCTTCCCTGGAGGACGCCATCGACGTGGCGCGCACTTGCCCGACATACGAGTTCGGCGGTTCCGTCGAGGTGCGGCCGGTCCAGGACCCTCGGATCTGAGGCTCGTGGACGAACGGCCCGCTGCGGTGTCACCTACGGAGCTGGTCGAGGACCTGTTCCGGAAGGAGTACGCGCACCTGGTCAGCGCGCTGACCCGGGTCCTGGGCCCGTCCAACATCCCGCTCGCCGAGGACGTCGTCCACGACGCGCTGGTCAGTGCCATGCACGCCTGGCGCTTCGGGTTGCCGCAGGACCCGAAGGCGTGGATCATCCGGGCCGCCCACAACCGGGCGATCGACATCATCCGCCGGGAACAGCGCCACCGCTCGTTCCTGCCCGAGCTGGCGGCGACGACGCCGCTGACCGGCACGATCGAGGCGGCACTGGCCCCGGCCGCCGAGAGCGTCAGCCAGCTGGCGATGATGTTCGCGGTTTGCGACCCTGGCCTGAACCGCGAGACGCACATGACACTGATCCTGCGGTGGCTGTGCGGTCTGTCGCCTAAGGAGATCGGTCAAGCGTTCCTGGTCGATACTCAGACCATCGACCGACGCCTGCACCGGGGGCGCGGCCGTCTGCGTCAGCTGGGCCGGCTGCCCGACGTGGAGGACCTGCCTGACATCGGCGCCCGGCGGGATTCCGTGCTGCGATCGCT
>WNFY01001752.1_pt1 | contig 38651 bp, 25 predicted proteins | sample 5400091 | NCBI WGS metagenome assembly WNFY01 (sample SAMN13153364, study PRJNA577476) | soil metagenome | isolation source: 60 cm soil or saprolite under grassland replicate 1 | place: USA:California | collected 2016-06-15 | reverse complement strand
ACGGGATAACGGCCCATCCACGCAACCGGCCGATAATCATCGGAGGTGGTGACCCCGAACATGCTTTCAATTAATGCCGCGCACTGTTCTTGCGCAAGCATGATTCACGATTCGTAAGATTCTTACGCCGTTGCCGACAGGAAAACGATTTCACGCTTCAACGATTCGACATGGCGAAGCTGTTCATTCATGCTTAAAATGGACACCTTTGTTTCATGGAAAATATCGCGCCCGCTATATTCCCGCCGAATGGAATCGGCGACACGAAGCCGACGAACCAGGCGGTGCTCGATTGGGTGCACGAAATCGGAAAACTAACAAAACCCGAGAACATTTTCTGGTGCGACGGTTCCGAGCGCGAGAATGAATTTTTGACTGCGGAATCGTTAAAGCAAAACGTGCTGATTAAGCTGAACGAGAAAAAAGTTCCGTGCTCGTATTTGCACCGATCCAACCCGAACGACGTCGCGCGCGTCGAGAAGGTCACATTCATTTGTACGCCGACCAAAGAGGAAGCGGGGCCAACCAACAACTGGTCGGAACCGGCAGACACATATTCAAAGTTATATAGACTGCTGAATGGCGCGATGCGTGGGCGCACCATGTTTGTCGTGCCTTACATCATGGGACCGCCCGATTCGCCGCTAACGAAAGTCGGGTTCGAAATTACCGATTCAAAATACGTGGTGCTCAGCATGCGAATCATGACGCGTATGGGCAAAATTGCGCTGAATCGCCTGGGCAACGATCCAAAGGCGGAATGGAACCGTGGCGTGCATTCATTGTTGGACGTCGATCCGGATCGGCGGTTCATCTGTCATTTTCCCAAGGACAACACGATCATCTCGGTGGGTTCTGGTTACGGCGGGAACGTTTTGCTAAGCAAGAAATGTCTCGCGCTGCGCATCGGCTCGTATCTCGCGCGTAAGCAAGGCTGGATGGCGGAGCACATGCTGATTCTCGGGGTTGAATCGCCCGAAGGAAGAAAACATTACGTCGCTGCAGCGTTCCCCAGCGCCTGCGGCAAAACCAATTTCGCAATGTTGATTCCGCCCGCGCACTTTAATGGCTGGAAAGTGACGACCGTCGGCGACGACATCGCGTGGATGGAAATTCGCGACGGGCGTTTGTTCGCTGTGAATCCTGAGAACGGTTATTTCGGCGTCGTTCCGGGCACCAGTTACAAATCGAATCCGAACGCGATGAAATCGATCGAGCACGACACGCTTTATACGAACGTCGCGCTCACTAACGATGCTGATGTTTGGTGGGAAGGAAAAGATGGCGCGCCACCGAAGCATGCCATCGACTGGCGCGGGAATGACTGGACGCCCGAATCAAAAGAAAAAGCCGCGCATCCAAACAGTCGGTTCGCCACGCCGATGCGCAATAATCCTGCTCTCGATCCCGACGTTGAAAGAGGCGAAGGTGTTCCGATCAGCGCCATCATTTTCGGCGGTCGCCGCAGTGACACGGTGCCTCTGGTTTACGAGGCGTTCGATTGGAATCACGGCATTTATCTTGGAGCTACAATGGCCTCAGAGACAACCGCAGCCGCGACGGGTGCTGTCGGCAGAGTCCGGCGCGATCCCATGGCAATGTTGCCTTTCTGCGGATACAACATCGGCGATTATTTCCGGCATTGGATGGATATCGGAAAACGTCTCACCAATCCGCCGCTCATCTTCAACGTGAACTGGTTCCGCAAAGGCGAGAATGGAAAATTCCTCTGGCCGGGCTTCGGCGAGAACATGCGAGTGCTCAAATGGGTCATTGATCGCTGCGAACGAAGGGGCGGCGCGCTTAAATCGCCTGTCGGCTGGTTACCTAGCCCACACGATCTCGACTTGGAAGAGCTGGATATCGACCATAAATCTGTCGCCGATCTTCTCGGAATCGATCACGAGGAATGGCAAAAAGAACTCGCCGAGCACAAAACGTTTTTCGACTCGCTCGGCGGTGTGGTTCCGGAGGAATTGCAGAAACAACGCGAACAGCTCGTCGCGCGTTTTAACGAGTAGAGCTCGTAATCGGTGGGAGCGCGGGCGCCCCGCCCGCTCTTTTCGGCGCCTCGCCGAAAAGCCACCCAGTATCCCGCGAGGCGCGTGATACAGCGGGCGGGGCGCCCGCGCTCCCCGGGAGATTTGCGAACCGCTTGACTGGCAGCGAATATTTCCAGTGGGTTCGAAGATTGCGAAAAACAAGCACGTCACAACGCCAAGCGCGAAGGATTGCATTGAGATTCGTGGGGCGCGTCAGAACAATCTCAAAGGAATCGACGTCGATCTTCCCCTGGGGAAATTAACGGTCGTCACAGGACCCAGCGGCAGCGGCAAATCGAGTCTGGCGTTCGAGACGATTTACGCTGAAGGCCAACGACGTTACGTCGAAACATTCAGCCCGTATATGCGGCAATTTCTCGACCGCATGGACAAGCCGCGCGTCGACGACATCCGCGGCATCCCTCCCGCGATTGCCATCGAGCAGGCGAACTCTGTCAAGAGCTCCCGCTCCAGCGTCGGCACGATGACGGAGATCAACGATTATCTGAAGTTGCTCTGGCCGCGCGTTGCTCAAGCGTTCTGTCCGAGTTGCAGCCGGGAAATTCGCCCTGAAAGCGCACAGTCAATTAGTCACCAGGTGTTGCACGACTGCTCTGGGAAAACTGTTCTCATCACTTTCTGGGTTCCCGTTCCGTCGAAAACTGACCCGCGAAAGTTCTTCGATTTCCTCCAGCAGCAGGGTTACCTGCGCGTCTGGATCGACAACCAAATCGTACGCGTCGACGTCGATCAAAAGTTCAACCGACTTGGCGCGCGTGTGCAGGTTATCCAGGATCGCATTGCAATCTCGGAGGAAAACCGCGCACGATTAATCGAGGCAATTGAAACCGCGCTGCGCTTTGGGAAGGGCAAGATCAACATTATTGCTCTTTCACAAAACGCCCAACCCCCAACGCCCAATCTTCAACGCCGAACTGATCACAAATCACCGATCACCGATCACGAGCTCCCATTCTCCACCGGGTGGCATTGTGCGCATTGCGACGTCGACATTCGCCCGCCTACACCCGGCCTGTTCAGTTTCAACAATCCACTGGGTGCGTGTCCGGAATGTCGGGGTTTTGGTCGTACCATCGCAATCGATCTAAACAAAGCGATTCCAAATCGCGGTCTTAGCATCAAACAAGGCGTGGTGCGCGTCTTTCGCGGTGCCGAGTTTGGCGAATCGCAGAAAGATTTGCTTCGAGCCTGCGCACGGAACGAGATCGATATCGATGTTCCATTCGAAGAAATGCCGAAGGCCGACCAGGACTTCGTCATCGAAGGCGAGAAACGATCAGGCGATTATACAGAAGAAGATTACGAAGATGATCGCTGGTATGGCGTGCGCGGCTTCTTCCGGTGGCTTGAAAGCAAGACATACAAGATGCATGTGCGGGTGTTGCTCAGCCGCTATCGGGCTTACGTCACCTGCCCGAGGTGCAACGGGGGAAGATACCAACCCGACGCGCTCAATTACAAAATCGTCGCGGTGGTGCGTGACCGCCGGGACAGTGCTCGCACAGCGCCGGCGCAGCTGGCGCTTCCCGAATTCCAGGCGCTTTCGATCTTGGATGCTCGCAATTTCCTGACGGCAATCGAGATTCCGTCGAACGATTCGACCGCGCGAATGTTGCGCGACGAAATCTGTGCGCGTCTCAATTATCTCTGCGAAGTCGGGGTTGGCTATCTAACACTGGACCGGTCCACGCGCACTTTGAGCGGCGGCGAAGTGCAACGGGTGAACCTCACAACATGTCTCGGTGCATCGTTGGTCAACACGCTGTTCGTCATGGATGAGCCAAGCGTGGGTTTGCATCCGCGCGACGTTGGCCGGCTCGTGCGCGTGATGCACAACTTGCGGGACAAAGGCAATACACTGCTCGTGGTCGAGCACGAGGAACAAATCATTCGCGCTGCTGACAATTTAATCGATATCGGCCCGGGCCGCGGCGAGCACGGCGGCGAATTAGTTTGGAACGGATCGCTCGAGGATTTTCTCGAATGTGACGGCGGAAATCTGGGGAGCGCGGGCGCCTCGCCCGCTGTGTCACGCGCCTCGCGGGACACGGGTCGTCTTTTCGGCGGGGGCGCCGAAAAGAGCGGGCGAGGCGCCCGCGCTCCCCAATCACTTACGCGTGATTACCTAACGAATCGCAAATCGATTCGGGTGCCAAAGTCGCGGAGAAAATGGTCCGCATCCGTCAAGGTTGTCGGCGCGCAACAACACAACCTGAAGAACATCGATGTCGAACTTCCGCTGGGCGTATTCACATGTGTCACCGGCGTTTCCGGTTCCGGGAAATCCACGCTGATTCACGATGTACTTTATCGGAATCTGCTGGTCGCGAAGGGGCAGTCGTCTGATCAAGAGGCCGGCGCGTGCAAATCGGTCACCGGCGCGCATCGCATCCGGGACGTGATCATGGTCGATCAGGCACCGCTTGCGCGGACGCCGCGGTCAACGCCGCTGCTTTATCTGGGGCTTTATGATCGCGTTCGTGAATTGTTCGCCGCTCAACCGGAAGCAATGTCGCAGGGACTCACAGCGGGGACATTCTCGTTTAATTCCGGCAGCGGCCGTTGCGAGCGTTGCTCCGGCACAGGATACGAGAAAATTGAGATGCAATTTTTGAGCGATCTTTTCGTGCGCTGTGCAGAATGCGAGGGCAAACGATTTCAACCGCATGTTCTGAAAGTTCGACTGCACGGAAAATCAATCCACGATCTGCTCAAGCTCACCGTAAGCGAATCGATCGAATTTTTCGCGCAAATCGGCGAGGACAGGACCCTGTCCGAACCGCTCAGCGTGCTTGAGGAAGTCGGGCTCGGGTACCTGCGATTGGGGCAACCTCTCAACACCCTTTCCGGTGGTGAATCCCAGCGTCTCAAACTGGTCAGTCATTTGCGCGAAACAGAAAACGTCGTGGCATTGGCTTCTCGCCAATTTCCGACCGGCAGGATGCCGATGCCACGCGGAAATTTGTTTATCTTCGATGAACCGACCACGGGACTTCACTTCGATGACGTGGCGATGCTGCTGCAGCTATTTCAGCGGCTGGTCGGTCGCGGTCATTCCATCGTGGTGATCGAGCACAATCTCGAAGTGATCAAGTGCGCCGATTGGATTGTCGATCTTGGCCCCGACGCCGGAGACGCCGGCGGCGATGTGGTGGCGGTTGGAACGCCAGAGCAAATCGCGAAGGCGAGCGCATCACACACCGGACACTTTTTACAAAAAGTGTTCACACAATCTCGGAAAAAGCTGCATGTCATCCCGAGCCGCGAAGACGGCGAGGGACCTCGCAAAGCAGCACGCGAGTTGGAGAGATCCTTCGCCTACGCTCAGGATGACGAGGTGGAAATAGCCCGAGCCGCTGAGGACGCTCCCCGTTTTCGACTAAATGAAGTGAATGGTGCAATTCAAGTCCATGGCGCCCGCGAGCACAATTTGAAAAACATCGATGTCAGAATCCCGAGGGAACGAATGGTGGTTATCACCGGCCTGAGTGGCTCCGGGAAATCTACGCTCGCATTTGATATTCTCTTCGCGGAAGGACAACGGCGTTTTCTCGACAGCATGTCGCCCTATGCACGGCAATTCGTCGAGCAGCTGGAAAAACCTGATGTCGATTTGGTCAGCGGATTGCCTCCCAGTGTCGCAATTGAGCAACGGGTCACACGCGGCGGAGGTAAATCGACGGTCGCGACAGTGACAGAGATTTATCACTTTCTTCGGCTGCTTTTCGCAAAAACCGGGACGCAGTTTTGCCCGGACTGCAATTTGCCAGTGGAGAAACAAAGTCTCGCTGCCATTACCAAGCAAATCGAATCAACAGCGAAACGCGGGCCGGTGAGAGTGCTTGCGCCATTGGTCAAGGCTCGAAAAGGTTTTCATACCGAGGTCGCGCGGTGGGCGGAACGTCAGGGATTGGATACGCTATATGTGGATGGGAAACTTGTTGCTGTCCCGCATTTTCGAAAACTGGAGCGGTTCAAAGAGCATACGATCGATGTAGTCGTTGGCCTCATCGATCGGAAACGAATTGCGAAGACGCGCGACGTCGTTCGTCGGGCACTTGAGATCGGCCGCGGCACGGGTCGTCTGCTTGATTCAAAAAACAGGCTCACAGTCATGAGCACCGAAATGAGCTGCCCAAACTGTGGCCGCGCGTTCGAGGAGCTCGATCCGCGTTTGTTTTCGTTCAATTCGCCTCACGGCGCGTGTGAAGAATGCGGCGGATTCGGCGAGATCTGGGATCAGGATCTGCAAACGGCCGCCAACCCAGACGGTGAATCGGTTCTGGAAGCAGAGCTCGCCGCCGAGCGCGAATCGGAATGGATCGACGAAGGCGAGGCGCACGAATGCCCGAGTTGTCACGGCTCGCGTCTGAACGCCGTGGCGCGTCACGTGCGTGTCCAGGGTTATACAATCGATCAATTCACGAATCTTTCCGCCAGCGAAGCAGCTCGCAAGGTTGATAGATTGAAGTTCCGGGGAACGCATCAAACAATCGCTGCCGGTCTCGTTCCGGAAATACAGCAGCGATTGCGTTTCATGGAGAAGGTGGGCCTCGGCTATCTTGCGCTTGGGCGCTCGGCGAAAACGTTAAGCGGCGGAGAATCCCAGCGAATCCGGTTGGCTGCGCAATTAGGCTCAAACCTACGTGGTGTCCTTTACGTACTGGATGAGCCGACCATCGGTCTCCATCCGCGCGATAACCTGCGCTTGCTGGACACGCTCACCGCGCTGCGGAACAAAGGAAACTCACTCATTATTGTCGAGCACGATGAGGAAACCATGCGGCGAGCCGATCACATCGTCGATCTTGGACCGCGTGCAGGAATTCACGGCGGAGAAGTCGTGGCGAGCGGCACGCTGCGCGACGTGGAAAGGAACTCAGATTCAGAAACGGCGCGCTGCCTGAAATCGCCATCTCACCATCCCATCCGCGGATCGCGCCGGTCGTTACGCGATGTTGGAGACTGGATCGAAGTCCGCGGCGCGAGGGCGAATAATTTGAAAGATATCGACGTTCGTTTCCCTCTTGGCAGGCTTTCAGTGATCACCGGAATTTCCGGCAGCGGCAAATCCACATTGATGCACGAGGTAATTTGGCCTGCGGTGTGCGAGCAGCTGAAACAAAGAAAACGCGCGGGAAATGGCGATCTATTCAAACTGGTTAGCGGCGCGCAAGAGATCGAAGCTGTTTATGAGGTCGATCAATCACCCATCGGTAAGACATCGCGCTCGACGCCTGGGACCTACGTCAAAGTGTTCGACGAGATCCGGAATCTTTACGCGCAATTACCTGTCTCGCGTGTGCGCGGATATTCTGCCAGTCGATTCTCGTTCAACGCCGAAGGTGGTCGTTGCGAGACTTGCAAGGGTCAGGGCGTAATCAAACTGGAGATGAATTTTCTGCCACGCAGCTACGTGCCATGCGAAGACTGCGGCGGCAAACGTTACAATCCGCAAACGCTTGAGGTACTCTACAACGACAAATCGATCGGCGATGTAATGGAAATGACGATCGAAGAAGCGGCCGAATTCTTTTCGGCCCACCCGAAAATTGCGAGGCCGCTTTCTTTGCTGGTCGATACGGGATTGGGTTATCTCAAGCTGGGACAACCGAGTCCAACGCTGAGCGGCGGCGAAGCGCAGCGACTGAAGCTAGTCACACAACTCAAGCGTGGTGTTAGCCGCGCGGCAGACGAGCGGATCCGCAAAATGCGCAAACCAGGCTCGACATTGTATTTGCTAGAGGAACCCACGATCGGCCTGCACATGGCCGATATTGAATTGCTTCTCAGCGTGCTGCATCGGCTCGTCGACGAAGGAAACACGGTAATTGTCATCGAGCACAATCTCAGCGTGATCGCAGAGGCCGATTACATTGTTGATCTTGGCCCAGAGGCCGGCGCGGATGGAGGCGAAGTCGTCGCCTGCGGGACGCCCGAACAAGTTGCAAAGAACCGCGTCAGCCGCACCGCGCCGTTTTTGCGAAAGATTTTGAACGCATCGCGCGCCAAAACAGCACGGTCATCCTGAGCGAAGCGAAGGACTTCACAATCGAAGCCGCCGTTACTCAGAGGAGACTGCGTGATCCATCACCTTTTGAGAGGTCCCTCACATTCGTTCGGGATGACGCGCGTTTTCGTTGCGAGTCTTGCGGACATCACGGACAATCGGCGCAATGCTCGCATATTATCTGCACAATCTCGATCCGATTATCTTTCGCATTTACGATAACGTTGGGCCGCGATGGTACGGTCTGGCCTATGTGCTTGCATTTATCTGCGGCTATCTCTTGTTCCTCTGGCTGGCCAAACGCGGATACGCAGATCTGCCCCCGCAACGAGTCGGCGACTTCATCACGGGCTGCGCGCTGTTTGGCGTGATCATCGGTGGGCGCCTCGGCTACGTTTTCTTCTACAAACCCGAAATGTTGCGCGAGCCGCTGTCGATCTTTCGCGTTTGGGAGGGCGGAATGTCCAGCCACGGCGGAATGCTTGGTCTGTTGCTTTTCACTTTGTACTACGCGCACCGACACAAAATCTCGTGGACAAATCTTGGCGATAATCTGGTTGTGACCGCGCCAATTGGTTTGTTCTTTGGGCGCTGCGCGAATTTCATCAACGGCGAGCTTTACGGACGGATGACGAAGATCCCCTGGGCGATGCAATTCCCCAAGGAACTATTCGATCATCCTCAGGAAGCCGAGCGCGCGGTCGCGACATGCGTTCGAATTGATCCATCGCTCACCACGCCCGATGCAATCGTCGGTGCAGTTCGCCAACCGCAAGTAGCGACTGCGTTGCGCTCAATCATTTCGCCGCGCCATCCCTCCCAGCTTTACGAGGCTTTTTTTGAAGGAGTCGTTCTTTTCGCGATTTTGTGGTTCGTACGTACGCGCAGACGTGAGCCGAATGGCGTTTTGACCGGATTGTTCTTTATTTGGTACGCGATTTTTCGGATTGTAATCGAATATTTCCGCGAACCCGACGCGACACTGGTCGGTCCCTTCACGCGAGGCCAATTTTTTTCGTTCTTCCTGATCGCGATTGGTCTCGGGTTTGTTGCAGTAGCCAAAATGCGACCGACGTTCCCAAAAGGAATGATGAAGCACGAATAACGAATGACGAACTAATGTCATTTCCGCGAATCTTGCTTTCGTTTCTCCAAAACGGCGTTATTACTTAACCCGGTGAAGCGGGAATGCTTGTTCCGGAAATCGTAGCGGCCGGCGGTGGTCTCCTTTTTGCGTTCGATCACGCGACGATCGCAGGAAAACTCGTTCTCACTCTTCTAGCCATCGTTTCCATTTTCAGTTGGTCCATCATGGTCACGAAATTGCGCGTGATCCGGTTTGCCCGAAAACAGAACGCGCGTTTCCTCGCCGCTTTTCGACAGGACCGACAGCCGCTGCGTCTATTTGAGAAAAATGCGCGCTTTCCCGGATCACCAGTATTCAATGTGTATCGCGCGGGCTGCGAGGAAATGACATTTCATTTGCTCGGATCGCCTGAGGTGGACGACACCTTTCGGGCGCGACTGGGAATCGCTGATAAAATTTCGCCGGCACAAATGGGTGCGGTAAACGCCGCGATGGAACGAGCCGTGGGCGAGACCGCGCTTTCGCTTGAATCGCAGATGATCTTGCTCGCAACTGCGGTAAGTGGTTCGCCCTTTCTCGGCTTACTTGGCACGGTCTGGGGCGTGATGGACGCTTTCACGGGCGTGGCCGAGGCAGGCTCGCCGAACCTCGTCTCGATGGCGCCCGGTGTATCCGGCGCGCTCATCACGACAGTGACCGCGCTCTGCGTCGCGATCCCAGCGATGTTTGGATATAATTTTCTCGTCACCAGTATTCGCGGGATCATCGTCGAGATGGACAATTTTGCCGCTGAGCTCGCTTCGGAATTCGAGCACAAATACGTCGATCATGGTTCACGCCTGCCTGCTGTAGCCTCGGCGCAGGCGGGTGACTCGGCGTTTCGCCGATGAGACGCTACTCCCAACGCCAGAATCTTTCGACGCTCAGCGAGATCAACATCACGCCGCTGCTCGATCTGGCGTTCGTGTTGCTCATCATCTTCATGATCACAACGCCGCTACTTGAAAGCAGCATGAACCTCGTGATTCCATCCAGTGGCGCGACGAATCCGCCGATCAAGTCATCACAAGTGCAAATTGTCTCGATCGATCGCAATGACAAGATTCGGTTTAACGATCAGGTAATCGATTTGAAAGCGCTTACGGCGCGACTGACGGAACTGAAACAAACAAATCCAGACGTTGCTGTTGTAATTCGGCCCGATCGAGAGTTGCCCGTGCAAAAATTGATCGCGTTGATGGATGCGCTAAAGGCGGCGCAGATTACGAAGGTTGGTATCGCCACAAGGGCCGAGTCGAAATAGATGTCGAAGAATCCGCGGTTTTGGCGAAACGTCACGTTAATTGCCGTTGCGCATATCGCGCTCATCGCAGGATTGATTCGCTGGAGTTTAGCAGCGCGAAGCACGCCAGATGAAGAGAGCTTGGTTTGGCTGAGTGCGGGAGATCTCGAGCCTGGGAGATCAGATAATAGCGTGGCGTCCAATTCAAAGATTTCGATTCCTTCTGTTGAGCCAGAACCTTTGAAGCCGGACGAAGAAAAAAAGGAACCGCCACCTCTAATTCGAGCAAAGAGCGAAATCGAATTGCCGAACCCAACGCCGATGGAAACAGCTGTGCCAAAGGCAACCGCAAAGCCGAAGGCACCATCAAAACCCACTCCGAAGCCAACACCCAAACCGACCCCCAGAAAGACTGTGCTGGTGAAAGCCACCAAATCATCGGCGCACCCCAAATCGAGTCCGCCAAAGGCCACAGAAGACCAAACCGACGCAAGTAATGAGAAAAAGAAGAGCGCGAAAACTGTTAGCGCGAAAACTAAATCGTCAACCGATAACGGCGTGGGGAAGACAGGTTCAACGGGCAAGGGCGACGGTCATGTCCGCCACGGAACGGATTCTCTGGGGCGAACAGGTGGTGGGACGAGCGCATCCGAATTCGGCTGGTATGGCAACATGCTGCATGACCGTTTTTACAGTGCGTGGATCCAACCGACGAGCACCGTCGCTTCCGGCGCCAAAATTTCGACGCTGGTGAAAGTTCGAATCGAAAAGGACGGTCACGTTACCAAATTCGAAATCATCAAACCCTCCGAGAACGTTGTCGTGAATGAATCGGTTGCAGCAGTTGCGAAACGAGTAACTGAAGTTGACGCGCCACCGGTCGGGCTTGGCAGTGGCAATCACTACGACGTAAAAATCAATTTCGAGCTGAATACGAGCCAGGAGACGGCGAAATAACGAATATCTCACCCGCGCTCCAGATCGCCGGAACGGGTATCCGCGATTCAACGGCGATTTTCCGAAAATTTGCCCTCGATCAAGCGGTGTAAGTGTTCAGATATCGCTGGATGATCGAGGCGCTGGACGACTTCATCCAGAAATCCAGTCACAATGAGACGCTGGGCGACCGGAACTGGAATACCGCGGGTGCGCAGATAGAAAAGCTCGTCTTCGTCGACTTGACCGGAAGTCGCCCCGTGGGTGCAACGGACGTTGTCGGCGAGAATTTCGAGGCCAGGCATCGAATTGGCTTCTGCGTCGTCACTCAACAGAAGGTTGCGAACCTTTTGATACGCATCGGTGAAATGGGCATGCGGCTCTACTCGGATCAGTCCACCGAAAATCGTGCGGGCGCGATCGTCGAGGGCGTTTTTGTACAGGAGATCGCTCGCGGTATGCGGCGAGACGTGGTCCTGCAACGTGCGCGCATCGAATTCCTGCTGGTGTTTGGCGACCGCGACAGCAAGCAGATCGCTGCGGCCGCCTTCGCCGGTGAGCCTGCTGAGACTTTCGAAGCGCGAATATCGCGAGCCAAGATTCAAGTTCAGGCTCATCGCCGAGGCATCATGATCGACCGTTGTCGTGTTCATTTGCAGCGCGATGACATTGTCTGCCCAGTTTTGAGCACACACGTAGGTGACCTTCGCGCCGGGGCCGGCGACGAGATCGTTTACGCCGCACGCAAAACCGGGCGCATGTTCGTTCACCGAGTGGAAATGTTCGATCACGGTGACCTTGGCAAGCTCGTCGGTGACCAGGAGCAAATGCGGAAACGCGGAATCGTTTTCACCATTCAGCCAATGGAAAATCTCGATTGGCAGCTCGATTTCGACGCCGCGCGGCACGTAAAGAAATGTTCCTGATGAAACCAGCGCCTGATGCAGCGCCGCGAACTTAGCCGATCCAAGAATGGCTGGCTGCGCCATGAAATATTTGCGGAACAAATCGGCGTGCTCAACCATTGCTCGCTCGAGCGGTTGGAAAATGACGCCGCGCTTTTTCAGCTGATCCGAAATCACGTCGCGCTCCAGAAGCTCGTCACCAGCGAAGATCATGCGGCCAGCAACTTCTTCGAGTCCGCGCGATTGCTCGAGAATAGTTGCGCGCTCTTTCTCAGTTAACGTGCCACCGTACTTGAACGGACTTAGATCTAGAAGACCGACATTGGCGAATCGCCATGCCTGATCTTTTCGAGTCGGCTTGGGTAATGATTCAAATTGCATCCACGCCTCACGCTGCTGGTCCTGGAACCAATCCGGACATTCGCGTGTCCCACCAGGGCCGGAAAGAATTGGCGCAGCCTGCTTCTCGAGTGTCGCTGTCTGGTTTCTGGTCATTCCGATATAAGACACCTAGGACCCATGGGTCCCATGGTTAGGCTCACGTGCGGCGGGTACGGGATTATCCAACCGAGCCTTCCATCTCCAGCTCGATCAACCGCTTGAGCTCGACGCTGTATTCCATTGGGAATTGGCGGACGAGATCGTTGACAAAACCGTTGACGCTCAAGCTCATTGCCTGGGCCTCACTGAGGCCGCGCTGTTGCATGTAAAAAATTTGCTCCGTGCTCACTTGGCTGACGCTGGCTTCGTGTTGAACGGCGTTGCCTGTCCCTCGCACGGTGATCGCCGGATAGGTGTCCGTCCGTGAGGTCGCGTTGATAAGCAACGCGTCGCATTCGGTGTTGTTTTTGCAATTCTTCAGATGCTTCGGCACATGGACCAAGCCGCGATAAGTGGCGCGACCTTTGCCAATAGAGATCGATTTGGAAATGATGTTGCTGGTTGTCTCGTCGGCAGCATGGATCATTTTCGCTCCGGTGTCCTGGTGCTGGCCGTCGTTGGCGAGCGCAATGGAAAGAACTTCGCCACGGGCTTTACGACCCTTCATGATCACGCTGGGGTATTTCATCGTGAGACGCGAGCCGATGTTACAATCGATCCATTTCACTTCGGCATTTTCCTGAGCGAGACCGCGTTTGGTAACGAGGTTGAACACATTCGACGCCCAGTTTTGCACGGTGATGTACTGAATCTTTGCGCCCTTCAGCGCGACCAATTCCACGACCGCGCTGTGCAACGTGGGCGTGTTAAATTTCGGCGCAGTGCAGCCCTCCATGTAAGTCACTTCCGAGCCTTCATCGGCAATGATGAGCGTGCGCTCGAATTGGCCGAAGTTTTCGGCGTTGATACGGAAGTAGGCTTGGAGCGGATGTTTCACTTTCACTCCGGGCGGGACGTAAATGAACGAGCCGCCGCTGAACACAGCAGAATTCAGTGCACTAAACTTATTGTCGGCGATCGGAATAACTTTGCCGAACCATTTCCGGAAAATTTCCGGATAATTCTTGAGTCCCTCTCGCGAGCCGACAAAGATGACGCCTTGTTCGCCGACGGCTTTCTTAATGTTTGAATAGACCGCTTCGCTGTCGAACTGCGCTTCCACGCCCGCGAGGAATTTCCGTTCCTGCTCGGGAATACCTAGCCGCTCGAACGTGCGCTTAATGTCGTCCGGAACTTCCTCCCAACTACGTTTCGGTTCGGTGCCGGGTGAGAGGTAAAAGCGGATTTTATTAAAGTCGATTGCTTCCAGATCCTTACTTGCCCAATGCGTTGGGAGCGGTTTTTCCAGAAATGTTTTCAGGCCGCGTAAGCGATACTCGCGCACCCAGTCCGGATCATCCTTTACGTCTGCGATGTAGTGAACGGTTCGTTCGCTGAGTCCGACGCCCGCATCGCGCACGTGAACTTCCGGATAAAAAAAATCCCCTTTGTTTCGATCAATATCGACTGCAGAATTTTCTGTTTTCATTGTGAATTGTCCCAGTTGTTACCTATATGCCGGCTCAGTTGCACCGTCGCGTGCCCAATCGTAACCTCTCTCTTCGAGTTCGAGAGCGAGTTCTTTCCGTCCGCTTCTAACGATTCGCCCCGCCACCATTACGTGGACGTGATCGGGTACGATGTAGTTCAGGAGGCGCTGATAGTGCGTAATTAATAATATGCCAAGATTAGGGCCGCGCAATGAGTTTACCCCGTGTGCGACGGTCTTGAGCGCGTCGATGTCCAAGCCGCTATCCGTCTCGTCAAGAACTGCGTAATTAGGCTCTAACATTGCCATTTGTAGAATCTCGGTGCGCTTCTTTTCGCCTCCGGAAAAGCCCTCGTTGACCGCCCGCGACGTGAATGAACGATCCATCGCGAGCAACTCCATCTTTTCATAAAGCTTCGCGTAGTAGTCGGTTGCCTCGAGCTCTCCGCCTTCCGGCAGGCGCGATTGCAAGGCCGCGCGGAGAAAGTTTGCGATCGTCACGCCTGGAATTTCGCTCGGATACTGGAAGGCCAGGAAAAGACCGCGTCGCGCGCGTTCGTCGGGTTCAAGTTCCAGAAGGTCCTCGCCATCCATCAATATCTTGCCAGAGGTGACGCGATAATCCGGATGACCGACCAAGACCTTGGCCAGCGTGCTTTTTCCTGAGCCATTCGGGCCCATGAGCGCATGCACTTCACCGCGCGGCACACGCAGAGTCAGTCCTCGGACGATCTCCTGCTCGCCCACAGCGATGTGTAGTCTCTCTATGTTTAATTCCTTCATAAAGCTGAACAACAAATATACGCTGATTTCGGCGATTTGCGAACCGCGTAAGAAGCTTCGCCTCACGCGGTCGGACCAGTTAAATGGCGGCGTGTTCTACGTCTATCTGCCGCACTCCATTGCGGACGATGGCTTTTACATCGGCTTCACTACGGATTTGAGGTGACGATTACTTGTGCACAAGCAAGGCACCTCATTTGCAACGAGGTACCGTGGCCCATGGAAGCTGCGTCTTGAAGGCAAGCCGCGCGCATGACTGTTCATCCGAACATATCAGCTGCTAAACGTCAAGCGGGCGCTCAATCACGTCTTTCGTTGCGTGTGAATGTCCGCTGCGGCGGCGCCAATCGCCGGTTCCAATTCCAGAAACGCCGTCAGCTTTTCCTCCGCGTGCGCAACGAGCCGCTTTCCGTTGTCGCGGTGTGCGTTTGCAATCAGGATCGTTCGCCCGTTGGAATCAATCGCTAGACACAGCCCCAACTCCAACCGGCTTTGCGAGGTTGTCGGCAATGGTTTCCCAGTACTTCACGCGGGATTAGATGGACGCGTATTTCAAGCTGAGGCCACAGCCGATTGCGTTCGTGATTGCGTCAGGATCGCCGTACAGCAGCCGCCAATTAGATCAAAAAACGCCTCATCTTGCAAGACTGCACTTCCTTAAACGTTGTGAGCCGGAACGGCGATTTCAAAAAAAGCCTTGTGGATGAGATGCTATTCGGGTATGCACTCCAATAAGGCAACCAAGCGACGTTGGCATGCTGATATTGATCGACGCAGTTTGGTCGGGAAATTTTGGGCGGGGCGAGATTGTCTCGCCGGTAGGAAGCATTGCCAGTAAAGTTGTCGGGAACCTTAATCTGGTAACGCCCGATGCGCGTCATCGTCGCCCGCTCAAATTTCTTTTATACCATCAAAGTGTAAAAACGCAACGCACCGCTCCGAGCAGCATACTCCCGCATTTGGATTCGTGCTGCATTGCCGTACTGGCCGGGGGTGCTTTCATTTGTCATTTCGTTCTACGGAAATGGCAGAATGAAGTTCCCCTGGCAAAGTGCCGAGCCGAACATTGCTTGGTGCTGTTAGTGCGCGATTGCGTTTTCCTGCAGTAAAGCGTAAATGTTCATGCGAACATAAGCGAGGGCGAAAACGGCCCACCACTAGCGAAGCGACCATTGCGCAGCAGAATTTCCTCAGAGTGTTGGGAACAGATAAGGTTGCGTACGTATCTGGAGTTGGCCTCCGCGAAATCGCTCGCAAATTAGACATCCCGGAAGGAACCGTCCTCGCTTACGCGAAGCGCTACGGCTGGACCCAACAGATTCAGGTCGCAACGCAGCAGTCAGGTGCAATCACACCAGTGCAATCAGTGCCCGAGTCGTTAGCTGCGATCTTAGGCAAGCGTAGAGATCGAACCAAGCTGGGCTTAAGCCGGTTTGCCGCGGAAGCTGCCGAACAGGCGGCAGAGCATCGAGACAAGCTGGGGATTGCCGGAAAAGTGAAAAGACGTGGCAGATGTCCATAAAACGCTCTGGCCTAATCAACCGGAGACTAATCAGATCCTTAATCTCGGCGTATTGATTGGGACAATTCGACCAGTAAAGCCTGACGATCCAGAGTAGAACGCACGAGGTTTGCGCTTAGAATGGAGGAGAGCAAGCCAGTCACTTGTCGAATACTTGGCAAATAGATGGTCGTTTCGTGCGTTTTCATGCGGCTTGTTGCGCGTCCACCAAATTGCCGTTTTTCAGTGTAGAACGTCACTCAAGACGGTGGCTACCCCGCTTGGATTCGAACCAAGAATAACGCCTCCAAAGGGCGCTGTGTTACCGTTACACCACGGGGTACGAGGATTTGCGATTTTAGATTGGCGATTTTCGATTCAAGCGCAATGTCCAAATCAGGTGACTGCTTCTGCGAAGCAACTTGCCGAGAAAATTAAGGTTGAATGATCGATGATGAGGCGCGTATGGTCCCTGGTGCGGACAATAGGGCTCGGTTATGGAGCGGACAACCTTCCTTGAGCATTACCGGGTCTGCGTTGGCTATGATGGCACGCGCAATGAGCTTGGCCGAGACGGCGGCGCGGTTGCTTACGAGGCCGTGGACGAAAGATCCAGCGAACCGGTTGTCCTGACGCTAGTCCCAGTAGGAGGCATCGATCCGGCTGTCCGGAAGCAATTCGAAGAGCAGGCGCGCGCTCTGCAGAGACTGCGTCACGTCAATATAGCCAAGGTTTTTGATTTTGGACGCGAAGGCGAAGATTACGTTTACGCCTCGGAACGATTACCAGGCGAAACGCTTGCAGCGTGGGTTGCCCAGCACGGCCCAATGCCGACTGACGCCACGTTGCGTGTGGCAGAACAAATCGTGAGCGTGCTTTCCTCTACCGGTTTTCACAAGCTTCCGTATCCGCCTGTTCAGCCCCAAGACATCATCGTTGTTCCCGGACAAACTCCCGAAGGCGGCTGGCCATTAGTGAAGGTGACGAACTTCGGTCTGACCGGGCTCAAGGCAGGCACGGAAAGCTCGCCGCCGGGTGAGACTTCGCCCCCCCGTGTAGCAGGCGAACTCGAGCGAAACGAAGTAGAAGTGAATGGGCAAATATCTTCTGCGGAGCAGTCCGCCATCGCTGGACCTCGGGGAGAGCATGAAAACACGGGTCTCCGTTCGGAGATCTATTCGCTCGGCGCGACAATGTATTTTCTTTTGACCGGCATAGAGCTTTCGGCTGAGACGCTCCGGCAGCCTCCGAAGCTTTCGGGATTTCCAAAACCGCTGCGAAACTTGCTTTCCCAGATGTTGCATCCCAATCCCGATCAGCGTCCAAAGGACCTGGTCGTGCTAGGAGAGATGATTCGGAGTTGCCTACTAAAAATTGAACGCCGGCTCGCATTGGCCGATCGATACGGCATTCCCTTCAGAACAACAATTCCCCGGCCGGTCCAGCCTCGGCCGCGGCGTTTTCTACGAAGAGCATTGGCGTTTGGCGAAAATCTTACATCAGCCCCGCGAGGCAAAGTCCATTGGCGTCCTTGTTGGGGTTCCCGAGTCTTCACCAGCGCCTGCCGCAGTCCAAAATGCTGCGACGCCAGTGGCTCCTGCGACTGTGCTATCGCAGGCGGCAAATGCGGCTATTGGGTCCGCGAATCAACCAGCGACGGACGCTGCGGCAGTTCCCAATTTGTCTCAAGCTGCGTCCCCGGATCTTCAACAAGCTCAAACATCGGGCAGCCAATCGCAGGCCGCTACGACCCAAAACGCTGTCGCGGCCACTTCGCCAAGCGCAGCTCCAGAAAATTCCACTGAGGCTGAGGTTTCTAATTCATCGACGAAAGCTTCCGAGACTGCGCAGCCCATCACTGCCACTCAGTCGAGTTCACGTGGCAAAAAGAAACGCGTCGCTTCGACATCGCTACCCCGCCAGGGATCAATGCGCGTCCGAATGCTTGGAATAACGTCCGATGGAAGGATAATTTATCGTTTGCCCTCGGGGCGCACCAGAATCATTGCGCCTGATTCGGACCAAAATGAAGTCGTCCCGCGCCGACACCGCCGTGCTCCAATCCAGCGCGATGAGATGTTCGCTCCTTCGCCTCAATTTGGGCCGGATTATCCTCCCTACGATTAGGTCGCCAGGACGGCACGCGACCGAGACGCAGAGACACAACGGCTCCCCGCTTTCCGACAGGCCAGGTTGGCCTAGAATCTCTCGGAAAAAATTGGAAAAAAAAGCTTGCCTAGTGGCGCAATTCCCGGCATAACCTCGCCTTCGTGGGGAAACGACCTGCCCTCTGGGCATTCGCAACTGCATCACTTCTTTCCATTTCCAGCGCGACTCTCCGCGCGCAGGCATTGGCTCCTTCAACGTTGGAACTCGCGAGCCACGACCAAAAGAAGGCTGATGACATGGTTCAAGTGATCACGCAGAAGTCGGCGCAGGGAACCACAGAAAAGCCGGTGAAAGCGGTCACGAAAAAGCGAGCGCCCGCAACCGCGAAGAAGCCGACGCAACCGGTCAAGCAAGAGCCTGCGCAAGCCGTCGCCAAGGAGCCGACGCAAGCGATGACGAAAAAGCCGACGAGTACGATCACCCAAAAGCCCTCGCAAACAATTAGCAAAGAATCGGGGCGAACTTTTGCGATAGAGCCAGTGCGACCCATGGGTCAACAGGCTACAAGCGCGCCAACACGGTCTGGTTTCCATTTCAGCTTCAAAAGTCCTGAGGGCAAAAAAGAGTCTGTCCCCGTCATCACGCAGTATTATCCCCAGCAGATTGTTTACCCGTACGGCAAGATTGATCGGCACATCGATAGCAGGCTGATGCAAGCGGCAACGATCGCACAGGAACGCGCGCATGCGCATTCGCGCTCGAGATGCTGGCATTATGTAAAAGACGCGTTGCTTGCTTCCGGTGTTATCGAGTCTCGGCCGAAAAGCGAACTCGCCAGAGACGCCGCATCGGAGCTTGTCAGCAACTACGGATTCAAGCGACTCCCGGTGACAGATCCATTTTCTGCGCCGGTCGGTTCGGTACTCGTCTACGGCAGTGCCCGTAGCGTCGGGCATGTCGAGCTTCGCACGCGGGATGGTTTTGTTAGCGATTTCCGTTCGAAAACGCCGTCCCGCCGCCCTCTACTCGGCGTTTACGCCAAGTTGTAATTTTCTCGCCGACTGCCGGGATCCAAGGATCCTTAATCAATTGCATCATCGCCGCCCCGCCGGCGCATCACTGCTGTAGGCGTCGACGTAGGTTAGTCTTAGCGGCTGAAACCGTGGGTGTAATTTTAGCGCTCCCCCGGCGTTGACCCCGTTAGTAATTCCTGATCAGGCGGATCACTGCGATGAACATGGACATGACCGGCCAAGCGGCAATGCCAGTGATCAGAATGAAGAAGAAAAGCTCGGCGATGTAATCCCGGGTAGCTTCTCCGCAGAAGAATTCACTGCTTAATTTGTGGAAGGCGGGCAACTTTGTGGCTGGCCGAGCCGCGGAGGAACTCACCTGGTTTTTCGCTGTCGGACGATAGTTGTAATTCGTTAATGGAAAACTTGGGTGTTTGCGCCATGCGCGGTTGTCGTGGCGCGAGGCGCGCTGAATGTGACTAATTTGAGGTGTTGGTTTCATAAATTTTTAAGGTGCTAAGTGTAGTTCCCGAATGCGGTTCGAGAGGACCGGCGCAGAAAACCCGCGCGTGGTGGGATTCGACCACTGGGGTGCCGCGAATTGCGGGCTCCAACTTGGCGAAATCTAACGAGCCTTTATGCCGCCTGCCCGCCCCGGCGGGCAGCGCGGATCGGCGCGGTGATCAATTTCATCTGTATCTATCTACAGTCGTTTGCGGGCCTGTCTAGCAATGCACCGTAATTCCACGTTGTAAATGCCTCTCCCGCTGGGAGAAGCGATCCGATCTTTTATTTCCAATTAATCATAGCTCGGATGGTTCTACGTGAGATCCGGGCCGAACAATTTGAAGCGTCATAAAGTGCGGATGCGCATTCATCCACGAAATCGCCTCTCGCTTTGTTTCAAAAAATCGGTCGACGACGATAGCCTTGAGTTGGTTCGCAGTCCCTCCACATAGACGAGCCGCTTTGCGACTAACGACCGCTGGTCCGGTGTCGACTGCGGTGCAGGTTTGATCAGGGAAGACAATTCTACTGCCATAAGGAATTCGCCTGGGATCGACGGCGCAATGTCCAGCGCGTAATCGCCGACCGGTACTGGCATATTTAGGGCCCTCGCCCGCCCAGTAACAGGTGACACGCGCCAAAACCGAGTCCTGGCTCGCAAAAGCGGTCGATGCCAACGATAACCAAAACATGACTGTGTAAAATGACTTCATATTGTCTAAGCGTTGTTTCGATGTTGTCGAGTCTCGGTAGAGCAAGCCATTCTCGACGCCCAGAGCCGCAGGAACGCAGCTTGACCTCGGGTTCGGAATAGCCCCGGCGTGCTAGCCCCTTCTGGGGCGCCGCGCGGACTTCACGACGGCTCGCCGCGGCGAGCCGGCCTCTCTTTAGAGGAGTTAGCGGAATTGTCAAACGGTCCACGCGAGAAAAGTGAACCGCGGATTTTGGAGAATTAGGGAAAAAGAATTACTGGCCACCCGACAGGCGCATTTCGTTGCTGGCGACGAATCTTAAAAGAGTCGGAGGCAACTCGTGCCACCGGATAACCATCCGAATGCCTGCGATGCTCCTTTTCTTCAGCTCTTTGCATTCAGTCTATCTTTTCCCTGAGGTTCGCGATTCAATATTTAGCGCGCAGCCCTTCACACCCAACGCCGAACTCAGAACTTGGCAAGGCGTGACAGGACATCGCTCGATGATACCATGCGCGAAATGGAAACTGCCGATTGGGCGTCGCTGAGTGACGAGGAACTTCTCGAGCGCCGCATCTCCACGCTTGGTCTGCGCCTTGAAGGCACCGCCCTGGAACCGCTCATCCGGCAATTATACGATGAACTGTCGGCGCGTGGGCTTGTGTTTCACCCGCCGTGTCACGTGGGCGATGAATGGTTTGTGCCAATCGGTATTCCGGCCATTTTCATTCCGTTTTTCCTCGTGCATGATCGGTTGCGAGCGCTGGAGCGGACGATGATGCTCGAGGTCGAAGGAGGGACACCCGAGTGGTTCATGAAATTGATGCGACATGAAGCCGGTCACGCTTACATGTACGCATATCGTCTCACCCGGAAGAAGAAATGGCAGGAGCTTTTCGGGCAAACTTCACGTGAAGAGACGCCGGACAGTTACCGCCCCCGACCGTTCAGCCGTAGCTATGTCATGCATCTCGAGGACTGGTACGCGCAGAGCCATCCCGATGAAGATTTCGCGGAAACCTTCGCGGTCTGGCTTACGCCCGGGCTTGACTGGCGCAAGCGTTACGCACGCTGGCGGGCGCTCCAAAAACTGGAATACGTCGATGAGTTAATGCGTTCGTTGGTGGGCAAGCCACCAGTTCACATGCCCGAGTATCGCGTCGCTGATTACGATTGTTTGAACGTCAAGCTCAAGACTTATTACGCGCGCAAACGACAGCTCTACGAAGATACATACCCAGATTTCTACGACGCCGATCTGCGGCAACTTTTCGCAGCGCCGGCGGGCATCAAAGCAAGCGTCTATCTGCAACGGCGGCGACGACGATTATTGAACGCCATCTGTCAATGGACGAATGAGAACAAGTTCCGGGTGAACCAGCTGCTCGCCCGGTTGACCCGCCGCTGCGATCAGCTCGGGCTCCACGTGCTCAATGACGATCCGCAACAGGATTTTCGCGTCTCCGCATTTATCACCACGCTGGTGATGAATTATCTTTTCACCGGAAAATTCAAGCGCACCAAATGACAAAGACGACAAAACGACGTGAAAAAGAAACTTAAAGTCCTCGTGCTTTTCGACGGGACAAGTCCCACAACCGTCGACCAGGATTTCACGAAGGAGCTCAAGACAAAGGACTGGAAAACCGAGGCGGACGTCATGGCCGCGCTCGGCACGCTCGGTCACACAGCAGAACATCTCGCGATCTACGACGATGTCGATCTTGTGCGTCAAAAACTAGAGACTTTCGCCCCCGATATTCTTTTCAACCTCGTCGAACAATTCAGGAACAATCCCGGGTTCGATCAAAACATCGTTTCGTTTTTCGAAATGCAGGGCCTGCCGTTTACCGGCTGCGGTTCAACGGGCCTTACTCTTTGCAAGCACAAAGGCATTTCCAAAAAAATCCTGCATTATCACGGCATCCATGTCCCGCATTTCGTCGTCATTCCACGTGGTCAGCGCATCGCGCGGCCGAAGCAGCTCAGGTTCCCAATCCTGGTGAAGCCGGTGAAGGAAGAGGCATCGTATGGGATTTCGCAGGCGTCATTCGTCGATACCGACGAGCAGTTCCGCGAGCGCGTGGCTTTTGTTCATGAGAAATATAACAGCGATGCGATCGCCGAGGAATACATCGATGGCCGCGAACTCTACGTAAGTTTGATGGGCAACGTGCGGCTAATAGTGCTTCCTGTTCGCGAACTGGTCTTTCGCGAAGTGCCGCCTAACGAACCAAAGATTGCGACGTTTAAGGCGAAATGGGATGAGGAATACCGCAAACGCTGGGGATTGGAAAATCGATTCGCCGAAGACCTTGATCCGCAACTTGTGAGCCACATCGAGGAGACGTGCAAACGCATCTATCGTCTGCTCACCATTGACGGATATGCGCGCATTGACCTGCGGCTGACAGAGGCCAGCGAACTTTATTTCATCGAAGCCAATCCCAATCCCATCCTCGCCAACGATGAAGACTTTGCCCTTGCAGCGGGAAAAGCGGGTTTGCCCTACCCGCAATTGATCGACCGGATCGTGCGGCAGGGGATGAACGCGGTCCGCGATTAGCTCGGAAAGTGTTCCGGGCTTAAAGCCACTTTTTTACATGTGGCCAGCATTCCCGCACGTTAACCTTTAAATCGCGACAAAGATAAATATGCGTCCGGCGTTCAAAAGGCATCGCCCACGGACTGCTCACGATTTGGCCCAAATCTTCGACTGAGGCGAATTGCTCGCGCTCATTGTCATCCCGCGTGTCGAGCACCAAAGCAACTTCGCCATTCCAATCTCGCGGTCCCCAGAGAAAATAATTCTGATGGCCAGAAATTGCCGGTGGCAGCCCAAACTTGGGACCAAAGAAATCAATTGCTCCAGCCTCGCCATAGTTTTGGCAGAAGATGGCAGCGCGTTTCTCATCTTCGGGCCGCAAGTGATGATAAACGTGTGCGACCGATGCGACCATTTCCTGCCAGCCAAATTGATCGGCGAAAAGCTGGGGCAGCGGAGCGGTATGCGAAGTTTCAGTGCGTGGCGGCTCTTGGTGGATGGCTCGCATGTACGCGACCAGTTTGCCGGCCGGTAAAATTGGTATGGCCAATGGCGCAAATAGCGCGCCGGTCAGCACGATTACAACCAGCAATGCCGGCTTGAACCATTTCAATCGGTTAGCGAAAACGCGCTCTAATACCACGCCTCCCGCTGCAAGAAGCATCGGATACGCAGGCGCGAGGTAGTAGCTTTTGCCATGCAAGATGATGAACTCGGCGAGCATCACCAGATATATGACTCCAAGCGCGATATAGCGCCGGCCTTCGCGGGAACCGAACACCCAGCACAATCCAGCGAGCCACAGCGGAAGCGTTCCCGGATTCATGAAAACAATCTGCTGCACGATGAATTGTGCCGGGCTTAGAGCGACGTTTTTGTCGCTGTGCGCAATGTTGCTCAATAGCTCGTACGTGGGCCAATGATTTTGCAGCTGCCATAGAACGTTCGGCAATGCGATGGCGAACGCGATGAGACCACCGAACCAGATCCATTTCTCAGCGAAATGGCGGCGCTCGGGCGTGAGTAGCAGCGCAACGAAAATGCCAGCGGCGAAAAACGCCGTGGAATGTTTGTTTTCGAGACTGAGTCCCAGAAGAGCGCCGAACCAAAGCCAAAGGATCGGTGAACCACCGTTGATAATCCGAACGAGCAGATAAATGCATCCCATCCAGAACAGCGGCTCAAACGCGTTCATGGAGAAAAAATTGCCGACCGCCAAACTGAACAGCGCACAGAGCGAGCCCGCGCAGGCGAGCGCAATCGCCCACCCGCGTCCGCCTAGTTCACGTGCGATCAAACCTGTGATTGGCAACCGTCGCCGCGCCCGCTAACGCCGGGAGAAAACGAATCGTAAACAATGAGTTGCCGAGAAGGATCTGGCTCAGGCGCAACAGCAGGATCGACAACGGAGGTTGGTCCACATATCCGAAAGCGAGATGCCGACCGCAGGCGATGTAGTAGAGCTCGTCACGAAAATAACCGTAGCGCCCGATTGTCAGGAGATGGACCACGAGCGCTACGACGCTGAAGAGAATTATTAGAATCGGTTCAGCGCTGGAACGCCTTTGATTCACCGCTACTGGAATTGCATCGCGCATCGTTCGAATAATTTCTTGGAATACGCAGACTCGGTTCCGCGGAGTGTCGCTTAACCGCTTATTCTTTACAATCCCGCAAAGCACTCCCGTCCCATAAAAAAGCGTGGCGCGGCCAGCTTCGTTTTCGGCTAAGCTGGCATATGAGCGTGCAAGTTTATGGATGCAATCATGTGGCCATCGAGGTCGATGACATCGGAAAGGCGGTGGTGTTTTACAAGGACGTTTTCAATCTCGAACAGATGCGTGGCGGCGAAGGCGATGCGTTTTTCAAATTGGGCGAACACCAGTTCCTTGCAATTTTCGAGGTGGATAAAGTGCAATCGGCGAACATGCGGCATTTCGGGATCATGGTGCGCGATGAAGCGCAGCTGGCGGAAGTCCGAAAGAAACTCCAAGAAAAATACAAACTAAAACTGGAGCCGCCGTTTCGCTGTGATTTTCGCGATCCGTGGGGCAACCGAATTCAGGTTGTCGATCTTCACGATGAATCACTCGTCTGGCTCCTACCTTACGGCGAAGTCCAGAACGCCGGCATAAAATTCGACGCCAAATAGTCGATGCAGCTTGCGGAAAGCTTCTCGATTCACTCCTCTACGCGACGACGAGGTAGAAGTTGAAGTCGTTGTGCCTGCGTCGAATACACGCAGACTTATCTCGCGCTATGACCGTACATCACGCCCACTTCACCGTGGACTTCGTGGTCGCTCTCCGGTTTTTGAAGGAGGGAATTAGAGTCTGCTTGCGCAGCCTGTTTTGTGTCCGCGCAGCCCGAAAGGAACGACCAGACCGAAATGAAAATTACACACGCTCGCGCAAGCACGTTTCCCATCTCGATCTTGTTCATACGCAAGTCAATCTGCAGCCGGGATCGCTGATCCCGGTCCACGACTCTCGCCAATTGCCTTGCTTTCAATTGCGCGGCAGCAGTGAAATGGATAAGTGAGGAATAAGTCGACGATCAAAACGATTGGATTACCCTGCCAGTGAATTTCCGAGACCAGGAATAAATGATCTCATTTATTGTTCCCGCGTACAACGAAGAGACAGAGCTTCCCTCTACGCTCGGCGCGATTCGCGCTGCAACTTCTGACTTGTCTCAGCCGTTAGAAATCATCGTGGTGGATGATGCATCGACAGATGCTACGCCAGAAATCGCCGAGCAAGCTGGTGCCCGAGTCGTGTCGATCCATCGACGCCAAATTGCCGCCGCCCGAAACGCCGGCGCGCGCGCAGCGCAGGGTGAATATCTGTTTTTCGTTGACGCCGATACGCGAATCAACAAGACCCACGTGACCGAAGCGATGGCTCTGCTCGAGGCGGGTTACACTGGCGGCAGCGCGCGCGGAGTCATGGATGGATTCATCCCACTGTGGAGCCGCTTTCTGTTACACGCGTTCTGCACCCTTTATTTTGGCCTCAATCTGGGCGCAGGCGCTTTTCTTTTCACCACACGGCGCAATTTCGAGGCGACTGGCGGTTTCGATGAGCAATACTTTGCCGGCGAAGAAGTTTATTTTAGCCTCGCGCTAAGGAAACTTGGCCGCTTCAAGGTACTCAGGGAACCCGTTCTCACCTCGGGCCGGAAGTTGCGTATGTACCCAGCCAAAGAAATTCTTGGCACACTCTTGATTATGATCCTCGGCGGGCCCCGCATGGCGCGGTCGCGCGCCAGACTACGTTTGTGGTATGACGGCAAACGCGAAACAAGCGCGGTCTGATTGATACCGATGCCTCAGTGCGATCGTTCAACGCATCGGTTGCCAAAATGCGGTCTTCGTCTACATTAGCGCCTTCGTTATGGCTGAGAGCAACCAAACGTCGAGTCTTAAGGAGTTTCAGTTGCATGAAAAAGATACCGGCAGCGCGGATGTGCAGGTCGCACTTCTAACCAGCCGGATCGAGCATTTAACCGAACACCTTAAGATCAACCGAAAGGATCACTCTTCGCGACGCGGCCTGCTTAAAATGGTCGCGCATCGCCGGAGTTTGCTCGATTATTTGAGCAAAACAAAAGCCGATCGTTATAAGAAAGTGATCGACAAACTGAACCTGCGCAAATAACGCGGACCCCGCGTTCGTGTCCAACCGTTTGAACTGCTCGAAGCCGTAACCAAATTAAAAACAAAAGATAACCAGCAGTTCCAGGTGCAGTAATCACCTTGGATTTTAGGTTTTAGTTCCGAATAGTGGCGCTCGCCGCGGCGAGCGATCCTCGTGCGGGTTTAAAACCTACAGTCAGGGTGACCCACCTGGAATTGCACATCCAGGAAAAGTAAAATGCAACAGAAGGTCACGGCCCAAGTTGGGGCCACTCCCATTTCAATCGAAACCGGCAAAATCGCCAGACTCGCCGACGGCGCAGTCGTTATTACGTGTGGTGACACCATGGTGCTCGCCAGTGCCGTGTCGGCTACAAATATCAAAGAAGGCCAGGATTATTTTCCGCTGACGGTCGATTATCGCGAGAAAGCTGCAGCAGTCGGAAAATTCCCGGGCGGCTACTTCAAGCGCGAAGGTCGTCCCACGGAAAAGGAAACGCTCACGTCGCGCATGATCGATCGGCCGCTGCGGCCGCTCTTTCCACAGGGATACTTTTACGACACACAAATTATCTCGATTTTGCTCAGCGCCGACGGCGAGAATGATCCTGACATTCTGGCGATGAACGGCGCATCGGCTGCGCTGTGCATTTCGGATATTCCGTTTGCCGGACCAATCGGTGCTGTGCGCGTAGGACGGGTGAAAGGTGAGTTCGTCGCGAACCCGACGCACACGCAACGCGCCGAGAGCGATCTCGATCTTGTTTATGTCGGCACCGAAAACGATGTGATCATGATCGAAGGCTCGGCCAGGGAACTACCGGAAGACGAGTTCGTCAAAGCGCTCGAGTTCGCGCACGGACATGCGCGCGAGATGATTCGGGTTCAGAAAGAATTGGCTGCGATGGCGGGCAAGCCCAAGCGCGAACCGCTGCTGCTCCAGGTCAACCAGGAGTTACTCGATATCGCTTACCGGGTTGCGGGCGACCGGATTGTGGCGGCGCTTTACACTGAAGGCAAGGTGCCTCGCGCCAAGGCTGTCGATTCATTGCGTGAGGAAGTGAAGACGGCGATCCTGGAAAAATATCCAGAGACCGACCCCTTTTCGATTTCGCAAGCATTCGATTACGTCCAAAAAAAGGCGTTTCGCGTCAGCATTCTGGAAAAACAGAAACGCGTCGATGGTCGTGGCTACCAGGATCTACGGCCCATCGGTTGCGAAGTGAGCGTTCTGCCACGTGCGCACGGCTCGGCCATTTTTCAGCGTGGCGAAACTCAGGCGATGGCGCTCGCGACGCTGGCGCCAATCGAGGAAGCGCAGATGCTGGATGCCTACGGCGGCGGCGAACAATCGAAGCGGTTCATTCTGCATTACAATTTTCCGCCATTTAGCGTAGGAGAAACGGGGCGGACAGGCGGGCCCGGCCGGCGCGAGATCGGCCATGGCGCGCTTGCGGAGCGTTCGTTGGAGCCCGTTGTGCCGAACGAGAACGATTTTCGATATGCAATCCGCATATCGAGCGAGATTATGGAATCAAATGGGTCGACCTCCATGGCGAGCGTATGCGCGGGAACGCTGGCGCTTATGGATGCGGGTGTGCCGGTGAAAACGCCGGTTAGCGGAATCTCAATCGGGCTGGTCACTGAGCGCGGCGACGATCAAGCATTGAAACGCTACGAATTGCTCACGGACATCATCGGTTCCGAAGATCATTTTGGTGACATGGATTTCAAGCTTTGCGGAACGGACGCGGGCGTCACTGGTTTTCAGCTGGATCTAAAACTCCCAGGTATTAGCCATAAGATCATGGCAGAGGCGATCCAACGCGCGAAAGAAGCGCGCTCGAAAATCCTCGACATCATGCGCAGCGCATTGGATAAGCCGCGGCCGGAATTATCGAAGTACGCGCCCCGGATCGAGACGATCAAAATTAACCCGGAGAAGATCGGGGCGCTCATTGGCCCCGGCGGCAAGACCATTAAGGGTATTGTCGCGGAGACCGGCGCTGAGATTAATATCGAAGACGATGGCTCGGTGCACATTTATGCCACGAGCGGCGAGAGCATGGCACGCGCGAAGGAAATTATTGGTGGTATGACGCGCGAAATCGAGATCGGGCAGACATATCAGGGGCGCGTAGTCTCGACGAAGGAATTCGGCGCGTTTGTCGAAGTGTTTCCGGGTAGGGATGGGCTAGTACACATTTCCGAACTCGCGGATTTTCGCGTGAATCGGACCGAAGACGTTGCCAAGGTTGGCGACATCATCTGGGTGAAGTGCATCGGCATCGACGACAAAGGTCGCGTAAAACTTTCGCGCAAAGCCGCGCTGAAAGAACGCGCTGAGAAAGAAACCGGACAGGCCGCGTAACCGCGACCTGTCATCCTGAGCGAACAGAGGGACCTCGCATTGCCTCGCCGATCACCCGCGTCGACGTGCGAGGTTCCCACCATGTGATTTTCCCGGGGCAACGCCGTCACGGCGGATTCGTCCTATGGCGAACAGGACGGTTGCGCTACATTTGAAGAACCAAGCCACCCCATGATCACCCCCACGCGGCTTTCCTATGGTGTCCTCGCCGCCACAATTATTCTTGCAGGTCTTCTGCATCTTGGTGTGCCTCTGCTGGTCGTCCTGTTTTCCTACTTTGCGTTGCGCCAGCTCTATTTTCTCACAAAAAGAAAGTGGCTGGCTTTGATCTTGTTTGGCGTTGTTGTGGCCGGGATTACCACGGCAGCAGTCTTTCTCACTCGTTTGGCCGTTCTGACGTTGCCGAACGTGGCTGATACTTCCATTCCTTCGGCCAGTGCCTGGGCGCAGAAGCGCCAGATCGAATTACCATTCACTGATTTTGAAAGTCTGAGACAGGTGGTCATCGACGCGCTTGGACAGGAAGCGAATTACCTGCGAAACGTCGCTAACTTTGCCAGAAGCACCACTGCGGTGCTGGTTTTCGGTGTGCTTGGAATTGTCGCAGCCGGCAGCCTATTTATTAAAACAGGCCTCGACCCTTACCGCGGCACTCATCGCGTGAAGAACAATCTCTACTCCATCTGCTGCGACGAGGTTTCGACGCGATTCCGCGATTTTTATCGCTGCTTCGCCACGGTTATGGGCGCGCAGATCATGATCTCGTTTATCAATACGATATTGACAGCGCTCTTCCTGTTTGCGGTTGGTCTGCCGCATGCGCCTTTGCTGATTGCGGTCACATTTCTTTGCGGTCTTGTACCTATCGTTGGCAACCTGATCAGTAATACGATCATTGTCTTTGTCGCACTAACGGTGTCCTTGAAATTGGCGATTGGGGCTCTGGTGTTTCTGGTGGCGATTCACAAGCTCGAGTATTTGCTAAACAGCAAAATCATCGGAGACCGGATTCGGAACCCGGTGTGGCTGACCTTGATCGCGCTGATCATCGGCGAGCGGCTCATGGGTATCCCCGGTTTGATCCTTGCGCCGGTCGTACTGAATTATCTGCGCGTGGAAATGCTGACTGTTGAAGTGCGGCCGGCGCAGGAAAAAATTGAATTGGTTAAATCGCCTGTTCACGAAAGCTTTCGGAGTTAAAACCGACGAAGAGCTTTTCGTTTTCTTGGTCTAATTTTCTTAATTACTCGACACTGCGACGTACGTTATGAAGGCCGGTTTTCTTGAGAAATTAATCGAGCGACTCGGGCGCATTGGACCGGAAGAAGTTCAAAATTACTTTCTGCGCCTGGCCCAGGAGAAAGGTTTTCTGGAAACCGTTTTCAATGCGATCCATGAAGGCATCATTGTGACCGATTCAAACGGTCGGGTCACTTATTTGAACGATGCGGCCTGCAAATTGTTTGGCCTGGAGGCTACAGACGCCATCGGAAAACGGCTCGACGAACGTGTTCGCGGCCTCGATTGGAGAGCGCTTACCCAAAGCGTCGGACCGCTGAGCCGTGATATGGAAATTTTTTATCCGGAAAATCGCTTCATCAATTTTTACATCGTTCCGTTGATGATCGAGCATCGCGAAGCTGTCGATATAGCCACGCCCGTGCGGGCCGCCAGAGAGGACCCGGCTTCGGCGGGCCACGGCGAGGGAAGCAGCCCCGTGGCCACAGTAGCGGGGCAGGTGGGACACGTCATGATCCTGCGCGACATTACCGAGAGCCGACGCACAACCCAACAAGCGATGGAGTCAGAACGCCTGAATGCGCTAACGTTGCTGGCGGCAGGCGTGGCGCACGAAATTGGTAATCCGCTCAACTCGCTGCACATCCATTTACAATTGATGGAGCGCAAGGCACAAGAACTGGACCACAATGCGACGGCGGAACTTCAGCAATCGATCGATGTTGCGCGTTCCGAAGTCCGCCGCCTTGATTCCATTGTCACCCAGTTTCTGCGTGCGATCCGGCCGTCGCAGCCGCGGCTCCATCCTGAAAATGTGAACACGATCGTTGAGGAAGCGGTGCGCTTTTTCACTCCCGAAATTCAAGACCGCGACATGGTCGTCGAACAGGAATTGCGCGCTGACCTGCCTTTGCTTCGATTGGATCGTGGGCAGATGAAGCAGGCGTTTTATAACGTGATTAAAAACAGCCTCGAAGCCATGAAACGTCATGGCACCCTGCGCATTCGCACCGACCGGGACGATACACACGTAATCGTCACTTTCGTTGATACCGGTGGTGGGATGTCGACAGAAAACTTGAGCCGTGCATTCGAGCCTTATTTCACAACCAAACCCTCCGGCACCGGGCTTGGATTGTTAATCGTCCGTCGCATTGTACGCGAGCATGGCGGGGAGCTATCCATCGAAAGCACGCAGGGAAAAGGCCTCACGCTTAGGATTCGATTGCCATATGTTGAGAAGCGAATTCGAATGTTGGAAGCCGGAGAAAGCGAAAGGCCACTTCAAGAGGCAGTCACGAATTGAGTCCGCCCCAACACAGGTGTTAATCGCCGCCGAATGTTTCCTTGAGCCAGCCTTCGAACTGGCGAAACAGAAGTTGCAGGTAGGCTCCGGGCGATTCCTTGAACAGTTCGATGACGCGTGGACTCAGATCTTGTTTAGGCTGATCGATCGTGCCTGATAGATGCACTGACGTCCAAAGATAACCGCCCCGTTGGCGGCTGAAAACCTCTTCCCGCTTTGGCAGCCAATCGAGATGTTTACGGGCAATTCCAAGCTGAATTGCGCCCCTTAATGCACGGCGTTCAATCGAGATTTCTCCCTCTACGCGGAATTTCCCCTTCTCTTCAAGGGCGATGTCTTTGATTTCAATACCCGGATAACGCCAGGTAAACTTGAGCGAGCAATCAGTCAGCTCCAGATGTTCGAATGATTTCTCATGCGCGAGCTCCGCGAGTTTTTCCAAAAACGGAAGGTTGTCTGCGCGCGTGTCTTGTACGCGAAGTGAGCCTTCGCCAGATGAATTTTCCAGCTTGGGCTTCACTCCCGTCCAGTGAAGGCCGCCGCAAGCGCTGCCGCTCAAATGCTCTTTCCATTTGTCTGGCAGCCAGCCACGTATCGGCACGCTCTCGAAATTTGCGCTAAAGTCGATACTCCGGTCTTTTCCGATGCCGGCTGTTCCTCTACCGCGGACGGTTCCTTTGTTTCTCTCGTCGGATGCCAGGTCGATATCGTTAACCGTCACGAGCGCCTTCGTGATGAGCACATTGGCACGATGCAGATAAAGCTCTGGAAGCAGGGCCATCTTCAATTTGCCGCCAGCTGCAGCGTAATCGAAATCTCGGCCGTGAGGAGTGATGAGCAATTGCGTCCCGAAGAGACCCGCGCGTTCCCCCCGAAACTGCCACGTTACATTAGCATGCTCGGATTCAATCCGCTTGATATACACGCGGTTCGGCAAAAAAAACGCGAACCACGGCTTCGGCGTTACCTCTTCAGGGTTCGCTTCGTAAATCTGGATTTCGACCTCGCCTGATTCGATGTGAATCTCGCTAAACCTCCATTGACGTATAAAGACGCCCCAAGGATCAAATCTGGCAGTGATTGCGTGAGCATCGACGAATTTCAGAGCTCGCTCGCCGTTGCTTGCCTCAAAGCTTTCGGCTTGTGCCGTCAACATGCTCGTTCGTCGAATCGGGGAGTAATGCCCGGTAGGAAAATGTAAACCGCTGGCGGTTTCGCTTTCCATGGCAACGCGAAATGCATCACCTTCAACGTAATGAGTGGCCAACGAACTAAAAAAAATGATCGTCCCGGTCGCAGCAACGATAACGATAAAAATCGCAATCGTTGCAGCGCAAATCAGCAGTTTCCTTCGCAAGAATCCAAGGTTACAAAGTTATATCGTTAAAAAGTTCAAAAACGTTCTTTGTAACTCTTTAACTTTTAACCGATCACTCGGCCTTGCCCGTCATTCCCAGTTGCGCAAAAAGAAATGCGTAGGTGTCGGCCAATTGTTTGATGCGCTCGTTCAGCGCAGTGCCGATGCCGTGACCTGCACTGGAGCTCGTCCGCAATAGAATGGGATTCTGAGATTTGTTCGCTTCATCCAGGCGAGCAACCATTTTGCGCGAATGATACGGCGCAACTCGTCCATCGTTTGCGCCAGTCATCATTAGAATAGAAGGATATTTCGTTCCATCGACAACATGATGGTATGGCGAATACGCATAAAGCGCCTTGAATTGCTCCGGGTCTTTTACGGTGCCGAATTCGGTCACGTTGAATGCACCATTTGGGGCAAGCTCCACGCGAAGCATATCGTAAATTCCTACCTGGGAGACAACAGCCCGCATCAAATCGGGATGCTGGGTAATCGTTGCGCCCATTAGGAGGCCGCCATTGCTCCCTCCCTGGATTGCCAGCTTTTCGGCGCACGTGTACTTTTCTTTAATCAAGTATTCGGCCGCAGCCGCGAAATCGTCGAACACGTTTTGCTTTTTTGTCAAGTTGCCGGCCTTGTGCCAGTCTTCGCCGAGCTCGCCGCCGCCTCGAATATTCGCCACCACATAGACACCGCCGTGGTCGAACCAAAGCCGGCGCGTAAATTCGAAATTCGGGGACATGCTGATTCCGTAGCCACCGTAGCCATAAAGCAATGTCGGGTTCTGCCCATCTCGTTTCATTCCTTTGCGGAAAATGATGTTGAGCGGAATTTTCGTGCCGTCCTTTGAGGTTGCGAATTCGCGTGTCACTTCGATATCGGCAAATGAGACGGGCGAGGTACTTCGCAACGCCGTTTTCAGAGCCTCGGTTTTTTCCTTCGCACAATGGAACCAGGCTGCCGGTTCAGTATAACTTTGGTCGCGAAACAGAAGAGAGCCGTCCTCGAGAGTGACCATTTCCTGCACAGCAGATATTTTTGGAATCGGGATGATCGTTTCGCCTTTGCCGTCCAGACCGAAGCGGCGAATTTGAGATGGACCACCAAGCAGATCGCCTACGAACAGAGCGTCGGCTGTCGGTACGATTTGCTGGATCACCGGCTCGCCGGTTGGAACGATTTCAACTGCTTTGCTTAACTCCGGCGTCTCGAGCGGCAGACGGAGAACTTTTCCGCGCGGCGCGGCGTTGCGGGAGAGAAGATATAGCGCCTTATCGCGTCCCAGATGGGCGGCCTTGATTTGATCGCTGAATTTTGTGATCTGCTTCCATCCGCTTGAGGATCCTTCTGGCCCGAGTAGGTAATGCGCAAAATCGCCGCCATCGCCATTCGCGACGGACGCGAGAATGTATCGGCCGTCGCGTGAGCCTTCCAAAATGATCTCTGCGATCCGTGGAAAATCTTTTCCGATGGAGTACGTATCCTCCGTGTCAGGCGCTCCGAGTTTGTGAAAATAGACCTGTTGATAAAAGTTCAGGTCAGCTTCGGGCCGCTCACCTGTTCTGGGAAAACGCGTGTAATAGATTCCGGTGCCGTCGGCGTTCCATGCTGCGCTGCCGCCCGCCGTCGGGTATTGGACATGTGCGATACTGTCCGGCAGCGCTTGACCAGTAGCGGTCTCGTAAAAGTGAAGCGTGCCGTCTTCACTTCCACCCTTGGAAAGCGACACCGCGATATATTTGCCATCCAATGAAGGGACAAACCAATCGATCGCGGTTGTGCCTTTAGCGTCCAGCCCGTTTGGGTCGAGCACGACTTTCTCAGATTTGAGGTCGTCAGCCGACGTAAGCGTAACCAGTAGCGGCTGTTGCTTTGGCGGCTGGAATTTCATCACGAACAACAGCCCAGGCCGCGAGACAAGCGAGGAATAACCGGGCGAAGTTTTTGCGTACCACTCCGTTAATTGCTTTTCGATTGCCGCTCGGTCCGGCAACTGATCGAGATATTGCCTGGTCCGCTGATTTTGCGCGGCCGACCAGGCTTTCACGTCAGGCTCGTCGTCTTTTTCGAGCCATTGATACGGATCTTCTACAGTGACCCCCTGATATTCGGTTGAAACAGGTTTCTTGGGAGTTCCTGGCGCCGGTTCGGCAGCGGTCAGATCAAGCGCTGTCGTTACAACAATGGCGCCGATAACAAATAGGAAACGATTGGTTATCATCGCGTGAAGATTAACAGAAATGACAAAAAGCGAATGACAAAAATCCGAATCGGTGGCGAATGATCGAGCCAAATAGCGACCATTCGTTATTCGTCAGTCATGCTTCGTCATTTTTTCATCCGTTGTTTCGCCGAGTCCGGCCGACTGTCGTGCGCGTTCAGGATTCGAAACAGCGTATCTTGGATCTTTAACCTGTTTGCGGATCGCTGCGAAGAGCTTGGTTATTCCCGTTAGGCTCACACGATTGGCGATGAACGACGGGATAAATCCACCAGTGTCAGTGTAAATGAAATACGTGGCGCGAGTTTTGGTGTTGCTATTGGGTTCGAGTAGCCATTTGCCCTCGCAAATTTTTACACGCACTACGCCTTTCTTTTCTGGCGGTCCGAGTTCATTCGCCGGCGACCAATGACTCATGAAGACAAGCCCATCAGCGGTGGGCCATGACTTCTTCCAAACGCGCAACGTATAATCGCGGTCTGCACAAACTTTTGGCGAAAGCCTTTGATATCCAACTATTGAATCGCCATCCCGTCTAATGAGCTGGCACTCGGTCGTGTACGGCATGAACTTTGGATAATTCTGGAAGTCATCGATCACCGCGCAGACGGCGGAGTTGGGCGCGTCAATCGCTCCGATCGCCTTGAATTCCTTGAGTGACGAACCCGGACGCAGGCGGCTGTAGATCGCGACGTCTTTTTCTCGGGCCGACAGTTTCCAGTCATTGTCCTTATTGATCGACTCTTCAGAAGCGAAGACAGTTGGCGAACCAGCGAGAAAGAGCGATATCAGAGCGGGAAAGATCCGCTGGGGCATCGGCGATGATACATCCTTCCAGCACAAGCGCCACAGATACTGGATGCTAGATTCTTGATACTGGATAAAAATCTAGCATCTAGCATCTAGCAGCTAGGATCTAGCATCGCCAATGAATCTACAGCCCACCGTCCTCATTGTTGATGACGAGAAGCATACCCGTGACGGGTTGCGAAGTTTACTTGAGAACGAATACGATGTGTATGTCGCCCCCGATATTACGAGCGCGATAGACGTGCTTGAGCGAGAGCAGATCGATGTGCTTCTTACCGACCTGCGTCTCGGCAGCGAAGATGGAATGACCTTGATTGATCGCGCGTTGAAAATGCCCCGTCCGCCTGCGTGCATCATGATGACGGCCTATGGGTCGGTGGACGTCGCCGTGGAAGCGATGAAACGCGGTGCCTACGATTTTGTTACCAAGCCGCTTAACCTCGATAAAGTTGAATTGCTCATCGCGCGCGCGGTGCAAGGCCGCAAGCTCGAGCAGGAAAATCGCGCACTCCGCGAACAGGTCGATGAACGTTACGGCCTCGAGAACATCTGGGGAGACTCAGCAGCGTTGCATGAAGTGCTCGACGCGGTTCGGCAGGTCGCGCCCTCATCAGCGAATGTGCTGATCGAAGGCGAAAGCGGGACGGGCAAGGAATTGGCTGCGCACGCCATTCATAATTTGAGCCGCCGCAACAAAGCGAAATTTGTGGCGGTGCATTGCGCAGCGCTTTCTCCACAACTTCTCGAGAGCGAGTTGTTCGGTCATGAGAAAGGCGCGTTCACAGGCGCGTACGAACGGCGCATCGGTCGATTTGAGCAGGCCAACGGCGGCACAATTTTCCTCGACGAAATCGGCGAGATCGATCCGAGCACGCAAGTCAAATTGCTGCGCGTCATGAGCGAAGACCGCGCATTTGAGCGTGTTGGCGGCAATCAAACATTGCATGCAGATGTACGGATCATCGCGGCTACGAACAAAAATCTCGAACAAATGGTGCGCGAAGGAAAATTTCGCGACGATCTTTATTTCCGCCTCAACGTGGTACGCATCACTATGCCGCCGTTGCGCGAACGAAAGGAAGATATCCCGATTCTGGTCCGCGGGTTCTTGCGTCACTTCTGCAAGACAAATGACAAGCCTCTTGTCGATCTGACGCCGGATGCGATGGACGCGCTTCTGACTTATGGCTGGCCGGGTAATGTTCGCGAGCTGCGCACTGCGATAGAACATGGAGTCGTGATGGCCACCGGGCCAAAGATCACATTGCGCGATTTGCCGATGGCCGTTCGGCAGTCAGCAAGAGCAAAGTTGCCAAGCGGAATTTCAGCTCAGGCTTTCGGCGAAAACACGAGTCCGCTCGATCTACACGAGACGGAAAAGAAATTGATTGCCCAAGCGCTTGCAGCCACGAATGGCAACGTGACCGCCGCGGCGAAAAAACTCGGCATCAGCCGCCGCACGCTTCATCGAAAAATCAACGAGATGAATGCTCCGAAAGCGGAAGCCGAAATCAAGAACGATCGAACATAGGGTTTTTGGCGATCGCGATCACCGCGCTTCCGGCGTTGGCGCGGCATTCGCGGTTATGCCGCGCAATCAGCAGCAGGTTATTTTGGCGCCAAAGAGGCGACAATTTGCTCGAAGCGGGGGTCGCCGCGCAACGGGTCCCAGAACGGCAGAAGTTTTAATTGTCCATAGCTGATGGGGCTCGGCGGACGGATAGCGTTGGGCAGCTGCTCGCAGGCGAGACCCTTGTCGCCAACCCACGCTGCGATCATCGCCAGATACTCAATCATGAGAGGACCATTGATCGCATCTTTCTCAACGGGAAGAAGCTCGACTGCGCTGCGGCCTTCGCGCAGCGCTTCTTCGTTTCTTCCGAGACTGGCGTCGATCAAACCCAACACACACAGTGCGGGACCGTAGTTTGGTTGGGCTTGGACCACTTTCTCCTGCTCCGCACGCGCCGCGACAAATGCAGCGCGCGCTCGGTTATCGTCGTTGCTCATTCGAGCAATGACGCCTTCCATTAACGGACGATTTAAATGAACGGCATAATCGGTGAGGGGTATTTCAGCGAACGCGTCCAATGCATTTCGCGCCGCGGCTATGTCGTCCTCGGCCAAGGCGCAGCTCAACCAGTCATTGGCGACACTCGGCAGGGCGCCGGGATTTGTAGCGCGAATGGTATCGATTGTTTGGTGCAATGGCCGGGTATCGGCTTTCCAATGAAATTGGACCGCTGCGAGCGCTACTTTTGTATCCACGTCGGTCGGCTCAATGGCCAACGCGCGATCCAGCACA
>WNFY01001703.1_pt1 | contig 38676 bp, 26 predicted proteins | sample 5400091 | NCBI WGS metagenome assembly WNFY01 (sample SAMN13153364, study PRJNA577476) | soil metagenome | isolation source: 60 cm soil or saprolite under grassland replicate 1 | place: USA:California | collected 2016-06-15 | reverse complement strand
TAGCCGCTGAGAACTGAGTTTGCGACGATGCCCCGAAAGTAGTCGGCATCCTTCCGACTGATACCAATCCGCGCAAGGAAAACCGCAGCCTGCCCCGCATCTGGCTTGTCTATCACCACGACTCGACCTGGTTTGGTTGCAGCCGCAGCGTCCACTGCCGCACTCACCGCTGGCATCGCGACTGAGGGCTTTTGCCAATCGCCGAAGTAACGGGTGGCAAGAGTAAACCCATCTTTGGCGCTGATATCGCCGCCAATTACAAGTATTGCGTTGTCAGGCCGGTAAAATCTGCTGTGCATCTTCGCAATATCGTCGCGCGAGATGCGCGCCAAGGACTCGGTGGTGCCCGCGATCGGATGACCGTAGGGCGTATCGCCGAACACAACTCGCGCTGCAACAAACCGCGCGATTGAGCCCGGCTCGCCCAATGCCAGGGTGAGATTATCCAGATACTGCTGCCGCAACCGCTCTACCTCTTCTTTACTGAACGTCGGGCGGCGAACTACGTCTGCCAGAATCTCCAGGGCGGGTCCGAGCTTCGCCGACATTACCCCCACCGTCACATTCGAAGCATCCCACCGAGCGCCCGATTCGAGCGCACCACCCAGGGCCTCAATTGCTTCAGCGATCTGAGTCGCATCCCGGCTCTGCGTCCCCTTAGTGAGCAGATTGGCTGTCATGTCGGCGAGCCCGGGCAATTCAGGCGGGTCTATTTCTCCGCCATTCTTAATCAGGAGCTGTGCGGAAACCAGCGGCGTATCCGACCGCTCGATGACAATCACGCGCAGTCCGTTTGCGAGCGTCTGCTCGACCGGTCGTGGAAACTCAACGGACCGTGGCGAGGCCGGCGGGGGTGGCGTTGCCTGCGGGGTCTGTGATCTTGCGGCAAACGGGAACGCAAGCAGTGCAACCAGCCCAATGAACACGGTAACTCTTGTGAAAACAATCGACATCCTGTTCACTTTACTTGTCCCCCTTACCCGTCTTCAAAATGCTGTTTCCTCTGGACGATTGTTTCCTGTTTTCCTGGACGCCTCCGGAAGATAGTACAACACCAATCGATTACTATCAGTAAGGTACTTCTTCATGACACGCTGCACATCAGCGGCAGTCACCGCCTGCAGGCGTGCGAGATCGGTATTCACCCTGGCCGGATCGCCAAGCAGTACGGCGGCTTCCCCCAACGCAAGCGCCTTACCATTGCTGGTCTCGCGTAGCTGCAGCTGTTCTGTAATGATCTGGTTCTTGGCCTTCTCGAGCTCAGCAGCGGATACGGGAGAGTCTTGCATCTTCTTGATTTCGGCCAGCAGTGATCGTTCAGCATCCTCTGGTTTTTTCCCTTGCGACAACACTGCTGTCAAAACAAACAGGCTGACATCTTCCCGAACCTCGGCATTGGCATCTGCTTCAGCCGCCAACTGTTGCTCATAAACCAATGTGTGATAGAGCCGCGATGATTCACCGGCCGAAAGAATCGCGTCGGCGACTCGCAGAGCATCTGAATCGGGATCAGCCTGGCGCGGAGCCAGATATGTCAAACCAACAGCCGGCAGATCGTTGCGACCGTATTCAGTCACGCGGGATTCGCCTTTTCGCGCGGGCTCCTTTACCTGGACTCGTGGCAGCGGTTTGTCGGGCCGCGTGATAGGGCCGAAGTACTTATCTACCCAGGCATCAAGCTCTTTCGGATCAAAGTCGCCAACCACAACCAGCGTGGCATTGTCAGGCCGGTAATAAGTGTTATGAAAGTCCTGCACGTCCTTGAGGGAGGCCGCGTCGAGGTCCTCAATACTGCCGATGGTGGGACGTTTATATGGATGCACCAGAAATGACTTCTGCTGAAGCAGGTATTCAAAACGACCGTACGGCGGCGCGAGTATACTCTGTCTGTATTCCTCCTTCACCACATCGCGCTCTGACTTGAAATTAGAATCGTCGACGTTCAGGCCGGAGAGACGATCAGCCTCGGCCCAGATCAAGGTCTCGAGATAGTTTGAAGGCACCACTTCGTAGTACACCGTTACGTCGTCGGCAGTGAATGCGTTATTGAAGCCACCCACGTCTTCCGTGAGACGGTCCATCATTTCCGACTTCATGTTCTTCGTACTCTTGAACATAATGTGCTCGAACAGATGGGCAAAACCGCTGCGGTCCTGTGGATCATCCTTTGAGCCGACGTGATACCAGACTTGAATTGCCACTGTGGGACTGGAGCGATCAGGCGCACTCAGAATACGGAGGCCATTGGGGAGGCTGCGGTCGGTATACTTCAGTTGCGGCATTCGGCTTTGAGCCGCCAGACCAACCTGCACCAACAAGAACCAGCCGGTAATAAGCGCTAACCGGACGAAGCAGTTACGAATCATTCAGCTTTGCTCCAATTAGTTAGAATTCCTGTCGTCGTAGAGTGCGGCTTTGATGATCGAGCGCTGTCGGCTGTTGCACCTATTTGCGCTGTTGAATATCAAGGGTCAAAACGGCTAATCGAGATCGAGAGGATTTCGATAGGGTTTATCCTTGTCTTTCTCAGCTCGCTTCATGGCCTCTTGAAACTTCTCCTCGAGAATACGGTCACGGTCCTTCATTGAACTGAGTTCCTGGGAGAAGATCTGTTCGCGCATCTGTTTCTGCTTGTCCAGGCCCTTTACCATGTCATCAAAAGAGGCCAGCGGTCTCGCTTTCGCTTCGTGCGAGATGAGTGCCCCGGTTTGAGCATCGATGGTCAGGGCCGCTTCGCAACAGGGACAAATGATCGTAAACCTTGACGTGTCAACCATGAAACCTCCTTAGTTTGTCGAAGCAGCAAAGGCTGAACGAATTCTCAGTATAACATCATGAGGAGATCAGATCGGGTCCATACAAAAAGAGGTCGAGTCCTAATTTATGTAGGGGCGTCAAATTAGGACACTACGAAAAAGAGGGTAACCGCCGCGGGCTACCCTCAGCTCCTGACCACCGTCTAAGTTAATCGTTTATGGAACTATCTTCTTGATTGCCTTACCTGTTTTCTTAGCGGCCTCAGCGGTCTTTTCACCCACTGCGCTGGCGCCTTCGGCCGTCCTCCTGCCCACAGTCTTGGCCCCTTCGGCCGTCTTGCTGCCCACGGTCTTGGCCCCTTCGGCCGTCTTGCTGCCCACGGTCTTGGCTGCATCAGCAGTTTTCTCGCCTGCGGTCACGCTTGTGTCCTTCACGGCGCCAGCCACGTCCTTTGTCTTGTTGCCGACAAACCCGGCGGAATCCGCGATCGCGTCACCAGTAGCTTCAAAAACGTTGTCGGATTTATTCTTATTCAACTCCCGTTCTTCGCCACTCGGAGAATAGACTTTCACAGTCCTGGTCCCATTGCGAGTCGTTACGACAACCTTTGACACACGCGAATTGTCGCGAAAGGTTCTCGTCTCGGTCCTGACTCCGTCGGCGTCGACGCTGGTGGTAATCTCGGAATTATCCGGACCAGGTTTGCTACTCGCCGTCTCAGCGGGCGCGTTAGCATATGCGGCGTTGGCATTCGTCGTTTCGTTTGTGTTTGAGCAACTCACAGCAAGAGCTGCAAGTAGAACTGTTGTAAAGATGCAAAGCTTTTTGGTCACTGTTCTCGTCCTCCTCGCTGACTGAAAAACCTCAAACAATATTGGCAAGCAACGTGCCACATGCATGTTAACCACCGTTAGGTTTTCTTTGAAGATTCATTCAGCAAGAACCGGTCTTCGAGCAAAACCGGTACGTACGACTCCCTGGCGCGTTCAATTACAGTACGGCACCTTCTCCTCTTTGATGCTCGCTGGGTTTTTCATTGACTTTCGCAGGGAATTCCTTTAGAAGCACAACTGCTACTGACTTAGTTGGCGGCGTCAGGCCCACCTTGGTTCAGTCACGAGCCGCTTGCTGCTTCTTCGTTTACACTTTCAATATCGAGATTGGATTCCTGACAAATCGACCCCGACTCTTGAGGAGCATTTTTATGCGCAGACTGGTTTTTGTTGCAATAGGCGCGCTTTTTGTCGTTGCTGTTCTGCTGCCACTACAATCCACTTTCGTTGCGAGCGCCGTATCAGAAGGTGAACGACTCGCGATGTATAGCAAGCCGTCGGTCGTCCGTATTGTCGATGGCGCTGCTGGACAAATCTTCTTCCAGCCTCCCGGCTACGCGGGCCAGAGCTACAACGTTTCTGCTATTTCGCTGGGCTCGGGGTTTTTCATCAGTTCCAATGGCTATATTGCAACCAATGCCCACGTGGTGACGACCACGCATGAGGGTCAGGAAAAGGCCAAACAGGCACTCTTTTGGCAAATGGTCCAGCAAATAGCCAAGAATCTGCGAAAAGATCCGCGCAGCCTGAATGCTAATTACATCAACCAGTACAGCACGCTGCAAGACTTCAAACTTTTTCACCACGTTATCATCCCCGACGGAAGTTCATTTCCTTTTGAGATCAAGCAGTATGGTGCGCCGACCGGTGAGAGCAACGATCAAGGTAAAGACGTTTCAATCATCAAAATCGAAGTCAAGAATGCACCCATTCTTAAGTTGAGCGACTCGGACAAGGTTAATCTCCAGGACCACGTGACTGTCGTAGGCTATCCCGGCGCTGCCGACACTTTTGATTCAGGACTATTGAGTAGCAAGTCGGCATTTGAGGCGACTATTAACGACGGCAAGGTCTCGGCCAAGAAACAGGCCAGCAGCGGCGCTCCAATTCTGCAAATCAATGCTTCCGCTACACACGGTAACTCCGGGGGCCCGGTGATAAACGACGGCAACGAAGTTATCGGACTATTGACATTTCGCGGCGACACAGTGAATGGTCAGGAAGTGTCGGGCTTCTCTTTCGTTGTTCCTGCAAACACTGTAATGGAATATGTGAAGAGTGCCGGTGCAACCAATACTGATGGCCCTACTGATCAGCTTTATCGCGAAGGACTTGATTTCTATTGGGACCAGCAATACTCGCAGGCCATACCTAAGTTCGAAGAAGTCAAGAGGCTGTTTCCGCAACACTCGGAAGTGGATAGCCTGATTCAAAGTAGCCAACAGGCGAAGGCCGAGGGTAAAGAAAAACCGAGTTTTCCCCTGTGGATAGTTGGTGTGGTTTTGGTCGTCATTTTTTTGATTGCGCTGGTCATCATCATCGGTATCGTAATACTCCTGATTGTGCGTAAGCGCGGCAAGTCGAAGCGAGCAGCAGCAGCCGGTGGTTCGTCAGGAACGTCGACCGGTGTGGCAACGCCCAGTGGGCGGCCTTCTCCATCACCGGCCCCGAGCTATTCATCATCACCAGCAGCAAGCTATTCACCATCACCGGCTGCGGAAAAACCACCCGCACCCAGCCGGGCTCCCCGGGTACCAAATGCTGCGGACCAGGGCATGACCGTGGACCTCTCCCGAACGATCGCGATTACTCCTGATGGCGACACCGCTCCGATAGACTATGGTTCAGTCAAATTCGTTTCGGGAAGCCTTGCCGGACAACAATTTGAGATCAAACCTGACGGAGCGTTTGTCGGCCGCGACGCCTCGATGTCGCAGATAGTCATTCCAGATCCTCGGATCTCGAAGCGTCACCTCTGGATTGGAGTGAAGGAAGGACGCGTCGTTATTACGGATCAGGGCTCGAGGAATGGCACGTTCATCAACGATCCCAAGTCAGCAAGAGTTACCGAAGCGACGCTGGAGGTGGGTGACACTGTAATTCTCGGTGAATCAGACGTTGCTCGGTTCGAATACACCCGATAGCGGACCGACTAACTCGCTTCCCGGAATTGATCTATTGGGATCCTTCGTTAAAGAGAGCCCAGTTGATCTTTATCTGAATCAATTCCATTGACCTCGCTGGAAGGCCTTTGATCCCTGCTTGTCTGAGTTTGATTCGAGCAAAGAAACAATAGCTTCTGCCGGCAAAGGTTTACTGAAAACGTAACCTTGAATCTCATCGCACCGCAGCAGGTGAAGAAAGCTCAACTGCTCTTCGGTCTCAACGCCCTCTGCAATCACCTTGAGTCTCAAATTGTGAGCAAGCGTAATTATCGCCATGACCAGCGCCGCGTCGTCGGGATCAGTCGTGACATCTCTAACGAACGACTGATCGATCTTCAGTGCGTCGATCGGTAAGCGTTTTAATGAAGCAAGGGAGGAGTACCCGGTCCCAAAATCATCGATCGCAATGTTGACCCCCATTTCCTTTAGTCGGTTGAGCACATCGGCCGCAGAGTCGGCATTTTTCATAATCGAACTTTCAGTCAGTTCCAAATCGAGATACTCGGGCGCTAAACCACTCTCGTCCAGTATCCGAATTACCGTTTCGGTGACGTCCTGCTCGTGAAACTGCCGCGCGCTGATGTTAACGGCTACATGAATTGGACTAAACCCCTGATCCTGCCAGCGCCTATTTTGCAGGCAAGCATTTCGCAAAACCCATTCGCCGATGGGCACGATTAACCCGGTGTCTTCTGCGAGGGGAATAAACTCTCCGGGAGAAATCAGGCCGAGCTGAGGGTGTTGCCAGCGCACAAGAGCTTCGACGCCGCTTATCTGGAGCGAATCAACCGAGACCCGCGGTTGATAGTGAATCATAAACTCTTCATTGTGAATCGCCCGGCGCAAGTTGGTCTCGAGCGCCAGCCGTCGGGAAGCCATCGCGTGGATGTCGGCAGTGTAAAACTGATAGTTGGCCCCGCCGAGTGTCTTGGCCTTGTAGAGTGCGGCAGCGGCATTTTTAAGCAGAGTCTGGCTGTCTTGACCATCAAAGGGATAAAGGCTCACGCCCACGCTCGCGGTCGCGAAAAGCTCCTGGCCCTTGAGATCAAAAGAAAACTTCAATACTTGTGACAGCGATCCAATCGTTTCAACCACATCCTTTGTTCCATCAATTTGTGTCTGCAGTAAGGCAAACTCATCACTGCCAAAGCGCGCCACAGTGTCGGTCTCGGTAATGCAACGCTTGAGTCGTTCGGCAAATTCCCTTAGCAAGCCGTCTCCCGGAACGTGACCCAACGTGTCGTTGACCTTCTTGAACTGGTCGACAGAAATGAAGAGGACTCCGAGCGTTTGCCCCGATGATCTTGCTATTGCGACGGCCTGCGTCAAGCGATCTTCGAACAGCGTGCGATTGGGGAGATCAGTCACCGTGTCGTAATAGGCGAGGCGATCTACTTGCGCCGTCCTCTCCTTCAAAAGACGCTCAAGCTGCTCCTTGTAGCGCCGTCTTTCCTTGAGCAAACGGCACTGGGCCAGGGCACGCTCAACTGCAGCCTCGACGTGGCGCAAATCAATTGGCTTGGTAATGTAATCAAAGGCGCCAGCTCTCATGGCTTCGATTGCCGTCTCAATGTCTTGATTCCCGCTGATCATCAACACCACTGTGTCTGGAGACATCGAGTGAACCCGAGGCACCAATTCCAGGCCACTCATCCCTCCCATATCGATATCGCTAACCACGAGATCAAAGGTAGTGCCCGCGAGAGCGGTCAAAGCTTCTTCGGCAGAACAGGCGGTGCGACACTGATAAGCGCCGTCCAGAACCTCGGCGAGCAAGCTGCGGACGAGTTCTTCGTCGTCGATGATCAGTATGCTCGCTTTCTTGTTCTCTGTTAGTGGCATTGTCAATACGCTTTTCTAGCATCCCTCCGCGTACGGGACCTAACTGACCTGTCGGGTCACGCTCCGCCAGATAGAAAGGTCTTAGGGGAGATCTCACCCGCTTACCTGCGACCCCTTGATCCCCTTATTGCAAGACATCTGGGCCCGTTGCTCTTCTTGTCGGTCGATGGATTGGTTGACGTAGGAGGCCGTCATTACCTGACAATCCCGCCTTCGAGAATGCCTGAGTACAGTAGCTCAAACCAAAGTCTCATGCTGCAGAGCCAGTCTCGCTGTTCAGCAACGACTAGTACATGGAGCGGCGACGGCATTCTAGCGCACTCTCAAAGGTGTGCGCCAACTACGACAGGCGCACAACAACAATATTCATGAGTTTCAGACCGTTCGCCACGGCGTCAGTATATGCCAAGACCGACGATTGGTTGAGGATACGCGCACGACTCGCTTCAGCTCTCAGTCACAGCGCGGCTTCTTATATTGGAAAAAGGGACATGTGTACATAGTGACAAAATAATTTCGCACTTAGCACACCGAGTAATTAAAACCGCGAGAGCCATCAGAAGTAGAAAAACGGGCAGGAAGACCGGGTGCAACGCCGGTCCCCTGCCCACTATTAACACCTCAATGAGGAAAAGTTTCTATGCCGTTGCGGCTGCGGCAGTCTTGTCCAGGATCTTAGCCGCGCGACCAGCCTCCGCGACGCCGAAGATCAGCAATGGAGTGTTCGTGCCGGGGTCGAGTCCACAGTACGCATGGTCGATGTTGATTTTTGCTTCGCCGAGTTGTAGAGCCGCCCGGGCCAGCTCACCTGGCCGGTTTGGAAATTTGGCTTGAGCAACCTCCGTCTCTTTGTACGGAATTTTCTGGGTATCCAAAGCCGACTTGGCGGTTGTTGGATTGTCGACTACGAAGCGAACCAGGCTCTTTCCCTCAAAGGGTATCGACTGGAACGCCAGAATGTTGACTTTACGATCAGCTAGCGCTTGGCAGATCTTTCCGAGCGTGCCAGGCTGATCCTGCATGCTAAGGGAAAACTCCCTTGTTGTTGGCATGATTACCTCCCTTTTTGTTGGAGGTTCCGAGGAACGCGGGGCGGGTTCCTACGAAACCAAAGAGGTCGGGTTTCAACTTAAACGATTGAGAGATCATACAACTGCCTCCTTCGTGTTTCAACCGTCCAGGCAAACGCCCCAGGCAAACGCCGAAACGGACAAGGATGATTGATTGGTAACAAGAGAAGGTCTCATGCGACAGGTACCCATGTTCTTCCGCATGAGTGAGATCGCCAGCGTCGTTTGCATTCTCACAACGATGTTTACTTTGCAGCCCCGCAGTGGCCAGCCTTTTGACGATTGCGCTGGCCCACGAAAAAGGTGCCAAAAAACAATAATGAGTAATAAAGGTCCTGGGCTCACGTCCCAGTGTTACACCGACGCACATGGAAAGTTGGAAAGGTGCCGTAGCCTTTGGCCAGAGGTGTTTGGCCGACGTAGTCGCAGGTAAATTCGCGCACGCCTTGGGCCGCCGCGAGCGCCGCGAATGCCTGGCTGGCGTAGACTTGACCCGGGGGTGTGATCGGCTCCATGCGTGCAGTTCGGCTAACGTGCGTCCCCGTATAAGTCTGCTGCTGGAGCACGGGATCGGTGCACGAATAAACTGGGCCGGCATGCAAGGCGATACGCAGATTCAATGTTGCAGGCAATCCCTTGTCGGTCCAATTCCTCCGGTTTAAATCCTCGCACAGCTCAAGAGCGAACAGTCCGGCATCACGCACATCCTGGAAAACGAAATAGAGTCCATCGCCCCACGTATTTTTCACTACGGGGGCGTTGCTTGACTCGGCAACCAAGGTGGCGATCGTTCCCAGGAACTCTTGCATGAACAGCGGAATCTGTCTTTCAGTCAGTTTGCTGAAGTGCACGGCGTCCGCGAATAACATCGCCATGATGCGGGTCGTGAACTTCCTGGATCCGGTGCGGCGCTTAGAAACAATAGCCGGCGGACCGTTGTCCTTGCTCACCAGGTTCGGACACTGGCGGCGAAGTATTTTGGCGAGGTCGATGATCTCGACGCTTAGTCCCAGGCTCTGCCATAGTCCAATCATGTCGGCAGTGCCGTCTGGTCCATCACCGGGTTTCTGGTCCCACACCGCAAGCGGCACCATCTCGGTTTCCAATTGGCTTGCCTTCATGTGCGCCAAACCCTGTAGCACCAGGTTTGTGTATTGAAAGGACATGCTGCCTTCACCAAGTCGCTGGCTCGACGCGGTAATGATTTCGTTCGCGCGCGCGAGCACTTGCTCGAACCGCGCGCCCCAGTTTGTTCCCGGGAGAATCGTGACGCTGTCCTTCACAAATCGCTTTTTGTCGTAAGGCAAAACAACGTGCGCCTCGGCGCCGTTTTCGATGAGCGCTTCAAGGAAGAGTATGTCAGAGCCGCAAGCAAGGGAAGCATAACCAAAGCCAGCGCCGAGTTTCTTGAGCCGGCTGCGAATTGCACTGCGAACGGCGGGTTCAAGTTGGGGCGGAAAGCGCGGCGTCGGTCTACCTGGACGATCTATCAGATGTCCCGCGAAGACAACCACCTTGGGAATTTGGAAACAGTTCTCAATGCCTTTCGCGTCGCGGCCTAGATAATCGAGTATAAGACGTGCGTTGCGTCGCGTGGAACCCAACTCGGCAAATTGGCCACGGCCGATCTCAGCAGCCTGAGCATACCGGTCTTCAGCCTCAGACCATCTGCGCAAAATAAGAGATGCCTCGCCGAGCGTTGCGAGCGGCCAGTAGCGGTAAGCATCCTTCTCGCCCAGATGGTCTAACTCTTTCACGCACGCTCGCTTGACCTCTCGAGCTAGCTCTCTGGCCCGATCTTTCTTTCCCAACAGCAATCCTAGTGTGGCGGCGTTGATTCCCGCATAGTAGCCACCGTTCAACCGATATGCTTCGTCATAGAATTCATAAGCCAGCGCCAACTGCCGCTCTCGCTCGGCGAGATCTATTGCTTGCGTCCATAGGTCCTTGTGGGTGCGAGCGAGAATTCCGAGAGTCTCCTCGTCGTGATGTCCCTCCTTGCGAAGTTGCGTAAGAATCGAGTTAGCCCGCTGTGTTGCGCCGCTGCGGGCCAGGGACAACGCCAACAATTGTCTTAAGCGCACGTCGGTTTGTGAACTCGCCAGACCCTCCGTAAGAACGTCAAAAGCCAGCAGCGGTTCACCTAATTTCAGAACCCTTTCACCCAGCTGCTTATAGACCTCCGGAGTATTGGACCATTCGCCTGGAGTGTGTGAGTGCCAGAGTGCAATCAGGGAAGAAAGATTGAGCGAGCCGACTTGATCGAGAAACTGCGAATGAGAAGATATTGGGGAACCATTCTGTATGTCGCCAGTCGCCTTCGGAAGTAGGAGGTTGTACCCCAGTTTGAGGATGAGCTTCAATGTCTCGACTGCCGTGTTTCGATCGTACTGTTTTTCGCTTTCCGGCAATTCTTGATATGGAATCAAGCAATAATGCTTCTTGCCCGCGTCGTCACGGCCTTGGCCGTGGCCCCATTCATCCAACAAGCGTTGCTGAGCGCAGACGTCGTGTGTGTTCGCAGCTAGTATTTCGACTAACTCGTGAAGATGGCTTGGCAGGTCGATGCGGGAAGTGTCAGTTGGTAAAGGCTTGAAATTCGCAGGGCACACGTGAGACCACCTCGTTGGATTTTAGAATTGGTCCGCAAAAGTATAGACGCATTTTCGTCTTTTAAGAATCGCAGTCTGCTTACGGCTGGTCAAAAAGTTAAACGAGCTGGTTAGACAAATCCCACGCGAGACAGAGTGAAACAGTTATGGTATAAGGCTGAATAGATCAGGTTCCCATCCGCTTCTTCCGTCCAGGAGGCTGCATGAGTTTTCTCAGCGATTACGAAGACGACATATTCATCAGCTACGCCCACAACGACAACGAGGCGTTGCTCGAAGGTCAGCGAGGGTGGATCGACAATCTCCATCAGGCTCTGAAAAAGCGTCTGCAGGTCCACCTCGGCGCAAAGGTAGAGATCTGGCGCGACCCGAGGCTACAAGGCAACGATTATTTTGCCGACGCGCTGGTCGAGCAAATCCCGAAGGTTGCGATTCTTATTTCCGTTCTGTCGCCGAGCTACATCAATTCCGAGTGGTGTCGCAAGGAGATGCAGTTGTTCTGTCGCATTGCCGGGGAAACCGGCGGCGTTCGTATCGGAAACAAGGCACGCATCTTCAAAGTAGAAAAGATAGGTGTGTCTCTCGACAAGCATCCGCCGGAATTACAGGGCATGACCGGGTATCAGTTTCATTATCTGGACGAGCAGGCTCATCGGCCTCGCGAGCTTTCGCCCGAAAGCGGACCTCACGCGATCGAATACTGGCAAAAGATAGACGACGTGGCGCAGGACATCACGAGCCTTTTGCAGGAAATGAAGTTTCATGTTGAAGCCGCTGCGGCGGCTGGTGGCGTCAGCTATACATCGGCTGTGCCAGGACCGGTCGCGTCTCCTGATTCAGACGCAACCACTATCTATCTGGCGGAAACTTCTTTCGATCTTTCACCGCAACGCGATCGCATCAAGCGCGAGTTACAGGAGCGCGGCAACATTGTTTTGCCCGATCGTCCGCTGCCACTGAATGGTCCAGAGGCCCAACAAGCAGTGCGCGAATACTTAAAAAGCTGCAAGCTTTCGATTCATTTGATCGGCGCCAATTACGGCGTGATTCCGGAAGCGTTAGATCGCTCGCTGGTTTGTCTGCAAAACGAGCTGGCAGCCGAGCGCAGCAGCAACGGTAAGTCATTCTCGCGCTTGATCTGGATGCCCGAGGGCTTGCACGCGAAAGAGGAACGACAACAGAAATTCATAGAATATCTGAAATACGATCAGCTCGCGCAACAAGGAGCAGACCTGCTCGAGACGTCAATCGAAGAGCTGAAGACTTACATTCAGGACAAGCTCAAGCCCGCGCTGAAACCACCGCCTCCAGATCAGAATGGCGGTGAGGGCCCGCTTCGCATTTACTTGATCTGCGACAAACAAGATTACGATGCTATTCCTTCGCTGGAAGATTACTTTTATAACCAGGGATTCGAAGTCACACTGCCGCTCATGGAAGGCGACGAAGCCGAAGTCCGCGAAGATCACAAAGAAAGCCTGTTGCTATGCGATGCGGTAGTGATCTTCTACGGCAATACGAGTGAGGGTTGGTTGCGAACGAAGCTGCGCGACTTACAGAAGATCGCGGGTTATGGGCGCACCAAACCGATGCTTGCAAAGGGCATTTATGTCGGCGGGCCGGAAACAGATTCCAAGCTGCGCTATCGAACGCACGAGGCGCTGGTGATGCGAAACTTCGGATCATTCTCTGCCGATACGCTGCAACCATTCATTGAAAAACTCAAGAGCGCAAAAAAAGGCAACTAAGCAATGACAGAGCAAGACACACTAACGAATCCGTTCCCCGGACTGCGACCTTTTGAATCCGACGAAGAGCACCTCTTTTTCGGTCGCGACGGTCAGAGCGATGCCCTACTGGGACGTTTGCGGCGCAGCCGATTTTTGGCTGTCCTGGGAACTTCCGGCAGCGGTAAGTCATCACTCGTGCGAGCCGGTTTGCTGCCTTCGCTTTACGGCGGAATCATGACGCAGGCCGGCTCGAGCTGGCGCGTGGCATTGTTTCGACCCGGCCATGATCCGATCGGAAACCTTGCCCAGGCCTTGAATGCGCGCGATGTGTTCGGCGACGGCGGAGAAGATAGCGATGTGCAGAAGACTATTACGGAAGCAACTCTGCGGCGCAGCGCTCTTGGTCTCGTTGAAGCCACTCGCCAAGCGAGAATGCACGCGAATGAAAATCTGCTGGTAGTCGCCGATCAATTTGAAGAGATATTCAGATTTAGACGTACCAGGAAAGAAGGCTCGGAGGATGAAGCGGCGGCATTTGTTAAATTACTCCTCGAAGCCAAATACCAAACCGAAGTTCCGATCTACATCGTCATCACAATGCGTTCCGATTTCCTCGGTGATTGCTCGCAGTTTCGCGATCTGCCAGAGGCGATAAACGACGGACAGTACCTGATTCCGCGTATGACGCGCGACCAGCGCCGCGAAGCGATCATGGGGCCGGTCGCAGTCGGCGGAGGAGAAATGTCGCCGCGTCTGGTGAACCGATTATTGAATGATGTCGGTGATAATCCTGATCAGCTTCCAATTCTTCAGCACGCTCTGATGCGTACGTGGGATTTCTGGGCTCATCAACGTCGCGATGGGGAACCGATCGATCTGCGCGATTACGAAGCGGTGGGCACCATGAACGACGCGCTTTCGCGACACGCCGATGAGGCCTACAACGAGTTGCCTGACGAGCGCAGCCGAAAAGTTGCCGAGAAACTGTTCAAGAGCCTTACCGAAAAGGGACCCGACAATCGCGAGATTCGACGTCCCACGCGAGTGAACGAGATTTGCGCCGTCGCCGAGGCTTCAGAGGAAGAAGTAATCGCAGTCATCGAACGGTTTCGCCTTCCCGGCAGGTCGTTCTTGATGCCCCCAACGGATGTACCGCTTGGGCCGGATTCGCTGATCGATATTTCACACGAGAGCTTGATCCGCGGGTGGGAGCGGTTGCGCAAATGGGTAAATGAGGAAGCCCGATCCGCGCAGATCTACCGGCGGCTGGCTGAAACGGCGGCGCTGCACCAGGAAGGCAGGGCTGGACTATGGCACGACCCTGACTTGGCGTTGGCTCTGAATTGGCGACAAGAGAATAGACCCAATGCAGTCTGGGCCCAGCATTACCAACCCGATTTCGCTGGAGCGATGGCCTTCCTGACAAGCAGCAAGGAAGCGCGCGAAGCCGAAATCGCGGCGAAGGAAGTCCAACGTCGCCGTGAGATCAGACGCACGCGCCTGTTTAGCCTGGTTCTCGGCGGCGCCTTCTTGATCTCGTTAGGCTTTGGCGCTTTCGCCTACGACGCCCGCAACAAGGCTTACGCAGCGCGCAACGATGCGCTCGAGCAGCGTAACAAGGCTGACACCGCGCGCAATGATGCCGTCGCTGCGAGCCACCAGGCCGAGATAGAAAAACAGGGCGCGCAGAAGAGCGAAGGACGCGCGCTGGATAGCGAACAAAATGCGCAGATCGAAAAACCACACGCCGAGCAGGCGGCGCAGGTAGCGGAACAGAGACGAAAGGAAGCCCAGGCCGCCACTGAGCGGGCGCACCTGGCGCAAGTCCTTGCTGATCAAAAGCGAAAGGAAGCCGAAAGTGCGGCCCTGGAATCGGCTCGGGCGGCTGTGCGCGTTCGCAAACAGAACCTGGGCGACATGTCCACCATCAACACGCTCGTGGATCGCTTGATAGAACTTTCGTCTCCCGAGGAAGCAGCTTCCTGGCGTAGTTTCAAAGCGAACGCCTTTACCGAATTGGGTCGGCACGACTTATCGAAAGAAGAATCGACGAAAGTCCTTGATATGTTCGGTGATAATCTTTCGGCGCTGATAAACAGGGGCTACATGAATCTTATCTTATTCCAACCGCAAGACGCGCTAAGGGATTTCCAGCGCGCTAAAGACTTGGATCCCAACTCTGCTTTAAATCACCTGAATATGGGCGTTACACAGGCGAATCTCAAGGACTATGAGGGCGCGGCCAAGTCGATACGCACGGCAATCGAGTGGTATCGACCGCTCTATTTTGACAACGTGTTCGATAGCGAAGTCTCACCCGATATCAAGAAGGCAACCCATCGCACCGTGATTACCGCCGATGGAAATGCATTCAATGCGGCGGCTCATTATGAACTGGCAAGTGTGGCGGCATTCAAGGGGGGCAACGATTTCGAAGCCTTATTGGAACAGGCGGACCGCTACTCTGAAAGAACCGCATCCTCAATCGAGGGCTACCTAACGGCGCTCAACTGGGCGTGGTACCAGCTCAGAAAGAATCCCGAAGACTATGGCGCTTGGGCCGCACAGGCGTACCTCTGGCGGAAAGCGGGCTACGACGACTGGGCCAAGTATTACCTTTTGCGGTTCCAGTGCGAGCACCAGAAACAGAATGACGCGCGTTATAACGCCATGGCGAAGTGGGTGAACCGGCAATTGAAAGATCTCCCCGCGAATCTGCCTCGTGTGGACTGCTCGACGCCGCCGAACTCCGAGCCCGACACGCGTTCACGGATATTCGAAGCGGAAGAATTGGCATTGATTGGCAAGTATGACGAAGCCCTGGCTTTGCTCGACAAGGGACTTCAGAATGAGCCGGCAAACATCGAGATGTTGCTCTCAAGAGCCAGGTACCGCAAATTTCGCGGTGACAGGGAACCGGAGAACTCCGCCTCGAGAAAGAACTATTGGGAGGGATCGCAACGAGATTTCGCGGCGGTCTTCAAACTCACGGAAACAGAGATCGCTTATAAGCCCTATGTTGACCTGGTGTGGGCCTATTTCGGCAAAGGCATGGGCGTTATCGATGATAACCAGCGAAGAGACTATTTCCAGAAAGCCCTCGAACTGGGACCGGCCTCGGCAGACGCGTTAGGTGAATTGAGCGATCTAATTGCGAAGAGCAATCCGGCCGAAGCGATTGATTTGCTTGAGCGGAGTCTAAGGCTCGAACAATCCGAGAAAAGGTATTACGAACTGGCCAAACTCCAGAACGATAGCGGGCGCTACAAGGATGCACTTGACTCAATCAAACTGGCGCTTTCGCTTCGTGACAGCAACTCGGACTACTATGAAGAACGAGAACGAGCCTACAAAGAACGAGAACGAGCTGAGGTGGGCTTGGGCGTCGGCGAAACAGATAGGAAGCGACACCTTGCCGCCGGCTATACCGAAATCGGCGATATAATGCTAAGAGAGTTGGACACTTTGCAAGCCAACCGCGCTTACCAAAAGAGCAAGCAGATACTCTTTGACCTTTCAAAGCTCGGGAAGACTGAAGGCGTTTCCGCTGATCTCGCGGTAGTTGACTCGAAGCTCACACACCTTTCAGAAGTGGCCAGGACAGCAACGATCCTTGAATGGACTAGCTGCCGGATTCTCGCCCTGAAGCGGAGCGATGGACCAACTCGCGAAGTAACAATCGATAGGGGCAGCGATGATGGAGTAACAGCCGGCGGAGAGGGCAGCGTGTTGTCCATATACAGCAAGGATGGGGATCACGAACGCAAGGTTCAACCGATCGCAAAAGCAAGGGTCATCAGTGTGGCGCCTCGGTCAGCCACAGTCGAAGTCACGATGGACCATCCCGACGGTGATGGGTTAGTGCGGGTCGGGGATATGGTCGAAGTAAAGACCAAGGTGCCTCCGCTTCCGGGCCGTTCGGTTCTATGGAGGCTGGCAAAGTATCACATCACGTTTACGAGCGAGGATGGCGAGCCTGTTCACACCGACTATCGCAGCCTTTATACGCAGGAAAACTCAGAGCTCGTCGATGAAGTTCTTGACGCAATGCTAAATGACATTCGAAACACGGCGAAGCTACTAGCTGACCGCGAAGTCATGAGTAAGACACTCATAGAAGGGCGGTTCAAGGGCAAAACGCTGCGACAGGCAATGGAGAGCTCGACGCGCGCGGATGTCCTGGATTTCCTGAATTACGTAATGAAATATCCACGCGACTTTTATGGTCAGGAATCGAAGATCGGTAGGGCTTGGGGATCCTGGGCGCTTGGGGGAGCGCCGCAGTGAGTATTGTGCCAGTGCATTCGCCGGTTTAGAGTACCAACTTTAGTTGGCTCTTTCTCCACAAAATCCGACTGAAACGAATACGCGTTTGTGAACCGCCATTGCTATCGTTTCGATTAGACCCCATCGTCCACCACATCGGGCACCCTTTCAAACTATCGGGAGAGTCTGATCCTGCGCGATATCGGCGGCTTTTCATCAGACGAGGCCGCAAGCCGGCTGGGCATTCCAGTCGCCGCCGCGAAGAGCGGTCTCGACCGGGCACGGCAAATGGTGCGTTCGCAGATTTGTTCGCCTTCCTGGACTCGGCGTGAGTCACGCACTGAAACAAAACAAACCGGGGAGAGTCTTTACTTCCGGAGAATCCTTTGCCCACCACTGCACTTTTTATTAGTGAAGGACAAAAAGGTGAATTATGAGATCCCTCGTCAAGTTCTTCTCGCTAACGTTCATTGTGAGTTGGACTCTTTGGATACGCTGGCGCTGCTCGGCCGGATGATTCAATTTCCGCGTGGCGTGCGATGGTATGTATTCGCAGTCACCTACTTTGCGTCAATCAAACTCACTGTGGCCGTCTTCTACCGTGTCGCGACCGGCGCGTGGCCGGCGTTCGGTCACGTCCCGTTGTACCTCTTGATGGTCGCCATCGTCTTTTCGACGCCGGTACAAGCAGGCGAAGAAATTGGATGGCGCGGTTTCGCGCTTCCTCGCCTGGCAAGACACTTCGGGCTTGCGCGCGCCAGTATATTGCTGGGAGTGATTTGGGGGTGCTGGCATTTGCCCTTTTTTTTCGTTCCGGGAAGTGACAACTCCGGCCAGTCGTTCCCTGTCTACGTGCTGGCGGTGACTGCGCTCTCGGTCCCAATGGCTTGGCTCTTTTGGCGCACTAACGGAAGCCTGTTACTAACCATGTTGATGCATGCCGCAATTAACAATACCGCCGGTATCATGGCATCACCCGCGTCAACCACGAATCCCTTTGCCCTGAGAACTTCGTTTGTAGCTTGGCTGACTGCGGCAGTGTCGTGGCTATTTGCTGCTTACTTCCTTGTTCTGATGACAAGGACACCGTTACGACGCGACGTCAACCTAATACCTGGTTGCGGAGCAATGATAGCGGCGCCTAGAAAACACGAGACTCAATGAGAATCGTCAACGCTCCTTGCGTTCATTTCCCTGATCTGCGTTCGGTGGAGCATAAACATAAGCCCGTACTTTGCGCAAAACCGATGTCGCCGCCGCCGAATTCACCGTTAGTTGCAGCCATTGTCTGGGGGAGTCAGGTTCATTAGAAATCCCGAATCACTAACAGGAGACGTGATGCGGCGTTTACCAGAGACTTGCGCGATTTGGCTCTTAAGCGTTCTATTCGCTTCTTCTCTACTGATTACAACTTCTACTCAGGCCTTGCCGATGTTTGCGCGAAAGTACGGAGTTTCATGCTCGACTTGTCATACCACCGCTCCTCGCCTCAATGAAACCGGCTACAGGTTTCGGGCAGCAGGCTTTCGCATGCCGGAAGAAATCGGCCGAGAGTCTGAGGAACCATTTGATATCTACAACTACCTTTCCGCGCGCATTCAAGTTCGTACAGGCTTGACCCGTTCGACAGTTGGCTCGCAAAAAAGCACCAAACATCAGACTCTGGTCCAGGCCCTGGAAATCTATCCGTTCACCGGTGCCTGGGGAAAGTATTTCTCTTCGAATATCAAACTAACATTTGCGCCGGTTACTTCACCTGCCGTTGCTGTCGAGAATCTTTACGCGAAAGTTAATGCGGGCAACGAGCGGCGATTCTTCAGTGGCCGCTTTGGCATCTTTCATCCTTACGACGGTTATGGTGCCGCGGATAATCCGGCGACGATCTCGCGTCCCTTCTTTCAAACGAATCCAGCGAATCTTAATCAATCGACCTTTTTCCAAACGTGGGGTTTCGATCAGGCCGGAACCGAAATTGGCTTTGACTATCGCCGTACCTCGATTCGCGCGGCCCTCTTAAACGGACTCGTGGTTAGTAAGGAAGGAGACAAGTTCACGGCGACAGCTGCCCAGGGCGTTGGACTTACTAAGCCGTCAGCAGGACCAACCCACCGTGCTCCCGACTTTCAGCTCTTTGTCAATCACGCGCTCCACTCGGAGGATGGCGCCCTGTCGTTTCAATACTACCACGGTAACTTAGCTCTGCCAGTTACTGGAACATCAAGCTTTTTCCGCAATAGCTTCGAGCGCGCGGCAATCTACGCTAGTTATCCTGTAATGAAGCGCCTGCACCTATTCACAGGTTACCAGCGTGGGCGCGATCACACGGCCAGCGGAGCGACCTTTTCAAGTGTCGGAGCCTACGGGGAAGCCAGCGTGCCAATTCACGGAATGACAGCCGCAGGTGTTCGTTATGACTGGTTCGACCCCGCGCGTCAGAAAGCTAAGAATGATTTGGCCGGAGTAACTGCATATGTGAACGCCTGGTTTTTCGACCAACTGCGGATCGTGGCTGAGTACCAACATAAGAGTACGAAGCGCGAATCAGGGCCGGTGCAAAAGGATGATGCGTTTCAGATCCGCGTAATTTACATCAAGTAAGGTGATCCAAAAAAATGTTTCTGTTGCCGATTGTCGCAAAGCGACTGTTTGTTATACTCTTGATAACAACTCCGGTATTAACGCTGGTTCCGTTCAAACGGACGCGCGCAACCGAAATTAGATCGAGCAGCGGTGAGAATATCTTTCGAGCAAAATGCGCCGTTTGTCATGGTGTCGATGGCAGCGGTCGTACGCCGAACGGTAAGAAGCTCAAAGTCCCTGACTTGCGCTCAAATCAAGTGCAAAAGCTCCCCGATGATGAATTGTTCGACGTCATCATGAACGGCAAGGGTTATATGCCCCCATTCGAAAAAAAGATGAGTACCGACAAGCTTCAGCAAGTCATTATTTATGTCAAAAGTTTGGACGGGAAGAATTGAGTCTGAACGCTCGTTTGAGTTGTTCCTGAAACATCCGTTCTTGTCAGACAAAGTCGTCTTTCAAATTCTGCAAGTAACACTTATCAACATGAAGAGGAGGGAAAACATGAAGACAAACCTTAGGAGAGCATCTATTCTGGCGGCAGTCACACTAATAGCGGTTGCGGCACCGACATTGTTCACCGCGCGCGCCGATCATGACGATGACACTTATCGCGCGCGGCTATCTGGTTTTGGCGAAGTGCCACCGAAACTAGCTGATGGTCAAGGGCGATTCACAGGCACGCTGAGTGCCGACCATACCAGCATCTCGTGGACGATTAGTTGGACCGGGTTGACCGGCCCGGCGCAGGCGGCGCACATTCATTTCGGGCAGCCGCAAAACGTTGGTTCAGTTGTTGTGTTCTTCTGTGGCGGCGGAGGGAGGCCAGCGTGCCCGGACGGGCCCGGTCATAGCGGAACCGTTACGGGCACATGGACCGCGGCCGACATCCTGTCAGTTCCATCACAGAATGTTTCCGCGGGCGACTTCGCTGGCTTCCTCAGGATCCTTAATGCGAAATTAGGGTACGCAAATATCCATACCACGCTGTTTCCGGGAGGTGAAATCCGTGGGCAAGTAAGCGTGCATGACAAAGATGGCGATGAAGACAATTAAAGCGTCGTGACTCGGAGGTGCTGTCAGGTTAACGACCGAAGATGTAATCAGGCTATTCATGCGGCTCCACTGATGCACCTCCTTCTCTCTGTACCGCCGTCATTGCTTCCCCAGCGAGATTATCAGTCACATTGCGCTTGTATCGCTTCGCCCTGAGTTTCCGCGGCATCGAAAAGTGTTAGCGATGCGCGGAGTCGCGCTCGCAGGCACCCGGTACACCGCTGGTAGTCACGAGAACTGATGAAGTCGAGGTTCATCGACTTGGGAAGAAGTGATTAAGCCTGAAGCACCAGTTGAAGGAGGAGATCCTTAACCGATAAGATGAGCGAGTTTGGGCTGATCTAATCTGACGTCGTTGTCTTCTTCTCAATCAGGTTAAGTTGACGATAACAACATCTATTCCGTGGGAAACGGAGTTATCTCGCCAGGCTTGCGTAACATCTTGTTCACCTCGCCAAGGTGCAGTTCTTCTTCCGAAATCATCCGCCGAGCATAATCTTCCAGAAGCACGGAACGGCCCGCCACCAAATCGAGCAGCTTCTTGTATAAGGTCAATCCTGCTTTCTCTGCTTCAAGAGATTCAAGCAAAATGTCATTAATGCCGTGCTTGTGAGTTTCAAGCAATCCTCCAATCTTCAACGAGGGATGGTTGCCGAAGTGAGTAACCAATTCACCTGCTTCGTTAGCATGCGTCAAACAGATACTAGCTTCGCCGCGGAGCCAGCTGACAATTGGAATACGGTTGTGACCGAAAACCATCAAAGAGTAGTGTGTGTAGCGCACCACGCCAGCCAGTTCCGTCTCCAGAATCTCATTCAACAGCGCGACTGCGGCTACTTTATCCAATTTCTGCTCTGACATAGGTTTCCTCCTCGCCTATTCTATTTTGCAGGCATCATTGTCGTGTACGGCATAAGTTCTGGCAACTTACGCGGAGGAAGTTTTGATTTGATCCTTCAGCGGAATCTTCACTACGTTTCGCTTCGTCTTGCCTCATTGCCGGCGGGACCCCTGAATGCGAAAGGGTGTGAGGTTAAAAAGTCAACAGAGTTTCCCAAGATCGAGTTTTGGCGAAGGACAGTGTCTCCGAGACGAGACTAGTGGATTCCAGCAGCTTCAGTGGTTGGATCGGAAAGGAAAACCTCAAGAACCTCCGGCATATTCTTAATGGATGAGCGCGCACGCAGACGTCCTCGAAGAAGTTCCAAAAGTGCCTCCTGGCTAAAGTAGTGCTGGGTTACCGCAACCAGCGACTGGAAGTTCGTATTGAGCATTGCCAGGTAATGTTCCAGAAGGTCAGTTGTAAGGAAGAGATCCGGATTCTTGTTCACTTCCAGCATCACCATGCCTAAAACACAACCCAGGGCGTCAAGGGTGGAATACCCGGCGTTATTCAATTCGGCCTCCAACCCTTCGGATAGCGGCAGTACCGATGCCGGCACTTCTGGAAGTGGATGGAACAGAGATCTCGCATTTGGATAACGGTCTCGTAGCTGCTCGACTGAAGCAGTTACGGCAAGTTCGTTTGGGCCAGGCACGAAGGCTCGCACGAGTTCCTTGCCGTCCGCTTGAACCTGAATTTGGTTCAGCTCTAAATCACTTTTATCGACAATGGAAGGCTGAGGAAAAATCACTCCTAGTTGATTGAACAACTCAGTCTGTATTTTCGCGATCCCGTCATTCAACATGCTTCTATCGACGGAAGATTTCGGGCTGAGACCCACTTGCAACGACTTGTAACCTGTCTGCACGGCCCCGCCTGATTCTGACTTCCTTTCAAATTTCTCCGGAGGACGAGACGAGAACTTGTAGTTGAAGTCAGCACAAAACTCTTTGAGATCGGTAACTGAATCACCACGGTTCAACCGATCTTTTAGCGCCAGTGTTAGTTCGTGGAGTTTTTCGGGATCCTGCATGATCTCATTGCAGTCCGGAGTCTGATATTGCGCAAGCATATTAGCCACTTCCTGATGACCACAGGATTTTGCGAGATGCCGACTCAGGCCTGTTTCCACGCAAAGCAATAAGTACTCCTGTGGCGTAAGCAATGTGATTCCGCGCGCGGCGGCTTCAGTCGCTTCAGCGTTGCTGAGCCAATAGCCCTCCAATACATTCTCAGGGACGCCCGGCTCGTCAGTAGGTAGATGAATCGCCGCTAATGTTTCAGCCGAACACAGAGCAAACTGTTTCTCGAGGTCCAGGTTTCCCTCCAGCAGACGTTCGGACATCACCTCCAACACGTAATCCAACCAGTCAGCCTCAGGAGGGTCAAGCCGGTAAACCATAATGCTCGGGAGCCGCAGTCCGGACTTTTCGGTTAGACGGCTGTGAAGGTCGCCAATTAATCTCATGAACTCTTCCGAGAGCGCGGTCTGGTCGCTATTGACCACAGAGAACAGGACATTCATCTTCAGGTAGAGATGGATAACCTTTTCTCTCGGATCCAGCGTCAGCGCATTTGCTCCATACTGCGAGGCGAATGTGCGCCGGCGCTGGAGTCCCGTGAGTTGTTCGGAAAACTCTTTCAAAAGACCAGAAGCATCTTCCAAGCTCTCAGTCAGCTCAACTGCTTTCTTCGCATCAGCAATTGCACGCTCGAGTAGTTCGAGCGGCGTGGGAGAGGTAGTAATCATTTGCTCCAGAGCCAGAGCGCGGTTAGAAAGATAACGAGGCAGCGTGGGGGCGAGCTTTTCTGCTGCGCCGTAGCATTCGATGGCCTGTTCATATTGTGCCTGGGCGTAAAACTGGTTTCCCTCGTCGTTGAAAATAAGAGCCAGTTTTGTGTCGTACTCCTGTTTGTCAGGGTTCAGGTCAAATGCTTTGTCGAGCAATGTGCGGGCCGCAGCCAAATTTTTCAAGAGTCGATTCGCATCCGACAGGTTCGAGTAATAGATAGCCTGCTGTGGATCCAGTTCGATAGCGGCTTTATAGTATTGCGCGGCTTCAGCATAGTTCGCTTCAAAGTAGTAAACGTTTCCCAGACGACAAAGGTAAGCAGCCTCAAACGATTCTCCTTTAAGCTCACGAATCTGTTTGTAAAGTCGGCGCGCATCTTCAGCCCTGTTGTGCTTCCGGTAATAGTCATCGGCCAGGTTTAGCAGGGCATCCTCAGTGGAGCCGTCCAGCTTGAATGCTTCCATGAACGCCTGTTCGGCATGATCGTACTCTGCCATTTGGAGATGCATGTCTCCGATCCGTGCTAGCATTCCAGACTTGAGCTCGGGCTGCCGCTCGACGACTTTGGCGTACCACTCGGAAGCTTCGCGCCATTGTTGTTGACGTTCGCACAACTGGCCCATCCCCCAGCTGCCAGAATATGCCTCGGGCGCTACCTCAAGCGCCTCGTTAAAAGCTTCACCTGCTGCGTCGTACTTGCTTTCGCCCTCGTCCAGATACGCAAAGCCCTTCCACATGTAACCATCAAGCCGTTTGGGTTCGAGGTCGATAGCCCGTTGATAGCTGGCCTGGGCTTCATCAAAACGCTTGCTGGCGGAATAGGCATCGCCTACGTCCAGGTAAATCTTATATTCACCTGTTTCATCAACGGCACTGGCGCGCTCAGCAAGAGCGATGATGTGTGATTCATATCGATCGATGAATTCCGGACGACCGTAAAGACGCAATAGCTGTGTGTAACCCAGCGTGTGCGCCCCCGCCTTATTGATTGCTTCCTGATACCAATTCCGCGCCTCCTCGAGGTTGCTCTGTTTACTCGCGACGTCACCCATGCCGCTATATGCTTCCGGCTCGTCAGATCCGATTGCGATGACGCGTCGGAAAAATCCCGTCGCAGTTTCTACATCATTCGTTTGCAGATGATAGTCGCCCAGCGCGCTAAGACATCGTGGAAGGTTTGGCACCAGGGATTCTGCTTGCTTAAAGACAGGCAAGGCGCGTTCGGGCGGAGTAAAAAAGTACAAGTAAATCTGGCCGACAGGAATGAGCAGACGAGCCCGCGTAATCGCATTGAGGAATTCATGCTCCGCTAAATACGAGAAAAACGGATGCACCTCTGTCCAGCGCTCGTGAAGAATTAGCTGCGTTGCTCGCTTGAAGTTTTTCTTCCTAAACTCGTCAGGAAAGGGCAGGGACAAACTTACGAGTCTTCGACAGAGCGGCAGGCGCCAGTATGCCAACCCTTCAGCGTAGAAGATTAACCATTCATTCCATGCGGTTTCCCGATTGCCATTAAAAAGCTCGCGCAATCGTGTTTCAAGTTGCTTGAACAACTCGCGCGTAAACCACTTTCTCAGGTCGACCAACGCTTTTCGCGACTTGACTTCGGCAGCGCCTATTTCCTTATTTACGCCTTTCCAGATTTTCAAAGCATTCTTGTTGGTCATCAGCCAGCTTCTGATTTCCTCCAGAACGTCCCCGGCTTTGCCCATGTCAGCTTCGGCACGAGCCATTTTGTAATAGGCTTCCGCGATTTGCCTGGTCACTACATCTCGCGCTGCTTCAAAGGGAATTACGAGCGGAGCTGGCGGAACAGAGGCGGCCTGCTCTGGAACAGTTGGACGGGTCTGTTCCTTGTCAGGTTCAGTCGCTTCTTCAGCGGTCTCACTGATAACGTCTTTTTTTAACCGAAACCCACATCTGCCACATCGTCCCAGGTTAATTGAGATCAACTTGCCACAGTTTGGGCAAGGACCTAGTTCATGTCCGCACGTTTTGCAGGTTGTATCCGTCGCGGAAACCTCTCCGGTACATAGCGGATTCGGGCAGGGGCTTAAAGTTTCGGTAGCAGCTTCGGCCATGTCGATTGATTTCGCTGGTTGTGTCAGTTTGAGGTACCAGTATCAGGTACCAAAAGAGTCGCGCTTGAACCCGGCTCGGTCCAAGCAGGAGAAGCAGGGCCCGGTAATGCATCAGCCGCTGATGGTTGAGACGGCTGGGGTTGAGAGGGCTGGGCTTTTTCGGTGCCTGCCCATCCACCTGGTGTTATTCCTCCTGCCAGTCTTTCTGAGATCTTATACCCGCATTTGCCACATCTTCCTTTGGTCTTATCCATCAAACGATAGTCAGCTTTGCTTTCGCAGTCTGGACAAATCATGACCTCGTGATCACACGCAATGCAGACACTCAGATCAAGAGTCAGCTTGCCGCCGCAAAGCGGATTCGGACAATCGACTCTTACATTAGGATCATAGCCGCCCTTCTTGGCAGGCACCTCAATTATTGCCTGCTCACTTTGGAGATAAACTACAGGCGTACCAAACCGGCGATCGCTCCAGCTTCCACTACCACCGCGCTCGGGCAGCCCGAGCGACTCGCGACCTTTCCGTACGGCTTCGTCGACATCGGAACCATTGCTTAGTTCTTCATAGAAAATCCTGGCAAACAACGCCGCATCCTCCGTCTTAATCGCATACTGCATTGCTATTACAGCCGGGACTTTGGCGAGGGCCAACTCGCGAGCAAGATTCGAGAAGCTCTCCAGCGTGTCAGACTTTGCGCCTTCGCAAGCGTGGAGAAATACCAGTCGCGGCGGAGGATCTTCGGAAAAAAGATCGCAAATCGTTTTGCTGTCACACCAGGCTGCTTTCTTTGGCAACCTTGCCCTTTCCTTAACTTCCTTTTCAGACATTTGCAAAGCGAGACCCAGCTGCGCATCGCCATGGCCGATGAAGTGAACAATGTGAGGCTTAAAGGGTTTTTCGCCCGGTTGCGCAGGCTTATTGATTGCTGCGTTCAATTGCTCGTAGGTAGGATTCTTAACTACTGTAACCTTCACCGATCCCTTCTTCTCCAAATTGGTGATCGTGGTAATAGCTTCCTGGGTATCTGCTGTATTTATGTCGTCCAAATCTTTGTCATCTGGATTGGAGAAAACAAGCAGGATACGAAGTTCTTTTTCAAGCTCTCCAAGGCGGTGCTCCACATCGGGCATGAAACGAGTAAGAATGAGTTCTATCTTTTGTCCGGCGAGGAAAAAGGAATCTCGTTTTCGCTTCTCCTGAGTCCTGGACCGCGCCGGCATTAGCAGGAATTCCCAAGGGTAATTTGCCAGCTCTCCTGCCTCTTCATGAAAAACCAGAGTCAATCTGAGGCGACTACCGGGAGAGTCGATAATTAAGTCGAAGTCACTTTCAAAGTCGTCCCGTACGTCGGAACCTGGCGGTAGCAAGAGATCATAAAGACAAAGGCCAAGCAGCTCGAGATCCTCGCGTTCCCTTAACTTCTCCTTGCTAATCCAATAATTAAAGCGCTTCAACAACTGTTTCGTGAGCGGGGAAACGGAAATGTTTACCATACTTCGTCGCTTTCGGATGTCCCAATAAGCGATTTTCGTTTCATCCAGCAATTCGATTTTGCAATTGTAGACTTTCATTTTGTCCGACTCGCGATATAACAAAGCTCTGCGCGTTCAGTCGTTGTGAAGAACCGAAACTGACTTGCTTCGAATATTGTCGAGGCGATCACTAATGCCACGCAGTTCGACGTCGTCCGGTATCTCATCATCGCCCGCGTTCGCGGACATAACCCCAGCCTTGGCTTTGACCTTGTCGTGGTTACGTTCCATCTGCGCGAAGCATTCATCGGCCAAAGCTTCTCCCTGAGGCGCAATTAGATCCGGACTTAGTTGCATCATCTGACAAAGAGCAGTCCAATTTGCTTTAGCGCTCTCCCATTTCTCCGGGCTTTTGGTGAAGGATTCCGCAAGTGCTACCTTCCACTGGTCGTAAAACGCCAGCTTGCTGTAATCGTCGCGATCGGCAGTTTGTCCGATGCTATACAAGACATAGTTTGCCGCGGTGAAAGCTTGGGCTTCCTGCATTGAGTCGCCATAAAGGAGTTCGTTGTTATTGATCCACAACTTCTCAACGTCGACCTTGTTATTCTTGCTGTCAATCAAGGCAAAGTAGCCCGGCGCCAACCCATCGTCCTGGTAGAACTCCTTCCGCAGGCCGATAAGCGGTTGATTAGCGGGATCTGATCCGATCACCGTTTGAACGGAGGCTACAAGGACACCGGCGATCTTTAAATACATTGCCAGGCTCTGAGAAAAATCCAGGACGGACGCAACGCTCTCGATAGTCTTAAGCAGATTCGTCGCAAGATTCGTTCGCTTCACGCGATAAAGTATGACGGTTAACTTCAGACCACCACCTTTGTAGGGATGTATCCCGGCAACTCTGGTATCGGAAAAGATAAATCCGTTGGGCAGTTCGATTCTATCTTTTTCCAGTAAGCTCGGACCAACAATAAAAGGAAGCACAGTACTCTCTTCGTTGTAGTCGAATTCGGAGACTACCAGGGCCATCGGAGCATAGGTTGTCCAAAATTCCCGATCATATTGGAGAAAGATGCGATTTACTTTTACGACGAAGTAGTGCCGATCGCGCCTGAATTGCTGACCAGCCGCCTTGGTAGTGTGATTCGAAGGAATGGGATAATGCGTCGGCAGGATAGTTCGATTGTGCTGGATCGTGCCCCAAAACCCCTCCCACCAATCGTCAAGTGTCGACATCAGAGGTTCTCCTTTTTTGCTGGTTTATGAAAACTAGATTTGAGGCAGAACAAACTAGCGTACCGTGTATAGATCAGAATAGAGCGTTCGGTCAATGAAACCAGGGACCTCGGATAGGACACTTCACGAGACCGGAATTCATCACGTCAAGCGCTGCTGACACTCTCGCATTCGAGACATCTTGCCGTAGGTCCCGGCGGCGAAGTTGCGGAGCGCGTGACGCTCCCGTCCAGTGTCAATCGTTCCCGAGTCTCCCGCCGGCAGCACGGAATTGTCGAGATTCTTGTTTGAATGCCCCAGCGATTGTCTTAGTATGCCCTCTCGCCACATTCACTCTCTTCCGGAGGCGCCAATGGCTTCGAGAAAAGTACGCAGAGAAAAATCCTATGACCTCTTCGATTACTTTCACGTGAATCAAAATGCGTGGCCTCACGAGCCGCAGATTGACAAAATTGTGAACGACTTGATCAATCCTGAAGACCGAGATCGCGTTCCTGGCGTAGCCGTGGCTGTTAGGAAGAACCAGCAAGTCGTACACCTAAACTGTTACGGTTACGCGAATCTTGAAACCGGAGCGAAAATAACACCCGATACGATTTTCGATCTGGGTTCGTTGTCCAAGCAGTTTACCGCCATTGCAATTCTCGATCTTCTTTCCAAGAAGAAGCTCGACATGAACGATCATCTCTCGAAGTTCTTCAAAGGACTGCCTCGTTACGCGGATACCATAACGGTTGAGGATTTGCTCCACCACACGTCCGCGCTACCGGCTTACACCGACATTTATGTAGCCTCAAGGCTAGCTGCTGAAGATTGGTACGACCAGGCCCTGGCAAAGCCAGATCATTGGTATCCAAGGATGCCGAATAGAAGAAGGAGGGAACTTACCAACAAGGACGTGCTCGGATGGATAGCGACACAGAAACTCCTGCCGCGTCCGCCCGACACTGAGTATGAATATAGTAATTCAGGCTATGTCGTACTCGCAGAATTGGTGGCAAGACGTACCAGAAAGCGGTTCGCAGAGTACCTAAAGCAAGTCTTATTTAGCGATCTTGTGATGAACGACACCTATGTGTTTGATGAAGTCTCTCGCTTCTCTCGTGGTGCTCGGGAAATAGTCAATCACGCCAAGTGCTACAACCGCGTGAGCGGCCGCTTTGTCCCGGTTGGTTACACTCCTCTGAACTTCATCAATGGCGATGGCAATGTTCACTCGACAATCCGGGACTTGTTACGATGGGAGCTAAGCCTGCATGTGCACGATGTAATGGGGTTGTGTTTTCCGACTGAGGCAAAAAAATATGGCCAGGGCCACAGCATTCGTGAACTTTTGTGGACGCCGGAAGTGGTCAAGAATCGCAAGCAAGTGAACTACGGCGCGGGCTGGAATCTTCTTCGTGACAGATATGAAAAGGAAGTCAAAGTAAAGGGTAGGCGAGTTACCAGAAAATATGAAAGTCGTGCTGAGTTCCATCGCGGCGAATGGTTAGGTTGGCGCACCTATTTCGCCCGCGGCTCAAGATGGCCCGTGCCGAACGCGGGTAAGAGCGTTGACCCAAACGCATTGGAGAGTCTGGGGATTATCGTGCTAAGTAATGCGAACTTCGGTGACAAACACTTCACTACCTGCCGTATCGCCCAGGACATATCTCGTTTTTATTGGGGCAAATGGAAAAAAGACAACATCATGAATAACTTCAATTGTGGTTAATAGTTTTGCACAAAAAGGCCAAATCCCACCCACTGCGGTAGGTGGATGCTTCAGATCCTCTCTACGGTGAGTCACGTGCAAGAAACTCGCTAAGATGTTAATTCCGGGTAGAGACGATTTGAACGATCTACCCACTGCCGTGGATGGGATTTAGACTTTTTTGGCAAGGCCGTCTTCAATGGAGGTGCCAATGGCTTCGAAAAAAGCTCACAGAGGGAAACGAAATGCGCTGCCGAAGTTGGCGCTGATCGATAAGATCGTAAACAACTATCTGGATAAGTTGCACGATGCTCGTCTTAAGGATCATGAGCGCGTTCCTGGCGTAGCTGTGGCGGTTAGGTGGAACAAGAAAATCGTCCACTTAAACTGCTACGGGTATGCGAATCTTGAAACTGGAGCGAAAATAACACCGGATACAGTTTTTGATCTGGGTTCATTGTCCAAGCAGTTTACTGCCGCCGCAGCTTATAACCTGATCATCCACAATCAGCTCGACATAAACGATCCTCTCTCGAAGTTCTTCAAAGAACTGCCACCTTGGGCCGACGCCATAACGGTCGCGGACTTGCTCCACCACACGTCCGCACTTCCGGAATACGTCGACATCTATGAGAAGTTAAAGCCGCGTGAAAAAGGTTGGTACAACAAGGCGCTGAACAAGCCCGACGATTGGTATCCAACGATGCCAAATAGAAAAAAGAAGGAGATTACAAACAAGAACGTGCTCGGATGGCTAGCGACAAAGAAACGACTGCCCGCTCCAGACACTGAATACGGATATTCAAATTCAGGTTATGTTGTACTCGCAGAGTTGGTGGAAAGAGTTGCCAAAGAGTCCTTCGCAAAGTACGTCATGGAAACGGTAGTTTTCGGCTTTGATGAGGAAATGAAAAACACTTATGTGTTTGATGAAGTCTATGGTCTCGCGCCTGACGATCCGCAAACGGCCAACCACGCCAAGTGCTACAACCGCGTCGGGGACAGCTTTGTCCCGGTTGGTTACACTCCGCTGAACTTCATCGTTGGCGATGGCAATGTTCACTCGACAATTAGGGACCTGGCAAAGTGGGAGAAATTCCTGCATTCGTTAGATTACAACCTGCCGGCGCGGGAACTTTTGTGGTCGCCGGTGCTGATCAAGAATCGCAAGCAGGTGAACTATGGCGCCGGCTGGCGTCTCCTTCGAGATAAGTATGAAGACCAAGTCAAAGTAAAGGGTAAGCTGGTTACCAGAAAACACGAATATCGTGCTGAATACCATCGCGGCGAATGGTTAGGCTGGCGCAGCTTTATCGCCCGCGGCTCAAGATGGGTTGTTCCGGAAGCGGGTAAGAGCGTTGACGCAAAGAGGGCGGAGAGTCTGGGGATTATCGTACTAAGTAATGCGGACTTCGGTGACAAACAGTTCACTACCTGCCGTATCGCCCAGGAGATATCCAAGGTGTATTTGGGCAAATGGAAAAAGGATAACATCATGAATAAATTCAATTGTGATTAATGTGAACCATTGAAACGTTTATGATATAGGACCTATAGGACGTATCGGACTCATACTATTCACAATCATCGCGCCCATCGTTTTAACATCGATGTGACTGCGTAGTGGCTGAAGCGCTCACCGCGCCAGGCGTAGGTACGTAAGCCATCGATTGCTGTCCAGGTGGTGTGGCACCGCGTGCGAATATTTTCCTCGTGCGCGTCACCCCAACTCCCATCCTCATTTTGCACCGCCAGCAAATATTCAGTGCCGCGCATTATCAGCGGGTGACTGGCGCGCAAACCAAAGGCTTTCAGCGAGTCAAGCAACTCGCCCAGCACCTCCGGGTCTCTTCGCTCACAGGCACCTGCCACATTCAACTTCAGAAACGCAAACTCGCGCGGCAGCCAACGCGGCGATAGCCGATAGGTGCTGTAATCGTTCAGGGTATAAACGATGTGTGTGACCGCGTAAATGGCGTCGCGCAAGAATTCAACATTTCCATCATCGCCAACCGGGTAAGGTCGCATCGTAGGTAACCACTTAAGAACATCGAGATAGTGAGCTCCGAAGAGTGTGCCGCATCGCCCGCCGACGTAGGTGCTGGCCAGCGCTCGCATCCAAACCCTATAACAACTCTGGATTTCTAAACGCTTCCGACATTGTTTGCAGTAGGTTCGCCCGCGTTGATTCTTCAGGCCACAGTCGCACGGATAAGGCAGATCATTCGCAGGCGGCTCGCTGACAGGGTTGAAGCCCAGCAAGTCCTGTACTGAAAACCGTTTGGCGGCAGCGCTTATTTGCGCGTTGAGTAGGACGTCCCGCACGCCAAGGCGGCTCAGGGCGTAGCGGACCAAAACAAAATCGAGGACCAGATCCGCTGTGGCATCGGGTGGAACAACTGGATGCAGACGGCTCCAGCGTTGGGTGAGTTTTTGCGCCCGTGACCTCGCCAGTTGCCGGAGGCTCACATCACGCGAAGTAGCGCCCATGAGAGCGAAGCAGCAGATCAACAAGCTGCCATAGCTATCGAAGCCTTCCGGTTTGCTGGCGACACGGTAGATGAAATCCAACCCGCGCTTGATCGATGTCACTCTGCTGGCGATCGACTCGCGTGCTTTAGTCATGGGTAAAGTTCAAAACGCCGGGGATGTGTCAAGCTATTCAGAATCGACGCCAGCGCGACTCGTGGCGCACTCCAGAAACGGAACCAGGACTGTTGGCACTGGTTTCAGTTTGAAAAACGTTAAGTCTGCCTAGTGCAAGGTTCTGACTCTGGTCTTGGGAACCTTCCCGACGTTATCTGGCGCGAACCTTTCCCTGGATGCTTGGACCCTTACCCCGGCTCTCTCAGTGGTGCTTCTACCCGTTTCTTCTCACTGAGCTTTGGCCTTCCCGCAACGGTTAGGCGGTCGGCAGTTTGGCGAAAACCCGTACGACGACTTCAGTACGGACCGTATATCGGGGTTGCAGTCATTTCTTTATGTTCAGGCCTCCAGGTTTGCTTGCCACCCGGGTCGTTCCTACCGCCGACGCTTTCATGTCGGGACAGCTGTGACTTTTACTTCCGAGCACCGTGCGTGTCGTGGCCTTCATGCACGTCGGAATGCTAGCCGTCTGAATCGGGCAATTGACGGCAGGGGACTTTCACCCCATTAGTGTTCGCGACCTTGTCGGCCGCATCCAACCGTTGAAACGGTTTCTGGATATTCTATCGGGCAACACAGTCACCGGGCTGAAGCCCCGGTGTGAATGAGAAGGCGGATATGCAAACTGAACCACTACCTTCACGATTGAAGTTATTGACCTTGAAAGAAAAACTATATAGAGTGCCCTCAGTTAAGACTGGTCGCTGGTGTTCTCGGATTTTGGACCAAGTACAATCTCGACAGAAAGGAGAACTCAAAATGGCTGGTGACATCATTAAAGGCGGCGAGCCGCCGCCGAAGAAGAAGAAGGGCAAAAAGAAAGCCGCCCCAAAGAAAGCCGCAAAGAAGAAAGCTGCGAAAAAGAAATAGCCGACCTTGAGGCCCAGGCAATTCTCCTATTCAAGACCGCGAAGATAACCAGTCCATGGTTCATTTTTCGCGGTCTTCAATTTTTGGCCGGCATCATGGCGAATTTACCTGATGCTCACTGCGACAGTCCGATCTTCTGCAAGATCTCAACTACGCGCGGGTCTTTACGCAGTTCATCGAGGCGCGGGTCCATCTTAAGTTCCGCGACAGGCATATAATGGTCCTCAGCAGCCTTTTGTAGGATCGCAATCGCCTGCTCTTTTTCCCCAAGCAGCGCATAAAGATATGCTGCTTCTTTTTGCAGATACGTACTGTTCTTCCCCGGTTGATTCAACTCATTTGAGATCTTCAACGCTTCATCTTTTCTTCCCATAAGCGCGTAAGCCTGGCCGAGTGCGTAAGTGATCTCAACATCTTCGGGGGCTGATGCATGGGCCTTTTCTAGTTCAGCTGTCGCCTCGGCGTATTTCCCTTGTAATTCATAGATTTGGGCAATGTAAGTAAACATTGCGCCAAAGTCCGGCTCGATTTCCAGAGTCTTGCGACACTGTTCCAACGCTTTATCGTAATCGCGCGCATAAAGGAGTATGACAGCGAAATCTTTATTGATGCCAAGCGAAAGAGGATCCAGTTGTTGCGCTGTTTTGATTTCCTGAAGTGCCTGATCCAACCTTCCTTGTAATAACAACTGTGCTGCATACCAATGGTGGGCAGTTGGATATTTTGGATTTAACTCTAGTGCCTTGCGATACTCATTCTCAGCTCCCTGCCAATCCCAATCCGTAACGGCCTTGATAGAGGCCAGCGAAGTGTGCGCCTCCGCGAGACTCTCGTCATATTTGAGGGCCAGCGTTACGGCACCCTTCGCCAAAGCGTAGCCTTCTTTGGGCGCGAGGAAGCCGTAATCGCTTCGGAGAGTGTAGCAATCCGCTAGTCCGGTATACGCCAACGCATAGTTTGGATCTTTATCAATCGCTTCCTGAAAAAAATTAGTCGCCTGTTTGAAACCGTCGTCGGTGCGCTTGTTCCAATGATAGCGTCCCTTCAAATAAGCCTCGTACGCCTCGCCGCTTTCGGTGTAGGTCTTGGCCAGTTGGGTCTGATCCGCTCCGGTCATTTTCAGGCGCAGTTTTTCGGAAACGGTTCTGGCGATTTCTTTTTGGACCGTCTGGATGTCGGCGGTTTTTCGCTGATAGGTATCGCCCCAAATCGAGCGGTTCTCTTTTACATCCATCAGCTCAACATTGATCGTTAATTCATCGCCCTGTTGTTTGATCTCCCCATTCAGCACAGCGCGCACATTCAGTTCACGTCCTATTGCCTGTACGGGGAGGTCTTTACCTTTGTAGCGAAAGACCGAACTACGCGCGATCACTTTCAAGTTCGCCAATTGAGATAAGTTGTTAATGATGCTCTCAGTCAAGCCGTCGCTTAGATACTCTCGGTCTGGGTTAGCCATTAATTGCGGGTCGCTGGAAACATAGCTGAACGGCAAGACAGCTAAAGAGTCGAGGTGCCCAGTTGATACAAACTGGCTAATTGCGACCACTAACAGAATGAGTGCAAGCGCTGACGCCAGGACCACCCACTTATAGCGCCGGGCTTTGCTGAAACTGCCTTCCGCCACGGTCTCATTCGTCGTGATCGCTGAAAACTGTTTGGTAGTCGTGACGGCCGCCTGCGCCTCGTTCGTCGAGAGTTGGGCGGGCAGTTGTCTTAAGTCCGTTAGTAAGTCCTGGGCGCTTTGATACCGCGCTGCTTTGTCTTTGGAGAGCATTTTGCTCAAAAGAGCTTGTAACTCAGGCGAAACTTGAGCGTGAAATTGCTCGGTCGGTATTGGGTCGCTCAGCATTATCCGGGACATAGTGACGGCAGCGCTCTTGTCCTGGAAAGGGTGCTTTCCGGCGAGCATTTCATAAAAGGCCACACCGAGGCTGAAGATATCGCTGCTCGCATCTAACGGTTCGCCCCGCAGCTGCTCCGGCGACATGTAAGGCACCGTCCCGATGACATGGCCGGGTGTACTCAAGAGGGTAGCTGTCGACGCCTCAACGTCCACTGAATCGCTCGAGCGCATTTGCTTAGCCAGGCCGAAATCCAGGATTTTCAGCTGCCCACGCGGAGTTATCATCATGTTCTGCGGTTTGAGGTCGCGGTGAACAACGCCGTGCGCGTGAGCTTCAGCCAGTCCTTCCGTAGCCTGCTCGGCTATCGCCATCGCAGTGCTGAGCTCAAGCGGCTGGCGCTCCATCTTGTCGGCGAGCGTTTCACCTTCGATGTATTGCATCACGATGTAGGTGAGAGACGCTGCTTCGTTAACATCGTATACGGCACAGATGTTGGGATGATCCAGCTTGGCGGCGGCTTGGGCTTCTCTGACCAGTCGTCTCTTGAGGTTTGCTTCGGCAAGCGAGTCCGGCTGCAGGACTTTGAGTGCGACTTTGCGATCCAGCTTAGTATCCAGCGCCAGATAGACTTCACCCATCCCGCCTGCGCCTAGCTTTTTGATTATCCGATAGTGCGCGATGGATTCAGCAATCATTAACTGTGTTCTGGGAAACTTACTAACGAATGTTGGGACAGAGTCCAGCCAGGGACTGGATTAAGAAATGGCGCCCGCTGGTAGATTTCGAACTACTGATGATGCCTCGCGGGTGAAGCGACTGCTCTGAGCCAAGCCTGGCGTTAATCCTTACGACGTTGAATTAAAGAGGCGCACTAAATCCTGTTTGACAACTCGCTGCCAAACACCTTGGCATCTTACTCGAAAGGGCTGGCTTATGCCTAAGAGTCGCACAACTTGCCCGCTCCTTTGAGGAGGCGAGCTACTTCTCATTGACGAGAGAGTACCAGCAGTTCGATATCAGTTGCAGCCCTGGTTGCATTACGTCTATCGAATATGGAGATGGGAGATCTCATTTCGCTTGTCCGTCAAACCGCTGCTCGCCAAAAAACTCCCGAAGTTCTGGATCCGCATGAGATCAAGAATCTATTGTCTCAGCTACTCTCTTCCTATAGCCACATGGTTTTGCTCGCTGCCACTACAGGATTGCGGCGAAGCGAATTGTTTGCTCTGAAATGGAGTGACATTGACTTCTCGAATCGGACGGTCAACGTCGGCCCGCGCCATCTACAATCAAGTTCTTGGGAAATGTAAGACCGAAGCTTCCTTTCAAGAGACGGTCTTCCGGGTCTCGAAACCAAGATAGGCAAAAACGTTGCCGCCGCTTCTTTCGGTCTTCTCTCCGTTCGCCCTCGACTGGGGCGACGTCGTTGCTTTGACTTTTGCTTTCATCTATCTCGTTCTCCACGTTCTGAGCGCGCTTTGTAATCCTCCTCTGCCAGCTTCAACTGCTTCTTGATTAGATCAATATCACTTTTCGGTGTCGCAATTCCCTTCTTTGATTTCTTCTAAAAGCCACGAAGCAGATATACAAAGTCCGAAAACGTCACGGTGTAGACCGCGCGTTTGAAAGTCGTCGACTATTTCGAGAACGTTAGCACCGCCAAATCTTGGAGCGGCTTCACCGATGGATCTTAAAGTCCTAGCTGGGCTTGATATAGCGCTTAACCCATCAACTCTCGTATCCTTTTCTCGTCAGCCTTTAGATCCGGTAACTCGCAAGATCGAAGCGTGCTCAAAGAGATTTCCCGATGCACGGTCTATATACCAACACGAGAATTTGAGGGAGACTTATTACGTGCCTAATAACGAAGATGGTGATGAGTTAGCTAAAACCTTTGGCTGCCGGCAACTGGAGGTAAAAGGCCTCGAGCCAGGCACGGTTCTAAACGATCGTTATGAGATCGTGCGGCGCCTTGATGCCGGAAAATTGAGTGCAGTCTACTTAGCTAATGATCGAAAGCTCGGTCATAGTCCCCGCGCTGTGGAGGAGTTCATAGGAGCCGATCTCGATCTAGCGCAACGGAAGAAAGCTATCGCAGATTTCAATCGCGAGATGTTGCTGCTGGCGTCGCTGGGTCACCCTTCAATTCCAATGATCTACGACTATTTTGATGTTGAAAAGCCAGGCAGGTTTTATGTTGTGAGCGAATATATTTCCGGGGACGATTTAGGATCGCGCATGCAGAGCGCCGCTCGTGGCCGCATTGACGAGAAGATGGTTACGGAGTGGACAATTCAGATAGCGGACGCGCTTGATTATTTGCATACACAACCGCAACCGATCATCTACCAGAACCTAAAACCGAAAAAGGTGATGATCAACGACCAAAAAAATCGGGTCATGCTCATCAATTGAGGCATCGCTCGTTGGATGAAACAGAAAGAGAAAGGTCTATTAGGAACAATGGGTTATGCCCCGCCGGAACTCTTTGCCGGCCGAGTGGAACCCCGTTCGGATATTTACAGCTTGGGTGCAACCATGTTTCAGCTTTTAACCCTGGTTGATCCTCAGGACGACCCGCTGCTGGTATTTGATTTCACTAAAAATCCCAAACCTCGACAAATTACACCCTCAATCTCAACTGAGATGGAACAGATCCTAATGCGATCTGTCGAACACTTGCCTCAGAATCGTTTTAGCGCAGGTGAGCTGCGGGACGCGCTTGCCCGCCACCTGGATAAACTGATCGCAGAGAAGGTGCCCCCAAGTAGCGCCGCCTTCCTTGAAGAGGTTCAAGTCGAAACCGTCTATTGCGCCTTCTGTGGAGGTCCAATCACATCATTCGACGGATCATGCTTACATTGCGGTGACATTCGGCCCGGTGGATCCAATTAATAAGTCTGCTGAGACAGTAGAGCGAGACCGGACCCCAACAATATAGAGACAGGCAAAAGAGGCCAGACAATGTCTCGCGGTGAGTTATATTCTGTACTGTACGAGGCCCATTCCAAAGCGCTCTGGCGAGTAATGCTTGAGAGTTCGTTGGTAGTTGGATGCAAGAGAGTCCACTAGAAAATGTCGTGTCTGCACGTCTGCTGGAATATTTATGCCGGTTGATATTTCGCTGCACGGAGACGCCTTTGTGGCGCAAAGGTAATGCGCGGCCTGTCCCTACTGGAAATTCCATCCGCGCTTTAAGTGCTTCTACTACGGCTTCTAGCTACCTGCTACATCATTC
>WNFY01001058.1_pt1 | contig 38703 bp, 32 predicted proteins | sample 5400091 | NCBI WGS metagenome assembly WNFY01 (sample SAMN13153364, study PRJNA577476) | soil metagenome | isolation source: 60 cm soil or saprolite under grassland replicate 1 | place: USA:California | collected 2016-06-15 | reverse complement strand
AGGGTCCCGGGTGGGTTGGCGGACGCGGCGAGGGAACCGGCGGGTGCCGGGGCGAGCTTGAGCAGCGCGCCGGCCAGCGCGGCGCGGCTGCTGTGGTCGAGGGCGGCCCGGTCGGCGGCAAGCTCGCAGTGCAGCGCGAGCCGGTGACACAGCCAGCGCAGGGCGGGCAGGTAGCATCCGTCGTCGGCCAGGAGTCGGGCGGCCAGCAGCCGTAGCGGGTCGCGGCGGCGCAGGTGGGCGCGTTCGTGGCCGAGCACGGCGGCCAGCTCGGCGGGATCGAGGATGGCCAGCGCGGCGGTGCTAAGCAGGATGCGGGGTCGCAGCAGCCCGTGCGTGAGGGCGAACGCCTCGGCGGCGGTCACGCAGTCGACTCGGCCGGCCAGGCCGAGCGGGACCTCTGCCGCCAGCAACTGGGCCGGTGGCCGCCGGGCACGGCACCGGGCGATGGCACTCAGCCTGTGCCCGGCGGCGGCGGCGCGCAGCGCGGTCCGGGCGGCGACGGCGACGCCGGTCAGGCTGGCGGTGGCCAGCACGGCGTAGGCGGCCAGGTTGAACGCCGCAGTGTGAGCCGGGTCGAGCACCAGGAACTCGGCGATGACGAGGACCAGGCCGGCGGTCTGCGCCAGCGCGGCGAGGGTCAGCAGCGGCCAGAACAGACGGTCGGTCAGCCGGGCGGTGGTCACGGCGTTCTCCGCATCACCCGCCGCAGCCGCCGCCGCAGCTGCGGGTCCAGCTCCACCTGGTCGACGAACCGGGCCAGCGCCGCATCGCCGAACTGGCCCAGCACGTCGCGCACGGCGATCTCGGCGGTGTCCCGGGCGACGGGCCGGTAGGCGTAGCCGCGGCCAGACCGCTGCCGGGCCAGGATGCCCTTCCCGGCCAGTCGGGACAGCACCGTCATCACCGTGGTGTAGGCCAGCAGCGCCGCCCGGTCCGCGTTCAGCCGGTCGGCCGTCTCCCGCACCGACAGCGGCGTGCCGGCCTGCCACAGCACCGCCATCACCTCGGCCTCCAGCGAGCCCAGCAGCCCGGCGGCGTCCCAGCGCCTGACCAAACCGGCCCGCACCCCCTCTCCGTCCTCCACAGCGCTACTACGTGATGATAGTACTATGCAGCGATAGTCAGCCGATCGGAGGGTAACGCACCGATGCCCGATCATGACCCGACCGGCCCGCTGCTGGCGGTCGCGGGCGTGGCCAAGTCCTACCGGCGGCGGACCGTGCTGCGCGACGTCGACCTGCACGTGCACGCTGGTGAGGCGGTCGCGGTGGTGGGGGAGAACGGCGCGGGCAAGACCACGCTGCTGCGCATCTGCGCCGGCCTGCTGGCCCCCGACGCCGGCCAGGTCGCCACCCTCGGCCGGGTCGGCTACTGCCCGCAGGAACCCGGCGTAATGGACCTGCTGACCGCCGACGAGCACATGGTCCTCGCCGGCCGCGGCGCCGGCCTGCCCCGGGCCGCCGCCCACCGGCACGGCCGGGCGGTGCTGGACCAGGTGTACTTCCCGCCCGAGCACCACACCGTGGTCCGCGCGCTGTCCGGCGGCGCCCGGCAGAAACTCAACCTCGCCCTAGCCCTGCTCGCCGACCCCGACATCCTGCTGCTCGACGAGCCGTACCAGGGCTTCGACCGCGGCAGCTACCTCAACTTCTGGACCCACGTCCAGGCCTGGCGACACGCCGGGCACGCAGTCGTCATCGTCACCCACCTCCTGGCCGAACTCGACCGAGTCGACCGGGTCCTCGAACTCCCGGCACGCATCCCGGCCCGCCGGGCCGAGCCGGAGCCGGCACGGTGAGCAGCATCAGCCGCATCGCCGGCGTCGCCGAGGCGCAGGCCAGGGACCTGTCCCGCCGCCGGGTCGCCGTCCTGCTGCTGCTCGCCCTGCCGCTGACCTTCTACGGCGCCCTGGCCGGACACGCCGACCACGCCGTCGTCGCCGGCACCGTCGCCACCGCCTTCTCCATCTCCGGCGCCGGCATCTTCGCCATCCTCGCCGGCCGCCCCATCGACCAGCGGCTGGTGCTCGCCGGCTACCGCCCGGCCGAGCTGATCGCCGGCCGGCTGGCCTTCCTGACCGTGCTCAGCCTGCCCATCCTGGCCGGCACCGCTGCGCTCATCCTCGCCGTCTCGCACCCGGCCCACCCCGGCCAGCTGATCGCCGCCGTGGCCCTGCTCGGCCTGGACGCCGTCCCGCTCGGCCTGCTCATCGGCACCCTGCTGCCCCGCGAACTGGAGGCCACCCTGGTCCTGATCGGCATCGTCGGCGTCCAACTCAGCCTCGAACCCACCCAGACCCTCTCCGCTGTCTTACCTCTGCACGCCGCCACCCGGTTCGCCGACGCCGCCGTCGACCAGCCCGTCCCCCCAGCCGCCGCGATACCGGCCGCCATCTACGCCGCCGCAATGCTCGCCGCCGCCCTCACCGCGGCCACCACCCGGCTACGCCGACGCCAACCAACAACCACGAGGCCGATCACGACGATAGGGGGCCGATGAGATCGCTCCGTCCGCCCGCCTAGGCACCGCGTGGGGATGCCCGGAATCCGACAAGAAGCTCCCAAACAGGCCGGCCTGATGATGGCCGACGGGCTCCACGAACCGCTGCGGTCAGCCCAGCGGACAATATCGGTGATCGACTGCGCGCCCGCTTTGGCGGTTGGCAGCGGCGCTACGACAGGTCGGTGAGTACGGCTGCCACGGTCTGCTGATGATGATCGGGTGCGGACCCGGGCACACCAGCCGTCAAATAGGTTTGACGACTGGCCGGTCGTCAAACTACTTTGACGAAGGTGGGCGTGAACCTGTCCGAGAGCAGGCGGCTGATGGACGCGGCGACCGGCGCTGACCCTGAAGCAGGGCTGACCGCGGTGGTGGCGCTGCGGCAGCTGGTGGAGGTGCTGGAGGAACTGCAGGTGGACAACGCCCGGGCGCACGGCTGGTCGTGGCGGGATATCGCCCGCCGGCTGGGGGTGACCAAGCAGGCCGTGCACTACAAGCACGGGCTGCGGGTACGTGGGGCCCTGCGGGAGCAGCGGTGAGGTGGCGGCGGCTGAGCCGGCTGCTGGGGGCCGCGGTCGGCGAGGACGGGACCGCCGGGATGTGGGAGCGGCTGAGCGCGGACGGCGGGGAGGTGATCCGGCTGGCCTATCTCGAGGCCGGCGAGCTCGGCCACCCATGCCTGGCCGACGAGCATGTGCTGCTCGGGCTGCTGCGGCACGATACTGGCCCGGCCGCGGCGCTGCTGCATGCCGCCGGCCTGGACCTGCCCAGCGTCCGCGCCGAACTGCTGCGCGTCGGCCCCACGCTCGGGCCGCGGGTCGACCCGGCCGGTGCGCTGCGCAGTCTGGGTATCGAGGTGGACCAGGTGCGGCGGCGGCTGGAGGCGACCTTCGGCGCCCAGACAGTGCACGCGGCCGAGCGGCGAGTCCGGCGCCGGCCGCGGTGGCGCGGCGGGCACCCCGGACCCAGCCCGCTGTGCGTCTACCTGCCCGCCAAACGGTCCCTCCTGCTGGCGGCTGAGTTCGCCGACAGGCGCGGCGATGCCGGGATCGGGCCGGAGCATCTGCTCTACGGCGTGCTGCGCGACGCCCGCGACCCGCTGGGCACCCAGCTCAGCCGCCGCAGCCGCCGGCGGCTGGCGACGGTCGGCTGGACCGAAGGCCGGCCCAACCCGCTGCGCCTGCTGCTGGAGGCGCGCGGCATCGATCTCACCCGGCTGGCCGCCGAACTCGGCGGCCCGTTCTGAAGCCCCGGCCACCCGAGCCTCCAGACGGGCGACCCCGCACGCTGCCCGCAGCACCGTCAGCCCAACCGCCGAGCCCACCATGCGGATGGTCGGGCCATGCGAGGCGGCAGCGTCGAACCCGACGACCAGCACCGCCCGAGCCACCGGCCAAGGATGCCTCACGATCCGCACCGAGCCGCATCACATCCGGTGAGCAGACGCCCGCTTCTGCCGCGATGGCGTGGGTGCTCCAGGTCACTGACCTAGTCTTTAGCCGTGCCGCCTGCCGATCGCCTGCTGACGTTCGCGCTCACGTCGCTGATCCTCATCGTGATCCCCGGGCCGAGCGTGCTGTTCACCATCGGCCGGGCCCTGAGCATCGGCCATCGGGGCGCCATCCGGAGCGTCCTGGGCAATGCCACCGGTTGCTACCTGCAGGTCGGGGCAGTGGCGGTCGGTGTCGGGGCGCTCGTTGAACGCTCCAGCGAGCTGTACCTCTCGATCAGGTACGCCGGCGCCGCATACCTGATCGTCCTCGGCGTGCAGGCGTTCCGCCACCGACGCGCGCTCGCCGACGCGCTGGGGGCGACGTCGGGTCCGCCACGCAACAGCCGCCGGCGGTTCCTCGACGGCGTGCTGGTCGGGGCCACCAATCCCAAGACGATCGTGTTCTTCACCGTAGCGATGCCGCAGTTCACCGACAGCGGTGCCGGACACCTGCCCGCCCAACTTCTCGTCCTGGGCTCGGTCTTTCCGTGCATCGCGGTCGTCTGCGACAGCGTGTGGGCATTCGTGGCTGGGACGGCCCGGGAATGGCTGGCCCGTTCGCCTCGTCGGCTCGGCGCGGTCGGCGGCGCCGGCGGGCTGGCGATCGCCGGCCTCGGCGTCACCGTCGCGGTCACCGGCGGCAAAGACTGACCTGGGCGGTGCGTCGTTGGCGCGGTTGACGATCTCAAGAGATAGGAGCGCTCGTCTGGTGGTAGTCGCCTGTTGTCAGCCGCGGCGGTACCGAGCGACCGCGATCGAGCCGAAGACAACGACGATCACAGCTGACCAGGTCAGGGAACGGACGATGAAGAAGCTGGCGGAATGGCCCAGTAGCTGTTCGGCTCGATCGCCGCCGACGAGGGTGCGCATCGAGTCGACCATGTACGTGACAGGCTGACGGGACGCGACGGCTTGGAGCCATCCCGGCATGGACTCGACCGGGACGTAGGCGCTGGAGACGAACGTGGACGGCACGAGCACGAGGGAGATGCCCTGAGCCGCTTGCGCGTTGCTGGCGAACAGCCCCATCGTGATGAAGATCCACTCGAACGCGAAGATGTAGACGACGATGAGGACCGCCGCGAGCAGGGCGTTGGCGATGCCGCCGTGGAGCCGAAAGCCCACCGCGAAGCTCACGGCGGTCATCGCGACAAGGCCCCACACCTGCATCGCGGCGTCGGCCATCGCTCGGCCGGCGAGCACGGCGCTGCGGGGGATGGGCAAGGAGCGGAGGCGGTCGAGGAGACCTTCCGCGCGGTCCTCGGTCACGGCGACGCCAGCACCCATTCCTTGCCAGATGAGGCCGGCCGTGAGGATGCCGGGGATGATGAAGCTGACGTAGCCCAGCCTCCCCGCGGCGATCGCGCCGCCGAAGATGTACCGGAAGATCAGGAGGAAGAGCACGCCCTGCACGGTCGCGGTCCAGAAGAGCTGCGGGGTGCGGAGGAACTTCAGGAACCCGCGCCTGGCGATCGTCATGGTGCTCGAGAGGACGATGCCCGCGGCACGGCTGCGGCGATGGTCGCCATGTCAGGATCTCCTCTGCCTGTCGAGCCGGCGCACCTAGAGGACGCGGAGCTGCTTCGCGTTCTGGCGTGGGTCTGCTTGCATAGCGTGGCCGGTGAGGGTGAGGAACGCCTCGTCGAGGCGTGGCGGGCGCAGGGCGACGTCGTCGAGAACGATGCCTCGATCCTCGATGGGCTTGAGCGCAGGAGTGAGCTGCTCGGCGCCTCCCTCGACCAGCACGGTGACCCGCCGGGTGGCGTCGTCGACCCGAGCCTCGCCCGCACCGAAGGCACTCAAGGCTCGCGCGACCTCGGCGACGTGCGCCGCGTCCCGGACATGCACCTCGATCACGTTCCGACCGGTTTGCCGCTTGACCTCGGCAGGCGTGCCGTGCGCGATGGTCCTGCCGCCGTCGATGACCACGATGTCGTCGGCGAGGTGGTCGGCCTCGTCCAGGTACTGCGTTGTTAGAACGACGTTCGTCCCATGCGCAACCAGGTGCCGGATCGCATCCCACAGGTCGATGCGCTGCGCGGGTCGAGTCCGGTCGTGGGTTCGTCGAGGAGCAACAGCCGTGGCGCTCCGACGAGGCTGGCGCCGAGGTCGAGCTTTCGGCGCATGCCACCTGAGTAGGTCCGCACCAGCCGGTTACCGTCGTCGGCGAGTCCCAGTTGGGCCAGAACGCGATCTGCGTTCAGGCGTGCCGATGACCGGCTTTGCCCGAAGAGGCGTGCGATCATCTCGATGTTCTCGCGTCCAGTCATCGCCGGTTCGACGGCAGCGAATTGGCCAGCTAAGCCGATCGATGAACGCACAGCGTGCGGGTGCTTGACGACGTCGTCGCCGAGCACCGAGAGAGTGCCTTCGTCCGGCTGGATCAGCGTCGCGACACAACGGATGAAGGTCGTCTTTCCTGCTCCGTTCGGACCAAGAACTGCGAGGATCCCTTCCTTGTCGGCAACGAGGTTCTGCCCATGTCGACCCTCCTTCGCGAATGGATCGAACTGGAACTGACCCGCACTCGAGCAAGACCAGCCGATCTCCCGCGCCGACGCACTGCGGGCTCTTGCCGCACTGCGCCCACTCGGCGCCGCCTGACGCCCGGACCAGGCCCCACCCTCGGCTACCCTCGGCTCAGCCCGGCCTGCCCCGCCGGGCCAGCCCAGAACGGACGCGATCGGGGTCGGCCCGGCCACGCCGCACCGGCAGCTGGCCGCCGACCGCGAAGCGTCAGCGCCCCTCGACCAGCCCGCCGAGCAAGCCGAGCTACCCGAGTGTGTCGTCCGCAAGTCAGGACCAAATAGGCAGTCGCTGGGTTACGACCCGCAATCATGCCCCCACAGCCCGGCAGCGAACTTGCAGCTCAGACCCCGTGGACGGGTTTTTCGGCACCCCACAAGCCGCTGAGCGCCTGAGCGGCGCTCGGTTACGGAGTGTCCGATACCTGGATCTCGGCGGCGGAGGCGAATCCGCCGACGCCGCCGGTTGCCTCGAGCCGCACGTACCGGGCCTTGACCGTGGCGAACGGCACCGACTTCAGTGAGCGGTCGTCCGGCCAGGAGCCGCTGGCCAGCTTGGTGAGCGTCGCGGGATCACTGCCGGCGTACACCGAATAGCCGGTGATCGTGCCGTTCGGGGATGGGTCGAGCCGTGGCTGGTACGTCAGGCCGGTCACGTTGTGGTCGCCGCCCAGGTCGATCGTGATGGACTGCGGTAGCCCGGCCGGCGGCGAGTATTCGGTGTGCCAGATCGTGGTGAGACGGCCGTCGACCGCGTTGCTGGCGGGGTAGTAGTAGTTCGCGCTGGAGGCCGTCGCGGTGAGACTCGACTGCGGCAGCAGGTGCGGCCAGGGTCCATTGGGGACCGTGGCGACCGCCGGCCCACAGGTCAGACCCAGGCCTGCCCAGTCCGCCCGGTCGTTGTAGCCGCCGTCTCCGGCGTCGCCGACGACGAGGGCCAGCACGTCCACTCCGGTCAGGTCCGCCTCGACCGTCCGGGTGGCGGTCCGGTCGACAACGTCGCTGCGGTAGAGGGCCCGCCCGTCTCCGTCCACTCCGAACGTTGCCGTGCCGCCCTCCGGACCGACGTTGTTGACGGCATCGTCGATCCCGACGGTGGCGGACAGGTGGCTGCAGTTGCCGCCCAGGTAGAATTCCACTCTGGACGGTGACGCGACGCCGATCCCCTTGGCGTAGGTCTGGCCCCGCAGGGTGATCGGGTTGCCGCCGACGCTGACGTCGAGAGCCGGCACCATCCAGCCGCTGGTCGCGTCGAGCCAGGTGTGATCGCTGAGATACCCGTTCCCGCTCGGCGGTGCTGGTGGCACGGTCACCTCGGTCTGCCCGAGCGAGGCGTCGGTATGGCTGCCGCCCCACCGGTAGGCGAGCGTCGCCGCCAGCGAGTTCTTGCCTGGCAGCGTGCCGGCCGGCGCGGTCACCGCCCAGCGAAGATCGATGCTCTGTCCACCTACGACGGCCGCCGGGAGTCGCGTGAGCAGGCGGGCCTGCCAGCCGGCGGGTACCGAGAGCACCGAGGAGAGCCCATAGACCGGGTCCCGTCCGTCGTTCTCGAAGGTCGCTGTCAGAGTGGCCGACCGGTCCGGCAGGACCAGCTGCAGGTCGGTGCCAGCCGTGGGCGGCACGAGAACCGGCCCGGCCAGGACGGTCGCGGGGGCGAGGTCGTCCGCGGCCTCCGCCGAGACGCGGAACATGGCCGCGCTGTTCGGCGCGAGGAAGGCGGCGACCCGCCCGGCGGACTCGGTCGTCCGGTGCGCCCACAGGTCTCGCACGGCGTACTCGTCGGCCTGCTGGACCCCCAACGCGGCGGCCGTGGTCGCGACAAGCTGGGCCTGGTCGGTCCGGTTGAGCAGCACGACGGCGCGGTCGCCGCCGGCCAACGGCTTGGACCACACCTGCCCGCCGCCGGTGCCCGTCACCTGGGTGCCTTGCACCCCCAGCGGATCCTGGTCGACCGCGATGACCTCACGGTTGGTCAGCATGTCGATGGTGGCCGGGGAGAGCGATCGCACGTCGCTGCCGATGATCAGCGGGGCGGCGGCGATCGACCACAGCGAGAACTGCGCCTGGGCCTGTCCGGCGGTCATGCCGAGCTCCGGCCCGAGGTAGTCCGGGTCGTTCCAGTGTCCCGGCCCGGCGGCCTCGGGATGCAGAGCGTTCTTGTCGAAGTTCCGAAGCACGTCTGTCCAGGCGATACTGTGGACGAACCCCACGTCGGTGTAGGTCCGCCAGGAGTTTCCGGTGTCGGGGCCGAACGTGTACGAGACGTATGCCGACCTGTCGTACGGCACGCCGTGGTATTCGGGGACGAACGGGTTGCAGATGTTGAACAGCATCGGCCGTTGAAGGCTGTTGTTCAGCAGCGCATCGCGGAACGCGCGGTACGCCGCGGCCGGTTCTAGCCCGAGTTGGGTGCCGCCGCAGAAATCCACTTTGACCGCGTCGAATCCCCATCCGGCGAACTGGTCGACGTCCTGCTGGTAGTGGCCGTAGCTTCCCTGGTTGACTCCGCCGCAGCCGTTTTGGCCGGCGTCGGTGTAAATACCGGCCAGCAGTCCCTTGCCGTGGATGTAGTCGGCCACCGCCTTCATTCCGTGCGGCCACTGGCTTGGGTCGACGGTGATGTTGCCGCCAGCGTCGCGGGTCCCCGACCACCAACCTCCGTCGATCCAGACGTACCGGTAGCCGGCGGCCGCCAAGCCACGGCTGACCATCGCGTCCGCCTCGCTCTGGACGGTCTGCTCGTCGAAGGTCGAGCCGAGCCCGTAGAAGGTGTTCCAGCCCATGTACGGTGTCCGCGCCAGCCCGTTGTCAAGGGCGTACGCCGGCGTCGCCGCGAGCAGCGGCACCGACGCGCCGACCACGACCGCGACCGCCCCGGACGCCATCATCGCCACCGACGCCAGCGGCGCGAGAAGTCTGGACGCCAGAAGTCTGGGCATGTCGTTCGCTCCCTGAGTCGAGCCGGCCGGTCGGCCGGCGGGGTCGTAGGGTCAGCGGAGAACGGCGTCGGGGACGGCCACGTCAGGGCAGGCCGACCGGGCGGGTATGGCGGCGGCGTTGCTGGATGACGACCGCGAGGATGAGTAGCGCGCCTTGCGCGATGTCCTGCCAGAACGAGTTGACGTTGAGGATGGTCAGCCCGTTCTGGAGCACGCCAAGCAGGATCACGGCGAGCACGGTGCCAGGGATCGCGCCCTTCCCGCCGCGCAGCGCGGTGCCGCCGAGCGCGGCGGCGGTGATGGCCTGCAACTCCAGCCCCTGGCTGCCGGAGGTCGGCTGGCCGGAGCCGGTCCGCGCGGTGAGCAGGATGCCGGCGACGGCGGCGGCCACGCCGACCGCGACGTAGCAGCCGATCACGTACCGGTTGAGGTTGATGCCGGCCAGCCGGGCGGCGACCGGGTTGCCGCCCATCGCGTAGATGTTGCGGCCTATATCGGTGTAGCGCAGCAGCAAATGGATCGCGGCCGCGACGATGATCAGCACCCAGATCAGCGTCGGTATCCCGGCGACGCTGCCGCGGGCGAGGAAGATGAACGTCGAGTCGGTGCCGGTGTAGCCCTGGGCCCGGCCGTTGGAGATCAGGTTGGCCAGGCCGCGGAATCCGGCGTACGTGGCCAGCGTGGCGATGACCGCGTTGACCCGCCCGTAGATGATGACAAGGCCGTTGAAAAGGCCGGTGCACACGCCGACCCCGAGGGCTACCAGAATTCCCAGTGCGGCGCTCTGCGTGCTGGTGAACACCATGGCCGAGACCACCGAGGTCAGCCCCGCCGCCGAACCCACCGAGATGTCCAGCCCGCCGATCAGCATGACCACGGTCTGCAGGACGGACAGGATGCCGACGATCGCGACGGTCGTGCCGATCGCCTTGACGTTCGAGATCAGGAAGAAGTTGCTGTTCTGGGAGCCGATCACCACGACCAGCACGCCGAGCGCGGCGAGCAGGCTCAGGTTCTGCACGCCGACCGCGTCGAGCAGGCGCCGGAGCGTCGGCCGCTCCGACACCATCGCCGGCTCGGCCCGCCGCACCTGCCGCTCGTCTGCCGTCTGGGTCACCGCAACGCTCCCGCCGCGACGTGATCGGCGATTGCCAGTGCGAGCACCCGCTCCTCGGTCGCCTGCGCGCGGGACAGCTCGCCGGAGATGCGGCCGGCCTGCATGACCACGATCCGGTCGGCCAGCCCGAGAATCTCCAGCAGCTCCGAGGAGATGAGCAGCAGCGCCAGACCGTCGTCGGCCAGCTCGTTGATGATCGAATAGATCTCGGCCTTGGCTCCGACGTCGACGCCGCGGGTGGGCTCGTCCAGGATGAGCACCTTCGGCCGCCGGGCCAGCCATCGGGCCAGCACGACCTTCTGCTGGTTGCCGCCGGACAGCGTGCCGACCTCGCGCTCGATCGACGGCGTGCGGACGTCGAGCTGGCGGACGAAGCGGCGGGCCAGCGCGTTCTCCTGGGCGCGGCGTACCACCCGGAAGCGGCGCAGCCGGTCGAGCACCGCGAGCGAGATGTTGTCGCGCACGGTGCGCTCCAGCAACAACGCCTGCGCCTTGCGTTCCTCCGGCGCAAACCCGATCCCCGCTCGGACCGCCTCGGCCGGGCTGTGCAGCCGCAGAGGCCGCCCATCGAGGCGTACCTCGCCGAAATGAATCGCGACGTTGCCGACGATCGCCTGAGCCAGCTCGGAACGGCCGGCACCGACCAGCCCGGCCAGCCCGACGACTTCGCCGGCGTGCAAATCCAGGTCGATGTCGGTCACGTCGTCGGTGGTCAGCCCGCGCACCGACAGCACCAGCGGGCCTGGCGGGCGGGGCTCCCGGACGAACGCCTCGGACAGGTCGCGGCCGACCATCAGCCGTACCAGCTCACCCTCGCTGGTCCCGGCCACGGGACGGCTACCCACGACCCGCCCGTCCCGCAGGACCACGACCCGGTCGGCGATCGCGAAGATCTCCTTCATCCGGTGCGAGACGTAGACGATCGCCAGGCCCTCCCCGCGCAGCCGGCGGATCAGCCGGAACAGCGCCTCCACTTCGGCGTCGGACAGCGACGAGGTCGGCTCGTCGAACGCGAGGACCTTCACGTCGCTGGTCAGCGCGCGCAGGATCTCCACCAACTGCCGCTGCGCGGGCGACAGCTCCGAGCCGAGCGTCGTCGGGTCGAGCGCCCCGGCGAAGCCGTACCGCGCCAGATCGCCCCGGACCCTGGCCAGCAGCGTCCGGCGGTCGAAGAGCCGACCATGCCGGGGCAGCTCGCCGACGTACACGTTCTCCGCCACCGACACGTGCGGGATGATCTCCGGCTCCTGGTAGATCACCCGGATCCCGGCCCGGTGCGCGTCCCGCGGGTTGCCGAGCGTGATCGGCTGCCCGTCCAGCACCAGCCGCCCGGCATCGGGTTGGTAGTCGCCGGACAGGATCCGCAGCAGCGTCGACTTGCCCGCACCGTTCTCCCCGATCAGCGCGAGCACCTCGCCGGAGCGGACCTCGACGGTGACCTCCCGCAGCGCCTGGACGCCGGCGAACCCCTTGCTGATGCCCTCCGCGACGAGCCGGGCTGGACCGTGCGGCCCAGCCTCGGCGGCCCCGGCCGGCCCGGATTCGGAGCGAAGCGAGGGATCGGATCGAGGCGCTGCGGTCTCGGCCATGGTCAGGTGCACTCCACCCCGGCCTGCTGCCAGGTCTTCGGATCGACCATGGTGGTCTTGGCGATCGTCTTCGGCGGCAGCTCGACGCCGTTGCGGATCTTGTCCACAAGAACCTTCACCGACGCCGCCCCGACGTCCTTGCCGCCGATGAACAGCGAGGCCTTGTTGCCGGTCTGCTGGCCCGCTCGCCAGTCCTTGCAGGTCAGGTACGCGCCGAGGCCGACGCCGATGATGCTGGCCGGCGCCACCCCGCCGTTCTGCAACCCGGTGACCGCACCGGTCTCGCTCTCGTCGTTGCAGCCCCACACCACCCAGTGCTTCACGCCCGGGTTCGCGGTCAGCACGGCGCTGGTCTTGTTCTGCGCGTCGACGACCGAGTTGTCGGTGCCGACCTTCACCGCCGGCACGGTGGCGCCGGCCGTCTGGGTGAAGCCGGCCTCCTCGCCCTGCTCGCGCAGCTGGCAGTCGGACAGGTCCTGCTTGTACGCGGCGAGGATCTTTGTGTCCGCCGCGCTCCAGCCGGCCTGTTTGAACAGCTTGCCGGCCTCCTGCCCGACCGCCGTGCCCATCTGCACGCTGTCGAAGCCGACGAACGGCGCCGGCTTGCCGGAGCCGTCCTGGATCGGGTCGTCCGAGGCGACGACCGGGATGCCGGCCGCGGACGTCGCGGACAGCACCTGCGGCCCGATCTTCTGGTCCGGCACGACGATGGCCATCCCGTCGACCTTCTGGCCGATCTCGGTGGTCACCGCGTTGATCGCCTTGTTCGCGTCGGTGCCGAGGTCCGCCACGACGACCTGGACGTTGCCGAGCTCCGCCGCCTCGGCCTTGGCGCCGTTCGCCTCGTCCACGAAGTACTGCTGGTCGCCCTGCTTCTGCAGGTAGGCGATGGTGATCGTGCCGCTCTTGCGCTGCGCCGCCTGGGACCCTGCCGCCGAACTTTGCTTGCCGGAGGAACACCCGGCCGCCCCGATGGCCGCGGCCAGCCCCAGCACGAACCCTGTCCTGGCCAACCGGCCACCCGAGGACGCCATCCGCTTCACCTTCCCTCTCGACCGTCATCCTGCGACGCCAGTGGTGGCACAGTCAAGATTTTTTCATAACTAATGTTTTAATGTAGGCTGGCTGGCGGGAGGGATGGCCGTGGAGTGTCGTAGGTACGTCGACCGCGTCGCCGTGGTCACCGGCGCCGCCTCCGGGATCGGCGCGGCCACCGGGCACCGGCTGGCCGTGGAGGGCGCCGCGGTCGTGCTCGCCGACATCGTCGACGAGGCCGGCGAGAAGGTGGCCGCCGAGATCCAGGCCGCTGGCCACCAGGGCAGCTACCAACACTGCGACGTCTCGGCGGCCACCGACTGGGCGAGCCTCGCGGCCGCCGTCGGCGACCGGCACGGGCGGCTCGACCTGCTGCACAGCAACGCATACGCCGTGGTGGTCGCTCCGGCGCACGAGTTGGATGAGGCCGACTGGGACCGCCAACTCGCGGTCGGCCTGAAGGCGGCCTTCCTGGGCATGAAGGCCTTCGCCGGGCCGTTGCGGCAGGCTCGGGGCGCGGTCGTGCTCACCTCGTCGGTGCACGCGCTGGCCGGGATACCCGGTCATCCGGCGTATGCCGCGGCAAAAGGTGCTCTCTGCTCGCTGGCTCGTCAGCTCGCCGTCGAGTACGGGCCCGAGGTACGGGTCAACGCGGTGCTGCCCGGTCCGATCATGACGCCGGCCTGGGACCGGGTCAGCGCGGCCGACCAGGCGATGAGCGTCGGCCAGACCGCGGCCAAACGGTTCGGACGGCCGGAGGAGGTGGCGGCGGCGGTCGCGTTTCTCGGGTCATCGGACGCCTCGTACGTCACCGGGGCGAGCCTCGTGGTGGACGGCGGTTGGAGTGTCTACAAGTCATCGGCGTGATGCGGCAGCCAGGCGCTGCCGAGGCCGGGGGTAGCTGTGTATTCGGGACGCGGTTTGCACCGACAAGTCGTGGAGGCGATCGGAACGCGGATCGTCGGCGGCTTCTACGAGCCCGGGGAGGCGCTCTACCCCGAGCGGTTGGAACGGGAGTTGGGCATCAGCAAGACCGCTCTGCGTGAGGCGCTGAAGGTGTTGGCCGCCAAGGGCCTTGTCGACTCGCGGCAGAAGCGCGGCACGTTCGTCCGCCCACGATCGGCCTGGAGCCTGCTCGACGCCGACCTGTTGCGCTGGCAGGGCAGCCAGCCGGACGGGGCGTTCCTCGACAACCTCGCCGAGGTGCGGTCGATCGTCGAGCCCGCCGGCGCCCGGCTGGCGGCGCTGCGCCGTACCGAGGAGGACCTGACCGCGATGTCCGACGCGGTCGAGGCGATGGTCGCCGCGGGAACGGACCCGAACGCCATGGTCGAGGCGGACCTGCGGTTCCACCGCGCGCTGCTGGACGCGGCGCACAACGAACTGCTGTCCCGAATGGAGGTCGTGATCGAGGCCGGCCTGCGGATCCGGGACAAGATCGTGCACAACGCCCGGCACTGGTCGGACTCCGTGCCTGAGCACCGGGCGCTGCTGGAGGCGGTACGAGCCGGCGACGCGGCGGCGGCGGCGGAGGCGACCGAGGCGCTGCTCGACCTGGCCCGCGCCGACCTCGCCCGGGTCCGCGAGGACTCCGGCGTGGGCCGCCCGAACGCGCGCCACCCGGACCGGGAGCCGACGCGATGAAGATCACCGGCCTGGAGACATTTCTGGTAGCCCCGCGATGGCTCTTCTTGCGCATCGACACCGACGAAGGGATCTCCGGGTGGGGCGAGCCGGTGGTCGAGGGCCGGGCGGAGACGGTGCGCGCCGCCGTCGCCGAGCTGGCCGACTACCTGATCGGCGCGGACCCGCTGCACATCGAGGACCACTGGCAGGTGCTGTTCAAGGGCGGCTTCTACCGAGGCGGACCGGTGCTGTCCAGCGCGCTCGGCGGCATCGACCAGGCACTATGGGACATCGCCGGCAAGGCCCAGGGCGTGCCGGTGTACGCGCTGCTCGGCGGCCCGGTGCGGGACAAGGCCCGGGTGTACGCCTGGATCGGCGGGGACACCGCCACCGACGTCGCGGAGCTCGCCTGGGCGCAGGTCGAGGCGGGCTTTACGGCGGTCAAGATGAACGCCTCGGGTCGGCTTGCCCCGATCGACACGCCGGCGCAGACCCGCGCGGTGGTCGACCGGGTGGCGGCGGTACGCGAGTCGATCGGCGAGGACCGCGACGTCGTCGTCGACTTCCACGGGCGGATGTCGACAGCGATGGCCCGCCGGATCCTGCCGCTGCTCGAACCGTTGATGCCGCTGTTCGTCGAGGAGCCGGTGCTCCCGGAGCACTCCCGCGACCTGCGCAGCCTGGTCCAGTCGACGTCCGTGCCGATCGCGACCGGCGAGCGTTTGTACTCCCGCTGGGACTTCCGTGACGTCCTGCCCACCGGCATCGCGGTCGCCCAGCCGGACATCACGCATGCCGGCGGGATCTCCGAGACCCGCCGGATCGCCGCGATGGCCGAGGCGTACGACGTGCTGCTGGCCCCGCACTGTCCGCTGGGCCCGATCGCGCTGGCGGCCAGCCTGCAGGTCGCCTTCGCGGCGCCGAACTTCCTCATCCAGGAGCAGAGCCTCGGCATCCACTACAACACGAACGGCGACCTGCTCGACTACGTGCTGGACAGCACGCCGTTCAGGTTCGTCGACGGGTACGCCGCCCGCCTGAGCCGTCCGGGGTTGGGCATCGAGATCGACGAGGACGCCGTCCGCCGCTCGGATGGCGTCGGGCATCGCTGGCGCAACCCGGTGTGGCGGCATCGCGACGGGTCGTTCGCGGAATGGTGACCCGCGGTGGGCCTCGCTGAGGTTCTGCGTACTCACCGGCTGCTCGGCATCGTCCGCGGCCGGGATCCGCAGGCGTCGCTGCGCACGGTCGTCACGCTGGTCGAGCAGGGGGTGGAGGTGGTCGAGGTGTCATTGACCACCGCCGACGCCCTCGGCGTCCTTGCCGGGGCGCGGCGGGAGCTCGGCCCGGCCGCGCACCTCGGCGCGGGGACCGTCCTGGCCGCGCAGGACGTCCGGCACGCCGCCGACGCAGGCGCGTCGTTCATGGTCACGCCGGCGCTCTGCGACGCGATCGAGTCGGCTCGCTCGGCCGGGCTACCGGTGCTGGCCGGCGCGTTCACCGCCACCGAGGTCGTCGGCGCAAACGCCCGGGGAGCCGCCGGCGTCAAGCTGTTCCCCGCCTCGCTCGGCGGCCCCGGCTACCTCCGCGCGCTGCGCGACCCGTTCCCGAGGACGGCGTTCGTACCCGTCGGCGGGGTCGACGCCGTGGCCGCCGAGCAGTACCTCAAGGCCGGCGCGGCCGCGGTCGGCGTCGGGTCGCCGCTGGTCGGCGACGCGGCCGACGGCGGGGACATCGAGGGCCTGCGCCGCCGGGCCCGGGCCTTCCTCGCCGCCGTCACCCGGGGCGGCCCCGAATGACGGACGTCGTCACGCTCGGCGAAACCATGGCCGCGGTCCGCACCGACGGCCTCCTCCGGCTCGGCGGTCCGGCGCACTGGTCGATCGCTGGCGCGGAGTCCACTGTGGCCATCGGCCTGGCCAGGCTGGGACACTCCGCGCGCTGGATCGGCCGGATCGGCGCCGACGAGCCGGGCGCCCTCGTGCTGCGCACGCTGCGCGCGGAGAACGTGGACACCTCGCTGGTCCGCATCGACCCGGATGCCCCGACCGGGTTGATACTCTTCGAGACCCGGGTCGCCGACACGGTCCGAGTCAACTACTACCGCGGCGGCTCGGCCGGCTCGCAACTGTCCATTGAGGACGTCGACGGCAAGCTGCTCCCCGGCACCCGCATCCTGCACCTGACCGGCATCACTCCCGCGCTCGGACCCGGGCCGGCCGCAGCCGTGCTCGCCGCGATCGCCGCGGCGCGCGCGGTCGGCGCGATCGTGTGCCTGGACGTGAACTACCGATCCGGGCTGTGGTCGCGAGCAACGGCCGCGAGCGCGCTGCGGCCGTTGCTGGGCGAGGTCGACATCCTGATCGCGTCAGTGGACGAACTAGGTCTGGTGACTCCCGCCGGCTCGGACGCTGCGGCGGGGACCGGTGCCGCGCCGGGCGTCGGTCCCCAGGCCTGCCGGGGTGGCGAGGCCGGCCGGGGTGGCGAGGGCGGCCAGGGTCCCGTGCGCGGTACGGGTGCCGAGGCCGCGCCGGGCGGCGCGGCGGGAGCCGAGGCCGGGCCGCGTGGTCGGCCGAGGCTTAGTGGCCGGGGCGGTCCGGATGCCCAGGCCGCGCCGGGTGGCAAAGTCGCAGTGGGAGACCAGGCCGGGCCGCGTGCTGGGGCACGGCTGAGTGCTCGGGGCGGTTCGGGTGCCGAGGCCGGCGGGGTCGCCGCGCGCCGTGAGGGGGCCGCGGCCGCGGCGAGGCCGGACGCCGACGTCGCGCCGGGTGCCGACGCCGCGCGGGATGGCGGGGTCGTGTCGGGTGGCGCGGCGGGGCCGAGTGCCGAGGCGAGCCGGATCGCGGCGCTGCTCGACGCGGGCGTCCGCGAGGTCGTCGTCACCTGCGGCGCGGCCGGGGCATGGGCCGTCACCGGTGCCGCCACCGCCGCCGTGCCCGCGCGGCAGGTGCCGGTCGCCGACCCGGTCGGTGCCGGCGACGCCTTCGCTGCTGGGTACCTGTCCGCCGTACTGGATGGGCTCGACCTCGACGAACGGTTACGCCGCGCCGTCACCACCGCCGCGTTCGCCGTGGCCACCCGCGGCGACTGGGAGGGGCTGCCGACGCGCGCCGAGTTGGCGCTGCTCGACGCGCCGCCCGGCACGACCATCCGGTAGCACGAGCGCTGAACGGAGGGACGATGTCCGACCGGCCGACCGTCTTGACCACGCAGCGTTACCAGCTCGGCGAAGGAGCCCGCTGGGTCGAGGACCGCCTCGTGTTCGTCGACATTCTCTCTGGGCGACTGCTGGAGGTCGGCGGCGACGCCCCGGGCGACGCCCGCCAGGTGACCAGGCTGGACGTGCCGCTCGGCGCCGCGGCCCCGGTAGCCGGAGCCGCCGGGAAGTGGATCGTCGCGGCCGGCACCGGCATCGGCCTGCTGCACGGCGACGGAACGCTGGAGTGGCTGGACCGGCCCGAGGACAGCAACCCTGCGCCGGCCCGGATGAACGACGGGGTCTGCGACCCGGCCGGCCGATTCTGGGCCGGCAGCATGGCCTACGACGCGACGCCGGGTGCGGGCTCGCTGTACCGCGCCGACCCCGACGGGACGGTCCGCCGGCTGCTGGACGGAATCACCGTGCCGAACGGCCCCGCGTTCGACCCGGACGGCGACACCCTCTACTACGCGGACTCGCCGACCGGGGTCGTCTACCGCTGCGCGATCGATCCCGCCAGCGGCGACATCCTTGCCCGCGAGCCCTTCGTCCAGCTGCCCGCGGGCGAGGGAACCCCCGACGGCATGACCGTCGACGCCGAACATCACCTCTGGGTGGCCGTCTGGGACGGCGGAGAGGTGCACAGGTACGCCCCTGACGGCAGCCGACGGCAGGTGGTCGCCCTGCCCACGCCGCGGCCGACCAGCGTGTGCCTGGGCGGACCCGCCGGCGGCAGGCTCTTCGTCACCACCGCCTGGTACGGCCTGGACCCAGCGGCGGCGCCCGCCGGCGCGGTGCTCGCAGTGGACGTCGCCGCAACCGCGCCACCGGCCGCAGCGTACCGGCCCGCCACCGCCGCGGCCCCCGCTGCCGGGGCAGGGTCGTCGTGACCAAGCCGTACCATCGGACCTCGGCGCCCGCCGTCGTCAACTCCCGGATCTACTTCGCGGCAGGCGCCGCCGCTTGAGCGCATGCCGTCGACGACACCCTAGAGAGGGAGGTTGAACGGTCGTCGCTGCGTCACGAGACCCGGCCCTGCCCTCCTGTGTCCGTTCGGTGTCCGATCCTCACCTCGGCGACCCGCCAGAAGGGCCTGCGACCACCGTGGGGCGGACGTTTCGCCTGGCCAGAGCGGAGGGCGTGGGATTCGAACCCACGAGGAGCGCGAGGCCCCTAACGGTTTCAAGACCGCGACGGCACTCCGTCTGACCTGCGGAGCGCGCCGGAGCGGGGTACATGGACGCATACTGGACGCCCGGCGGGGTGCCTCAGCGCCCCGCCGGGCGTCCGCAGCGTCACGCGGCCGGGCGCGATCCGGCACCACCATCGTCCTCGTCCTCCGGGTCGTCCTTCAGCGCCGCCTCGATGCGTCGGCAGCGCCTGTACGGTGCCAGAACTCGGCACGTGGCCGTGACCTGCTGGTTTGCGCGGCGCGGCGATCATGGATGACGGCCGGCCGTGGCGGTTCGGATCATGTACCTCGGTCTGCTGAGGGTGCTGGGCTGGTTGGCGCTGCTGGCGCGGGCTGACGCGGCGAAGGACGCCGAGATCCTGGTGCTGCGGCACGAGGTGGCGGTGCTGCGCCGCCAGGTCGACAGACCTCGGCTGTCCTGGTCGGACCGGGCGGTGCTGGCCGCGCTGACCCGGCTGCTGCCCCGCGAGCTGTGGGCCCACCGGATTGTGCGGCCCGCGACGCTGCTGGCCTGGCACCGCCGGCTGGTACGGCGGAAGTGGATATATCCGAACCCGCCGGGTCGCCCGCCGATCGACCAGGAGATCCGCGACCTGGTGATCCGCCTCGCTCAAGTGAACCCCGGGTGGGGGCACCGCCGGATTCAGGGCGAGCTGGCCCGGCTCGGCCACCGGGTCGGCGCCGGGACGGTCCGACGGATCCTTGGCAGGGCGCGGCTCGGCCCGGCGCCGGGACGAGCGGATCCGAGCTGGCGGACGTTCCTGCGCGCGCAGGCCTCCGGGCTGCTGGCCACCGACTTCTTCTGCCTGGACACTATCGGGCTGCAGCGGTTGTACGCCCTGTTCGTGATAGAGGTGGCCACCCGCCGCGTGCACATCCTGGGAGTCACCGCGCATCCCACCGGCGCATGGACCGCGCAGCAGGCCCGCAACCTGCTCTTCGACCTCGGGGGGCGGGTCGGCTCGTTCCGGTTCCTCATCCGAGACCGCGACGCGAAGTTCACCGCAGCGTTCGACGCCGTGTTCGGCGCCCGCAGAGGTGAAGATCGTCAAGATCCCGCCGCGGACACCCCGAGCGAACGCCATCGCCGAACGCTTCGTGGGCAGCCTCCGGCGCGAGCTGCTGGACCGGATCCTCATCCTCAACCAGCGTCACGCGGCCGCGGTCCTGGCCGAATACCAGCAGCACTTCAACGAGCACCGTCCACACCGCGCCCTCGGCCAAGCAGCACCGCTGCGGCCGCTGCCCGACCCGTGCCCAAGCCGAGACATCCTGGTCTCTCGCCGTACCCGCTTCGGCGGCCTCCTCCACGAATACACGCAGGTCGCATAGCGTGATCCAGTTCTGGGCACCCACACGATCAGGCCGGCACCGGAGGCTCAACCGCCGGGCAGGGCGGGGCGGCCGCGGGCGGGAGTAACCGGCCGGCCGTGGCGGCTAAAGCCGCAGCGGGTCCAGGCCGCCCAGCGCGGTCAGGCATGCTTCGAGGAAGTAGTAGTCGCCCCACACCAGTTCGTCGGCGACCGCCAAGCCGTGCGGGCAGTGGTAACAGCCGTCCACCAGCATGCCCGGTGGCCGCCGGTCGTCCGGACTCGTCGGCGTCACGTGCCGGCACAACCGCGAAAGCGTGCGTTCGGCGGTCCTCCGGTAGCCCGCCGCCTGGCGCGCTGATTGTGCCGCCGTGACCGCCGCGAGGCGGAGCAGCGCCGTCGCGGCGATGGCCGCCGCCGAGGTGTCGATCGGACCGGCCTCGGCGTCGAAGTCCCACCGCGGAAGCAGGCCACCGGCCGATCGGCAGCGGGCGACCCAGTACCCGGCGATGGCCTCCGCATGGCCCAGGAACTCCCTGGCCCGGTGCGGGCAGCGTGCCGCGCCGGTGGCGGCGGCCAGCAGCCCCCAGGCCTGGCTGCGGGACCAGGTGGAATCGGCGGCCAGGCCCTGCTCCCCGGTGCGCACGTCGATGACCTCCCCGGTGGCCGCGTCGAGCGTGATGACCTGCGACATCGAGCCGTCGGGTCGACGCAGCACGGGCAGACTCCACAGACCGTGCTCGGCGGCCAGGTCTAGCAGCCTCGCGTCGCCCTCGGCCCTGGCCGCCTCGGCCAGCAGCGAGATGGTCGGTCCCACCGAATCGAGGTAGCTGCGAAGCCGGCCGTGCGGCCGTGCGGTCTCGGCGTCGACGGCCAAGACTGCCGTATCCGGTCGTGCCGTGGACTGAAGGGCGCGAGCTGCCGCCAGGGTCCGAGCGGCGGCCTCGGGATCCTCGGTGAGTGAGCTTCCGACGCCTGCGCCGAACCAGGACACGAAGGCCGAGAAGCCGGTCACCTCCCGCGGCGGCACCGGCAGACGCCGCATCGCCGCCCGTGCCTGCACGATGGCCGACGGGGACCGCCGGCTGACCAGCCAACAGGCGCCGACGGCGAACGCCGCCGCCCAGTGGCTCCCCGCAGCCCGGTTCCAGACGGCGACGCCGTCCTCGGTCCCATCCGCCGGCGCCCAGACCGGCCAGCCGCCGCCCCGAAGCGCCCCGATCAACCGGCGGGCAACCCGATCCGCTGCCGCACTCACGGCTACTCGATCAAGCTCCGGTTCGCACTCGGCCACGCCGGGTCAGATTACTGCCGCGATTCACGGCCCGATGGCTGCGCAGGCGGTGTTGCATCTACGGTGGGCGCACGGCGTGATCCGACGCCGCCGTCGGCTAGATCATGTGGCTGAGCTCGTCGAATACGGCGTCGAGGCGACGGGCCGGTGAGACGTCGACGGCGAGTTCGTAGTGGCCGCGGCGGACGTTCTGCACGAAGGCATGCCCGGCGGCGATCAGCGAGGCCGAGCGAAGCCGCTTCAGGCCACGCATCGGACGCAGCCGGGCCTTGAGCCGGCCGTGATCACTTTCGATCTTGTTGTTGGCGTACCGCTCGGTCACGTGCCGAGCGGCCGGGACCAGTTCCTCGACCACACGCAGGTAGGCCGCCGCCCGGTCGGTGGTCACCTCGACCGGAGCCGGACCGTGAGCCAAGGCCGGGGCGAAGAACCGCCGCGCCGCGGCGGTGTCCCGCCGCTCGGTCAGCAGCACGTCGATGACCTGCCCGAACTGGTCCACCGCCCGATACAGGTACCGCCACCGCCCGGCAACACGCAGATACGTCTGATCGACGAACCACCGGTCCCCGGTCGCGTGCCGGCACGGCCTGGCCGCGTCGGCGAACAGCGGGGTGAACCGCTGCACCCACCGGTACACCGTGACGTGGTCGACCTCGATGCCCCGCTCGGCCAGCAGCTCCTCGACATCCCGATACGACAGGCCGTACCGCAGGTACCAGCGAACCGCAACCGTGATCACTTCGGGAGGGAACTGGAACCCGACGACGCCGACTTCACGACTGGCAGCCCGGCAGTCCTCATCGACCCATGGGGACAGCCTGCCCGACGAGGCCAAGGCCCCGCGCCCAGGTCGCAGATGCAACAGTCCCGGTCGGCGCGGTCGAGGTGTTACTGCATCCGGGCGGGGCCGGGACTCACCGGCTCATGCGCGACCAGCAGTACGTGGACTGGGTATGGCAGTAGCGGCAGCGGGTGCCGCTGATGACCAGCGTCTGTACCGGATCACTGGTCTACGCGGCCGCCGGTCTGCTGGCCGGCCGCCCCCCACGACGCACTGGTCGGCCTTCGACGAGTTGACCGCCGCCGACCCTAGCATCCAGATCCGGCCCGAGGACCGCTACGTCGACGACGGAGACGTTCATCGCCTCAGCCGGAGTGTCGGCGGCATCGACATGGCCCTGCACTTGGTCACCCGGCTCGTCGGTGTCGAACGCGCCCGCCAGATACGCCGCGGTATCCAGTACGACCCTCAACCTCCGGTCTGAGCGCAACGGGCGGCTCCCTGGTTGAGGGCGCACCGGGCCGGGAATCATGCGCCCTCGCATGCGTTGACACGAGCGAGGTACCCGAGAACCGGACCGGTCGTCCGACGACGACTTTGCCCGTGCCGTGGTCACTAGCCCAACCCACTTGCGGTTTGGGGTCCGTGTGAGAGCGTGCCGAGGCCGGCTGCGTCGATACCCGGAGATCCGCGAGTCGGCTCGGCGTTCGAAGCACCAGGCCCTCTACTCGGGACGTTCCTCGCCCCGTCCGCGGGACTGTGCGGCATGCTGCCGCGGCCACCGTGCCGCGGCGTTCAGAGGAGGAGTCTGTGGCTCGAGCAGGCCAGCGCCAGACGGGCGTACGCCGTACCGCCCCGCGGAGGCAGCCACACGCCCGCCACCGTGGCGACGTCGTCTCGGTGCTCGCCCGAAGCGTCCGTGAGGTCGAGGCGGCTGTCCGGCGCGGCCGCGTGACGCCTGGCGTGCGTACGAAGTTCCAGGCCGTCGCGCTGGTGCTGCGGGACGAGCGTGCCCGCGTCCGGTCGGTGGTCGGAAGCGACAGTCATCGGGCTGAACAGCTCAAGCGCCTGGACGGCATCGCGACCATCCTCGCGACGACCGCAGTCCGGGACGCTGGGCTGCTGGCGTTGCTCGCCGAGGACTCCGACGTCTCCGACGCGGCCCGGTCGCTGAAGCGGGAGATGCTGCGGGACCTCGGCATCGAGCCGGCGCTCGAAGAGATCGCGCCGGCGGAGACCGCGGCCGCTGCCGCCGGTACGGAGCGGCGGGTCGTGCCGCGGTCGGTGATCTCTGGACAGCTGGCGAACCCCTTCCTCGCTCCTGACTTCTCCGCCGTTCCGCAGCGCACCTCCCGTCCGCGTCGCCTGGCAGGCTGGGAACTGCTCGGCCCGCTGCTGAGTTCCTTCGAGCGCGCCGGTGGGGGAGCCCCGGCATGCATGGCGCTCCCGGCGCCGACGGCAGTGCTCACCCCGGCGGGCCTGGAGCTGATGCCGCACCAGGGGCAGCTGGTCGCTGCGGCCGCTGCCGGCCACCGGACGTTCCTGCTCGCCGATGAGCCGGGTCTGGGCAAGACGGCCCAGGCGCTGCTTGCCGCGGAAGTGGCGAGCGCCTACCCGCTGCTCGTCGTCTTGGGCCAATGCCGCTTAGCTTAAGTTGATCATGCAGCGCGGGGGTTGAGGGTGTGCAGCCTGATGGTCGCTGGTCCGGGGTGGCGGGTGCTGGAGGTCTCGCCGGGTTTCTTCACGCGGTAGGTGTTGTGGCGGGCTCGTTTGACCGCGCGAGGGCTGGTGCGGTGCCGCCGGGACCGGGTGGTCTTTCGGGTGATGGCGGCCAGGACGGCGGGGAGCGCGTCAGTCCACTCCGGAGGGGGGAATGGCCGCGGTGCCGGTGGCGGTGCGGCGCACGATCCGCAGGACGCGGGTGAAGCTGACCCGGTCGGGGTCGAGGTCGGCGGCCTCAGCGGCTCGGCTGGTGAGCACGCTGATCGCGTGGTGGACGATCAGCCAGGCCCAGATCTCCTGGTGGACCAGGTCGGGCAGCCGGGAGCGCAGGACCCGGCCTGGTCCGCGGAGGTGGGTCTTGAGCTGGTCGTTGCTGGTCTCCTCCTCCCAGCGCTGGTGGTAGGCCGAGGCCAGCTCGTCGGCGCGGGCGGAGCCCGGGTCGGTGATCGTGGTCAGCAGCACGATCAGCTCGCCGGTGCCGCCCCCGTCCCGGTCGGGCACGTCGTACTCGACCACCCGGACCAGCTGCGCGTCGTCGGGGTCGAGTTCCGCTCCGGCGCTGGCCGCGGCGAGGATCCGTTCCCGGCGGGGGCCGCGGATCGCCGGGTTGACCAGCACGGCCAGGTAGGTGCCGTCAGGTAGGACCTTCACCACCGGCAAGCCCAGGCCGGTGGGTGCCCGCCACAGCAGCGCCGCGCCGGTCCGGGCGGCCCGCCCCCAGGCGTCGAAGGAGTAGAAGTTGCGGTCGGCTGTCAGCAGCTCGTCGCCGTTCAGCCGCGGGTAGAGCCGATTGGCCAGTGTCTTCTCCCCAACCGAGTAGGCGTCGACCTCGGCGGCCAGGAACGCGTGGGTGCCGCACTCGGCCAACGCCACCACCCGCGCTTTGCAGAACGCCGACCGGTTCGCCCCCGACCCGGCGTAGCCGAACTCCTCGGCGTTGCCAGCGGTGTCCGGCAGGTCGACCTCGAACCCGTCGATCGCCAGCAGCCGCCACCCGCGCAGCCACGCACCCCGGGTGTCCAATGTGCCCACCGGCTCAGCCACCCGCTCGAACACCTCGGCCAACACCTTCCGACCCAACCGTTTCCGCGCCTGGGTGATCCCACCCGCGGTCGGCGGCGACCAGGCCGCGTCCCAGCACCCCCACCGGTTCAACGACCCGGTGACCCTCGTCGCGACCTCCTCGTAGTCGTCCTCGGCGAACAGGCACATCGCCATCGTCAGGTACGCCACCACATGCGCCGGCAACTTCCCACCTGAACGCCTCTCGGCCACCCCGCACTGCGCCACCGCACCGCCGCGTCCACCGCATCCCGCGGCACCGCGGCCACCAGCACACCCAACGACACCTGGTCCGGACGAACCACCACAGCCTCGGCCACGGCCGGTGATCACAACAGCCCAGCCAGCCAAGATCACGCCGCCACGCCGTCCACCGAACCCCGACCCACAAGATCGACTTAAGCTAAGTGGCATTGCGCCTCAGCCAAAGCGGGACCGCAGGTTCAGACAGTCCGCCACAGCCGACGCTTGCGGTGGGCGGGCCGGACCGCGGCGGCGGCCCGGACACGGTTGTCGCCAACGCTCCGGCCTGTCGCGTGGCGTCTCCGGCAGCCGATGATCCAGTAATCGCATCCGCCGCGCCCTGCTGGTTGACCTCCGTGTCGACGTAGGGGCCGTTGGGCACTGTCAGTAGTCATCGCGAGGGTGGATCGTCGGTGGGATGCGTAGCACTGCGGTGTTGTTGCCGGCCGGCGGCCCAGCGCCCCCTCTTGATCCGCTGTGACTGGCCGCGCGGCCGACCTTGCCCGGGTCACCGCGCCGTCGCGTGCCCACACCGAGTCCGACTTGCTCATCTACCAGGCATGCTGCGCCGCGCGCCGGGTTGATCCGTTGGCGACCGGGCGGGCGCAGGTGGAGCTGTACATGCGGTGGATGGAGGAGGCCCGCTGGTTTAGGCCATCGACGGTGTGTCGCGGCCGAGGTCCGAGACCGGTCTCGGCTCGGCCGGGGCCGAAGTGGTTGTCCGGTCTCGCGCCACCCGCCGCAGCTGACGGCACCGCGGCGGTAGCCAGCTCGCGGCGGTGGCAACCGCCGTCGCCCCGCGCGCTGTAGTGATGCAGAAGGCCCGATTCTCTTCCAACTGCCCCCACCACGCTTGACGGCCGAGTAGTATCCATCAACGTCGATCGTGCTGGCGGGCGGGGCATAGGGGGACCAATGTGACGTCCTTTAGCTCAGAGTTCGAGCCGGTGGCCCACTCGCCCGGTGCACCGCAGCGAGAGATCTCGCCCGAATTCGCCGAGGCAGCGCGTCTGAGTGCCGCGACAATCCTCCATCAACAAGCCGAGTTCATATACAATACCGTGCGCCGGACCGGCGGTGCTGAAACCTCCGGCCTCGATATGAGCCTCATCCTCGCGCGAAATGCGACGGCGGCAGTCGCTCAGCCCGTTGAGTACATTGGGACCTGCTGGCGTGACGGGACCACGGTAGACTTCGACTACGTCAAGAAAACGTACTGTTGCAAGAAGGGACACTGTCCCCCGGACGCACCGTCGTGAGCCGAGAAGTTCTTATCATTGCTCCGCCAGCGGCCCTGGCCGCTGTGTGCCTGGCGTGTCGTTGGAAGCTAAGCCTGGTCTGGGCCAGGAATGTCGCTAAGCGCAACGGCCGCAAACGGCGACTCTGGACGGCGTCATGCATGCTCTGTGCATTTGTGCCAACAAGCGTGGTCCTGCTGATACTGGCAGTACTGGTTGCGTTCACGTTACGCAGTGAGAACTTGCCGGCAGGTGGTATCGGCCTCGTCCTAGGCGTTGTCATAGGCGTCATCGGTAACCACGTCGATCGCTTCGTCTCGAGTGGCGGCCACAGCCTCACGGTCGTAATGTATGAGTTAATGCGCCTTCGTCTCTTTACCGAGGCGGAGGTGGAAACGGGCACAGTACCGGATTGCCAGAGAACACAGTTCATGCAGAAGCACTTGAGCCTGATCTCGCCAGATCCTATCGAGCGGGACGCGGTTTACGTTCAAATCATGGAGGCAAGGACATGCTACGACGCAGCGCCCTGCGAGGACCACCGGCAGCTCGCCAACGCAAGTGAAGCGACACCTCCCCCGGCTGAGCCATCGCGTGCCAAACAGCCGCCCGACAGCCATCGATTCAAGGGCGAAGCGGATCCCTTGGCAGTTGCTGCGGCGGCTGAGTCGGCCTCAGCCGACCGTCGAACCGACACATTCCCCGAAAAGGTCCGCGACGAGTGATCTTGGTGGCTCGGATCGACGTACGTCTGACTTATTAGCTTAAGCACGTCCAACCCTCGGCCGGAGCCCTCGGCTCAGGCGGACGTCCATGACGCTTACCGCTCCGTCGAGCGGCCACTCGTCGTGTGGGTGCCCAGAACTCGACCGCGTCGCTGACCTGGTGCTTCGTCTCGCGGTGGGGACCGGCATGATCCGCCGGTGGCGTTGCGACTGGTCTATCTGATCTCGTGCCGGCTGGTCGGCTGGTTGGTGCTGCTGGCTCGATCGGAGGCGGCCAAGGATGCCGAAATCCTCGTGTTACGGCACCAGCTGGCCGTCCCGCGCCGGCAGGTGGCGCGCCCCACGCTGTCGTGGGCGGACCGGGCGGTGGTCGCAGCGCTGATTCGCCGCCTTCCCCACGCCCGGCTGCCCGGGATGATGGTCACTCCGCAGACGGTCCTGCGCTGGCACCGGCGGCTGGTGACCCGTCGCTGGACCTGTGGGTGCCGAGAATGTCGTCCGGGCTATGCGACCTGCGGATACGTGTACTCGTGAATCAGGCCGCGGAGCCGGGTCCCGGCGCAGGACCGCAGCCTCGTCGGCCGGTGGCGGCGGCGTGGTTCGCCCGGCGGGCGGGGTTTGGCTGAGGGAGCGGTGCGGCCGGTGGGTGTTGTAATGATCTACGTAGATGGTGATTATGTGTTCGAGTTGGCGGCGGTTGACGATCAGGATCCGGTCGAGGAGCTCACGGCGTAGGCTGGCGATCCAGCGCTCCGCGATCGCGTTCGTGCGGGGCGCGCGGACAGGTGTGCGCAGTATCCCGACGCCTTCGGCAGCGAAGACGGCGTCGAAGGTGGCGGCGAACTTGCCGTCCCGGTCGCGGATCAGGTAGGTGAACCGGGTGGCCCGATCGCCGAGGTCCATCAGGAGGTTCCGGGCGCACTGGGTCACCCACGGCCCGTCCGAGTGGGCGGTGACCCCGAGCGGCCAGACCCGGCGGGTGGACAGTTCCACCACGAAGAACAGGTAGAGCCGGTGCAGCAGCACGGTGTCGACGTGGGCGAAGTCGCAGGCCAGGATACTTTCGGCCTGGGCGGCCAGGAACTGCCGCCAAGTCTGCCCTGACCGGCGCGGGGCCGGGTCGATGCCTGCGCGCTTGAGGATCAGCCACACCGTCGAGGGCGCCAGCTTGTGGCTGAGTCCGACCAGTTCGCCGTGGATTCTTCGGTAGCCCCAGCCGGGGTTGTCGGCGGCCATCCGCAGCACCAACTGCCGGATCGTCGGTCGGGTCGGTGGCCGGCCGGCACGGCGGGGGATGGTCCAGCGGCGCCGGATCAGGTCGCGGTGCCAGCGCAGTACGGTCTCGGGGGTGACGAACAGCCGGGGCCAGCGGCTGCGCGGGATCAGCCGGCTCAGCGCGGCTTGGACGGCGCGGTCGGCCCAGGATGGGCGGGGCCGGGCGACTTGCCGGCGGAGGACCGCGAGTTGGTGGCGCAGTAGGAGGATCTCGGCGTCTTTGGACGCGCCGCTGCGGGTGAGCAGGCCGAGCCAGCCAACCACCGTCCGCAAGATCAGGTAGAGGAGTCGCAGGGTCACGTGTGAACGATCGATCATGCCCCACCGGCTCCACCAGCGAACGAGCAGGTCACAGGCCGCGGATGAGGTTGTCGGCACCCACAGGGGTCGGGCGACCTGGCAGCGTAGCACCGCGAGTTGATGGCGCAGGACGAGGATTTCGGCGTCTTTCGACGCGCCAGCCCGAGTCAGCAAGCCGAGCCAGCCGACCACGGTCCGCAAGATCAGGTAGAGGAGTCGCAGGGTCACGAACCCGCGATCATGCCCGACCGCCTCCGCCAGTGAACGAGCAGGTCAGCGGCGCGGATCAGGTTCTCGGCACCCACAAGTAACGACGCACTTTGACCACGTCGGCCCCCCCGCTTCGTCCTGGGCGCGGCCTGTAGTCACATTGTTACAGCCCGGAGCGTGCCTCGGACGGGGTGCACGCAAGTTGCAGCGATGTGATTTTCTCGCCCACCCAGCCCGGCTCCCTCTGCCCGGCTGCATCTGGGTTTGGCTACTGCGTTGCCGGCATCCTGCCAACGCTGAGCCAGACTCGGTAGCTGAGCCATGGGCGGGCGCTACTCCGCTGCCGGCCCCGCATCGCGCTCACCCGACGACGGCAGCTCCTCGACGAGCGTGGCTAGGTCCACGTGCCGGGCAAGCTCATCCACCGTCCGGTAGTTGCCGACGTGGTGCCCGTAGTGCCGTAGGCGCAGGTACTGGATCGGCCGCTCCCCGTGCTTGCCTGTAAGCGTGACCTGCTCGACGCTGACCCCGTCCGGTCCGACCAGTTTCACCCGTCCGAGTGTCACCCGTTTGGCTCTGCGGAGCAGCATCAGGGTCGTGTCAGCTGGCGGCCAGTCCTCGAATCGCAGCTGGCGGCCGCGCTCGACCACGGCCACGGTCTCGTCGATCAGCTCCGGCCGGCAGGGTGCGATGAGCGCGAGCTCCGCCACCGCCTGCTGCACGGTTGTCCGGTGCTTGACGACCTTGATCGCCAGAACGCCGGCGCGGGCGTCCAGCGCGATGTGTGCGTGCTGGTCGGGCGTGAGGGGTCGACGGCCTGGCATCTCGGCTCCCGGTTGCGCGGCGGTCTCGACCTGCCCCCATCATCGCACCTGGCGCCCACCCCGTGCGGCGGCCTGTGACTTCCGGGGGACAGGGACGGGTAAGGCTCGCGGGGCAGTTTCGCAGCCCTGGCGGGGTGAGAAAGGCCAGAGAGACCGAATCTAGCCGTTCCGGCCCTAGGGCAGCAGGAGATGGGGCATACTCTCCCCGGCGTGGAATCACCCACTCTCCGCAAGATCGAAGGAAGGTATGAGAACCGCCAGAACCGGAACCACCGCCTTGCTAAAGATTTCTTGGTTCGCAGTCGCTTTGCTCGTCGCGGGATGCGGCGGCACCGACAGCTCGAAGACGACGATTGAACCAACGACGACTCCGCCGGCCACACCAACCACGACAGTCGCGCAGGCGACACCGACGCTGACGGCGACCCCCAAACCGACCCACGTGCCGACCACCAAGCCGGCGCCTCGTACGACCGTGAGGACAACCCGACCGCCGCAACCGAGGCCGTCCACGACGAGCGCTGCTCCTGTGCGGAACTGCGATCCGGCCTATCCGGATGTCTGCCTCCACGACGGCATCGGTGACTACGACTGCGCCGGAGGCTCTGGGAACGGACCCAATTACGTATCGGGCCCGATCCGGGTGTTGCCGCCAGATCCATTCGGTCTTGACGCCAACGGCAACGGGGTCGGCTGCGAGTAGAGTCCGAGGCGCCTTGTCACCCCTGGCATCGCTGTGAGAGCGCGTCCGCCCGCCGACCCATCGTGCGCGCCTGCGCCGCCAGCCCAGTGAAGTCCCATTACTCGACCTCTGCTCGGCCCTGAACCTCGTCGCCGATCCGCTCGCGGACCGCGTTGGCGGCTGCCAGGACGCGCTCCCGGTCAGCGTCTGTGGTATCGGGCCCGTAACGGGTCGGGACGATCTGAAGCCACGCCCAAAAGAGCCTTCGCACCTCTCGACTCCCCCAGAGCCACGTCAGGATCGCTGACTCATCGGAAGCTTTGTCTAGTTCGTTCGAATCGAGGGTGTCCACCTTCTGCATGAGGCGAAGGACGCTCGCGTAAGCCTCTGCTCGGCGGTCTCGCACCCGCGTCGTCACCAACCTCCCGACCCGGCCCGCTCCCACGCTGGCACGAACGGTGACGACTTTCCGAGGTTGGGCCTGACGTCGGCCCGGAAGCGCGGCGAGGCCGGCTGGAGTGTCATCGGCTCGCCCGGGTTGAGAGTGGCGGCTGAATGCGCAGGGTCTCCGCTTGGCTGATCGCCCGCGCCGTCGGGAATCGCAGCGTCCGCTGAGCCGGCTGGACCGCCTGGCGGGAGCCGGTCGAGCCGCCTACTGGGCGGCGCTGGAGCTCAGCGGACGCGGCGGGGCGGGCGTTTCTCGTGGATCAACTGCTGAACGGCCGGCAAGCCGTACTCCCGTGCGATCACTGCGCCATGGGTCATCAGGCCTCCCACCTCCGTGACCAGGCCCGTGATCGCCACGAACAGCGGCGTCCAGCTGGGGTCCGTGTGGGCCGTGACCAGGATGTCGCCCGGTTCGAGATCGGCCTGCGCCTGAGGGGTGCCAGGTCACGGTTGGGGCTGTGAGCAGGGGTGATGTGGTCTGGCATGATCGTGGCTCGTGGTGGTGCGCACGCTGGGTTTCATGATCGTCCGACGGCTGCCGGGACTGGCCGGGCTCGGTCCGGCCCCGGATGCGAAGGACGTCGAGATTGCCGTGCTGCGCCACCAGCTGACCGTAGTGCGCCGCCAGATCGCGCGGCCGCGTTACGCCCGGGGCGACCGGCTCACCCTCGCGGTGCTGGCCCGGCTGCTGCCACGGGAGCGGTGGGGGAGCGTTCCTGGTAACGCCGGCGACGCTGCTGCGGTGGCACCGGGAGTTGGTGGCCCGCCGCTGGTCCTACCGGGCGAACGGCCGGCGCGGCTGCTGCCTGGACCCGGAGGTGGTTGAGCTGGTGGTCCGGCTGGCCACCGAGAACCGCCGGTGGGGGTACCTACGGATCGTGGGGGAGTGCCGCAAGCTGGGCATCGTGGTGTCGGCGACCTCGGTGCGCCGGATCTTGCGTCGGCGCCGGCTGAGTCCAGCTCCCCGGCGGGGCGGGCCGAGTTGGACGCAGTTCCTGCGCGCCCAGGCCGCGGGAATGGTGGCCACCGACTTCTTCACGGTGGAGACGGTCGGACTGGCACGACAGTATGTGCTGTTCTTCATCGACGTGAACAGCCACCGGGTGCATCTGGCCGGGATCACCGCCCACCCGACCGGCGAGTGGGTGGCCCAGCAGGCGCGCAACCTGCTGCTGGACCTCGGTGCGCAGGCGAGCCGGTTCCGGTTCCGGTTCCTGATCCGGGACAGAGACGCGAAGTTCACCCGCGCGTTCGACGCGGTGTTCACCGCCGCCGGGCTGGAGGTGCTGAAGATCCCTCCGCGCAGTCCCCGCGCGAATGCCTATGCCGAGCGATGGGTGCGGACCGTCCGGGCCGAGTGCCTGGACTGGCTACTGATCGGCAACCGAGGGCACCTGCACCGGGTTCTGACCGCCTACCTGGCGCATTACAACACCGCCAGACCGCATCGTGGCCTCGGCCTCGGCGTACCGACACCGGCACCGGCAACCGCAGCAGCGGTGGCGTCCGGAACGCCCGGCCAGATTCGACGCGTCGACGTCCTCGGCGGACTCGTCCACGAATACGTACAGGCGGCCTGAACGTACCGCTGCGCCAGCGTCGACGTGGCGGAATGCTGATCCGACCAGCCCTCGCCAGCTCCTTCGTCCTTTATGACAGGTCACCCGCGCTCGTCGCGGCCCCCGGCCACCGCGCTGGACGGCGGCCAACGCCACACCAACCGGGCGCGTACCGCCGTCACGCCAGGAGCTCGGGACCTCCGGCGCGACAGAACTCGAGCGCGGCACCTTCACGGCGTTCTACCAACCGGCCGCCCCGCCGACCGACCTGCGGCGGCTCGAGAAGGCTGCCCCAGACGGAGAACGAGCCGGCCGGCGAGCAAAGGCACAGCACCACAATCGATGCACGTGCACCAGGACGACCGACGATCAACTGGACAACATTTCCGCTGGTCAAAGCCGCAATCCTGACTTGGCACCCCACACGGGCGATTTGCCGGCGGAGTACTGCGAGTCGGTGGCGCAGGACGAGGATTTCGGCGTCCTTCGACGCGCCGCTGCGGGTGAGCAAGCCGAGCCAGCCGACCACCGTCGGCAAGATCAGGTAGGGGAGTCGCAGGGTCACGAACCCGCGATCATGCCCGAGCGTCTCCACTAATGAACGAGCAGGTCAGAGGCCGCGGACGAGGTTGTCGGCACCCACACGCCGACGGCATCCCGATTGACCCGGTGAGGAGACCGGATGACTATCACATACGGACCATGGTGGTCGCTACGTCGTGGCAACGCGGTGCTCCCATCCGGCTGGCGAGCGATAGGGTTTTGGGCGGGTTCGGGGCAGCCATCCTTCGTGCCAAGAATGAATCATCCAGTTCCGCTCGTCGCTTCTGACGGTTTCAGTTAGGTCAATCTCAGAGCGCGCCAGTTGCGGAAGCGCTATGCGAGGCGGACCATCGCCGTCATGGCTACCAAAACGCTGGTCCGGCTCACTGACGACCTGGACCCGTCGCTCGAGGCGACCGATACGGTCCGCTTCGCGTTCGACCACACCGAGTACGAAATCGACCTCTCCGCCGACCACATCAGCGAGCTGCGCGCTGCCTTCGACAAGTACATCCAGCACGCCCGTAAGGTCGGAGGCCGGCGGGGGAGTACGGCATCTGCCCGGCCGCCTTCTGGACGGCGCACCGACCTCCCCCAGGTTCGGCAGTGGGCGGCGTCCAAGGGCGTGGAGCTGAGCACGAGGGGCCGCATAGCCGCAGGTGTGCTCGCCGCCTACGACGCCAAGGACGTCGCTGCGCTGCGGGCTGCTACCGGTACGCCCGAGCCGGCGGTAAAGCCGGCTCGCCGGCGCCGGGCCAAGGCCACGCCGGTCACCGCCCCCACCAGGTAGTCCCTCTGTCCGTCCAGGCCGCACCGCCACCCGCTGCATCCCCGTCCCACCCGAACTCGTCACCCTCCTCCGCGCCCACCCGGCATAGGCCGGGACCGCCTGTCACGCCGACAATCCGGGAGAAGTCCAACGGTTGGTAGAACCGTCGGCATCGGGCGGCCTACAGTGCCCGCGGCGGTTGAACCCAGCTTGCCCGTCTTCCTACTGGTCGGTGCGCTCGTTCCGCCGTCGCCGCGTGATCGCGAGGCCCGAGGTTCGCGTTCAGCTGACCGGGTGTCCGCGGCGGACCGGATCAGGGGCAGATGCCGGCGAGGCTGTAGGTGAACTGCACGCCTTCGTCGGAGTCCTGGCCCGTGACGATCTTCCGACCTTTCGTCTCCAGGTAGGTGGCCAGATTGTTCCCCGCTGCCTCCACGTCCCCGCCAGCTTTCTCGCCCGCGCGCCTGACGGCAGCGGCCGTTCCGAATATGCCTTCGCCCGCTGCTGCCAGTCAGCCGTCACGACCCGGTCTGCCAAATGTTTGAGCTGCCGCCCATCTCGTCGCAGGGTCGTCCGGTCGCCATCGCCTCCGCAGCCGGTGCTGACGGCAAGTGCGGCGACGACAACGACGGAGACGGAGACGGCGTTGCGGGCGACCACGCGAGCTACGTCGAACGACGACATGGGAATCATCCGTCCTAGGGCCAGGCGGGCACCGGGACCGTCGCGGCCGACATCCGATCGGAGGCCGCTACTACGGCTGAGGGCGCCGGTCGAGCGTCGGCCTGGTCATGCCCTGACCCTGATGCACCCCTCAGCCGGCCAGGGCACGTGATCGCCCGCTGGCTGCTCGTGGTCGGTATTACATGCTGACATGCTGGGTCCTCGTCGCGCCGACGGGCGTCGAGCGCTGAGCTGACTCCGGCCTTCTGCGGGGAGCCCGAAGTAGGCGCAGGCGCGATGGGCACCCGCGAGGCCGAGGCCACGCCACGGTCAGTCGTTCTGATCCGACGCCTCCGCGGCCAGAGGCGGATTGCTGAGTGCTTGGTCCCAGTCTTCGCGGACGCCGAGCGCTCGGAGGAACTGCCCGATGAGTCGTTGCGATACCGTCCCTGGTTGCTGGGCGAGTTCGGCGTACGAGGTCACCGTGGCTTGCGCCCACCTGTCCTCGATGAACCTCTGACCGGATTCCGAGTGTGGCCAGCGGCTCGGGTGGCGATAGGCGGCGCGGCCATGTAGTCCGGTGGCCCCGGCTGCAAGTGCCCATGGGCCGAAGTAGCCGGCCTCGTCGGCGACCGCCAGCGTCAGCGCGACGAGCCGCCGCGTGAACACGACCGCTGCCGTATCGAAGATGACCTGCTCAGGCTCGCCGACGGGACCTCCAACGCTGTAGCTCAGACGGGACATGAACATGCGGACCCCGCCGTGCTCGTGCACCTCGACCTCGACGACGTCCTCAGAACCGCGGGAGTCGGCTTCGCGCAGGGCGCGGCCGGAGTCGAGGTTGTACGTCGCTTTGGCTGCGCCACGGGTCCGCCGTGATCCCTCAGTACATAGGCGCACATCCGGGTGAAACTGGCCCTCGTCGCGCCCAAAGGCCCGTGCTGTCTCGTCGGTGTAGCACGCCCGATCAAGAAAATGTCCCAGCCGATGATTCCAGTTGTCACCGCTGACCAGCGGTACCAGCATCTCGGGTCGTCCAGCAAGCGGCTCGGCGAGCAGGAACAGGTGCGACTGGTGGCGCCGCGCGGCGGGCACAGGATCGCGCTCGTACTCAGCATTGAGCAACTCGAGGGCATCGAACTCGGTACTCCGGCGGCGCTGGTGGAGGCGGAGGACCTCGGCGTCGGATAGGTATTGCTTCGAGCTGTCCCCGCGGCCTATGTAGCGGTTGTCGACCATGTGTGGAGCGACGGGGCTGGCCGGCACGTGGATCACGAGGTACCCGACACCGGGGTCATCGTCTGACGCGATCGCTTGAGTAACGACGGTGAGCGGCGGGTCGGGGATGGTGCGCGCAATCGACTCGACGCGTTCACGCAGGCCGCTCAGCGGCTGCGGTGCAAGCCGTAGCGTTCCGTCGGGCTCCTCCGCGATACCGACGAGCAGGCTTCCGCCGTCGACGGCGAAGGAGGCGAGGTCGCGAGCATGCTCGCGGTTCTTGCTCCTACCCGGCTCAAGCTCACGCTTCAGGTCCAGGTAGTGGCTCTCGTCGAGCAGCCCGTTCTCGATGGCGCCACGAAGGTGCTGCTCCGTTGTGGGAGACCAGCGTGGGTTGTCCGAGGAGAGGTAGACCGACCTCATGTAGGCAGTCTTGATGACCAGCGAACTTGCCTTTGGTCCATCGAATCCGATCGCGACACAGTGCCCTCCATTCGCGCCTACTACCGTTCCCTCGCCTCATCGATGCGGGACTCGACGACGTCCTATCATCCAGCTACCGTGCTGCCGCCCAGACCGGCCCGCCTGTCGCCGCCGACGGTACAGCCGGGATACGACAGTCAGTCGCCGCACCTGCCATTCGCGCCGGTGCGGCACGCGGATGCTGTTACGCGCGCCGTCCCGGGCCCTCGCGGTGCACACCAGTGAGCTGATCCCGGCCGGCGCAGGTGAGCTTCGTTGACGACGAGGATCCGGTCGAGCAGCTCGCGGCGTAGCGTCCCGACCATCCGTTCACACACCCCGTTCGCGCGGGGCGCTTGCGGTGGCGTCTTGATGATCTGGTTGTTCGCCGCGGCGAAGACCGCGTCGAACGCTGCTGGTATCAGCGGGTGTGGGCAGGTTCTCTGTCCCTGGGGAGAACTTGGCGAAGGAGCCTGTAGTGTTCAGCAGCCAGCAGATGCGTCCGCCGCCGGCGACGCCGGTTCGTCGGCGTGCCGGCTGGGTGGTCCCGGTCGTGGTGGTCGCTGCCGGGTTGGCACTGGGCGCTCTAGCCGGGGCGACCCTGCTGTGGAGGTCCGCTCCGCCGCCGGCCGCCGCAGCCCCCTCCGCTTCGAGCCGGTCGGACACTGCTGCTCCGGACCTGGGTGCCCCGGCGCCTTCGGTGACCCCGACGGGCCGGCCCACGGCGGTTCCGAAGCCGGCAGTCCGGGTGGGCCCGATGACGCCGCTCTCGGCGGCGGCCGCCGCGGCCGCTCTGCGGGCGGCGGGCAGCAGCCCGTACGGCGAGGTCCGCCAGGCCGTTCAATGGACCGACCGCAACGGTCGCAACCTGCTGGTCGCCACCCGCCACGTCGACGCCACCGGGGCCGACGGGACGGCGACGGCGGCGACCATCCGGGTTGTTCACCTCGCCCACCTGGAGTCCAGGCCGACGACGCTGCGGGTGATGACCGACCCGAGCGGTCCACCATGCGAGTTCGACTTCGTCTCCGACGTGACCCCCGACTACTTCGTCGCTGGCGACCTCGACCGCGACGGGTACGCCGAGGTGAGCGTCGCGTGGTCGACCTCCTGCCTGAGCGAGGCCGACCGGTCGCGGGCCAAGGTGGCCCTGCTGAGCAACGGGCGGAAGTACATCCTGCGCGGGTACGGCTGGCCGTACGGGATGCCGGACGGTCCTGGTAACTGGGCGGAGACGAGCATCGACCAGGTCGAGCCGGCCGGCCAGTGGCCGCCGGGATTCCGCAGCGCCGCGGAGAACGTGTTCATCAAGCTCTACCACTGATCGGGGCCGTGCCGGGCGGCCACGTGGCTAGCGCGCCGCCGCCGCCCTAGTACTCCAGTTGTAGTTTGTGATCTTCATGGCAGTCGGGTGGTGTGTCGCTGATAGTGGCTGGCGCGTGCGCGGTGTTGGTGTTGTCGACGCCAGGTTGACCAGCGCAGCCGGTGGCCGAGGGTTCGGACTGGGTGGAGCAGCCGGGCGGCGAACAGGTGGTTGATCTCGTTTCGGGTGAGTGGGATCTGCTCGGCTGGGGCGGGTGCTCGGGCGTGTTCGACGGCGGTGGTGACGGTGAGGAAGGCGTGGGCGAGCAGGACGAGGGTGGCCCAGCGGTGCCAGGAGGTCCATTTTGCGGACCTGGTGTTGGTCCAGGGCGGTGAGTCCTTTGCCGGTCTGGAAGTCCTCCTCCACCGCCCACCTGGCTGCCGGCCACCTGGACCAGGGTGGTCAGCGGCGCCGGAGTTGGGAAAAGCGGCCGTGTTGCGTTCGCCCTGTCCAGGCGCGGCCCGGCCTGGCCGCAACGGCTCAGATCGCTCGGGCCAGCTCTGTAAACGCCGCCATCAGCCGAAGGACGGGCAGGACGTCGAGGCCGAGTTCGTAGTGTCCGCGGCGGATGTTCTGTACGAGGTCGTGGCCGGCGGCGATCACGGTGGCGGTGGCGAGGCGTTTGAGCCCTCGCATCGGCCGGAGCCGAGCCTTGAGCCCGTGATCTCCGGATAGGGAGGACGCATTTCTGCGTCCCCCCCTCCTCAGAACCGTGCGAGCGGGTCGTCCCCGCACACGGCTCAAGCAGGCCGCGAGGGCGTGCAGGCTGTGCTTCAGCTGTCGTCTGGGACTGGTGT
>WNFY01005269.1_pt1 | contig 38706 bp, 31 predicted proteins | sample 5400091 | NCBI WGS metagenome assembly WNFY01 (sample SAMN13153364, study PRJNA577476) | soil metagenome | isolation source: 60 cm soil or saprolite under grassland replicate 1 | place: USA:California | collected 2016-06-15 | reverse complement strand
GTCCAGGTCATCGCCGCTCGGGGTGCCACCAGGAATCGGATCTGGGCCCTTCGTCTCGTCGGGATGCGTGTGAACTGAGCCAATCGCATCATCCGGCGGAGCCGGGGCATCGGTTCCAATCCGCACACGACCTACCTCGCCTACATATGTCTGTCCTACGCGAACGGTTCCGTTAGGCCCGTTGAATAGGTAGGCCATGCGCTCACGCCGATCTCTTTGAGAAGCCCCCAGCATCGACATGCCAGCATTGTACACTGCTGTGCTCATGGCGATCTGCTGGATGGTAGGACACCTTACCTTGCGGCAATCTAATGGGGAAAGGCCGAACGGATCCGAGTAATTGACTGGGTCATTCCCCGCATAGCTGTACAGGTTCACCCCACCGGCTAACCCAATGGGGTCCTGCGTCAGGAACCGCCCCGTCTTCGGATCATACCAGCGATTGCGCAGATAGATGAACCCGCCGCTCGCATTCGGCGTCGAGGCGCCCGCATAGCCGGTCTCGGTGTTCATCGACCCGCCCTGATTCGTCGCGCCGATCAGCCCGCCGAAGGGGTCCTTGCTGAAATAGGTGACGTTGTCCTCCTGCGTCCCATCCCCGCGCATCGCGGCGAGCGTCGTGCCCTGGCGATCGTTGATCAGCGCGAGGTTCTTGGGCCCAGTAAACTCCCCCGCAAAGCGGCCGGCGACCGCATTGTCGACGCCCCCGACCAGATAGCGGGCCCGGACGGCGAAAGCGCCAAGCCCGGTGCGATGGATCGACAGGGCGACATCGTTGCCGTCATAGACGTAGTAGGTGCGTATGCCACCGGCGGGCAGGGAATCAGGGGCCCAGTTGAACCCCGTCGTCCGCCAGGTGAGCATGCGTTGGCCGGTCGCGTCATACCAATGCCAGTTGTAATCGTAGGTGCCCACGCTGCCGGTGGGACTCAGCGAGAAGAAGAGCTGGCCCTTCGCCGTGTAGGACTGGACGCTCTGCGGGCCGAGGTAGCTGCCGCCGGTGCTGGTGTCGAGCTGGACGAGGCGATTGCCTGCGTTGTCGTACCAGTAATGGTTCTGCGCCAAACAGGAATTGAACGTCCGCACGAGCTGATTGTCGGGTCCGAAGCTCGAGGTGTCCGGACCGTTTTGCGCACACCCCGTTTCGAAGCCGGAGGAGCGCAATTCAAACTGGCGATTGCCCACCAGATCGTAGCGGTATGTCTGATGGCGGGAGGCCCCGCCCTGGATCCCCTTCTCCTTAAGGATCTTCAGTACCGGTTTGGGGCCTGCGCGATCCGCCTGCCGTCGTTGCGTGAGCGAAGGAATGTGATTCCGCTCTTGGCGTATCGCGCGTTGGCCCGGTGCGAGAGCCGCACGAAACTGCAGGGTCCGTCGAGGTTCGATGATCGTGCCGTGGCGCTACTGCAGAATGGAAGGTACGAAGGGAACGTTAGACAGCTTTGCGCGGTGGTCGAATATGAATTCTTGATGGCTAGAACGGCGGGCAAGTCAGCAATTGGCACCGAGCACTTACCGGCAGAGCTTCTGACCGAGCTTCAATACAAGCGGCATGGCGATGCCGAACAAAACCGAGTCGTAGTCGACAACACGCTTCAAATGACGGGCGGCAACGTGAAAGCGTCGGCCAGGTTGCTCGGAGTGAGCAGAAATACGCTCAATTCAATGCGATCGGCTCGTCGGTGAGCTGGCATCGCCCGGCAAGCCGAGCCTCGAATGCGGAGACACAAAGACCAATCACTTACTTTCGGCGGATTGAGGTGATGTCACGCGCATCCCAGACGGTGGCGCACATCTGAGACGCGCGCCTGCCAGGCGCTGGTCGTTTTACGATTGAGGTCGGCCAACACTTGACAAGCCGCTTCGCGATCTCCAGTTGTGTGCTTCACCAAGGCCAATGTGATAATCGGAAGCGGATAGTCGTGGTTTAGAACCTCGGACTCCTCTAAAAACTTTTCCATCGCTTTAAGTGAATGCATGTTCGCAAGAAAAGGCAGGACAAAAGTCTCTATTGCCCGCGTCACCTTTTCGGGCAAAGCTGGTTCCGCAGTCTCCCACCACACGTCCTTACCGTCAATAAGTCGACCGACTCTTGCGCTGACTGTCGCCGCCGTGGCGTCAGCGAAAGTGGGAGGTTCGCTATTCCAGCACTGGCCGAACACCTCCATGTGCAGAACCCCAAGATTTACCGTGATAGCATCACCAGCCTTACTGAGCTGAAGCTCGATGATATCAATAAACGGACCGGCTTTTCGATTCCACAGTGCTTTGCGACGAACAAAACCCAAGGGCCGAAGAAGTGCGTCTACCCGATTAACCACGTTTCTCGCGATCATCGACTAATAGTAGATGACGCGGCCGTCCATTCCAAGCTGGTCCTTATATCTTCGGAGCTGCCGTACGCCGGCTCTGCGACCAGTCGGAGTCCGCGGCTTCAGTTCAATAATTCGCCCGCGGGGCGTTACAACGTCAGGTTGGTGGATTCTCCCATTCGCCCCCCTGAGCCGCGGTTCCGATTGCCAGCCCGGTTTCTGCTTGACTTGAGCCCTTAACTCGCTGTGAGCCTGGCGTCCGGCCTTGGTTGCGGCCGTCTCTCCTCCTCGAGCAGCTCCTCTCGCACTTGCTTCCCCGAGGGCTTCGGCGCCCTCCTCTACAGCTCGTGTCGCCACCCGTCGTTCAAGGGCACTCCCGCCCAGGCTGGCTACGTCCAGGACCAGATTACACATGAAACTCTCACCGCAACTGGAAAGAACGCCGCCGATCTGATTGAGTACTTGATTCCCTTCTCCCGTTGCTACGCGGTTGGCGTACCAACCCGAACTCCCAGGCTCGCAATCGGAAAAGTCATCTGGATTGTCGGGAGGGCACAGCCCAAACGGGTCACCGAAACTGACGGGATTGTTCCCCGCATAGCTGTACAGATTCACCCCACCCGCCAACCCAATCGGATCCTGCGTCAGGAACCGGCCCGTCTTCGGATCATACCAGCGATTGCGCAGATAGATGAACCCGCCGCTCGCGTTCGGCGTCGAGGCGCCCGCAAAGCCGGTCTCGGTGTTCAGCGGGCCGCCCTGGCTCGTCGCGCCGATCAGCCCGCCAAAGGGATCTTTGGTGAAAAAGCTGACATTGTCTTCCGACGTGCCGTCGCCGCGCATCGCGGCGAGCGTCGTGCCCTGGCGATCATTGATGAGCGCGAGGCTGCGCGTCAGGCCGTTCTCGCTGTAGAAGCGGCCGGCGATGGCGTTGTCCACGCCACCGACGAGATAGCGGGCCCGGACGGTGAACGCCCCCGTCCCCGTGCGCATGAGGGACAGCGCCACATCGTTGCCGTCGTAGACGTAGAACGTGCGGGTCCCACCGCTGGGCAGCGAATTGGGCGCCCAATTGAAGCCCGTGGTGCGCCAGGTGAGCATGCGTTGGCCCGTGGCGTCGTACCAATGCCAGTTATAGTCGTACGTGCCCACCTGAGCGGTGGGACTCATGGAGAAGAAGAGCTGGCCGTTGGCGGTGTAGGAAAGCAGGTTCTGCGGGCCGAGGTAGCTACCGCCCGTGCTCGTGTCGAGCTGCACGAGGCGATTGCCCGCGTTGTCGTACCAGTAATGGCTCTGCGCCAAACAGGAATTCAGGGTCCGCACGAGCTGGTTATCGGGGCCGAAGCTCGAGGTGTCGGAGCCGTTTTGGGCACAGCCACTCTCCCAGCCGGACGTGCGGAATTCGTACTGGCGGTTGCCGAACAGATCGTAGTGGTAGTCGTAAATGCGCGATGCACCCGATGCCTTCTCCGATCTCAACAGCCGCCACGTGCCGCCGGCGGAATCGTAGGTCAGCGTCGTCCCCCAATTCTGCCAATTCCCCGGCGGATTCGCGGAGGCGGGTTCCCGGCTCGCGAAGCTCTTGACCTGATCCATGCGGTTGTAGATGGGACTGCTGAAGGTGTACCAGGTCGCGGTCGGGCTGGTGCCCGTCTGCGTGCTGACGCGTCCGGAGGCATCGTAGGTCGTGAGCGTGGTGAGGGCGGTGGAGCTCGCCCCGTTGTGCACCGTCACGCGTTCGACGCTGTCCCGACCGCCGCGCCCGTAGATCCAACGCACGGCAGCGTAATTGCGCCAGCCACTCGAGTCCACCTTACCGACCATCGAATCGAGACGCGCGGTCAGGGAATCGTAGTGGTACAGCAACGAATCACGCGGCTCGTTGATCGTCACACCGCTGATCGTTGTGGCGGCGACGGTGCGCTGGCCGCGGCGATTGTACTGGTAGCTGCGCGACACGGTGGGACCGTTGGTGAATTGCAACGAGTCGTTGATCAGCGCACCGGTAGGGGAGTAGCCATAGCTTCTGACAAGCATCGTTGCATTACTGGCGACGTCGAAGGTGCTGATCCGGCTGACGCCACCCCAATCGGAGTAGGAGAACGACTGGAACTGTCCTTGTGACAACGTGGCATTGAAACTCATGTTCAGGCTCTTGTACACTGAATCGGCGCGCGGTTCGGCGAATGGGCGGCCGTCACCTGTGTAGCTCGGTCCCGCGGCGCTCTGATTCTCCCAGCTCAGGCGGCCGTAGTTGTCATACGTGCGGGTAATGAACGCACCATTCCCCGGGAACTCCCACACGGGATTGGCCCAATTGTCGAACAACTGATACCGATGGCTCCGACCACCGGGAGTCCGCGTAGAGTCAAGCCATCCCAGGCGATTGTAGAAGTTGACCGTCGTTTGCACCGGCCCTTGGACGCTGATGAGTTCGGCATCCGACGACGCGTAAACTCTCGTGCTGTCGATGAGTCCACCGGCGTTATAGAACGTCGCGACGGTGGGCGCGGTCAAGCCGCTGCCGGTCTTGGCGCGAACAACGCGCCCCGATTGGTCGTACTCCATGAACGCGCGCGTCGTCGCCGCATCCTTGGTCGAATCCGCCCACCCGAAGGGATTGTAAAACGCGCGGCTCGTGGCATTGTCGCTCACGCGCGTACTCGTCGTGCTGTTCCAGCTGGCATCAGCGTAGTCCATGGACATTGCCACACCGGCCGGGTCACGCACCTGAATCGGCCGCGGACCGGCGTGCGTGCCGGGTGTGAGCGCGTCGTACCAAAACGTCGTGGTATCGGGCGCCTGACCGTTGGTCGGACCCGGCCCGGCGATCGTCGTAGGCAGACACTGCGCCGGCCCCGTCGTGCCGTAGCTCAAAACGGTATGCGCGCCCATTTCGTCCACGATCCGTGTAAGGACCGTGCAACCACCACCCGCGGGCAGGGTCTTGTACGCCCACGAAAATGTCGTGGTGTCGAACAGCGGCGATGTCGGCAGGACGGGATAAACCCGCGTGGGCTGGATGACACGCTCGATTCGATCGAGCGCGTGATAGGTGTACATCACCGAGTCGGTGTGCACGTCCGTCCCTGATTGTTGCGCCCGCGTCGTCGTTCGCACGACCTTTGTCACCCGCCCGGCCGAGTCGCGACTGATGCGGCGCTCGTCGTCCGCGCCGCGCGAAATGATCCGGAAATCGGGGGTGATGACGGGCTGGGGCGCCGCATGGAGCACCCACGTGGGTTCCCCGAAGGGATCGACCTTATAGTTCGCGACGCGACCGGCAAAGGGCACAAATGTGCCGGCGAGTTGAGTAGCCCAGATGGTCCGCTCGGCCATCTGGCCTGGGCGCCCGCGTCCCGCTCGAGGCACGGCACGACGCCAGGCGTCTCGAATCTGGGCGTACCCCGCTAGCGCGCCGGCACTCGGTGCCGGCCGACGATGTCCCGTCGGCGTGAATGTGACTGCGTCATAATTGAAGGCGCTGACGATCGGATTAGAAGTGGTGTGCCGTGGGTCGTAAACTGAATCGACGTACGCACCGTAACTCGTCGAGCCCAGATAATGGAAGCGAGTCGAATCGCCCTGCGTAGCCGACCGCCAGATCTTCACGCGGGTGAGCCGCGGTAGGGAAGGATCGTAGGTCAACGATGCCGCGAGCGCCGCGTTCGATCCGGTTCCGCGTCGCCAGATCTCGTTGACGAGTCCGCGGCTGGTGTACTGGAATTTGTATCCGAGGCCGGCCGGATCGACGATGGAGTCGAGACGCGACGTCGTTCCGACGTACACGAACCTCGTGCGATTGCCTACGAGATCTGCGGTCCAGATATGACGGCCGGTGGCGTCGTACCCGATGCTCGCGCCATTATCCAGGTACAATACGTAGCTCGATCCAGACACTTGAGCGTCCATCAGCTTGGCCGTCTCGCCAACCGGCGCAACCCACGTAGCACTCGGCTTGCGCCACAGCGCATAGGAACCATCGCCCGCTATCCATACGGCCGCGGGCGCGCCCTGCGACGTGTGCCCCAGCGAAAGTCGCGTCAGCTCGGCCAACTGCCATCCTTGTCCAAAGCGCGTCACGGTCGTATCGGTGAGCGCAATCTGCACGACCTCTTGGGGAACCGTGTTGGTCCGAGGACCTTGGGCCCCGTATAGGCCCGTGATGCCGACCAGCACCGAGCGTACCGCCGTCTGCGTCGTCGCTGCGGGCAGCTCGGCGCCGACAATCCAGTCGCCGGTCGTTGCGTCCCAGAGCGCCGGGTCGTTGGGCGGGGCGTTGGCGGGCTTCTTCGTTCCGAAGAACCGCACGGTGTCGCCACGCGATACACCGCCTTCGGCGATGCTCATGCGAATCGAATCGGGCGCCAGTTGCAGGGAGCTCATACGCAGGTTGAATGGCAACGCCGTCGGCGCCTGTTGCGAATTCGACCGGTAAACGAGGTGCAGGCTGCGGTCGTGGTCTCGCGAAACAAAACCCGGGATCGTCTGAGTAAGAAAGACGCCGCCGCACTGAAACGCGCCGAACGCCGCGCACTCTCCTTGCTCCAGTTTGTCGAAGTTGTGCAGCGCGGTGATGGTGAGCGAGGTAATCGGGCGCGGCTTCACCTGAACGAATCGGGCGCGCACGGAAGTGCGATGGCCGGTCGAATCCGCGATACTTGCTTCTAGCGTGTTCCAGCCGCCGCTATCACTCGCGAAATTCAGCGGGTCGTAGCGATGCATCTTGGGATGGAGACCACTGATGCTGTACTGCTGGGACAATACGTCGGAGCTTGTCTTGCGCACGTAGGTAGCATAGGCGGGAACAGGCGCGTCATGATCGACGATCAGCACTCCGTTGAGCCAGAGTTGGAAGGAGCTCGGGTCAATGGCACCGGCCGCCGCGGCCATTGGCGTTACCTGGCCACCGGGCGGCGTGCCCTGAGGCTTTTCGGAGGACGTGGAGATTGTTACCAATCGAGCGCCGCCACTCAGATCGCCGTACGGATAGACGGCCCAGACTGAATCGGACTGGGGAGTGGAAGGGATGTTCCAGAAACTCCAGTCGTACTGGTTGTCTTGCAGGTAGACGTAATTGGGGTCCGCACAGCTCACGCCATCACTCGCCTTGTAGTCGTGATTGAGTGTGTTGACCATGAGCGCGCTGTCATAGTTGATCGCCGCCAGGAAGATGATGCCTGACGGCGTGCCGAGCTGATTGAAGTAGGAATTCGGACTGGTGAGGCGGATCTCGGGATCATCGATATTGACCGGGCAGCCTCGCAACCCCACCGGTGGGACAGGGAGACCTCCGGGCAAGGTCCCGCTGAACCCCCCGCTATCCGTGGGGAGCGGCAACTGATCATCGAGATCGAACGTGGTGGCAGGACCCAGCGCCAGAAAAGAGACGCTGGGCACCGTATCGCAGCGCCCGTTCACCGCGCAACCGTACGCGCGGACACTATGCTCGCCGCCGAGGAGATTGAGTCCCGGGGTGTAAATGCTATCGGCCGTGGCGGTGGCGCCGATGACGCTGCCGTCCAGGATCAGGCGGAACGTCGCCGGCGTGACGCCGCTCGGGTGATGAAACTTCGCTTCGATGTGATCCCCGGCGTTGAACTCTTGTCCCTCGGTCGGCGTCATGATCGCCCCAATGGGCGCCCCGACGACCGTGATAGGGGAGGAGGTGACGGTCACGGTTGCATCCACAACGTCGCCATTGGCCGAGATGTCGAACCTGTGTGCTTGCTGAAATTGACCGATCCCCACCGTGCGATATCCAACAGTCACGGTTCTCGACGTCGCTTGTCCGAGGAAGAACGTCTGCGGACTCGGGGTCTCGCACGACAGTTGACTCGGATTGGTGCAGGTGACGGTCACCGTGCCATCCGCGGTCCCATTGTTGGAAACCGTGATCGCGTAGGTGAAGGGGCCGGTCTCCGGCGAGCGCGTCACCGGTGTGAACGTCGTCGATTGGAAAGTGATGCTCGGTTTACAAGGTGGATTCCCCGGCAACCCACACGCGCCCTGCAAAGGCTGAGGCGGCCGCCCCCCCTGAGCCTGGACATCGGATAAGGAAACGACGAACCCGCATGAGACGAGCGTGAGGAGACGTGCCACGAACCAGCTCCGCCGGCAGACCATCGAATCACCCCGCGAAAAGAGTCGCGCGATCCGGATGCCCGGGACGCTTTTCGCCTAGGCACTCACCGTGCCATCCGGATTTCGCTATAACGCGCGGTCGAAAGGGGGTCGAAAGTGACAACTTCGCGGGTCCGAAGTTGTCAATGTGATCACTGCGCCCATTTTTGAGCACGAATGTCGGGCGTCTCGAGTGACAACTTGGCGGGACAAAGTTGTCACTGTGTCAACTTCGCTCCCCGTTGCCCGCGCTCTCCAAGCACAATCGGGCCCTGTTTTCGGCTGGCATACTCCCTGCCTCTGACAGGCGCATCATTTCCTGATGGGGCGCATGTGTGTGTGCAGCGCTGAGCTCGCAACTCTCTCTTCCGGATACTTTCGAGGTCCAATACCTCGAGTACAACCGGATTTTTCCGCTCGAGCTCACCGAGACTCACGTCCGCATCGCGGTCGCCGGGGAGCCTGATCCCGATGTTCTAGCGGATCTCTCCCGCGAGTTCGGTCGCGCGGTCGAGGTGGTTCCCGTTAGTGAAGAAGAACTCGCTGATAGGATTCGTCGCGCCTACGCGGCGGCGGAATCGATGGTAGAGGTAGTCAACGACCTGCGCGCGAATGACGGATTCGCGAGCGAAGACCGCGAATTGGCCGACGCACGTGATCTCGCCACGCAGCCCCCCGTGGTCAAATACGTGAATCTGCTCATTAAGGAAGCCCACGATGCGCGCGCCTCCGATGTCCACCTGGAATCGACGCCACAGGGCCTGCGCGCCCGCTTCCGCGTAGACGGCGTGCTCGCCGATGCGCTGGCGCCGCCTCCGCAGGCACAAGCGGCGATCGTGAGTCGCGTCAAGCTGCTCGCGGAGTTGGACATCGCGGAACGGCGCGCGCCCCAGGACGGCAGCTTCCGCATTCGCCTGGAATCACGCGAGCTGGACATCCGCGTCTCGACCGTGCCGACCTTGTACGGCGAATCGGTGGTGCTCCGACTGCTCGATCGCGGCGGGCAGCCGGTCGGTCTCGAGGAACTGGGCATGGCGCCCGCGACACTCGAGCAGTTTCGGCGTATCATCGCGCGCCCCACCGGCATCGTCATTGCCGCAGGCCCGACGGGCAGCGGCAAGACGACGACGCTCTATAGCGCGCTCGCAATGCGCGACACGACCGCCGAGAAGGTCATCACGGTCGAGGATCCCGTCGAATACCACCTTTCCGGTGTCACGCAGATCCCTGTGAATCGCAAAGCCGGCATGACATTCGCTTCCGCCCTGCGCAGCGTGTTGCGCCAGGACCCCGACGTGATGATGGTCGGCGAGATGCGTGATCCCGAGACCGCCGAGGTCGCGGTCCAGGCTGCGATGACGGGGCACCTCGTGTTCTCGACACTCCATACCAACGACGCACCGAGCGCCGTTACACGGCTGCTCGATCTGGAGGTCGCCCCCTACCAGATCGCGGCGACGATCAATGGCGTTCTGGCGCAGCGGTTGGTGCGCCGGGTCTGCCCGCATTGCCGCGAGCGCTATCGTCCCGACCCGCAGGTCGTGTCGTTCGTTTCGAGCGAACCGGAAGGTCGGCGACAGCTTGTGCGCGGGCGGGGCTGCGAGACATGTCGCGGCACGGGCTACCTCGGTCGCATCGGCATCTTCGAGCTGTTCGTCGTCACCGAGAACCTGAATCGCGCCATCTCGGCGCGGGAGCCGCTCGCCCGGCTGCGCGAGCTCGCGGAGAACGAAGGGATGCAGACTATGCGGCGCGACGGCTGGGTGAAGGTGCAGGGCGAGATCACGACCGTGGAGGAGGTGCTGCGTGTCACCGTACACTAAAAGGCCGTGCGTCGTGCGTGGTGCGTCGTGCGTGGGGTTTACCCTGATAGAACTCCTCGTGGTGATCACCGTGATCGCGATTCTCGCCGGCCTCGTGGGCCCGATGGTGTTTCGTAACGTCGGCGACGCCAAAGTCTCCGCCGCGCACGCACAAATCGAGCTGTTCGCCCTCGCGCTCGATCAGTATCGCCTCGACAACGACTTCTATCCCGGGACGGCTCAGGGGCTCGCGGCGCTGCGCGAGCGACCCGGCGGCGAGCCGGAGGCCAGGAACTGGCGTGGGCCGTACCTCCGAAAGGCGATACCGCTCGATCCCTGGGGACGGTCATACACCTACAAGTCTCCCGGCGACGTCAATCGCGACAGCTACGACCTGCTCTCCCTGGGACGCGACGGTCAACTCGGCGGGACGGGAGAAGACGCCGACGTGACCTCGTGGGACAGCAGCCGGCGGCCATGAGCGCATACTCCTATCGAGCGGCGCGCCAGGACGGCGCGATCGTCACCGGCGCCATCGAAGCCGACAGTTACGGTCAGGCATCCGCGACACTCGCGAGCCGCGGGCTGTTTCCGATTGCCGTCGCGGAGGCAGCGGAGGCCCACCGTGCGGCTGCCAGCCGCCGGGACCTGGCGATCGTGTTTCGCGGCATTGCGGCCTTGGTCTCGTCGGGCGTTCCCCTCGAGCGCGCCGTCGCCGCAAGTGAACCGCTCGCTTCGGGACCGCTACGCCAAACGCTGGCCACGGCGCGCGAACGACTGCGCGAAGGCGCCAGCTTCGCGAACGCGCTTGCGATGGGGCGCGGCGTCGTGCCCGGGCTCGTCATCGGCATGGTGCGCGCTGGGGAGCGAGGCAGCCAGCTCGGCACCGCGCTCGATCAGGTCGCCGCGCATCTCGAGCAGGAGGCCGATCTCGTCGGCCGCGTGCGCCAGGCGCTGACATATCCACTGTTCCTGGCCGTCGCGGGAGTGGCATCGGTGCTGGTAATCACGACCGTCGTCGTCCCACGTTTCGCGGCGATCCTCGGCGATCTGGGACAGCAGTTGCCACCCGCGACTCGCGTCCTGCTCGGCACGTCGCAATTCCTGTCGCGCTTCTGGATTCCGCTGCTCCTAGTCACCGTTGCCGCGACGTGGTCCGCCATCGAGTGGGTCCGCCGGCCGGCGGGACGCAAGCGGCTCGAGGAAGCGCTGCTGCGAATCCCCTTCATTGGGTCCGTGCGCCGAGCGCTTGCGACCGCGCGCGTGATGCGCGCGCTGGGCGGCATGCTCCGCGCCGGTATGCCGCTGTTGCCGGCCCTGGACGCGGCGCGGGAGGCGGCGGGCGACCTCGCGATCGCCGAGCGGCTCGCGCGGAGCAGGGAACGCGTGATGCAGGGCGCACCGCTCGCGCTCGCGTTGGAGCGTGAAGCTGCGCTGACGCCGAGCGCACTCCAGCTCATGATGGTGGGCGAGTCGAGCGGACGAGTGGCGGAGATGGCTTTGGGTGCCGGAAATCTCGCGGCGCAGGAGGCGGAACGAGGCCTGCGGGCGCTCGTGACCGCTCTGGAGCCGGCGTTGATCGTGGCATTTGGCGGCTTGGTCGCGTTTACGGCGGCGGCGCTGCTGCAGGCGGTGTACTCGTTGAGGCCTGGCGTCTGATGCGTGCGCGGGGCGTCACGTTGGTCGAGCTGCTGGTTGTTTTGACCGTGCTGGGCGTCCTGTTCGGGGTGAGTGGCCTCGCGCTGGCCTCGTTGAGGGTCCCGCGAGAGACGGAGTCGGTAACGGAAATGCGACGTGCGCGCGCGGAGGCGATTCAGTCCGGCGAGCGGCGCACCTCTCACGGCGTGCTGTTCTTGCCCGATGGCCGCGCGATCGGCGCGAATGTCGACCCGCTGACCGGAATTCCCCATGCGCAATGACCGCGGCGTCGTGCTGCTCGAAGTAATGGTCGCGATTGTAATCCTCGCGACGGCGGGAATAGCGCTGACCGAAATCGTGGGCGCGGGCCTGCGCGCGGAGCGCGAGGCCCGCGAGCGCGAGGGCAGGCTCGCGAACGAGGAACGGCTGCTGACGGCGTTGACACTCCTCAACCGTCGCGAGCTCGATCAGCGCATCGGTCGCCGGCGGATCGGGGAATTCATCGTAGCTGTCCAGCGACCGGAGCGGACGCTGTACCGCATCGCGCTGATTCAGGAACGGTCTCCGCAGGTCGAAGATCTCGTGACCGTGGTGTATCGGCGAGAGGAGGACCGATGAGATCAGCGCCGTCGTGTTCGCGCCCTAAGAGGGCGCGCTCGGCTCTTGTGCGCCCTGTACAGGGCGCACGCAATGCCGAGCCCGGGCTCTTAGCCCGGGTTTGCGCACACAGCGCCGAGCCCGGGCTATCAGCCCGGGGTTTCACGCTCATCGAGGTGATGGTGGCCGTGGTTATTTCGACCCTCGTCATCGTTGCGGCACATCGAATCTTCACCGGCGTTGCCGACGGGGCGAAGGCGGTCGAAGCATCCCGCGTTCGAGGGACGAGCGGACCGGGCGTCCTTCACATCGTGGCAGCTGTCCTCCGGGGGCTGGTTTGAGCACGTGCCGACCACGCTGTCGCTGGATGGCAACCGGTTCGTCGGGACGAGCGGCGGCGCGTCACTCGAGCTCGCGGATGGCGTCGGTGACCTCGCGTTCGATTACCTGCTCGAGCCCGGTGCTGATTCGAAGTGGGTGCGGGAGTGGATCTCACCGGTGAGCGCTCCGCTCGCGGTGCGCATCCGGGTCGCGGGATGCGGGAAGCGGGATGCGGGATGTGTGGACACGCTCCTGTTCCTCGTGAAGGAGCGCGGATGAGCCGCCGCGGTTTTGCGTTGCTTGCTGTCCTGTGGGTCATCACCGCTCTCACGGCGCTCACCGGGGCGGGCCTGCTCGTTGCGCGCATCGGCAGCACAACCACCAGAAACCGCGTGCTCCTTGCCCGGGCGGAATGGGCCCGCGAAGCCTGTGGCGAGATCCTGTTGGCCCGCTTTGCCGCCGATGCCTCTGTCCGTGCGCTCGAGCCCATCGACCTGGGACGGGGGACGTGGTGCCGGGCGTCGATCCACGACCCGTCCGGCAAAGTGAATCTCAATACCGCCGATCGGGACGTGCTCGCGCGGCTCTTTGCCCAGGTTGGGGTTGACGTAGCGATCGCAGACTCGGTCGTCGCGCTCCGCCGAAGCAGAACGATCTACGACGTGCGCCAGGTGCCGGGCCTTGATTCCTCAATGGTGACTCGGCTCTCAGCCTACGTGACGACTCGCGGTACGGGCGTCATCAATGTCAACGCGGCGCCTCGCGAAGTGCTGCTCACCCTGACGGGTGTGACCGAAGAAACGGTGCTCATCCTGATAGGACGACGCGACGCGCGGCGGTTGCAGAGCGCCGACGAGCTGGCCGGTGCGGTGTCGCGCTCCTCGCGGACCATTCTTCTCAACAGCTACGCCGAGTTTGTCCGTGCCGCCGTCTTCGCGCCGCCACAACTGATCGCCACGGTCGAGGGCGGAGTGCGCAGCACGGCGATTGTGGCACGCGCGACGCTCACGATGGTGCCGGTGCCCGGCCGCCTCGCCATCATCCGCCGAGAGACCGAGTGAAGCTCGCGCGTTCGCCCGTGCTGCACGTCGTCGTGGGCGATTCGCGCGTTCGCGCGGAAGCGCGCAGCGCGGGGGGGGGCGCGGTGATCTGGGCGGGAGACGCGACGTACGAATCGCCCGACGATCTCGCCGAGGTGTTGGCGCGGCTCGCCGCGGCGCCGGCGGTGCGGTGCCGGCGTCTGGAGGCGACCCTCGAGCGGCCGCCGGCGCAGACACGGACGCTCACCGATCTCCCACCGGTTCGTGACCGGGAGCTCGCCGCGCTCGTGGCGAATCAGGCCGGGCGGTTCTTCCGGCGCAACGGGGCAGCCCTGGTGACCGACGCCGTGTGGGTCACGAGTGGTAACGGTCGCGTCACCAATGCGGCCGCAGTGGAGGAACCGCTGGTGCTCGCGATTGTCGCCGGTGCGAGGGAGGCGGGCCTGGTTGTCGAGCGCATCACCCCCGCCGGCACGTCACCACAACTGCAGCTCCTGCCGACTGCGGAGCGCGCGGTGCGCGCGCGGGTGCGCCGGCGGGCCGTCGTGCGGCTCGGCGTCGCCGCACTCGCCGCGTGGCTGCTGGCAGGAGTGCTGTTTGGTGCTCGCCTCGTGATCGAACGCGGCGCGGTCGAGGCGGAATTGGCAGCCGCGGACGCGCCGCTCGCGGCGCTGCGTGATGTGAGACGCGAGATGCGCACCGCAGAATCGATGGTGCAGGGGCTCGCCGAGGCGCGTCGTGCGCGTGGGCAGGCGCTCGCCACGCTCGCACGGGTGAGCGGTGCGCTTCCCGATTCGACGGTGCTCACCGCGTACACCTGGCGGGCCGACGGTTCGGGCGTGGTGGCGGGCGCAGGACGTCGAGCGGCGGATGTGCTGGCCGCGGTCGAGCGGACCCGCGCGGTGGCCACGCCGCGAATCGAAGGCGCCGTCGTGCGCGAGACGCTGGCCGGCCACGACTGGGAGCGATTCACGATCCTCTTTGGGAAGGCTGGCCCATGATTCCCCGAGATCGCCGCGCGTTGATCGTGGGCGGGCTGGTCATCGGCACCGCCGTCATGGTCCTGGGCGTGGTGCCGGCGGGGGTGCGTCGCGCTACAGGTGCCTATCAGGTGCTCGACCAACGCTCTCAACTCCTCGCGCGGACGCGGGACGAGATGGCGGCGCTTCCCAGGCTGCGCGACTCGGCAGCGGTCCTGTCGCAGGCGCTCATCGCGCTCGCCCCGCAGGTGCTGTCGGGCTCGACTCCCGCCGAAGCGGGCGCGGATCTCTCTGGAAGGATGAACCTCGCTGCGTCACGCGCGCCGGCGAGGGTGGAACGGGTCGACGCGTTGCCCGACTCGAGCGGCGACGGCCGTCTGGGACGCGTGCGAGTGCATGCTGAGCTGGAGACCGACGTGCGCGGCCTCATCTCGCTGCTGCGCGCCATCGATGCCGGCGATGAGGTGCTGAAATTGGACGAGCTGCGAGTAGAGGCGCCGGAGCCCGGAGCGGCAACGCGCGGCCCGGAGATCCTGAAGATCGAGATGACGGTGAGCGGATGGTACGTGAAACCGCGGGAAACGAGAAACGGGAAACCGGAGACGTGAACCCGAATTACGTACGCCTGACGCTGATCCTCGGCCTGGTTCTCGGGCTGCTCGCCGTAGCCCGGCTTTTGGCCTGGCCATTAGCGCGCGTCAGCCTGTCGCCGTCGGCAGTTGCAGAGGTCGGGCGCGGCGTGCCGGAGGCTGTGCGCCGAGTCGGCGCGGAGTCGGTGAACGCTATCGTGTCCCGGGACCCGTTTCGGATAGGGCGGCGGCCCGCGCTTCCTCCGTACGACCCGCTGCGGCTGGCAGAACAGCTCGCACCGCCTCCGCAGCGTCCCGCACTAATCGTCGTGGGTGTGGTCACCGGGGCGGAGCCTTCAGCGGTCATCGAGGGCCTCCCCGGTGTCGAGGGATCGCGCGTCATGCGCGTCGGGGACGTCGTGGCCGGCCTTCAGGTCAAACAAATCGGTAACGGTCGAGTCGTGATCGCCGGAATGGATACCACCTGGGTGTTGGAGGTGAGGGAACCGTGGAAGAACTGAGGGCGGCGTGGTACGGCGGCGGCATGGTACTGCGGCGGCGAAGGGCGGCAATGGCATTGTCCATGCTCATGCTTGGCGCCCCACTCGCGGCTCAGGACACCAGCGGCGTCCGATTCACAAATGACAGTATTGTGGTGCGATTCGTCGAGACGGATATACGCGCCGTGATTCAAGCCATCGGTCGTTATCTACCCAAGCCGGTCCTCGTCGGGCCGATTCAGCCTGTCCGCGTGACGCTCGAGACACCGGGCCCTGTGGATCGCGTGCGTCTACTGGCGCTGCTGCGCGGTCTGGTAGAATCGCAGAATCTGGAATTCGTGGAGGACTCGTCTTTCTATCGAATCAACAACAAGCAGGCCGACCGACCGTCCGGCCGTGGGGCCGTCAGTTCAGACTCCGGGCCGGTGCAGCTGTTCGTTATTCGGCTGCGTCACGCGCGCGCCGGCGATGTCGCGGCGACCGTGAATCAATTGTTTGGTGGCGGCGGTGAGTTCTCGGGACGGTCCGGCTTGTCGGCCGGCACGCTGTCCGACGAGTTGCGACGCAACGTCGTGCCGGCGGCGGGCGCGCAGCCGCAGCAAACACAACCGACGGTGCGCCAATCATCCCTGTCCGGCTCTGTCACCATCGTGCCTGATGAGCTGACCAATTCGCTCTTGATTCGTGCGTCCGACCGCGATTTCGCCGTGATAAAGGAAGCCGTCGATCAGCTCGACATCCGTCCGCTGCAAGTCTTGATCGAAGTCCTCATCGTCGAGGCGCGGCAGGATCGCAGCTTCTCGCTTGGCGCGGACTTCCTCGTGCCGCCGCAGTCAGTGGACAAGGGGAACGGCACTGCCGGTGGACAGACAGTCGGGGGCGGACTCGGCGATCTCGTGATTCGCCTGATGCATCTTGGTAGCGCCAACATCGACGCCACGATCCGCGCGGCGGCGAGTCGCGGCGATGTGGAGATCATCTCCCGGCCGGTGCTCCTCGCGTCCAACAATCAAGAGGCGCGGTTCTTGGTCGGCTCGCAGCGACCGTTTGTGCAGGTTAGTCGCAGTTTGCCCACCGATACGCCCAGCCGGGACCAGGTGATCCAATACCGCGACGTCGGGACGAAGCTCACGGTGCGGCCGACGATCAATCAGGACGGGTATGTGTCACTGCTTATTCAGCAAGAGATCAATCAAGCGACGAGCGAGGTGCAGTTCGACGCGCCGGTGATCTCGACGCGCGAAGCGGTCACTCAAGTGCTCGTCAAGGATGGGCAAACGATTGTGCTCGGCGGACTCAGAGATCAACAGAAGGATGTCACCCGGGGCGGGGTACCGATTCTGTCAGCAATTCCGCTGATCGGCGGGTACGCCGCGGATTCTCAGAACCGATGCCGACGCCGATAGCGTCACCGTACCCAGGCTGCAGAGGAGTGGACAGCAGTGACTGCTTTCTCACCTAATCACATCATCGGTGTCTCGTCTGCGATCAAGGGGGCGATCGCACTCGCGGAGCGCTTTGCACCGACGTCGCTCCCAATCCTGCTCATCGGTGCCACAGGCACGGGAAAGGAGCTGTTCGCGCGGCACATTCACTATTGCAGCGGCCGGCGGGGCGAGCTGGTGGATGTCAATTGCGGCGCGTTGCCGCAGGAAATCGCCGAGAGCCTGCTGTTTGGGCATCGGCGCGGGGCGTTTACCGGGGCTGTCGAGTCAGTCGAGGGACACCTACAACGCGCGGACCGTGGCACGCTTTTCCTGGATGAAGTCCTGCACCTCTCGTCATCGGCCCAGGTGAAGTTGCTCCGGGTTATCGAAAACGGAGAGGTTCAGCCTCTAGGCTCGGGTCGCAAGGATCGCGTGGATTTCCGAGTTGTGTCCGCGGCCCAGGAGGATGCGGCGGAACGTCTCGGAAGTGGAATGTTTCGACAGGATCTCTTTCAGCGTCTAGCCGGGATCGTAATCGAGCTGCCCCTGCTCGCCGATCGACCTGAGGACATTGTGCCATTAGCGGAGCACTTCGCGGCAACACAGGGTCAGCAGCTGGAACAGGCAGCAGCCAAAATACTGGAGAGCCACGGATGGCCCGGCAACGTTCGTGAGTTGCGACTCGCGATCGAGCGTGCGGGGTGTCTCGTGGAAAATGGGACATTGCCGCCTAGCGCGGTTCAGGACGCGATTGCACTCGGGAAGCTCTGGGATCGGCGAGCGACAGAACGGAGACGGCGAGGATCGGAGCGTTGCACGACCAGGCCGGAGCATTCCCGGATTGAGCTGGTGAAACGTTGCCAGGAGCACCGTGGCAATCCGGAGCGCGTCGCCGCCAGCTTGGGGCTTCGTCGGTCAGCGATGTATGCGCGCCTCAAGGCAGCGGGAATCACGTTGGAATCGTTTCGGCCGTCCGGCAGTCCACCGGACGTCCACCGGAACCCCACCGGAAAACCGGACACAGATCCCAGCTCGACTCCATAAGTTGCGACGCTTCAACAACATCATATAGAGAACATTCGGCACGCCGCGTGCTCCTCGGGCGGGAAACCTCTTTCGGAGCTCGCCGTGGTCGCTCGGTCCCTCGTTTCGCTTCTGCTGGTTGCTTTCGCCGGTTCCGTGGCAACTCCAACCGAACCCTCCAGTCCGCTTGTGCCGCCGCTCCTGGGGCTGAATACGGCTTCACAGCCGCGGTCTTTTGATGTCGGCGTGAACGTCACTCCGAGTAGCCAAGCAGACCCCATCACGCGGCTCGAAAACACCACCGGAAACCAGGTCAGCTTCACGGTTAAGAATACCGGAAGCGTGGACACGCGCTATACCACGAGTTGCACGCGCACAGGATCGGTCGTCACAATCACATCGTGCCCGTTCGTCACTGGAATCTTGATTCCAGGACAGTCACAGACAATTACCGCGGAATTCACCGTCGGCAGCAGCGGCGCAGGCACTGTACAGATCACGGTCACCTCGACTCAGCCCACTGGTGCGTCAGGGTCGGGTCAGTGGAATGAAACGGTGGTGAGTAAGGGCCTCGTGTTCCCGGACGGTGCCGTAGCCAGGGTGGCTCCGTCTTCGACAAACGTCTTCGATTTCACAGTCCAGAATACCGGAACCGGCAGTACGACGTACACGATGGCGCCTGTTTGTACCGGTGCGGGCGTGGTTACGAACAGCTGCACCCCAAGTCCCACGACGCTTCCGCTGGCTGCAGGCGCCTCAGGAACAGTACGCGTGACCTACACTGCTGGAACGGGAACCGCGACTGGAATCGTCGGTTTGGTGGCAAAAGCCGGCACCGTGCCTCACGATACCGGGAGACTAAACATCACCGTGGCACCAGCGGCGCCACCGCCGCCCCCACCTGGCGTAGCCGTGACGCAGAATCCAGGCGATGTCGTGCCGCGCGGGCAGTGTCTAACGATTGCCCTTGCCGCAGCGGCTGCATCTGAATGCGGAGATCTTCGCGTCGTACATCCGTTGCCAGCAGTCAGAACAATGAACCGCTGGCGGACGCCGACGCTGGTATATAACAGCGCTCAAGCTATTGGGTGGGCCAGTGTCGCGGCGGATCTCACTCTGGCTGCAAGTGACCCGATCCCGAACACCGTCACCGCCGAACTCAAGATCGGGACTGTGCGGGCCAGCGGAACATGGGCCGGCAATCAGTGGACTGCGGGGTCCACTCGACGCATTGCATTGGGTTTCTCAGGTCCTGCTCAGGGTCTCGCCACCGGTGTCTACGACTACGAATTCAACGTCACCAAGAACAATCCCGGCGGTCCATTAACGGTCTCTGCGACAGGCAAGCTCGCAATTGTGGACCGAAGCACGAGTTATTTCGGCGCGGGTTGGTGGCTCGCCGGACTAGAGCAATGGAATTCCGGCACCGGCCTGTGGATTGGCGGTGATGGCAGTGTTCGCACGTACACGCTGCGCCCGGGAAGCGTGCAGCCGAATCGCGTGTGGGGTGCTCCATCTGTGACGTATCCCGACACAATCCGAGAATCAGGCAGCGAATTCATTCGACAACTATCAGACAGTGTTTGGGTGTACTTCGATGCTCTAGGTCATCATATCCGGACGCGCAACAGGCAGGGTCACATTACGAATTTCGCCTATGATCAAGTCACGAGTCGTTTGGTTTCGATCTCCGTACCGCCCTCAGATGCCCTCTCGTACACCTTTTCGTATCAGAATGGAAAGATCGCCACGATTGTGGCGCCCGGCGTCCCGACTAGCAGGACCGCGACGTTAACCGTCAACGGTACAACAGGACGCCTCACGAATATTCTTGAGCCGGATTCGAGGACGGTGTCCTTCGGTTACGATACCGACAATAAGATCAGTTCACGGACCGATCGGCATGGCACCGTGACCAATTTCCAGTACGATGCCGGCAATCACGTTTCGGTGGCAACAACCAACTTGGATGTAGGAGCGATTACTCGCACGCTCCAGCAGGCCTCAAGTCAGGGATTCCCGGGCGCCGCAGTCGCACTGAACAATGTACTCACGAGACTCGACGGTCCACTTCTTCCCACGAACACGACGTCCTTCTATCTCAACCGGTTTGGTGCACCTGATACGATCATTGATGCGCTCAACCAGCGTATCTGGATTGTCCGAGGCGATGCGCGGTTCCTAGGATTGGCGACGCAGCTCACAACTCTGACGGGACACACGATTAATGCAGCCTATGACGAGCGCGGCCGAATCCTGACTGCCGACGCGCCCAGCAGCACGGGGGTTATCGCGACCACGAGGTATATATGGGACAGTAAATGGGACCAAGTCACACGGACTATAAATCCCGAGGGCGATTTTTATGACTTCGGGATAGATGCGGCGACGGGCAACCGTGTCTGGCAAGAGGACGCTCGAGGCAGCAGTGCGCGTACCGTATTCGCGTACTTCCCCGACAACCAGGTTTCCAGCGTTACACCGCCCGGAATGGGCGCACAGAGTTTTACTTACGATTCCAAGGGGAACCTAAGGACAGGGACGACCGCGCTCGGTCGGCAGACAACTTGGACGAACAATTCCATCGGCCTCACCGAGCAAATCCTGACGCCCATCGGCACAGCTGACCAGCCTAATTGGGGCGCCCAACAAACTGAGATTATCCAATACTCGACTCGGAACGAGGAGACGTCGCACTCCACCACAGTTCCTGACGGGGGAAATGTCACCGTCACCCAGACGTATGACGAGGAAGGCAATCTCCATACGTTGAGCCGCACGTTCTTGCCGAATCCCTACAACGTTGCCGCACTGACGACGACGTGGGACTATGACCGCGCGAATCGCCTGATTCGGCAGACGGAGCCGGACGGCAGCGCCGAACGACGCGGCGTCGACGACGCCGGCAATTTGGTAGCGGATACTACGCGGACGGGCGCCGTCATCACGATGTCCTACGATGCGCTCAACCGGCTTATAACGAGGACATTGCTGGGCGTCACGTACGATTTGCCGCCGACACAAATTCCGTCGACCCAAGCCATCCGTGCGCCATACAGCTACAGCTGGGCGACGGACAATCAAACCTTCCAGTATTCCCCTGACGGACAAGTCACGGTCGCCACGAACAACGACGCGACGGTGACGCGAACGTTTCATGCTGTTGGCACCCTCATGAAAGAAGTCTTGGAGATCAAGAGCTGGAATCGGCAGACGACTCATGCGTATGCGACGGCCTACACATACGACCTGAACGGTAGACGTTCTACTCTCGCGGCACCTTCGCAATTCGCGGGTAGTCTGATTCGGTATGGCTACGCGCCGTTGCTCAGTCAGCTCATGCAGGTGACCGATATCGCGGGCAATACATTCGCGATCAACTACGACGCGGTGAACAATGTCAGCCGCATCGATTTCGGTGGCTCGATCCATCAATCTTTCGGCTACGACGGGGACGGTCGCCGGCGTTCAGACGTTATTCAGAACGCTGGCAGTCAAGCGTTTCCCTATTACCCCGGGCCCCAGCTGCGGAACTTTGCGGTGAGTGTGCGCAACGCGCGTGACCAGATCTTAAGCAGTAGCGACGCGGCGCAATTTGATCAAGTAAACGCTACATACACTGGTTTAGGATACCTCCAGACCTCGAACACGCACCAAAATACGGTCGATATGTATACCGGGCTGCCGGTGGGGTATGCGACCGGCGATACCTACACCTATGATGGTATGGGCAACCTCATTACCTCTCAATTCGCAGATACCGCATACGATCAAAACTCCACCACGACGTCATCCCACAACGGTGGAAACGGTTACGATGCCAATTACGGACGTCTCACGGCACATCAAGACGGTCCGGATGCGACGACGTACTCTTACAACGCCGCGGGGAGCTCCTATTTCGAACGCACAAACGATGGATCGGAAGTCAACAAAGAGAGAGCGGCCTATTACGGACCGAACGAAGTTCTGCTCGCCACTGATACGCGTTACACGGGCAGGCGCCGGACATTCGAGGAGTATCGCTATGATGCTCTGGGGCGTCGTGTTTGGGTTCGTTCCGTTATGACTTGCGAGCCGAGCAGTCAAAGTGTGGCATGCAACACGCCTTATGTGCGGCGCACGATCTGGGATGGTGCGCAGGAGTTGGCAGAGATTCAATCACCGGTGGATACTACCAATCCCGGTACGATCGAGGAATTGGATACCGGATATTCTGAGCGGCCGTGGGATTTTAGTCCTGCGGACCCCAACCCCTTCTATGGTCGGGTTGTCTACGGACCGGGACTCGCCGTGGATCAACCGCTGAGCGTCACGCGCTACGAGTACAGGGACAAACCAGGCTCGAACGCGACGTCACTCACCTGGCCGCGCTTCACGCTGCAGATCTATTGGAACTATCGAGGGATCCCCGCCTATGGGACACTGACAACAGGGGCGCGCGTGTATCCTTATCAACTCGGTCAGAACCAGACCGCGTGCCCGGCTTTGAATCTCGACGGAAATCTCCAACGCTGCGTTCAAATTTTTTGGCCATATAGACTCTCAGCATACAATAGAAATCGGGGCAACCTCGAATACCGCAGCTGGCACGGATCACTATTGGAGGGTAAGCGTGATCGGAGCGGGCTAGAGTACATGCGTAACCGAGAATACGATCCGTTAACGGGGCGGTTTACGCAGGAAGACCCGATCGGTTTGGCCGGCGGGCTCAACTTGTATGGCTTCGCAAACGGCGACCCGGTCAATTTCAGCGACCCGTTTGGCCTGCGGGCGTGCCCCGACTCTCTGAAAACGAGCGGGAGGTGCCCCGAGGAACCCGACTCAGCCAAGAGTCCTCCTTCGGCGATATTGATTGCGCTGGCGCAACACGGGAAGCAGAACATCAATATGGACGACCCCCTTGTTAGGGGCATCACGAAGCAAAGTTCTCCGGAAGAGATCCAGGCCGCGATGGAAAGAGTACGGCAAGCGCTAAATTCGGGTGAGGTAGCCGGTGCCCGGGCTGCGGCCCTTCGGGGATGGTTGAAGGTTGCCAGCAGAGGGTTTAGGGTTGCCGGTGTCATTGGAATTCTGTACGGAGTGTGGGACGCGATCAACAGTATAGTCTCCCCTCCGGTGGCTTGTAGTGGAACACTCACTGGGTGTTGAAAAGGATGGCGAGTGGCCGAGCAGCGCTTGAATGACAGCGGTTCGCCAAGTCGAGCAACCCTCTTGGAGGATGCTCGGGCAGCTGCGCTTGCCGGCGACTACGAGTCGGCATTGCAGGTGCTCGAAACGATTCTTTCTGCCTCCGATGAAGACATCGATGCTCGCTTATTGAGGGCGGCAATCTTTCAGATGATGGAGGACTTCGTTGTCGCGCGCTCGGAAGTCATGAAGGTGCTGCAGATCGCACCCGGTAATGTCCGGGCATTGATAGACTTGGCTGACCTCCAAGAGGCCGAAGGGCAATGGCAAGACGCGCTTCAAACCCTTGCTGCAGCGGCACGACTGGTTCGAAGCGGAGGTGCCTACTTGAGTCGAGAGCAGGAGCTTGAAGAAATAATCGGCGCCCAGTGGAGGTGTTTGCACGTGAGCGGGGAGGCGGAGAAAGCCGCCGCGACTCTGCGAGAGGGACTTAGGGAAGTGCCCACGTCCAAGGTATTGCGAGGACTGATCAACAAGCGCTGAGTCGTGCTTCGTAAAAATGGATCCTCGATCATACGGGTGGCCGCGTGGTGCGGACAAAGCCTGATGTCGCGCCCACCTGGGCAGCCCTTTACAGGTAGCAAAAACGAGGCGCGACAGGTGATCAGTCTGCCGCGCCGTAACGCTCCTTCAAGACCCGGCGCCGCCATCACGCCGCCTTGGTCGTCTGATTACCGCCCGCGCCTGAATTCGGCCCGCTCTTGGTCTTGAACGGTCCGAGCACGTTGCGAGCGCTCGTCCACGCTCCCATCAGCTCGGCATCGTCGCCGAACCGGTACTGCACGACGCCATCGAGCAACTGCACCTGCTCGGCGATCTCGGCGAAGATCGCTTCCAGATCGGCGCTCGCGCCGACATGCTCGCGCCGTCCCTCCCGTGTCGCCTCGAGCGTCTGCTCGAACTCGCCCAGGACCGCGGCGAGCTGCTCGAGCGCCTGCTCCGACATCCCGAGACCCACGAGCTGCTCCTTCTGCGCTTGCGCCTTCGCCAACGTCGCCCGCACAGCGGTGAGCAGCGCCTGCTGCGTGGCATTCCCGGGCGGCAACGGAAACTGATTCGACAGTTCTCCGTTCTGCTTCGCCGCCACCCGGCCGACCACGCGCAGATACCGCAGAATCTTGCTCTGCAGCTTACGCCGGACTTCTTTCCGCTGCTTCGTGGCCTGCCGGCTCAGCGTGACACCGACCCGCTGCTGACCGGCGAGCACCTGCGCTCGCTGCACCAGCTCCTCGAGCTTCGCCAGCCCAAGGCCTTGCCCTACGCCATCCGTCTGATGAGCCCGCAGAAAGTCACGGACTCGCTCGGCCATTTCTAGCCGCCTACGCAACTGCGCCCGCATACAATCTCCTTCCATTCGTTCCCCCTCTCCGGAACAGCCTGCCCTGAGCCGGCAGGCGAAGGGGAGAGGGGGCCAGGGGTGAGGACTGACACGGCGTCGGTCGGGCTCCGTGCCCCGAATGTGGACATCTCCCGACGCCCACGGAGCGTATGCGTAAATCGTTCCACTCCAACTCGTGCTCAACTCGGTTCGAGCCTGTGTCCTTCGTTGAGGACAATCAACTCCGCGTTGTCGCCGGATTGTCGATCCGCGTCTGCTGATTCCTCATCGATGTTCGCTGATTCTTGATCCGCGTGCGGTGATTCGCGGTCGGCGTTCGCTGATTCCTACTCGGCGTGCGGTGATTGGGGAACAAAGTTCCCTGATTTCTGGTCGGCGTGCGGTAATTCGCGATCGCCGTCCGCTGATTGCTGATCGACGCTCAGTGATTGCTGATTGGCGTCCGCTGATTCCTCATCGGAGCCAGCGGTTCGTCGATCCACGCGCGCCGATCGCTCATCGACGACCTCAGTTTGGTCCTCGAAGTCGTCTGATTAGTCGATTATGTCGCCTGATTGGTGAACTACGGAGCCGAACTTAGGAAATGCGCGTGCGGCTCGCCGTGACGCGCGACTGCGGCAGGATTTGCCGCCGCTCCCGCACCCGCCTGACGATGAGATCAGGCTTTGGGTGGGAGGCCATTCACCGCGCGGGCGATTGCGAGGTCGGGCTCCAGGTCGGTGCGCCAATCGGCACCCAACGCCGCCCCCTGCACGGTTCGTGCTTCAGCCCAGAGCGCGGCGAACAGGTCCAGGGCGTCCGCGTACGACAGGTGTCGGAACGCATCGCGTCCGTACTGAGCTTCGACCTCGGCTAGCCGACGCGTAGGATGGATCATGCGCCGGAATATAGGCGATCTCGACGACCTTGCGCCCGCCCGCCTCCTGCGCGCGTGAAAAGGATGACGCCGGTCCCGGCGTCCCACGCCATCATGGCGGGTGTCCCACCCTTGCCCCTGTCGCGCCGAGGAGACCATCATATGGGCATGGCTGCCCCGACCTACTGGACCGCAGACATGGTGCGGGCTCTGCCGGAGGACGGCAACCGCTACGAAGTCGTGTACGGGGAACTGCTCGTGACCCCGTCGCCCCGGCTGTGGCACGAGGTCCTCGTCCAGCGCCTCATCGTCGCCCTCGATGCCTATCTCCGCCTTGAGCCCGTCGGCATCGTGCTCGGCTCCCGAGCCGATATCTCCTGGGCCGATGACGTGCTCGTCCAGCCCGACGTCTTCGTCGTTCCGCTCGATGAGGCGCGGACGCTCGCCTGGGTCCACGTCAAGCGACTGCCGCTGATCGCTGAGGTGTTGAGCCCGTCTACCGCCCGCGCCGACCGCTTCCTGAAGCGTCGACGCTACCAGGAGGCGGGTATCCCCCTCTATTGGATCGTGGATGGTGACGCGCACCAGGTCGAGGTGTGGACGCCCGACGCGCACTTCCCCCAGATCGAGCGGGGGCGTCTCACCTGGCAGCCGGCTGGCGCGGCGACCGAGTTCGGACTTTCCTGCGAGCACCTGTTTCGACCCGTCTAACTTCTTTTCTTCTCAAAGCGCCCTACGGCTTGTCATCCTGAGCGAGCGCGCGGTACGCGCGAAGCGAAGGATCTGTTGTCGCGCAGCGCGGTCGGCTCGTGACGCGCTAGGAGCACTAACGGCCGGCGCTGACGCGCAACTGCGGCAGGATATGCCGCCGCTCCCGGACCCGCCTGACGATGCCGCTCCACCCGCACCCCATGCACCAGCGATGCTCCACCTGCGGCACGACCCAGCGCAGAACGGGATGGCGAATCAGCGTCAGCCTGTCGCCACAGTGGGGGCAGGAGAACGCCTTCGGCAGCATCAGGTAGACCGCGCCCATGACGATCGCGGCCCGCAGCAGCACGGTCGCGAACAGCACGACCACGATCAACATCAGGCCGCCTTCTCCCGCACGAACGCGGTGATCCGCCGCTCCAGCTCGGCCAGCTCCACCGGCTTCACGAGCACGCGGTCGCGCGGCACCTCGGCCAGGCCGCGGCCCGCCAGATGCGTGATGTCGCCCGAGAGGAACAGCACGCGCTCGGCCAGCGCCGGGCGTTCCTCCTGCAGCCGCTGGTAGAACTCGGCGCCATCCATGCGCGGCATCCGCAAGTCGGCGAGGATGACGTGCGGCTCCAACCCGGCGCGCAAGCGCTCGAGCGCGACCTGCCCGTCGCCCGCTTCGGTGATCTCGGCGCCGCGCTTGATGAGGAACCGCCCCATGGGCCGGCGAATCAGCTCTTCATCATCCACCAGCAGCACGCGAATCCCGGCGAGGCTCGGCGTGGCTGCCAGCGGTGGGGAAGTGCGCTGGGGAACGGCCACGGGGGCTGACAGAACGGACGCGCGCGCGCACGGCAGCCACACCAAAAAGCGCGCGCCGGGCTCCGCACGCTTCACCAGGTCGAGCTCCCCTTCCGCCTCACGCACCAGCTGGCGCGAGATGTACAGGCCGAGCCCGGTGCCACGCACCCCTTTCGTGCTCGCGAAGGGGCGGAACAGCCGCTGCGCAATCTCGGGCGCGATTCCCGGCCCATTGTCCGTCACGGTGACGCAGACGCGCCCTCCCGTGTCATCGATGAACGAGTCCACGTTGAGGCGGCGCGGCGGCTTCACACCGCGCAACGCATCGAGGGCATTGCTGAGCAGATTGACGATCACCTGCTCCAGCCGGTTGGCGTCGCCGACGACGATGGGCAGCTCCGGATCGAGCCGCCCCCCGATGGAGATCTCATCGATGCTGAACCGGTAGGACACCAGGTCGAGGGCGCTGCGCACCACGTCGTTCATGTTCACGGCCGCCGCGCGCTTCTCGCCGGCGCGCACGAACCGCAGCAGCCCCCGCAGCAGCTTCGCCGCGCGCTGCGCCTGCCGCAGGATGTTCTGCATCTCGTTGCGCTGCTCGGCGGGAATCTGCGTGTCCGCCAGGCGCAGCTCGGCGTGGCTGGCGATCGCCATCAGCGGATTGTTGACCTCGTGGGCGACGCCGCCGAGCAGCTCGCCCGCGGCCGCAAATCGCCCCTGCTCCTCGGCGCGATCGCGCAGCACGCGCGTCATATGATTGAAATGCGTCGTGACGTCGCCCAGCTCGTCGTCATGAGCCACGGGCACCTGGATACTCAGGTCCCCTTCGGCGATCTGCTTGATGCCGCGCTCGAGCGCGGTCAGGGGAGTCCACATGCGGCGCCGCACGATCAGCAGCGCGACGGGGACGAGGACGGCGCCGACGATCAACACCACGACCGCCGTCGCCGAGCCGAGGTTGCCGGTGAGCGCGAGCGTCACGATGATCAGCCCGCGGAGACGCTTCTTCATGCGATCAAAATGCAACCTCCACCGTTCCGAATGCCACTGGACGGGATGCGCCGGGCGGCCTAATCTCCCCGTTCCCGACCACCGCCCAAGGTACAGCCCGATGCGATCTTTGCCCGTTCTTCTGACGTTCGGCGTCGTCGCCTGCACACACCCCACCGCGCCCACGCGCCCGACCCCAGCTCAGAATTCGGCTCATCAAGATACGTCCCACGCGGCATCCGGCCGCGTCCAGGCACCGGAAGTAGCAGCGAAGCCCTACAACCAGGTCATCACCCCTGGGGCGGTGACGGACTCCGGCGTGTTCATCGTGCATCGGATCGGCGAGAAGCTGTTCTACGAAATCCCGCGCGCGATGTTCGGCAAGGAGTTTCTGCTCGTCGCCGATCAGCGGGGCACGATGCGCGGGATACGCTACGCCGGGGAGGAAATCAGCAACCGCATCGTGGTCTGGGAACGGCTCGGCAACAAGGTGTTGCTGCGCATCGTGTCGTACGCGATGCGGGCCGACAGCACGCAGCCGGTCGCCCGTGCCGTGCGGCTGTCCAACATCGCGCCGATCATCATGAGCTTCGACGTCGCGGCCTGGCATACGCCCGACAGCGGCGCGGTGATCGAAACAACCAAGCTGTTCACGACCGACGTCGCTGAGCTCAACATCAGGCAGTCCGGCATCCGGCCCCGCCGCATGGATCCGTCGCGCTCCGTCGTCGACCGGGCGCGCTCCTTCCCGCGCAATGTCGAGGTGAGCGCGCTGCAGACGTTCGAGGTCGATTCCGTGCCGGGTCCGGCGGGCGCTCCCCCCAACCGCTCGCTGAACTCGATCACGATGCTGATGAACTATTCGATGGTGCTGCTGCCCGATCATCCGATGATGGCGCGGTTGTGCGACGATCGCGTGGGCTACTTCAACCTCTCGTTCGAGAACTACGACGAGGACCGCGTCTCCGGCCCGCGCCGCTGCTTCATCCAGCGCTACCGCCTGGAGCCGAAGGACCCGAACGCCGCCGTCTCGGATCCTGTCCAGCCGATCGTCTGGTACATCGATCCGGCGACCCCCGCCAAATGGGTGCCCTGGCTGATCAAGGGCGTCGAAATGTGGGAGCCGGTGTTCCGCGCCGCAGGGTTCAGTAACGCGATCACGGCCAAAGTCGCGCCGACCGACGACCCGAACTTCGACCTCGACGACGCGCGTAACTCGGCGATTCGCTGGCTGCCGTCCACCATCGAAAACGCCTACGGCCCGCGGCTCAGCGATCCCCGCTCCGGCGAGATCATGAACGCCAACATCGGCTTCTACCACAACATCACGAGCCTGGTGGAGGCGTGGTACTGGACGCAGGCCGGCGCCGGCGATCCGCGCGCGCGGCAATTACCGTTCCCCGATTCGCTGATGGGCCTGATGGTGGCCTACGTCGCGACGCACGAAGTCGGACACAGCCTCGGCCTGCGCCACAACATGGTGGCGTCGACCTACTATCCGGTGGATTCGCTGCGCAGCAAATCGTTCACGTGCCGCATGAAGGGCACGAGCCCGTCGATCATGGACTACGCGCGCTACAACTACGTGGCGCAGCCCGGCGACAGTGCCTGCCTGATGCAGGGCATCGGGCCCTACGATTTCTTCGCGATCGATTGGGGCTACCGCCGCATTCGCGGCGCAGCGACGCCCGATGCCGAGCGCCCGACGCTCGACTCGCTCGCGCGTCTACAAGATTCGCAGCCCTGGGATCGCTGGATCGGCGACGGCGAGGCGGTCGATCCGCGCATCATCACGGAAGCGCTGGGCGATGACCCCGTGCGCGCCAGCGGCTACGGCGTGCGCAACATCAAGCGGCTCGTGCCGATGCTGATCCCGGCGACGACCCAGGACCGGCTCGACAATTACGACCGCCTCGATGACTTGTACGGCGAGCTGATCGCCCAATGGGCCCGGGAAATGAACCACGTCGCGGTCGTGGTGGGCGGCGTCTACCAGTTCACGAAGTACGCGAGCCAGTCGGGCAGGGTCTATCAGCCGGTGCCGCGGGAGAAACAGGCGGAAGCGGTGCAGTTCCTGAACGACAACGTCTTTACGACGCCGTCGTTCTTCTTCGATGCCGAGATCCTACGACGCATCGAGCCGACCGGTTTCGTGGAGCGGGTGCGCCTGCGCCAGAGCGCGATTCTGAATACGCTCTTCCAGGACCAGCGGCTCTCGCGTCTCGCCGAGCAGGCCGCGACTCAACCGGGGGGGGCGGGAACGGCCTATACGATCCCCGATCTGTTCGGGGACGTGCGGCGCGGCGCCTTTTCCGAGCTGGCCGGGGGTGCCGTGCGGGTCGATGCCTACCGCCGCAACCTGCAGCGCGCCTTCGTCGATCAGATGGAGCGGCTCATCAGCACGCCGCTCGTGACGCCGTTCCCGCCGGGATTTACGCCGTTCCCCGGCTTCACCCCACCGGCGCCGCGGCCTGCGGACGCGCGCGCGCAGGCTCGGCTCGAGCTGGTCGAGCTGCAAGGCACGCTGCGCGTCGCCCTGGCCAGGGCTGGTGACCGGGCCACTCGCGCGCACATTGTCGATTTGCAGGCGCGGATCAATCAGATCCTGAACCCGCGATGAGGCGGCTATCGGCTATTGGCTATCGGGCGAAAACCCTACTCGCGGGGGATAAAGCATGACGCGCGGTTGGATCATGATTGTCGCGGTGTTGGCAGTCCGGCCGTCCGGCCGTCTGGCCGCCCAGTCATTCGAGCAGCGCCTCCTCGCCATCCCCGACACCGCCAGCCTGCGCCAGATGTCACGCGACCTCTCGGCGGTCCCCCACATGGCCGGCACACCCGCGCAGGCGGCGACACGCGATTACGTGTTGGGCAAGCTGCGCTCATGGGGCGTCGATGCCTGGAGTAAGGAGTACAGCGTCTATCTGCCGCAGCCCGATACCGTCGAAGCTTCCTTGATCGTTGGTCCGCGCAGCAAGCCCGTGCGTCTCGATCTCCGCGAGCCGGGCATCGGCCCCCAAATCCCGCCTTTCAACGGCTACAGCGGCGACGGCAATGTCACAGCCGAAGTCGTGTACGTGAACTACGGGCTGATCGAGGACTACAAGACACTCGATTCGCTGGGCATCAGCGTGAGCGGCAAGATCGTGATCGCGCGCTACGGGCGCTCGTTCCGCGGCATCAAGGCGCGCGAAGCGCAGAAGCGGGGCGCGCTCGGGTTGATCGTCTACTCCGATCCGCAGGACGACGGCTTCTTCCGGGGCGACGTCTATCCCAAGGGGCCGATGCGCAACCCCAACGGCATTCAGCGCGGCAGCATGATGAACGGCAACGGCGATCCCACCACACCGAGCTGGTCGTCGGTCGCGGGCGCCAGGCGGCTGCCGGAGGATTCGCTCGACATCCCGCGCATTCCGATCATCCCGATGAGCTACGGCAACGCCCGCCGCTTCCTCGAGCCGGTCGCCGGCCCGTCCGTCCCGCAGAGCTGGCAGGGAGGCTTGCCGTTCCGCTATCACGTCGGCCCGGGCCCGGTGCGCGCCCATCTGCACGTCAAGACGGAGCGGGGGAGCCGGGCCTTTCACCCGATCTGGAATACGATCGGGATGATTCGCGGCGCGCGGCAGCCCGATGAATGGGTGGTGGTCGGCGGCCATCGCGACGCGTGGGGGCCGGGAGCCCGGGACAACGTGAGCGGCACCGTCACGGTGCTGGAAGCGGCGCGCGCGTTTGCGACGCTCGCCAAAGACGGTCAGCGGCCGGCGCGGTCTGTTCTCTTCGTCACGTGGGATGCCGAGGAATGGGGGCTGATCGGCTCGACCGAGTGGGTCGAGGAGCTCGAGGATTCGCTCCGGGCGCACGTCGTCGCGTACATCAACGAGGACGGCACCTTTTCCGGGCCCAACTTCAGCGGCGGCGGATCGCCATCGTTGAAGCCGTTGTTCCGCGCCGCCACCCGCGTAGTCCCCGATCCGACCGGCCCGGGTACCGTGTACGACGTCTGGTTGAAGAGCAAGAAGGGTGATACGACGGCGCTGACGTTCGGCAATCTGGGCGGCGGGTCCGACTTCTCCGGCTTCTACCATCACCTGGGAATTCCGTCGGGCGGCATCGGCTTCGACGGGCCCGATGGCATCTATCACTCGATGTACGACTCCTACGACTGGATGTCGCGCTTCGGCGATCCGGCGTACAAGTCGCACCGCGCGGGAGCGCAGCTCGTTGCCGTGATCCTCAGCCGCCTCGCGAACAGCGATCTGCTGCCGCTCGATTACGCCGCCTTCGGCGTGGAGATGGACAGCCTGGTTGCGCAGCTCGATTCCGGCGTCGCGAAGCAGCAATGGACCGCGACGGTCAACACGCAGCCGCTAAAAGACGCGCTGGATCGTTTTACGGCAGTCGCCCGTGCATTTCGCGCCGCGCGCGACACGGCGCATGTGAACGGCGACCGCGCGCAGCGCGTCAACCAGTCACTCATGCTGGTCGAGCGCCGGCTGACGCGTCCCGAAGGTCTGGTGAGCCGGCCGTGGTTCCGGAGCCTGCAGTTTGCGGCCGATCTCGATAACGGATATGCAACGATGGCATTTCCGAGCGTCAACGAGGCCATCCGTTATACGGACGCGGCGACCGCCAACAGGGAGCTGGTCGATCTCGTAAACCGAGTGGATCAAGCCCGCGCCGCACTTGTGGAAGCGGCGGCGGCCCTGCGCTAGATTGGAGCCACGATGGAACCCGACGACCGCACACGCATCGTCATCTATTACGCGATCTGGGCCACGATCTGCTCGGCTGTGGCCGGCCTCGTCGTCGCGCTGATCCACACGTGGTTCTTTAGTTACAACCCCGGCCGGTCGGCCGTCATTGAAACGCTGTTCAGCGGCGCCGTGGTCGCCGTGGCGCTCGCCGCGGCCCAGGGCGCAGTCGCACTCGTCACCGGCAGCCTGCTGGCGAAGCTCGGACGGACGCTGCAGCTCACGCTGCTGCTGGGTCTGCTGATCGGGTTGTTCGACTTCGTGATGTACTTCCTGCAGATGGCGGTCCCGGCCACCGAGCTGGGCTGGACTCCCGATCTCATCATCATCGTTGCGGTGACGGCCGCGATCACGGCGGCTGGATCGCGCCGGGTCGCGGCCCCCGCGTGACGGACGAGCAAAAAGAGGCCATCGAGCAGCTCGAACGTCGAGTCGCGACGCTCGAAAACATTGTGCGCCGCTTGACATTCGTCGCTAGTGGCGAACGTGTGCTGGCGGAGTCGCAACAGCCGTCGCAGCGCGCCACTACTCCGGCCCCCCCCATCGTACGCGCAGCCCTCCCGACCGTCACCGAATCGCCGCAAGCCTCTACCGATTTCGAGCAGTGGTTCGGCCAGCGCGGGTTGCTCGCGGTCGGCGTCATCGCGCTGCTCGCCGCCACGGCGTTTTTCCTCAAGTACGCAATCGACCGCGGCTGGATCGCGCCGCTCATTCGGGCGCTGCTCGCGATCGTCGCGGGCATCGCCGTCGCCGCCTGGGGACACCAACGGATCACGCGGGGCATGCGCCGCTACGGAGCCTCGCTGATTGGCGCGGGTGGTGGGCTCGCATTCCTGGGGCTGTGGGCGGCCGCGGGGCCGTATGCCCTCGTGGACCGCCGGGTCGGGATCCTGTTGCTGGCGACCACGACCGTCGCCGTCACGCTCCTTGCGCTGCATCACCAGGTCGAAGGCCTGGCGATCTGGTCGCTCGCAGGGGCCTATATCGCGCCGCTATTGCTCCGACCGCCGGAGCCGAACCCCGTCGCATTCCTCGGTTACATCGAAGTCGTCGGATTGGGGACCGGCATTCTCGCCTACACGATGAGCTGGCGGCGCACCTTTGATCTGGCGCTGTTCGGCTATCTCGTCCTCGCCGCGGCGGGCGGTTCGACGGCGCTCGCCACACCGACCGGCTGTTGGCTCGTCGTCGCGGCCGCCTTGCTCGCGCTGCACGTCACCCATGTGCGGCCATGGCCGGAGGCCAGGCTCGGCGTGGTGCTGCTCGCGTGGGTCATCCTGGGCACGAACCTCGGCGACCTGACGAGCGATCCGGCGCGGTGGCTCTCGCTCGCCGGCATCGCAGCGGTGACCGCGTTGTTGTGCTGGCAACATCTCGAGCGCGATCCGTTCCGCTCGGACGCGCCAGACGTCGCCGGGGGCCAGCTGCTCTTTATCGCGAATCCGCTGGCTTTCGTGATCCTCGCCTTCGTCGTTCTGAACTATTCACCGGGTCTCGTGCCGGCGGCGCTCGGTGCAGCCTACCTCCTCGCCGGCTGGCAGCGGCGCGCGGCGCCTTTCCTGATCATGGGCTTCGCGCTCGAGGCGCTGGCGGTGGCACTGGAGTGGTCAGCGACCAGTGTGACGGTCGGGTGGACCGCTCTCGCCTTACTCGCGCTCCTCGCCGAGCGGCAGGGCGGGCGTCCCGGCGGGCGCCACGCCTCGGTCGGGCTCGCGTCGGCGGCATTCGTAGCGCTTTTCACAGTCGCGTTGTTTGCGCGTCAGCAGCAACCGGTGTTCAGCGGCCCTTGGGCATTGGCGTTGTACGCCTACATCGCAGGCACCGCCGTCGCGGCGCGCTGGTGGGGCACCGAAGCCAAACCCACGCTCTGGAAGGGCGGGGGCGCCGAATGGATGTGGATCCTGTGCGGTGCGGCCGTCTTTTTCGGCGGGTCCATCGAGTTCTGGTATGCGTTCGCGCAGATCGCGCCGCTCGCGGGCGACCTCGCCTTGAGCGTCTGGTGGCTGCTGTACGCGGGAGCCCTGGTCTGGCTCGGCTTCGATGTCGACCGGAAGATGATTCGCTCGGCAGGCCTGATCGTCGCCGGCGGCGCCGGCCTCAAGATCGTGCTATACGACCTGTCCACGATGGAGGCGTTGTATCGCGTGGCGTCGTTTTTCGCCCTGGCACTGATCGCCCTGGCCGTCGCCTACGCGTACAACCGCAAGGCTAAAGTTTCGGCAGGGTGATCCCTTTCTGAGCCTGATATTTTCCCTTCTTATCCTTGTAGGACACTTCGCACTCGTCTCCCTCATCCGCCGTAAAGAACAGGACTTGCGCAATGCCTTCGTTCGCGTAAATCCGCGCGGGGAGCGGCGTCGTGTTGGAGATCTCGAGCGTCACGAAGCCTTCCCACTCCGGCTCGAACGGCGTCACGTTCACGATGATGCCGCAGCGGGCATACGTGCTCTTGCCGACGCACACGGTCAGCACATTCCGCGGAATCCGGAAGTACTCCACCGAGCTCGCCAGCGCGAACGAGTTGGGTGGGACGATGCAGATGTCGCCTTTGAACTCGACGAATGACTTGGGATCGAAGTGCTTCGGATCGACGACCGCCGAGAGCGCGTTGGTGAAGATCTTGAACTCCGGCGCGACCCGCATGTCGTAGCCGTACGAGGAGACGCCGTACGAGATCACGCCCTCGCGGACCTGCCGGTCCGCGAACGGCTCGATCATCCCGTGTTGTTTGGACATGGTGGTGATCCAGCGGTCGGATTTGATGGACATGGGGCCGCAATGTAATGGCCAGCTTGACTAACGGCAGAGCCTTAGTGAATTTTTTCACGAGCCATGCAGCCCTACATCCCGTTCCTCATGCTGCTCGGTTTGGCCATCATCGCCGCGACAACGATGATCGTGGGGTCGCATTTTCTGGGACCCCGGCGCCCCACCGAAGTGAAGGAGCGGCCCTACGAGAGCGGGATGCCGCCGCTCGGCAGCGCGCACGAGCGGTTTTCGGTCAAGTTTTATCTGGTGGCCGTGCTGTTCATTCTCTTCGACATTGAAACCGTCTTTCTGATCCCGTGGGCGGTCATCTTTATGGGGAATGGCACCGCGACGACGGGTTTTCTCTTGGTAGAGATGCTCGTGTTCCTGCTGATATTGTTCGTGGGATACATCTACGTCTGGAAGCGCGGCGCCTTCCAATGGGACTGACGACATGAAGCGAGTCGGCGAGACTACAGAAGTCAGCGGTCAGAGCCCCAACTACCTGGTTGCCAAATTCCAGGACCTGGTCAACTGGGCGGTGAATTCGTCGCGCGCCAATTCGCTGTGGCCGATGCCGTTCGGCACGGCGTGCTGCGCCATCGAGTTCATGGCCACCGCCGCGAGCCGTTTCGACTTCGCCCGCTTCGGCATGGAGCGCCAGGCGTTCTCGCCGCGCCAGGCCGATGTGCTCATCTGCGCCGGCCGGCTGCCGTTCAAGCTCGCTCCCGTGATCCGCCGCATCTACGACCAGATGCCGCAACCCAAATGGGTCATCTCCATGGGCGCCTGCGCGTCCACCGGCGGCATTTTCGACAACTACGCGATGGTGCAGGGCATCGACACGATCGTCCCCGTGGACGTCTACGTCCCCGGCTGCCCGCCCCGTCCCGAAGGCCTGCTGTACGGCATTCTCCTCCTGCATAAGAAGATCAAGGGCGAGTCGCTGTTCGATCACGTCCGGCGCCGCGACGAACAGCCGCTCGACGAGAAGGGACTGCGGCTGCCGCCCGAGACGATCGACGAGATCTCCGAGCCGTTCGGCAACTCCGTCCACCAGTTCCGCTCTTCGTGATTCCGGGCGCAGTGCGGGAAGCCGTAGCCTCGGACGGCGACACGATCGTCTATGTCGCACGCGAGCGTCTGCTCGACGCGATGCGCTATCTCAAGGACACGCCCGGCCAGGACTACGATTACCTGGTCGATGTGACGGCGGTCGAATTCAGGGATCGCGAGCGTCCCCTCGAAGTCGTGTACTTCCTGCGCTCGCTCACGCGCAAAGCCGACCTCCGGATCAAAGTCGAGCTGCCGCCCGACGCGGAGCTGGCCGTCGACTCCGTCTACAGCCTGTGGCACGGCGCCGATTGGCTGGAGCGGGAAGTGTTCGACATGTTCGGCGTCACCTTCCGCGGTCATCCCGATCTGCGCCGCATCCTGATGTGGGAAACGTATGCCGAGGGCTATCCGCTGCGGAAAAACTTCCCGCTGCGCGGCCGCTTCTCCCGCGCCGAACAGGTGCGCCAGGCGTTGAACGCCAACCCCGAAGCGCACTACTCGATGGAAGAGCTGTCGATCGCCGACGCGGCCGGTGACCTGCCTGAGGACATGCGCGAGCGGCTGCGCCGAGGCGAGCGCGGTACGATTCCCGAGCCCCCCCCGCCCCCCTCCGCGGCATGAGCAAGCGAACCGTCGAGCTCGAGCTCGCGACCCCCGGCGTGGATGCCGCCGGGCGTCCCGCCCGCGTCCCGCTCACCGCTGCCGCCGAGCCGGACCTGGGCGGCGAGCATCTGCTCATGAACATGGGTCCCCAGCACCCCGCGACGCACGGCGTGTTGCGCCTCGTGGTGGAGCTCGATGGGGAGACGGTGGTGCGCTGCATCCCGCATCTCGGCTACCTGCATTCGGGGTTCGAGAAGCTCGGCGAGTACCGGCACTACAATCAGATCATCCCGCTCACCGACCGCACCGACTACCTGTCGCCGATGGCCAACAACGTCGGCCTGGCAATGGCGGCCGAGAAGCTGATGGGCATCGAGATCACGCCGCGCTGCACGGTGCTGCGGGTCATCGCCTGCGAGATGAGCCGCATCATCTCCCACATGGTCTGGCTCGGCACCACGTCGATCGATCTGGGCGCGTTCACGCCGTTCCTGTGGGCGTTCCAGGAGCGCGAGCGGATCTACGACCTGCAGGAGATGTGGACCGGCGCGCGGCTGACGACGAGCCTCACGCGCGTCGGCGGCCTCATGGCCGACATCCCGGATCAATTCACCGACAAACTGCGCGAATTCACCCGTACTTTCCCGAAGACCCTGGCCGAAATCGATCGGGTGCTCACCCGCAATGCCGTCTGGGCGGGCCGGACCCAGGGCGTGGGTACGCTCAGCGCCGCCGAGGCCATCAACCACTCGCTCTCCGGCCCGATGCTGCGCGCCAGCGGCGTTCCGTACGACGTACGCAAGGACAAGCCCTATCTCGGCTATGAGACCTACGATTTCGACGTGGTGGTCGGCGAGCACGGCGACGTCTTCGACCGCTACCTGGTGCGGCTCGAGGAATGTCATCAGTCGAACCGCATTCTCGAGCAGGCGCTCGACCGGTTGCCCGACGGCCCGATCAACGTCGACGACCCGCGCGTGATTCTCCCGTCCAAGACGCGGGCGATGAGCGACATGGAAGCGATGATCTTCCATTTCAAGCAGGTGATGGAAGGCGTGAAGGCACCGGTCGGCGAGGCCTACGTCGGGATCGAGAATCCCAAAGGCGAGCTCGGCAACTACCTCGTCTCCGACGGCACCGCCAAGCCGGTGCGGTGGCGCATCCGGCCGCCCTCCTTCATTAATCTGTCCGCGCTGCCCAAGATGGCTGAAGGCCACCTGCTGTCCGACCTGGTCGCGATCAACGCGTCCGTGGACATCGTAATGGGTGAGGTCGATCGATGACGGTGCAGGAGGACTACCAACCCGTCTTTACCGGGAAGGTGCTGGAGGAGCTGCAGAC
>WNFY01001169.1_pt1 | contig 38710 bp, 38 predicted proteins | sample 5400091 | NCBI WGS metagenome assembly WNFY01 (sample SAMN13153364, study PRJNA577476) | soil metagenome | isolation source: 60 cm soil or saprolite under grassland replicate 1 | place: USA:California | collected 2016-06-15 | reverse complement strand
TCATCAATGAAAAGAATCACATCACGGTTCTTTTCCAATTCATTCATAATAGCCTTCATCCTTTCTTCAAACTGACCACGGTATTTTGTTCCCGCAACTAATGCAGCAAGGTCTAAGCTGATGACTCTTTTATCAAACAGCACGCGGCTTACTTTACGCTGCACAATGCGCAACGCCAATCCTTCAACAATCGCTGTTTTACCAACACCCGGTTCACCAATAAGTATAGGATTATTTTTCTTACGACGTGAAAGGATTTGAGATACCCTTTCAATTTCTTCTTCCCGACCAACAATAGGATCTAATGCACCTGTTTCTGCAAGTCTTGTAATATCCCTCCCGAAATTATCCAATACAGGTGTTTTGCTTTTTGCAGCACTTGCTTGTTTGCTGCGTGATTGCTGTGAATAGCTTTTTCTTTCATCTTCAAAATCATCGTCATTGTCTTCTGTGTATTCACTGCGCGGTTCATTACTGCGAACCATGCCTAATTCGTTTCTAAAAATGTCGTAGTCCACGTCAAACTGATTTAGAATTTGTGTTGCAATATTCTCTTTGTTTTTAAGGATAGAAAGCATCAAATGTTCAGTTTCCACCAACGGACTTTTTAAGGCTTTTGCTTCGAGAACAGTAACACGTATTACTTTCTCTGCTTGCTTAGTGAGGGGCAGGCTATTGATATTGGCAATATTTTTTCCTGTTTTATCTTTTACTGCCAGTTCCACTTCTTTCCTCAATTCGTACAGATCTACATTTAGTTGTTTCAGAATTTTTATGGCTGTGTTTTCACCTTCACGTATTAATCCCAACAACAGATGCTCTGTCCCTATGAAATCATTTCCCAGTCGCAATGCTTCTTCCCTGCTAAACGAAATGATCTCTTTTACCTGCGCTGAAAAGTTATTATCCATTTAATTAAGTATTTATACAATTATAACAAATATTTTTGAGCTGCGTTACGATTCATTATTCACACCTTGTTAATCTTTAATAAAGGTATAGATTTATGATTTTCAAAATTGATACCAAAGAGAAATTTACGGTTATAACACCAATGAGCGAAACATTATCTGACAATTTAACAGCAGAACTTATTCAAACGGCGATAAACTACCTGCAAAAAGACATAAGAAATGTGGTGCTTAATTTCCGTCAGGTTCAGTCCATTGATGAAGATGCCGCAACGCGCCTTGTAAAGTTAGAACAAACCTTTTATGAAAACAATGCTTCTTTTGTTAACCATTGGTTGAAGAGCAACTGAAGAAATTCAACTTGCTGGATTCAATAAATGTTACTCCAACAGAAAGTGAGGCGAGTGACATTGTGCAGATGGAAGAAATAGAAAGAGAACTAACGGGTGATAATGATTTTAACAACTCTGAAGAAGAGAAAGAATAATTTTATGTAGCCAAGTTTTGAAATACTATTAAGCTTTCGTTGTGTCACTCACTTGTGCGCTCAAAACTTTATTCTGCAAGTTCAAGTCTCAGTGTAAATCATAAATTTCAAAAACTCACGATTCCCGATTGACCCTTGACGATTCATGCTTAGCGATTCACAATTATTGCCACTGCCATGCAAACCCATCCTGCAATAAAACTTAAACCACCAAAAGGAGTAACAGCACCAAGCCATTTCATGTTTTCATTTCCGGTTGCAAGAAAAAAAGTGAGAGCATATAATGAACCGCAAAACAAAATAATGCCTATAATAAATAAACGACCACTCCACAGCATCCATGCATTATTATACCACTGAAACAAAATGGCGACAACTATCAAAGCAAACAGATGATAAAATTGATATCTCACTGCAGTTTCAAAAACACCTAAAGTATATTCAGAGACTTTGGCTCTCAAAGCATGTGCCCCAAATGCGCCTAATGCAACTGCTAAAGCACCAAGACAGGCAGCAGTAATTAAAAATGTTTTATTCATGAGATTTTAAAATTTCTGCAAAACTATGCTCAGAAATATTGCTGCCCTTCAAATGATGTTGCGCTTGTAAATAAAATGGAGAGCGTTCAGCTAATTTTCGAGAAAGAAATTCATGGAGATCTTCATCAGACAGATCTTTTATTAACGGGCGTTGTTCTTTTTCTTTTTTTAATCTTTCTGCCAATACATCAACTGGTTCATCGATCCAGATGGTGATGCCATGTTCATTCATCCATTGCATATTGTTGTGAAAGCATGGTGTGCCACCACCGGTCGCAATGATGATGTTATCGTATGCAGATAATTCGTGCAGTGCATCTTTTTCTTTCCCCCTAAAATATTCTTCTCCGTTTGCTGCAAAAATCTCTTTGATGGTCATTGATGTATCTTTTTCAATTTGCTGATCCAAATCCATCCAATCCATGTTTGTTTTTTCAGCAATGCGCTGCGCCCAATGTGATTTACCGCTACCCATCATGCCAAGAAGAAAAATTCGAAACCCTCCCAAACCCTCCCTAAAGGGAGGACTTTTTATTCCGTTCATAATTATTTTTATTTACTCCCTTTAGGGGTGGGGTTATTTAAACGCATTAATCCCCGTTACATCCATTCCTGTAATAAGCAAATGAACATCATGTGTGCCCTCATAAGTAAGCACACTTTCCATGTTCATCATGTGACGCATAATACTGTATTCACCTGTAATGCCCATGCCACCAAGCATCTGTCTTGCATCACGTGCAATATCTGCAGCAATTTCACAACTGTTGCGCTTTGCCATGCTTACCTGTTGCGGTGTTGCCTTATTTTCATTCATTAATACGCCTAAACGCCAGACCATTAATTGTGCTTTGGTTATTTCAGTGATCATTTCAGCAAGCTTTTTTTGTTGCAATTGAAATCCACCAATAGGCCTGTCAAATTGAATTCTTTCTTTGCTGTAACGCAAAGCAGTATCATAACAATCCATTGCAGCACCCAGTGCGCCCCAAGCAATACCATAACGTGCTTTTGTTAAACAACTCAAGGGACCTTTCAATCCCGTTACATTTGGTAAAATATTTTCTTTCGGAACGGGCACATCATTAAAAACCAATTCACCGGTTGAACTGGCACGCAAGCTCCATTTGCCATGTGTGGTTGGTGTACTAAAACCAGACATTCCTCTTTCAACTATTAAACCTCTTATTTCCTCTTCTTCATCTTTTGCCCACACGACTGCAACCTGCGAATAAGGTGCATTGCTTATCCACATTTTTGTGCCGTTCAAAATCACATAATTGCCTTTACTTTTAAAATTTGAAAGCATGCCCGCAGGATTACTACCATAATCCGGTTCTGTTAAACCAAAGCAACCAAGCCATTCACCACTTGCAAGCTTTGGCAAATATTTTTTTCGCTGTTCTTCGCTTCCATATTCATAAATGGGAAACATCACTAAAGAGCCCTGCACGCTTGCAGTTGAGCGCACGCCACTATCTCCACGTTCCAGTTCCTGCATCATTAAACCATAACTAATATAATCTAATCCTCCACCGCCATACTCTTGTGGAATGGTTGGACCAAAGCAACCAAGATCACCTAACTGCTTTACAATTTGTTCGGGAAATTCAGCACGCTGTGCATAATCTTCAATGATTGGCGATATCTCTCTCTTCACATAATTGCGCACTGTTTCGCGAATCAGTTTATGCTCTTCTGTAAGTAATTCATCGACTAAGAAATAATCAGGAGATTGAAATAAATCAGTTTTGGCAGCCATCTTCATTTACGATTTTATAATTTATGATTTCGGATTTTATAATTCAATTTTTTCTAATCTGCTAATGTATGAAAAAGGCAGTTGTTCTTTGTTATTTGGTATAGTTGAAAATAGTACCTGTAACTTATCTTATGTTTCGTCGTTTTACCAACGAGCAAAAATTATTCGAATAAAAGTTTACTATAAAGAGATAGAGATTGTTAAGTGATATATAAAAACTTGACGTGAAATAAATTGCGAAGCGTGATTTTGAATGATGCCATTAGCACTGCAGATAAAGTGATTTTTTCGTGGATAATTGATTTTTATTTGTCTCAAAGAATGCTTTGCATTTGCGACGCAACGATGCTATGAAATGCAAACGTCTGTACCAAAACTATTTTCATGAAAAAAATTATTTTCTCAAAAAATGCAACACTTTAAAAAACGAAGCGTACTTAATTGTAAAGACTTAAAAAATTTCACTTATTCCTTTTGTTGTGCCATTAATTTTTTTTCGATTCTTTTATCTGGTATTATCCACATGGCTGCAACAATTGCATAAAGAGCCATACCTATCCATGGATTTATGAAAGATAATGCAATGGCAAATGCGTAGATCACAACAGATAATTTCCCCTTTTTGTCACTGCCTATGGCGTCTGCAATGGTGGAGTTTTTTCCATGTAATTTTATGAGTGCCTGGGCAAGGATATAATAAGCTACACCACAGAGCAGCAATATGGTACCATACAAAATAACAGGCCATTTGGTAAAATTGTTTTCACCCATCCATGCTGTAGCGAAAGGAATGAGCGAGAGCCAGAATAGTAAATGCGTATTTGCCCACAATACTTTTCCATTTACATGCTGTACAGAATGCATCATGTGATGATGATTATTCCAATAAATACCGAGATAAATAAAACTAAGGATATAGCTGATAAATACAGGAGCAACGGGTTTAAGTAAATTAAGTTTATCACCATGCGGCACTTTTATTTCGAGTAGCATAACAGTTATAATAATAGCGATTACACCATCACTAAAAGCTTCCACTCTTCCTTTTCCCATACGTTTTGATTTTAGTTTTGTAAAATTCACCTAATGTAAATAAAACAGAGAACTAGGGAAAACGAACTTTTTTATTGTAGTTCTTTATTGTCGTAATCCAAGCTATTTGTTCAAGCCCCATGGCTTTGACTTTTTTGTTTCTTTTTATTTCGTGGATAATCTGTTTTAAATTGTCTCAATAAATATTTGGCATTTGTGTCACACGAATAACACTTTGAGAAAATTTCAGCATGTTGAAGATATTAGAATTAAGCAGGAAGGCTTAATAGTTGAAGCCACAGTAGTACAACAGTTAAATCAAGGCGAATGAACGAACGTGTTATATATGTCGTTCTTGAACTTTTTGGTATTTTTTCTTTCAAAAGAATAGTAGTTGTAAACTACAAAAGGTCTAAAGTAACGCTATATTTCGTCTATGACAATGGAAGAATATTGTGGCTAATAGTTTAAGAATTTCGAATTAAAGCATCACGGCTCAATAGTTGAAGCGACAGTAGTACAATAGCTCAATCAAGGCGAATGAACGAACGGGCTGTATATCGTTCGTTCTTGAACTTTTTGATACTTTTTCGTTCAAGAGAAAAAGTATAGAGAAAAATTTCTTAAGAAACGAAAAATCACAGCATGAAACAAAAGCCTTCTGCCAATACCATCTTCACTGATATTGGCGGCGTACTGCTTACTAATGGTTGGGACCGCGGTTGCCGCAGAAAAGCCATTGATGTTTTTAAACTCGACCCTGAGGAAACAGAGGAACGTCATCATCTTTGCTTTGATACGCTTGAAGTAGGAAAGATTACACTTGATGAATACCTTAACCGCGTAGTGTTTTATAAAAAGCGCTCATTTACCCGTAATAAGTTTTGGCAATTTATGTGTGACCAGTCGCAGCCCTTACCCGGAATGATTGAATTGCTGCAACAATTAAAAAAGAAGTATGGCCTTAAAGTAGCAGTGGTAAGTAATGAGGGTCGTGAACTGGCAGCATACCGCATTAAACAATTTAAACTAAATGCGCTTGCTGATTTTTTTATCGTTTCAAGTTTTGTCCGTTTCAGAAAACCCGATGCAGATATTTTCCGCATCGCGCTGGATATAGCGCAGGTAACACCACAGCAGGTTGTATATATTGAAGACAGACCCATGTTTGTGCAGGTAGCCCGCAGCCTTGGCATTCATGGCATACGGCATACTGATTACAACAGCACTTGTAGGAAGCTGGAGAAGTTTGGATTGAAGTAAGTATGTTGTAACCGGCTTGCTTCGGTATTTTATAGCGTCGTCTGTTTGGCGGCAACATAACAAATTCAATGTAAATTACTCACCAGGAAAATAATCTTTTAAAAACTTGCTTTAGAAAAATATAATTTTTATTTTATCAGTCAAAGTCCCCGAAATGTTTCTCGGTTTGTTGTGTTGAATGCCCAAGGTATTTTACATTCATTAATGAAGGGCTTTTGTCTATTCTATCAGATTGAAGCTTGACTATTGTGATAATAAATTTTCTGAGTACAGACTTATCTGTGAAAGCTAATTACGATAACATTAATGACTGAGAGCGACTTCGCACAACCAGTAGAGTCGAAATGAATACTTCCAAATTTCTCATCAACCAAAAATAAACTTTATTAAAAAGCTTCTTCTTATTTTCGCTTCTTTCGTGTACCTCGCATTTGCAAACAACGCAGTTGCTCAAACAGGTTCATGGAAACTTGCTGGCAATAATTTAACAGGCACAGAAAAACTTGGCAGTAAAAATAATTTTGACGTAAATCTTATCAGCAACAATGCCATAAGGATGACGATCAAAGGCACAGGCGATGTGTTAATAGGTAATTCACTTCTGCCGTCTACAAAGATCAGCGTGTTTGGTAATCAAATTTTGGATGGTGATCTCACACTCGCCTCATCGCTTGGTAAAGGTGATATTAATTTCACTTCCGATCAGCAAAGTATAACTTTTGCAAACCCGAGTACATCGCCCGCTTCAATGATCTATATGTTTAATTCTCCAACATCCAATAACCGGATGGTGATTTCACACTCTGCAAGTTTTAGTAATTGGGGTTTACAATATGATGATGCTATTGATCAATTTAACTTTTTAGCAAACGGCAATAACAGGATAGCAATTAATCTTACCAAAGGTTTCGTTGGTATTAATAATGCATCTCCCGGCTATCGCCTCGATGTAACCGGAAATTCAAGAATTGTTGGCAACCTTGGTGTGCAAACGGCGCCTAATACAAGAACAATACAAGCCGGCAGTACACAAGGTTCTTTAATTGGAATAGGCACAGCAGAATATATACAGGATGCAGGAATTAATCTTCTGGCATTTAATGAAAATATTATTCCTGTGAGCGATAACCTTTGGTCTGTTGGCAACAGCACAAACAGGTGGAGTGAAGTTTGGGCTGTTGACGGCACTATCAATACTTCTGATGCAAGAGATAAAACAAATATTCGTGATCTCAATTATGGCATGAAAGAGATTATGCAGTTGCATCCCGTAAAATTTAACTGGAAAAATAATGCTGAGGCAGGCGATAAGTTGGGTGTGATCGGACAGGAAATTAAAAAAGTATTACCCGAAGTGGTTCGCGACTGGGAATACCAGGTTGACGAAGAAACTGGAAAGAAAACAAAAATATCTTCGGGAAAATTAGGAGTGATGTATGCAGATATTATTCCGGTGCTTATCCGCGGCATGCAGGAACAGCAAAAACAAATAGATGAACTGAAGCAATTGGTTAACCAATTAACCAATGGCCAAATCAACGTGAACTCAAATAGCAATACGATGCTGTCTAACACATCATTAGAGCAGAATACGCCCAATCCTGTAAAAGGAACAACAACCATTCGCTACAACACCCCAAATAAAAATGCACAGTTAAATGTTGCGGATGTCAGCGGGAAACTAATTAAACAAATCCAGCTCAATGAAGGAGCAGGCGCTGTGAGCATTGATTGCAGTTCACTTTCGGCAGGAACTTATTACTATTCGATTGTTGCAGACGACAAAATCCTCGACAACAAAAAAATGGTTGTAGTGAGATAATTCCCACGTTCCATTTTATGCAATGCGTTACTGTGAACAAACGAGTTAGCATGACGGTGACACACCAACGATGGCAATGGTGTTTATACACAAAGTGTAAAAATATTTTGCTGATTAGTAAAAATTTTTGACAATATTGTATTTTGTAAGTAAATCTTATAGATAGTTATTATGGAAGTTAAAGAACCAATTGAGGAATTCATAAAATTTAATTACCCGAACGAATCGGAAGTCTATTGCGGTGATGCTTTGAAATATTTAGAGAAATTTCCTGAAAAGAAATTTGATCTTATTATTACTTCTCCACCATACAATGTTGGCAAATCTTATGAAGTAAAAGAAACAATTGAAAGATATTTAAAATCGCAGGAAGAAATAATTAAAGAGCTAATCAAAGTTTTATCTGATAGAGGAAGCATTTGCTGGCAGGTTGGTAACTATGTTGAGAAAGGCGAAGTGTTTCCTTTGGATATTTATTATTACAATATTTTTAAAAAGTTTGATTTAAAACTTCGCAACAGAATCATCTGGTATTTTGGTCACGGCTTGCATGCATCAAAACGTTTTTCAGGACGTTATGAAACTATCTTATGGTTTACAAAAACTGATGACTACATTTTTAATTTGGACGATGTGAGAGTTCCTGCAAAATATCCCGGCAAATTGCATTTTAAAGGAGAGAAGAGAGGTCAGCCTTCAGGAAATCCTTTGGGAAAAAATCCTTCGGATATTTGGGAGATAGTTGCAAAAGATTGGGAAAAGGAATTATGGGACATACCAAATGTAAAATCTAATCACCCTGAAAAAACGGAACATCCCTGCCAGTTTCCAGTAGAGTTAGTTGAACGTTGTGTGTTGGCACTTACTAATGAAGATAGTTGGATTTTAGATCCTTTTGCAGGCGTTGGTTCTTCATTAATTGCTGCAGTAAAAAATAACCGAAATGCGATTGGTATTGATAAAGAAGAAAAATATTGTAAAGTGTCAAAACAAAGAATTCAACAACTAAAAGAGGGCAAACTAAAATTAAGACCAATAACCAAACCCATTCATAAACCTTCACCGAACGATAAGGTTGCGAAAGTTCCCGCTGAATGGCTTTCACTTGAATTATGAAAATAGCACAGAAATATTCGCATTTAAACGGCGAAGAATATTTGATTGTTCACCACAAAGAACAGTATGATGAACTTGTAAACATAATAGAAGGTATTGATGCGAACACCTTAATGACAAAGCAGAGTAAAGAAAAAACAATGATGGGTAAAATGCTTTTTAATCCTATTGCATTAAACAGGTCATTTATTGAAGCATTCAGAAACAAGGAATGGTACGAAAGCCGATATAAATATTATTTAACAACAGACAGAAAATTAATGCAAGAAATTGTTCCGCTTTCTTATGAAGAACAACGCAAACATTTGCAAGCACATGGAATTCAAAATCCCTTATCGTCTTTTAAGCAAACAGATTTCGTAAAGAATGGAATTGCGGTCGAAGTACAATTTGGTAAGTATGCATTTGTTGCTTTTGATCTTTTTGTAAAACACTTATTGTTTTATTCTGGTGGTATTATTAATGTTGGTATTGAAGTCTTGCCAACAAAGAAAATGCAAAGCCAAATGTCTTCTGGCGTTGCTTATTATGAAGGCGAAGTTTATAATGTATTGAGACATGGGAGAGGAAATCCGCCTGTACCGTTGCTAATTCTTGGAATAGAGTCGTAAAAAATTATAAATTTATTAAACCACTTATACAAATATGAAAATTGCCCAATCCTATTCTCATTTAAATGGAAAAGAATTTTTACTTGTTCGCCACAAAGGAATATTTAAGGAAATAAACTCTGTAATTAAATCTATAAATGCAAATAATTATAAAACAAAGACGAGCAAAGAAGCAAGAAAAAAAGGAAGAAGCTTGTACAGCCCTAAAGCATTAAATAAAGCGTTTGAAGACAAATTTCGATTGTTGCAGTGGTACGGTAACAGATATAATTATTACATTACACAGAATAGGCAATTAATGCTTGAAAGTATTAGAATGCCATTTAAAGAGCAACGAGATTTTCTTTTCAATAATGGTGAAAAAAATCCAATCTCTTCTTACAACCAAACAGACTTTGTAAAAAATAAAATTGCAATTGAAGTTCAATTTGGTAAATATTCTTTTGTGGCATACGATCTATTTGTAAAACATATGATGTTTTATTCAGGTGAATTAATTGATGTTGGAATTGAAATTTTACCGACTAAAAAAATGCAAGAGAAATGTCTTCAGGAATAGCATATTATGAAGGTGAGGTCTATAAAGTTTTGAGGCACGGCAGAGGAAATCCGCCCGTTCCTTTATTGATTCTAGGCATCGAACCCTAAACTCTGAAATATGAAAAAGGAAAAAAGAATTGTTCACGCAATACCGTCAAAACGACTTTATCAATCTATTATTGCAGACTACGATATTGATCTTGCAATTTGTGAATTAATAGATAATGCGTTGGATATTTGGACGAAGGAAAACCGATTAAAAAAACTTAAGATTGTTTTAGAATTTGATATTGATCAACAAATAATAAAAGTTTCTGATAACGCAGGTGGCATTGCTGAAGAAAATATAAAAAATATTATTGCTCCAGGCTTCACTTCAAATACTTCGACTGATGAAACTATAGGAGTATTTGGAGTAGGTTCAAAAAGAGCTGTTGTTGCGCTTGCTCAAGAAATTAAAATTCTAACAAGATACGTCAATGAAAAAACTTTATTAATTGAATATAATGATGACTGGCTTCAAGAAGAAGTATGGAATTTAGAATATTACACGTATACAAAAAATATTCCTGAAGCTTCAACAATTATAGAACTTAATAAACTTCGTGCAACTATTGATCAAAAAATAGTTGATCAATTAGAGAATCATTTAAGGGCGACTTACGCCAAATTTCTTGCTATTTCTAATTTATCCATAATCATAAATGATAAAGATTTAAAACCAATTTTATTCGATGAATCTTGGTCATATCCACCAAATTACGAACCTCAAAAATTCGTTTATGAAATTCCAATCAAGGATGAAAAAAGCCTTCGTGTAGAAATGCTTGGAGGTTTAGTTGGCAAAGACCAAGTAGGGGAAGGGCAATATGGTGTTTACTTTTATTGTAATGAAAGATTAATTTTAAAAGCAGACAAAAGTTATGACTTTGGTTTTACAATAGGTCAGGCTGGATTACCACATCCACAACTTAATCCAATGCGAGTTTTAGTTTATTTAAACGGTAATCCAGAAAGAATGCCTTGGAATAGTAGTAAATCTGGAATAAATTTCAAGAATCGAATATTTCAATTATTACGTCCTAAAATTCTTCAATTAGTCACGTATTATGCTAAGCTCGCAAGAAAACTAGTAGGTAATATTGATGAAACGATTTACAAGTATGATGAGGGCGAAATACAAGAGAGTGTTATTGAAGACATAAGTAAGCCTATAAAATTACATAGCTTGCCTTCTCCTGAAAAACTTAAGGATTTCGCGCAACAAGTAATAGAATTAAATAAAAAACTATCTGATAAAAAACCTTGGATTATCGGCTTGTATGAAGGTGTAATTATCGTAGACAATATTATTCATACTCATTTTACCCAAAAGAATAGGTATGGCTTAATTATGCTTGACAGCACCTTAGAAATTGCTTTTAAAGAATATTTAGTACATGATGCAAAAACCTAAAATTGGTAGACCTAAACTATCAAATATACTTCAAAGCAGATCAGATGTAGAACGAGAAATTCAAAATAGAATAAAAACAATTACATCTACAGAGTGGGGGTTAATAAATCATTATTATTTAATGCGAAATAATCTTATTCATCAAACCGCGTCAGCGGACGTAAAAATTGAGGATATAAACAAGTATAGAAGTGTTGTTGAAAGTGTTTTAAAGAAAATATTTAAGATAAAGTTTCAGTTATAACCGGTTGCTTTCTCTGCCGCCATGAAAACTGAGCGCACAAGGGAGTGACACAACAAGCGATGCCACCTGCACTTCAGCCCCGCCACCAAAAAAACTTTACACTTATTGTTAACAGATTCATTCTTCGCTTTATACAGCTGTATCAGTATAGAACATTTATTGTTCAAAAACGAACAGTTTACTGAACGAGTAATCAACTGCACAAAGCATTTGCAAACAATAATCATTTTTTAAAACCAGTTATAAGAATCGTTTCACCACTTATCAGCGCTTTAACTTTCGTTAACTGAAATGGCCATGAGTTTTGAATGATAAGAACGGAACAAACATTTCTTAACATCCGGAACAAGTAACCGGGCCAAAAAATTTAAAAAATGAAAAAGATAATTCTTGCGACTGCAATATCAGTTGCTTTTAGCATTGCGGCTTTTGCAGGGGAAAAAGATAATGACCCGCAATTACTCAAAGACCTTACAACAACACTTAGAAGTTCAATACAAGTGCACTGGACGAGTAAAGCCGAATATACAAAGGCTACATTCAATTTCAACGATAAGACGGCGTTTGCCTTCTACGACCCGAATGATAATGAACTGATTGGCTTTGGCATTCAATCTGACAAAACAGATTTGCCCCAGGTTATATCTGATGCTATTAAAAATAAATTTGGAGATTGGGCAGTTATTGATGCAATGACATTTATCGATACACAGGGCTATATTAATTACTTTGTGCAGGTTGAAAAAAATAATAAGAATTTTGCACTTAAAATATCACCGGCTGGCCATGTAAGTGTTTACGGCAAAATATACAATAAATGAACAAAGCTTCATATGAATGCCGAATTAAAGCCGCAGAATTTTCAATTAGATGCGGCTTTTTTATTTAAATTATTCTTGCACATCAGTTGCTTTAACTGCTTTCAGTAAATACTTTTTCATTATGACGAATGTAAAATGCAATCATTAACATTCATTAACCTTTTACTCAAGTTGATTAACCCGGTTTCAAATAATGCACTTCTACTTTTGGCAGTAAATAAACTGCTATGAAAAGAATTTTACTTGTTGCTCTTTTTATTGCTGCTACCAGGTAAGCTTTTCAAGAGCAGATTCATCAGGTTCCTTCAAACTGAATGCAGTGGAGAAGGGAAGATATCTTGTTTCAACATCGTATGTAGGATATGTGCCTGTGTGGAAATCAATAGAAGTAACGGGAACAAACAATGTAGAGGACATCGGCAACGTGTTTATGCAGGATGTAGCATCGGCAGGAGAGGTTGCAGTGAATGCAAAACGTCCGCCTGTTACCATCAATAACGACACGCTTGAATTTAATACCGAGAATTTTAAAACGCTGCCCAATGCCGTAGTGGAAGATATGCTGAAGAAGATGCCGGGTGTTACTGTTGACAACGATGGCACCGTAAAAGTAAACGGGCAAACAGTGAAAAGAGTATTGGTAAATGGCAAAGAATTTTTTACCGGTGATGTAAAGATGGCAACAAAAAATTTACCTGCTGATGCAGTAAATAAAGTGCAGGTGTTTGATAAACCAAGCGACCAGTCTGCATTTACTGGCGTGGATGATGGCAACAAAGAGAAAACAATAAATCTGCAATTGAAAAAAGATAAAGCCAATGCATTGTTTGGCCGCGTAACAGCAGGCACAGGAACAAATGAGCGTTATGATGCTCAGGCCAACATAAATAAATTTAAAGGCAACGAACAACTCTCTTTCCTGGGCATGAGCAACAATACAAACAGGCAGGGCTTTTCCTTAATGGATGTACTGAATTTTACCGGCGAACTTTCAAGAGGCATGCGTAACGGAGGAGGCATAGTGATAAGAACAGATAACAGTGATAATGATAATAACAATGGCTTACCCATTACAGGACTTGGGCAAAATCAACAAGGTGTTGCAACCACAACAGCAGGCGGATTGAATTATAACAATACATGGTTTAAAAATAAAACTGACTGGAACTCGAATTACATGGGCAGCAACATTCATCTTGTTACTGACAAAGAATCCAACACACAAAATATTTTGCCGGGCAATAGCTTCAATCGTGTGGAATCAAGCAATTCCACTAACGATAATACACAACACCGGCTGAATTTTATACTCGATCAAAAAATAGACAGTTCATTATCTCTTAAAATCACGCCTTCACTTACATGGCAAAAGAGTAGTAAAAAAAGCCACAGCCTATATTCTTCAGAAACGGCAGATAACATAAAACTGAATGATGGTTTCAGCAATACAAGTTCTGCTGCTGATGCTGACAATAAGTTTTATAATCCTGCCGGTAACATTACAGATTCAGCATTGAACCAAACGAATCAGCGCGATGCCATTACAAGAAATTTTGGAGGGAACCTTACTTATACAGAACCGGTTGGAAAAAAATCATTGCTTGAGTTCAGTACATTTTTCAACAGCAATATTGGAAACAGTAAAAAACAAACATTCGATTACAATAATTTTTCTGGCAAGCACGATCAACTAAATGCAGCGCTGAGTAATGATTTCAGAAGTAATTATACATACAGCGGAGGAGCGATTAATTTCAGAACCAATCAAAAGAAGATGAATATTACAGCTGGAGCATCTTTGCAATCAGCAGAGTTAACGAGTATAAACAACACAAATCAGCAACAGATACGTCAAAGTTTCACTGATGTGTTGCCAAATGCTATTCTTCAATACAATATCAGCCGGATGAAAAATTTTCGATTTGAATATAATACATCCACCACACAACCCAGTCTCACACAATTACAGCCTGTTGCAGATATAAGCGATCCGCTCAACATCATTGTTGGTAATCCCGATTTAAAAAGGCAATACAATCATAACATGCAGCTCAATTTATTTGCGGCCGATCCTATAGAACGAAGAAATTTATTTGCCTTTATCAATTTCACATCTTCGTCCAACGCAATTGTAGAATCAGATACGATAAAGCTTAATGGAAGCCGTATAAGCACTTATACAAATGCAAATGGCACTTATAACATTTTTGGCAATCTTGAATATGGTTTTCCTTTAAAGAAATTAAAATCAAGGATTGAAGTGGGCAGCAGTGTTAACTATGGAAAGAATGCTGACTTTGTCAATGGTGAACGAAATAATATTTCCAATATTTCAATGGGGCCGAATGTTTCCTATAATTTTAGTATTGACAACAAAATTGATCTTCAATTAAGTGGTCGGTTATCCGTTAACAACAGTAAATATTCTTTACAAAAGGAAGCAAACAATAATTACCTGCAACAAAATTATGGAATTGATTTAACGAATTATTTCCACGGGGGCATTATACTTAATAATCAGTTCAATTATATACTCAATACGGGAAGGGCTAATGGCTTTAATACAAAAGTTCCTTTATGGAATGCTTCATTGTCAAAAGGATTTATGAAAAATAAACGTGGTGAGTTTAAATTAAGTGCATATGATCTGCTGAATAAAAATAAGGGCATTCGCCGTAGCAGTAACCAGGGTTATATAGTAGATGAAAAGTACAATGTATTGCAACGTTACTTTTTGCTAAGTTTCACTTATAGCCTGAATAAATCAGGATTAAACAGTGGTCCAAAAGCAGTAATAAGAACGTTTAATAATTAGTCTTGTTAATAGTTGCCCGCAACATTTGCCGTGCCTGTGCAAAAGGGCAACGAAAGTTTAATTGAAATATAAAAGTTTGGCAGATAAAAATACTTGAGACCTAAAATAAACTGACAAAGCCAATATGAATTTTGGATTGACGTAAATCCCACTTCAGATCATTGCGTTTACCAACAGCATAAGAGATATTAAATATACCGGTTTTTGTTTCGAAGGCAAGACCTGTTCCGACGCCGGTATAAGTGTGGTTATATTTTACACTGTTGGTTTCATAAGCAGCATAACCAATATCGGTAAACACAAAAAACCATGAGTTCTGTGCAAGCAGGTAACGATACTCCAGCGTGCCCACTGCAAACAAATTTGTATAAATACTTTCTTCATCAAAACCACGTAACAGTTTATATCCGCCAATTTGAAAAAGCTCGTTTTGAAAATAATTGCGGGATTGCAGCCAGCCTGCATTCAATGCAGTTTTAAATGTTGCTTGCTTGCCAAGCGGAAAATAACGGGCAGCAGATAATGCGCTTCGAAACGTATATCCTTTTTGCTGTACTGTATCGTATAAACTTTTGTAGTTAAAGGAAGTATCTCTTATCTGAAGTATAGTATTGTTTTCATGAATATACTTACGCCCAAAGCCTGTTAATACCTGAAGTTCATTTCCTCTCCGTGGGTTAAACCGGTAATTTGTATTATTAAAATCATACTGAAAAAATAAAGCGGTGGAAGCAAGGTCAATTATGTCGGGCAGTTTTTTTGTTGCTATTACAAAAGAAGTATCCACGCTTAAAACATTTGATTTATTGAATTGCACAAATAGAGCGACTGATTGTTTTGTAGAAATATTATATTGAAGACCTGCCTTGAAATAGATATTAAGAAAAAAGGAATCCCGTTTATACAATTCAAAATTCAGATTGATTCCAACAGGTGAATGAAAAAGATAAGGCCGCTCAAAAAGCAAATTCAAACGTGGCGATTTTGATTGTAATTGCTGCCAGTTTAATCCTATCGTTTCTCCATTGCCAAAAGGATTGTGTAAATTTAGATCAGCCTCACCGGTTACCAAAAGCTTGCCGCCCGTTTGTTGATTAGCTGGCAAAAACCCAATCAAAGCATTTATCTGGTTGCTTTGTTTATTCTGAAGATACAGGTTTAATGCAGCGCCTGTATTGAGCATAGAAATAGTGTGCGGTTGTATCTGCTGAAGAAAGGAAAGTTCCGCTAAACGACTGTCAATTTTATCGAGTTTATTTTGCTGGTAAACCGAATGTTCCTGTATATCGAGATAACGGGTTATAAAATTTTTTGACAGCCTTATATTGCCGTTAACTATTATTGTATCTATATGATATAATACTCCTTTGTCTATATAAAGTTTTGCGCTTATTAAACCATTATTCAATACTATGCTGTCTAAATATATTTTTGAAAATGGATAACCGTTACTGGCGAAATAATCAAGCAACTGGTTGTAAATAACATTTACTTTTTGCTGGTCGAAAGGTTTACTGTTGAATGAAGAATGATTATAGCCTAACTGGTTTAATAAAGGCCAATCTTTTTCATCAACATGTAAACTATCCCATCTATATTTTTTGCCAGTGAATAATAACAATTGTACAGAAGAAGAATCTTCCCAAACAGAATCAACAGAAGCGCTGATATATCCTTTGGTCATGAGCAATTGCGGCAATTGTTTTACATAATCAATGCATTTATCTTTTGTTGAGAAGGCTAAGGGAAATTGCAAATCATTAATTAAATTCTCACTACTATCAATGTGCTTTACAATAAGCTTACATTCTTTTTGCGCCGTAGCATGCATACATAAAAAGCAAAGCATTAACAGCATGCAACACCTGTATTCATTTATTTTTGCCATTTTCAATTCAGCAAGTTTACAAAAGTCCGGCACAATATGGCAGGTATTTATATTCATATTCCTTTTTGCAGAAGAGCCTGTCACTACTGCAATTTCCATTTTTCTACTTCTGGAAAGCAAATGGATGCAATGATACAAGCTATTTGCAAAGAAGCAGAGCTAAGGCATGAATATATAAACGAATCAATTGGTACTATTTATTTTGGTGGAGGTACGCCATCCTTACTTACGATTTATGATTTACGATTTACGATTGATTGTTTAAAGAATTTATTTGTGATGGATAAGGATGCTGAAATTACGCTTGAGGCAAATCCGGATGATATTACAGAAGAAAAACTTAATGAATGGAGAACAATTGGCATTAACCGTTTAAGCATTGGTGTACAATCATTTTTTCAGGAAGACCTTGAATGGATGAACCGTGTACATAATGCGCAGCAAGCATTGGAAAGTACTCAACTTGCGCGGCAGGCAGGATTTTATAACATTACAATAGATCTTATTTATGGCACTCCTTCTTTAACTGATGATAAATGGAAACAAAATGTTGAAACCGCATTATCATTAAATATTCCTCATCTCTCCTGTTATGCACTTACTGTGGAGCCAAAAACAGCGTTGGAAAAAATGATTGCTTTGAAGAAAATGGAAAATATAAATCCCGATCAGCAAAGTCATCAGTTTGAATTATTAATGCAATTGATGGAAGAAGCGGGTTATGAGCATTATGAAATATCTAATTTTGCCAGGCCTGGTTATAGAAGTAAACACAACAGCAGTTATTGGCAGGGTAAATATTATCTTGGATTAGGTCCCTCAGCACATTCATTTAACGGAAGCAGCAGGCAATGGAATATTTCAAACAACTCATTGTACTTAAAAAGTATTGAACAAAATATTATTCCCTGTGAAGCAGAGCAATTAACCGCTGTGCAAAAATTAAATGAATATATAATGACAAGCTTGAGAACAATGGAAGGACTGTCCTTAACAATGGTATCAAAAAAATGGAATGCTGAAGCGGCAGAAAAAATTACGCTGCAATCAAAAAAATTTATGCAACGCGAATTGATGTTTGAAAAAGATGATCATCTTATTCTTACGCGAAAAGGGAAATTATTTGCAGATGGTATTGCCGCAGAATTATTCTGCGAAGAATTATTTATGGTGTGAGAAGATTTTACGAAGCAGGTTTACACAACCAACTCCTAAAAGAAGTGCGAGTGCAAATGAACCATATATTGCGATTGAAATTGGCATAACCAAAGTTACTTATAAAACTAAACCAATACTTTCTAAATCTATCAACGGTTTGCAAAAAAAATTATACTAATAAATTTTCAATTTTTTTAAATCCATCAGCGGCAGAAGCATGCTCCCATAATATTTCATAAATACGATCAGCAATTGGAATATTCACCTTCAGATTGCGATTGGTATTGTGAATGCAGCGGCTCGCATTATAACCTTCTGCAACCATGTTCAGTTCGAGTTGTGCTGCTTTTACTGAATATCCTTTGCCGATCATATTTCCAAAAGTGCGGTTACGACTATAGAGTGAATAACAGGTTACAAGCAGGTCTCCAAGATATGCAGAGGCTGAATAATTAAGCCCTATACCGTTTTCATCATGACGAACTTCACGCACGAAACGCACCATTTCATTGGCACTGTTGGCGATATAAACGCTTAGAAAATTATCACCATAATCAAGACCATGTGCAATGCCGGCGCCCAGTGCATAAATATTTTTCATCGCTGCTGCATATTGCACCCCCATTATATCATGGCTCACAATGGTATTGAGATAATCATTGTGAAAATGAGCCGCTATTTCCTGTGCTGTTGTTTCATCAATACCGGAAAAAGTAAGATAGGATAATTTCTCAGCGGCAATTTCTTCAGCGTGACAAGGACCGAGCACGGCAAAATAATCTCTTAGCTCTACAGCAAATACTTTTGCTAAATAATCATTGAGCAATTCATTGCTGTCAGGCAGTAAACCTTTTATTGCAGAAACAACTTTTTTATTTTTAAAAGCATCTGTATTCAATGAGGTTAAAACACTGTGTATATATGCGCTCGGCACGGCAATAATTAAAACATCTGATTGTTCCACTACATAGTTGATGCTGCTGCTCAACTGTAGCAGGCTATTATCAAAATGTATGTTACTTACATAATGCGGATTATGTTTTCGTTGTTGTACATAATTAATAGTTTCTGCATTTCTTATCCACCAGTTAATGCGATGATTATTATCTGTTAGAATTTTTGCCAAAGCTGTAGCCCAACTGCCACTCCCGATAATACCAAATTGCATAGCAAGCATTTTTTGATGTGCGATGAAGCAAACTTACAAAATAGTTAAGTGGTTGATTAGTTGGATTGTTGAAAGATTTTTTGTGCCGGGCTTATAGAAGGTTCACTTGCCATTACTTTGGAATTTGCAGTAGTTCTTTTCAGAAGCTCTTCTTTATTTACATTTGACATATAAAATCTTTTATCAAATATTATATTAATGCTTCGTTCTAAACTCACACAGCAAATACACCAAAAGCGCTCTTATTTGTGCATTGGATTAGATACTGATTTTAATAAAATTCCTAAATACCTGCGGGCTCATCCTGATGCTATTTTTGAATTCAACAAAGCGATTATAGATGCAACAAAAGATCATTGTGTGGCATATAAGATCAACACTGCTTTTTATGAATCGCAGGGTTTAAAAGGCTGGAAGGCGATGGAAAAAACGGTGAATTATATTCCATCAACACATTTAAAAATTGCGGATGCAAAACGTGGTGATATTGGCAATACTTCAGCTCAATATGCAAAAGCATTTTTTGAAACACTACACTTTGGTGCCATTACTGTTGCACCTTATATGGGTGAAGACAGTATTCGCCCTTTTCTTGAATATGAAGATAAATGGGCAATTGTATTAGGCTTAACTTCCAATAAAGGTGCAAACGATTTTGAATTGCAAAAAATGGGAGAAGAATATTTATATGAAAAAGTGTTAAGAACAGTTGCTCAATGGGGCACTCCTGATAATTTAATGTTTGTAGTGGGTGCAACACAGGCAACCGAATTAAGCAATATTCGTAAAATAATTCCCGATCATTTTCTTCTCGTGCCCGGCATTGGTATGCAGGGTGGCAGTTTAAAAAATGTAAGTGAATATGGTATGAATAAAGATTGTGGGTTGCTGGTAAATGTGAGCCGTGCTATTATCTATGCATCCGGTGATGAGCGTTTTGCAGAAGAAGCAAAAATTGCTGCGCAACAATATCAGTACGAAATGAATATTTACCTGAGTTGATTTTATGCGCTAAAACCTCAAAGCTCAATGCGAAAACTCATAGCTATAGGCAATTTTTAATCAGTCACCATTCTTTCTATATGCTCAGCAATTTGTTCCCCCCATTTTGCATATTCTTTTCCCGATGAATGTAAGCCATCACTTGTAATAAGTGTTGGGTCATTAGCAGCCTCTCTTGTACTCTCAGTTATGTTGATATAGTTTACTTTATTTTGCTTCGCAATAGTTGCATTAATGCTGTTTAAAATATCTATTTCTTCTGTTATTTTTTTTGTGTCTTTTTCTTTGGCAAATGGAGTAACGCTCCAGTCAGGAATAGATAAAACAACAACATGGTCATTTTTATCATCAGCAAAATGAAGCGCTTTCTTTAATAAGAATTCAAAATCATTTTTATAATCTTCTGCATTAAGACCGCGGTATTGATTATTTACACCAATAAGGAGGGTTACAAAATCATAAGATTCATTGAATTTAGTATGCAGAATATGTTCTGCCAATTCAAGTGTTGTCCATCCGCTTTGTGCAACAATTTCCGGTGCATGAATATGAATATCTTTTTTTCGTAGCAATTGTACCACCTGGTATGGAAAGCTTTCATGCAGGGGCACAGCTTCACCAACGGTATATGAATCACCAAGCGCCAGGTAAGTAAAATAATGTTTGGTCATGTGATTAGAATTGAAAATATCTTATTTGAAAAACAGTTCTTTTCTTTATCCTCACGGCTATATTTATTTCTTAAAAATACAATAAACCAAATTCTTTTATATTGAAAATTGCTAATGTGCTAAAATATAGATTAGTTCAATATTGCTGAATAGCACTATTAAAGTATAAGATACATCTTTTCTCTGTTTTGAAATCCCTTACACTTGAAATGTGCTGCTGCTAAGGGGGATATGGCGTATAAGAGTCTCGTACGTGTTTCTTTCTTTATTTAAAAGTTATCAAGATCAATCTTATCTATGTAATAATTTCCTTGGCGTTTTATCCTTTCGTCTTTTGCCTGCTTGAGAGTTGGATAAAAATAACCCGTACAAGAAAGTTTGCCTGCTTTTGGACCTTTTATAAACTTCCCTGCAAAATAAAGTGCAACCTTTCTCCAATCCTTAAATTCATCTGGTTCACCTACATGAGTTTCAAGGTAAAAATTTGTCAGTTTCTTCTGCTTAATAACGTGATACAAAAATTTTATCTTTTTTAATTGCTCTTCTTTTATTTTAAAATACTTTAGTAGCAAATCATCAATGAAAACTATGTGAACATACACAATATCTAATTTGCCCATAAATTCAAAACATACAAAAAAGTGATACACAAGAAGCAGGCGCCATGCTGAACTTGTTTCAGCATCTCATATGCCATCATTGGTGCTCTCACCAACGACTTTTTTCGAACTGCTACTTAAGAATCAAATAAACAATTGAATAATTCTGTAGCAGGGTAAAAAAATTGACTCACTTCCGCTTTAAACAATAGCAGAAACAGTGACAATTGGTTTAAAAAAAATCCTTTTGAAGAGATTTGAAAAATATTTTTTTTCCCCTTCAGTTTGTTGCATAAAAATTGCGGAATGAATTGGATGGATAAGAAAAAAGAAAACAAAGCTAAAGAAACAAAGCCACCTGTGGCTCCGGTAGTTGAAAGAAATATTAAGTCGCTGGTGAGCCGCCAAATCAAAGAAGAAAGGAAGAAACCAGTGCAGGAAAGAATAGCAGAAGCTATTGGTCGCTTTACCGGCAACATTATTTTCGCTTATACACATGCCATTATTTTTGGTGTCTGGATCATGTGGAATATTGGATGGCTTGGGCTTGAACCCTTTGATCCGCCTTCACAGGGTTGCAGGTCACTGGGTCAATAGAAGCTATTCTTCTTACCACGTTTGTTCTGATGAACCAAAACAGTCTCGATGCACAGGCAGATAAACGTGCTGATCTTGATCTGCAGATAAGCCTGCTGAGTGAGCATGAGATAACCCGTTTAATGGCGCTTATAAGAGGCATAGCAAAAAAACTTGAAGTTGAGGAGGCAAAAGATCCTGAGATCAATGAACTTTCAGAAGAAGTAAAACCGGATAAATTAATGGACACACTGGAAATTGGAAAACAAAAAAGCAGACAGGAAGCAGATATTAAAGATAACTTTTAAAAGTATCTTTTGATAAGTATCTCAATAGTCATATGTAAAGTGGCAGTAATAGCTCACTGGGGAGGGTTGTTTAAGGATCATTATTATATAAGTACTTATATATTTTAGTAACACTATCTTCACAAGTACATCACAATTGCTTAATGTTTGGGTAACATGCAGATAATATAATATTGGGAGTTTTGTAAAACCCTCAATTATGGAAAGAAGACAAGTTGATGTTGTGGTGCTGAGTGATTTGCATTTAGGCACTTATGGTTGCCATGCCACTGAAATAGTAAACTACCTTAAAAGCATTTCTCCCTCAATTCTCATTCTGAATGGCGATATCATTGACGGCTGGCAATTCAACAAAAGATATTTTCCTGTCAGCCACATACAGGTGATAAAAGAAATTATGAGCCTGTTAAGTAAAGGAACCCGCGTTATTTACATCACCGGTAACCATGATGAAATGCTACGCCGCTACAGTGATTTGCAAATAGGAAATTTTCAGCTGACAGATAAAATGGTGATGGAAATAAATGGCAAAATGACCTGGATTTTTCACGGCGATGTATTTGATGCAACGACTAAGGGCAGTGCTAAAATGCTGGCGAAACTTGGCGGGCATGGATATGACTTGCTTATTCTTATCAACAGTTTTATTAACTGGTGTTTGAAAGCAATTGGCCGTGAAAAAATGAGCTTAAGTAAAAAGGTTAAAAATGGAGTAAAGAAAGCTATTGCATGGATTGCAGACTTTGAACAAACAGCGGCAGAGCTTGCAATTGAAAAGAAATATGATTATGTGATTTGCGGTCATATACATCAGCCTCAGCACAAAGAAATTGAAACAAAGAATGGTAAAGTAACATATTTAAACAGTGGCGACTGGATAGAGAATCTTACATCATTGGAATATTCGAATAATGAATGGAAAATTTATCATTATAATGAAGATGAATTTGCTTCCGAAAAAGCAACCATTCTTACAATGGAAAAAAAATTGCCTGAGCTGAATGTTGTTACAGACGAAGTGGCAATGTTTATTAACTCATTGAAATTATCTAATATTTAAAAAGAGAGCGCAGTGACATTTAATGAATGTAATTACACTTCGATAATCCCCAGGGAAAGGGGGCGCATATTTTATGCAATACAGGCAACGGGTAACGGGCATATCGCAAGAGCAATGGAGTTAATGCCTTATCTTAAACAATATGGTGATGTAGATGTTTTTTTAAGCGGCAGCAACAGCAATCTTGCTTTTGATTTGCCTGTAAAATACAGAAGCAAAGGATTAAGTTTATTCTATGGCAACCGGGGTGGTCTTGATTATCATAAAATGTGGAATGAGCTAAACTTTAAAAGGATTTGGAATGAGGCAAAACAATTACCGGTTGAAGAATACGATATTGTTATAAATGATTTTGAAAGTATCACTTCGCTTGCATGCAAACTAAAAAAGGTTCCTTCCGTAAGTGTGGGGCACCAGGCAAGTTTTCAATCCCCAAAAGTTCCAAGACCTTCAGAAAAAAATATTATCGGTGAAATTGTTTTGAGAAAATATGCAACGTCAACAGCTTATATCGGTTTGCATTTTGAACAGTATGATGATTTTATTTTCAATCCGGTTATTAAAGAAGAAATATTAAATGCAGAACCAACGGATAAAGGTTATATCACTGTTTATCTTTCTCATTATGCCGATGAAGTTGTCGCAAAGCATTTAAAATTATTAAAGGACGTAAGATTTGAAATATTCTCCAAACAAGTAAAATCTACGGTTGTTGATGGCAATATCAGTTTTATTCCGATCGGCAATAAAGCATTTAATGAGAGTCTGATTCATTGCAGGGGAATTATTACCGGTGCCGGTTTTGAAACACCTGCAGAGGCTTTGTATCTAAGAAAAAAAATATTATGTCTTCCTATTAAAGGCCAGTATGAACAATTGTGTAATGCGGTGGCATTACAACGATTTAATGTTCCTGTAGTTTCTTCCATTGATGACCGGCTTTCGTCCTCAATTATAAACTGGCTAAACAGTAGCAACCCTAAACCATTAAATTTAACCCATTCCACTTATGATGTGGTGCAGCATGTGACTCAAACTGCGAGGAGCATTAATAAACATCCTCAAATTGAAAATGCTGTTTTAAATAAAGAATTTATTTTTCAATAAGATTTTCACCGTTTACTCCTTACAAACTTTTACTGTAAATTTTATGGCGGGCCGTATAAAATAGCGATCATATTTTTTACTGTAGGGAGTAATTGTTCCGTTATTTATCATGTAAAATCCGCTTTCATTCTCATTTCTCACATATTGCATACCCAATGACCACCGGTTTTGCATATCATTTAACCATTGCATTTTTTCCTGCGCGGATTTAAGTGTATCAAAATGTTTTTTGTATTCGGGAGTATAAATAAATTCCAATCCAAAAACAATCCAGTCCGAAGGCAGAGGTATCGTGTAGTCTGGAATTTCAAAATCATTCCATCCTTTTTTATATGGATATACCAGCAGGTTTGTATCCGTTAACTCTTCGCCCGGCATTCGTGTATCTGTATCCCATTCATACCAGTGTAAACGCACAGGTACATGCATAGTAAGTGATTCTTCATCAATTAATATACTTACCTTTTTTACATAACCACGCGTTCCATAAATATTGTTATAGCGCGATATAATAACCAGTCTTGTTTCCGGGCCGGGACCGATATACTGTTTTATGCGGCCCGTTTTTTTATTCAGCATGTGCTCGTCAGTGTTTCTGCAACTTGATACAATTACAGGCTGAAGGCTTTGCATTTCAGGCGTCATTTTTAACTCCATGCCATCCTTTAAATTATTTACGCCGACAGCCAATTTTCTATAGCCGAGATATTGTATGGTAACAGAATCATTTTTGCTTAATGAATCAAGAGACAATGAGAAATATCCGTTTGGATCTGTATAGACAACTTTTTGCTGATATTGAAATAATACAATTGCATAAGAAAGAGGTTTGTTGTTCGATGCATCAATTACTCTTGCCGTGATCGTTTGGCTCTTTGTAATTTGAAAACAAAAAAGAAGCATTACAGGGATTAATCTTTTCATGCACCGAAGTTATTAAGGGTGATATTATAATAAATGGAATTTTTATGGGCTTTTTTGCTGAAATAAAAACGGAACTTTCGAAGTGAGTAACATGCGCTGCATCCCGTGGACAAGAGACGACGCCATCTGCGCAATAGCCCGCTACATAAAAATTATATAAGCACTTATACATTTTTCTTTCTCCCAAAAATCGAAAAATCATCCTCATCCTTCACAATCGTATTACTTAATTTACTCAAACCTTCAACTTCCATTTCTATTACATCACCTTCTTTTAACCATTGTTCCTCATAGTTAGGATCGTTAAGTTTTCCTGTGCCATTCAATTCAAGAAAACATCCTGTACCAGCAGCACCGCTGCCAATAATATCGCCGGGATATAAAGTAGCGCCATAAGAACAACGTTCTATGATTTCTGCAAAAGTCCAATCCATATCACTGACATTTCCTTCACTTACCTGAGCCCCATTTACCCAACATTTCATTTGCAGGTTCCAGTTTTTTCCCACATGATTTTCTTTTGGTGATGTTTCAAAAGATTCAAGTTCATCTAATGTGACAAGGCAAGGGCCAACCACCGTTGAAAAATCTTTTCCCTTTGCCGGCCCAAGATTCAGCAACATTTCTTCCATTTGTAATTTTCTTGCACTCATATCGTTCATAATCATTAAACCGGCAATGAAGGCATCGGCTTCTTCTGCTTTTATATTTTTTCCATATTTACTAATAACGATTGCTACTTCCAATTCAAAGTCAAGCTTTTCAAGATGATCAGGCATGCAAACGATTTCTCCTGGTCCCTGCACGCTGTGGTGATTGGTAAAATAAAAAATAGGATATTGATCAAATTCGGGAATCATTGGCACACCGCGGTTACGGCGCGCTGCTTCCACATGTTTGCGAAATGCATAAGCATCCCTGCAGCCTGCGGGGAACGGAACAGGCGATAATAATTCTACTTCCGAAACCCGCTTGCCTTTATCCATAGATATACGCCCTTCCAGAATTGCTTTATTTACTGCAACAGCAGTATCAAAATATTCATCCCAATAATTTAGAAACATACTCATCGACGAGGGGAATTCAGGATGCACAGAATCGGCATCAAATACATAGTCATTAACAAGAAATGCAAGCTGATCATGTCCTTCATTCAGGTAAGAAACTAATTTCATATAGTGATGGAAATTTTTGGTTTGAAGCGCATAAAAGTAGGGTGAATTTTTTATGTTGCCATTATTCTCTGTAGCTATGATTTTTTAAAATAAAATCTTCAGCAATAAAGAGTATTATTTTTCTTTGCACAAAATTTTTTACAACATGGGATTATTCCGTCTTTCTATTTATGTAACAATGCTGTTGCTGCTCCCTCTCTTTTTTACTCAGGCACAGACAATAGAAACAAATGCCAAACAAAATCCAACAGTAAATTATGATCGGTTAAAAAGCATTGATACGCTGCTTAATGAGTACATCAATAAACATTGGGTAACCGGTGCCGTAACGCTTGTAGTGAAAGATAACCAGCTTATTCAATACAAAGGCTATGGTTATTCAGATGTTGATACAAAAAAGCCGATGCAGCATGATGCCATATTCCGCATTATGAGCCAGACAAAAGCAATTACAAGCGTGGGTATTATGATATTATATGAACAGGGAAAATTATTACTTGATGAGCCTATCGCTGATTTTATTCCTGAGTTTAAGAATCAAATAGTATTGGATAAATTCAACGCTGAAGACACAACCTACACTACTGTTCCTGCAAAAAGAGATATTACATTTCGTGATTTGCTTACACATGCCTCCGGCATTGACTATACAGATATCGGCTCTGCTACTGGAAATGCTATTTATACAAAGGCAGGCATTCCCTCAGGGCTTGGTTATTTCAATGCGAATCTTCTTGATAAAATGAAAGCGCTTGCAAAACTTCCCCTGTTGTTTCAGCCGGGAGAGAAATGGCAATATGGTTTAAGTACAGATCTGTTGGGCTGTTTGATAGAAGTGATAAGCGGAATGACTCTCGATGATTTTTTTCGAAAAAATATTTTTGAACCGCTTGGTATGAAAGACACTTATTTCAATTTGCCTTCATCAAAGGCAAATCGTTTGGCAGCAGTTTATACCGAAGATTCATTGCACCATATTATAAAATGGAGCCACACATTCAGGCATATTGATCCGGATTATCCAACAATGAACACGCATTATTTTTCCGGTGGTGCAGGTCTTTCCTCTACAGCTTTCGATTATGCAATTTTTTTGCAAATGCTGCTAAATGGCGGCACTTATAACGGGCATCAGATTTTATCTCCACGCACTGTTGAAATGATGACGAGCGGTCAGCTTGATTTTCTTTTTAATGGCATGAATAATTTTGGATTAGGTTTTGAAATTGCTTCAGAAAAATCTGCAGCAAGGAATCCGTTTAGTGAAGGAACTTTTTCATGGGGAGGTTATTTCGGCACTACTTATTGGGCGGATCCAAAGGTACATCTTGTATGTCTTATCATGACACAACACACTCCGAATAGTCACTATGATCTTATAACAAAATTTGAATCACTTGTATATGCAAGTTTGAAAGAAAAATGAGGTAAATTGCAGATTACAAGGTGCGAGGTGCAGGATAGATTAGTTTTTCTTTTTTTCTTTAATTTTTTTGAGCCTAACTCTATTACTACTATGACTCTTTTGTTGCGTCGCACTCTTTTTACTGTTGAATTGTAAATCATCAATCCCAATCCAGAGTGAAAAATTTTCTCACGAATCGCAATTTATAAGCTGAACAATAAACCGAACGTACAAGTGAGTGACACAAGGGACGATGCCATAAAAAATTATAGCTCGTCCCAAAAAGTATATTCAATAAGTTAATTGATAAAAATAAAAGAGGAGTAAAATTTTATTGTGTATCATAGGCCCATTTCAGCCAGGTGGCCCCCCATGTGAATCCTCCGCCAAAAGAAACAAGAATAATGTTATCACCTTTCTTTAGTCGGGGCTCCCATTCCCATAAACAGAGTGGAAGTGTGCCGGCAATGGTATTGCCAAATTTTTCAATGTTGAGCATTACTTTTTCAATTGGGATTTCTGCATATTTTGCCACCACTTCAATAATGCGAAGGTTTGCCTGGTGAGGCACCACCCATGCTATATCATCAGGAGTAAGATTGTTGCGACGCATAACTGTTAAAACAGATTCGCCCATGCATTGAACTGCATATTTAAAAACCGCTTTACCATCCATATAAGCAAAATGCTCCCGTGCATCAACGGTTGCGTGTGTCGCCGGTTTTAAGGAACCGCCTGCCTTTTGATGCATAAGCTGACGGCCAAATCCATTACTTCCAAATACGCTGTCCATCACACCAAGACCTTCGTCATTTGGTTCAACAAGTACTGCCGCTCCTCCATCTCCAAAAAGTATGCAGGTGTTTCTATCGGTATAATCTACAAAAGCAGTCATATTATCAGCGCCAACAACGATGATTTTTTTATGACGTCCAGTTTCTATATAACTGGCCGCTGTAGTGAGACCATACAGAAACCCACAGCATGCCGCAGTAAAATCATAACCCCATGCATTTACAGCACCAATTTTCCATGCTATATATGCGGCTGTAACAGTAAGTTGCATATCGGGAGTCATTGTGCAGCAGATGATGCATTCAATTTCTTCAGGGCTGAGATTTTTTTTCCGGAGCACGTCATTAATAGCTTCAATGCAAAGGTCGCTTGTAGCTTTTCCCGGTTCTCTTAAAACTCTTCGTTCACGTATACCCGTGCGTGTAACTATCCAGTCGTCAGTTGTATCAACTATCTTTTCCAAATCTGAATTAGTGAGTCTGCATTCAGGAACAAATCCTCCTACTGCTGTTATTGCTGCTTGTATGTTAGGTTTGGGCTTCATGAGAATATCAAATTTAGTTTTAATTAGTTGACATTGAGATTTTATGCTTATCGAGGCTTAAAAATAATCAAAATAAGCTTGGTATATTAAACGTATAATTCTTTCAACATTGCATGTATCTATATATTTTTTATAATGGAGTTTTGTTTTGTTAACTCAAAACACATATTCATTTTTAAGGACTTACTTTTGAAACAGAATAAGTTTTTATTTTTTGAGTATTAATTGAAAAAGAAAGTAAAAAAATCTGTTTGCTTCTTTTGATAGTCTTTCTCATGACTATCATTTGTTAGCTTTGTGCCCGTTAAAATAATAACAGATGGAAAAACTTAAAAATTATGTTTTGGGAAAATGGATACAGGGTGATGGTGATGGCCAGCAATTGTTTGATGCAGTCACTGGAGAAACAATTGGCCTTGCCTCTACTAACGGTATAGATTTTAAAGAGATTTTAGAATTTGGAAGAAATACCGGCTCACCTGCTTTAGGAAAAATGACCTTTCATGAACGCGGATTAATGTTGCGTGCTCTTGCCTTGCACTTAAGAAATCACCTGGAAAAATTTTATCGCATCAGCTATATGACGGGTGCCACCAAAGCCGATAGCTGGGTAGATATTGAAGGCGGCATTGGTAACTTATTTGCCAATGCATCATTACGCAGAAAATTTCCTGATGAATCTTTTTGTCTCGACGGAGAAGGACATAATCTCAGCAAAAACGGCTCTTTTATGGGGCATCATTTATTGGTGCCAAAAGAGGGTGTAGCTATTCATATCAATGCTTTTAATTTTCCAGTCTGGGGCATGCTTGAAAAAATTGCAGTGAATTTGTTAGCCGGTGTTGCTGCTGTTGTAAAGCCAGCAACCATCACATCATATTTAACAGAAGCTGTCGTAAAAGAAATTATTGCATCAGGAATTTTACCTGAAGGTGCATTGCAACTTATTTGTGGCTCTGCAGGAGATATGCTGGACCATACAACCTCGCAGGATGTAATAACATTTACTGGTTCAAAATCCACAGGTTTAAAACTAAAAAGCAATCCAAATATTTTGCGTGAAAGTGTTCCGTTTAATATGGAAGCTGATTCGCTTAACTGCATTGTTCTTGGCAATGATGTTATGCCTTCCATGCCTGAGTGGGATATTTTTATAAAAGAAGTACGCAAAGAAATCACGGCAAAAGCAGGACAAAAATGTACCGCCATCAGAAGAATATTTGTACCGGAAGATAAACTTGAAGATGTGCATCTTGCTTTAGGAAAAGCATTGTCTCAAACAACTATTGGCAATCCTTTAAATGAGAAAGTAAGAATGGGTGCATTGGCAGGGCGAAGCCAGAGAGAAGAAGTAAAAAATCAAATACAAAAACTGCTGGCAACATCGCAAATTATTTATGGTTCGCTTGACAGTGTTGAAGTAATAGATGCTGATGCGGAGAAAGGTGCCTTTATAAGTCCTGTTTTATTGTTGAATGAAAATCCTTTGCATACAAAAGAGGTGCATGAAGTAGAAGCATTTGGACCAGTGTCTACATTAATGCCATATCAATCGCTGGATGAAGCAATTTATCTTTCAAAGTTGGGTAAAGGTTCTTTGTGCTCCACTATTGTAACCGCAAATGACAAGATTGCAAAACAATATGTGCTGAGTGCAGCATCGTATCACGGAAGAATTCTTGTGTTGAATAATGATTGCGCAAAAGAAAGCACGGGTCATGGTTCACCGTTACCATTGTTAGTACATGGTGGACCGGGCAGAGCAGGCGGCGGCGAAGAAATGGGTGGCGTGAGAGGGGTAAAGCATTATATGCAATGTGTGGCTGTGCAAGGTTCGCCCACAACTATCACCGCCATTTCAAGTGTTTATCAGCCCAATGCAAAAGGAAGGGAAGATGTTGTGCATCCCTTCAGAAAATATTTTGAAGAAGTGCAAATTGGTGATCAGTTGATAACTGGTAAACGAACGATAACCGAACCTGATATCATCAACTTCGCCAATCTTAGCTGGGATCATTTTTATGCACATGTTGATGCCACTTCACTTGAAGGAACTTTATTTGAAAAACCTGTTGCGCATGGTTATCTTATACTCAGCGCTGCGGCTGGATTATTTGTAGAGAACAGCCTGAAATGCCCGGTGTTATTGAATTACGGCATTGATGAATTGAGATTTACTAAACCTGTTTATGCAGGAAGCACCATCCAGGTGCGCTTTACCTGTAAAGAAAAAATTCCTCAGGAAACTAAGGATGAAAATGATATTCCGAAAGGAATTGTAAAGTGGTATGTAGAAGTAACTGATGAAAAAAATCAGCAGGTAGCAGTTGCTACAATATTAACAATGGTAGCTAAGAAGGAAAACCCCTAAATCCCCTAAACGGGACTTATTATTTTGTTGCGATATAATTTTATATTATAGCCTGCGTGGCCGTGCATTGATTTTTTTATAAGCCAAGTTTCATTACTACTATTTTTCTTTTGTTCCGTCTCAGGGGGACACTTCGACGCCTTGTTTCTTATTCAGCAATATAAAAGCCTTGTCTACATAAATTGATTCGCTTATTTTCTGTAATTGAAGTTAATTTTATATTAGTTTTCTCAGCAGAATTACTAAACATTGAAGTCAGAAATATCAACTGTATTGAAATTGTTGATAAAAGAAATGAACGTTGAAGAGTGCGACGCAACACAGGTAAGAAGAGATACAAAAGCCGGGTACATAAAAATAAAAAGCTAACTATAAACACATTAAAAAACAATTTTAATCTCTTAGATTATGATACAGGAAATTAAAGAAGGGTATGTAAAAATAGAAAGGGAGCATGGCATTGCCACCATAGAATTTTTTCATCCTCAAAGCAATTCACTTCCTGCGAAAATACTGGAAACACTCGCGTTTGATATTCATAGCGAAGGTTTAAATCCGGATACAAAAGTGATTGTTCTTCGTGCTGCCGGTGAGAAAGTATTTTGCTCCGGTGCATCTTTTGATGAGCTTGCTGCCATTAGCAATAAAGAGCAGGGATTGAAATTTTTTATGGGCTTTGCAGATGTTATTAATTCCATGCGCAAATGTAGCAAATTTATTATTGCGCGTGTACATGGAAAATGTGTGGGTGGTGGAGTAGGACTTGCTGCCGCGGCTGATTACACAATTGCTGCAGAAGGAGCAGAGATAAGATTAAGTGAGCTTTCAATTGGCATCGGTCCATTTGTAGTGGGGCCGGCAGTGGAAAGAAAAATTGGTGCATCTGCTTTTTCGCAATTAGCTCTTGACTCTCTCATGTGGCGGCCCGCAGACTGGGCAAGAAGAAAAGGTTTATATGCAGAACTTCATTCGGATACAGGAGGCATGGATGATAGCATTGAACGTTTATCTACTTCTCTTTCACATTACAATCCCGAAGCGATGAGGGAGTTGAAAAGGGTATTATGGAAAGGCACAGAGCATTGGGATGAATTACTAACAGAGAGAGCAGCAATCAGCGGAAGATTGATATTAAGTAAATACTCTAAAGAATTTATTCAAAAATTTAAAGAAAAAGCAAAAGCTAAACAGTCATAATATTTTACATCATTTATTAAAATTGATATAAGCCGCATCTCTTTTTAGCTTCGCTCCTGATGATAAACACATTCGATAAAGATAATTTTCATTTCTACTGTGATGTTTTAACTGAAAGAGATGACGATTTAAAAAATGTTATTACACAATTTGGTTATCCTCCTTTATGGAGCCGTGTTCCTTCTTTCACCACGCTTATACATATTATTCTGGAACAACAGGTTTCACTTACATCTGCAAAAGCTGCTTTTTTAAAATTAGAATCAAAGATTGGTCATATTACTCCTGAAAAAGTTTTATCGCTTACTGATGATGAAATGAAAGCCTGTTATTTCAGCAGGCAAAAAATAAATTATGCAAGGCATCTTGCAAAAGCAATTGTAAATGGAGATCTAAATATTGAACATCTAAATGATTTGCCTGATGATGTGATAAGAACTGAATTAAAAAAAGTAAAAGGAATCGGCGACTGGACAGTTGATGTTTTCTTAATGATGGTGCTTCATCGTTGTGATTGTTTTGCTGCAGGTGATATTGCTTTAATAAAAAGTATAAAAGAAGTGAAAGGGTTAAAACCTCTCACTTCAAAAGAAGAAATTATTTCGTTTACTGCACAATGGAAACCTTACAGAACAATTGCTGCATACTTGCTGTGGCATGCCTACATTAAAAAGAGGAATATAAAGCTGTGATGTATTAGATAGCTATGAGTTTTGAACCATGAGATTTTAGCAAAAGGCCCGTAGCTTGAAGCTCACAGCTCATAGCTTACTAAAATTACAGATCATCATATTCATATAAAGGATCAATGCGTGTTCCGGGTGCCATATCCATCAAAGGCTTTATCAATCCGTCTTTTAATCCATAAACCCAGCCATGCAAATGCGGTCTTTGTTCATGTTTCCACGCACGCTGAATGATGGATGTTTTTGCAAGATGTATCAACTGTTCCATTACATTCAACTCAACCAGACGATCACAACGCAGCTCCTCATCGTTGATTACATTTAATTCATCAGCATGTAAACGATAAACGTCCTTAATATTTCGCAGCCACATATTTAAAACATGTTTGAAATCATGATTAGTAGTTGCAGCCTTGATGCCTCCACACCCATAATGACCACAAACAATTACATGCTGCACTTTGAGATGATTCACCGCATAGTCAAGCACGCTTAGCAAATTAACATCTGTATGAACAACCATATTTGCAATATTGCGGTGCACAAATATTTCGCCGGGTTGTGTACCTGTAATTTCATTGGCGGGTACGCGGCTGTCACTGCAACCAATCCACAGAAATTCGGGAGTTTGCAAATGAGCAAGGCGATCAAAATATTGAGGATCATCTTTCACCATTTTATTTGCCCACGCACTATTCTCAGTTAGCAGTTTCTCATATGGTTTCATAAATGATCATTTGATTAAAATAATTGAAGTTTACTTTTTATTTTTTTGCAATTGCATTTTTGAAAGATCATATAACACTATGAGCAGGAGTACTGCAGTGATAATTGAAAATGTTATAAAACTAATTTTCAAAAAAAGAATCCCTCCAATGAGGGCGCCAATTATATAGCAAAATAAAATAGTGAATCTTAACTGTAGCTTTCTTTTTAAAGAACCGGGTCTTGGTGTTTTTGGATGCAACCATTCGGATACATCTGATCCAAGATCTGTGAGTAGTCCTGTAAGACGTGAGGTTTTAATGCCGCTGCCTGAAATAACAGAGACAGCGCTGTTTTGCACACCCATGCTTAACAATAACATAGCAGTGATAAGAATTGTTTCAGTTTCTGTTTCATCAAATAACAACATACCGTATACCGAAACAGATAATAAAATAAGGGCTTCGAAGATGATGGGCAGAGCATGAGCAACATAAGAGCCTTTATGTGCAAATGAGCGAATAAAAAAATGAGCAATAAAAGCACCAAGCATAAAGATAAAAATCCACATCAGCACTATGAACATTTCAAACCAATTACGTTCTAACATGAGTTTTGCAAAAGCTGCAGTATGACCTGTGACATTGGCTGTAACTGTATAACATGCCATTATACCCACAACGTTTGTCATACCTGCAGTAAAAGCTGTAAAGGATGGTAACACGAGATTACTCTTAAATGTGCGTTCTTCCGCAGATTGACTAAGCATGCTAAAACTGAAGTATAACTTTCTTTGAGAAAATTAAGTATTCATTCCGCCGCAAACACTGATTACCTGTCCTGTAACATAAGAACTCATATCACTTGCAAGAAATAAAGTAGCACCGGCAACTTCTTCTGCTTTACCAAAACGAACCATAGGAATTCTTTTCAAAAACTCTTCTGTTCCGGTTCCTTCTTTTAAATAATGTGTCATATCAGTTTCAATAAAACCCGGAGCAATTGCATTGCAGCGAATATTCCGGCTGCCCAACTCATGTGCAACAGCTTTTGTAAACCCGATTATTCCCGCCTTACTTGCTGCATAACTTGTTTGACCGGCACTTCCACGCACACCAACAATTGAACTCATATTTATAATGCTACCTGATTTTGCTTTCATCATGGGGCGGATAACCTGTTTAGTCATGTTAAATACACTTTTCAAATTTGTATTTATTATCTTATCCCATTCTTCAGCAGAAACGCGAAGCAGTAAATTGTCTTTACTTATTCCTGCATTATTCACGCATACATCTACTTTGCCAAATTCTTTCAGCACATCATTTACAAAAGTTTCGCAGGCGGCATAATCGCCGGCATTACTTTTAAATGATTTTGCTTTTACCCCAAATCCCTGTAACTGGTTTTCAAGAGTTGTTGCTTTTTCTGCGCTGCTGCCACTTACATAAGTAAATGCGATATTTGCTCCATGCTCTGCAAGTTTTAAAACAATAGCAGCACCAATACCGCGTGATGCGCCGGTAACAATAACAACTTTTCCTTCTAATAATTTCATATGGTTGCTTTTGATGTGGGCAAAAGTAATATTTCTGCGGAAGTAATTTTTATTATGAGATCAACGATAGTTTGCATAGCATCTTCGTTGTGTCACTCACTTGTACATTCTGAACTTTATGCTGCAAAGACAGTACATGTTTTCTGGCATTATTAATGATACTTTTTTTAACGATTACTTTCCTTTTGATATATTAATATGCATAACGATTTTGCTCACTTAAATAATGGCAATTCATGAAACGATTCATTATCATCATTATACTTTTCTTTACAACTGCGCAAAAAAATTTTGCTCAAAACGAAGACTCGTCAAATGCAAATTCATTGGATGCGGTAATAAAAAATTTATATAAATCAATATCCGGTCCCGCAGGTAAAGACAGGGACTGGAATATGTTCCGTTTATTATTTGCAAATGAGGCAAGAATGTATATCGCTGTTCCTAATAAAGACAGCGGCACTGTTCTCCGCGTCATTACTCCTGAACAATATATTGAACGCAATAGCACACGCCTCGCTGATATGGGTTTTACTGAAAAAGAGATACATCGCATCACTGACAGTTATGGGGCTATAACGCATGTATTTTCTACTTATGAATCACATTTCATTAACAGTAACAATGAAGAAGAAACAGTAAGAGGCATTAACAGTATTCAATTTTTCTTGGATGGCAGCAGGTATTATATTCTTACAATATGCTGGGATGCGGATCCAAAAAATAACCCTGTTCCAGAAAGGTATTTGAATGAATGAGATGCCAAAGATTGTTACCCCTGCTTTGCTTTCACTGACTTTGTTAATATTGCAATTACATTATAATTTGAATTTTACAGGGCTCTAATCTTGCAGCCACCACTTCCGATTCTGTAAAGCTTTTTGTAAAGCGCTCGGACAGTGGTTATCCTGTATTGTTCATTCATGGCGGTCCCGGGTCAAATTTATATTATTTTGAAAAAGAAGGAGGCGATGTTTTTTCAAAAGATGTGCAACTTATTTATCCTGATCAAAGAGGTTGCGGCAGATCAGATACTGCATTGAATAATGATTATTCATCAGAACGCGCTGTAAAAGATTTTGATGAAGTAAGAACAAAACCTGGTTACAAGCAACGGATGGTGATGGCACATTCTTTTGGTGGCATACCCGCTACTGAATATGCATATCGTTTATCAGGAATACATTAAAGAACTCTTACAAAACTCCGGAACGCGATTATTATGAGTTAATAAGATTCCGGACCTCATGAAGATTGAACGGAAGTTAAGTTGATAATTTACAAACTTCCGCCACTCTTCGCCAATAGCAGTTAACCAATTCCAAATTTCTATTCTCCTTCCACAGCATTACCTTTCTTCATCCATGGCTTAGGTGCAGTGCCATCCATTCTTACAATCCTCGGTGTAAATTTTCCTATTACATCCACCAATTGTTTCTGTGACTGCATCACCTCTTCAATATCCTTGTAAGCAAAAGGTGCTTCATCCAATCCTCCGCCCAATAGTTTTACATCATGCTTTTTCAATTCATCATTCAATGCCTTATGCGTAATATTATTGAGTGCCTGTGTACGACTCATCTTTCTTCCTGCGCCATGAGATGCGGAATTTATAGAAGCGGCTTCACCCTTGCCTTTTACAATAAAACCCGGCGCCGTCATGCTGCCAGGAATAATACCAACCACATCTTTCCCTGCAGGCGTAGCGCCTTTGCGATGCACGATTAACTCTTTGCCTTCATAAATTTCTTTCCATGCAAAGTTGTGATGGTTCTCCACCATCTTCAATGGTTCACGGCCCAACTGCTTTGCAATCTTTTCATGAATCACATGATGACATGCGCTTGCATAGTCACCCGCAAGGTTCATTGCCAGCCAATATTCTATTCCTTCTTCTTCATCAAGATTGAGCCATGCAAGATTTTTTGCTTCCTGTGGCAAACGTCTTTTGCTGATAGAAATTTTTGTATAGTGATTGGCAATGTTTGCACCCAATGCACGTGAGCCGCTATGTGATAACAAACCCACATACTTTCCCGAAGGCACTTGCAACACATCATCTGCTTCATCTACTTCCACAATACCAAATTCCACAAAATGATTACCGCTTCCACTGCTGCCCAATTGCCTCCATGCACGTGTATGCAAGCCTGTGAGTAACGGCAATTCAAAAAATATTTTACGATCCATCACTTCATGATCAGGAGACTTTTGAAACTGTGCACCGCTGCCAAACAAAGTTGCCTCATTGATCTCTCTTGTAAAGAATGCTTCACGCTGCGTGAGATCTTTTACATCAATATCAAAAATGCTTAAACACATGCGGCAACCAATATCAACACCTACGCCATAAGGTATCACTGCATTCTCTGTTGCCAGCACACCACCAATGGG
>WNFY01000503.1_pt1 | contig 38832 bp, 31 predicted proteins | sample 5400091 | NCBI WGS metagenome assembly WNFY01 (sample SAMN13153364, study PRJNA577476) | soil metagenome | isolation source: 60 cm soil or saprolite under grassland replicate 1 | place: USA:California | collected 2016-06-15 | reverse complement strand
TGAAGTCTCCTACCGACACCCAGGCTAAACATATGGCCAGCCAGCCTCCGCGCCATGGGTCAGATGCGCCCGTAATCATGCATCCTCCAACTAGTTGCCTGGTCAGCCAGAGTTTTGTCACGAGTCAGGTGCGCGCCATGGATTCGGTGCGAGACCTGCGCAACAGTAGGTCGGCGACTGGGTGGAGAGTGTCACACCAGGTTTCAGCGAACGTCGCACCATCGTGGGGCGTGGCCGCCATCGCTCTCAGGGGAGGCATTGATGTCACGGCTCGGGAAAACGTGGTTGGTATGGATTGTCGGGATCGCTCTGGTCGCCTGCACAGATCCTACCCAGCCGGCGACTGCGGTGCAGCTCGCCTTCATCGTACAGCCGAGCGACGCCACGGCCGGCATCGCGATCAATCCTGACGTCGCTGTGGCGATTTCGTCACGGCGGGCACGGGCTACACGCTGAAGGCAGCGAGTACCGGGCTCGCCGCGGCGACGAGTACTGAGTTCGCAATCGCCGCGGCCGCCGCGTCACGCCTCGCCTTCACGGTGCAGCCGAGTCAGACGGTGCAGGGGGCTGTTATCACGCCGCCTGTCCAAGTCGCCGCTCGAGATTCCTTTGGCAACCTGGCGACCGAGTTCCGAGACAGTGTGACCGTGGCCCTCGGCGGGGACCCGGGAGTCGCGGTCCTCTCGGGGACCGCGGTGGTGGGCGCGGTCAACGGGATCGCAACCTTCAACGATCTCTCTATCGCGCAGGTCAACGCCGAATACACGCTCATCGCCAGCGCAGGCGCCCTTACGAGCATCGCTAGTTCGCCCTTCAACATCGCCAAACCCCCGGTGACCCTACACGTAACCACCAGGACCACCGGCGTCTCCCTCGATCCCGACGGCTACGACCTGTGCGTCGATCCCGTCCCCGACGATTGCACGCTGTCTAAAGCGATCGGTGTGAACGGCGACATCACTATGTCGCTGGGGCCGGGTAACCACGCTGTCGAGTTGGAGGGTTTATCGGCCAATTGCACCATGGACGCAACGACGACGGTCGAAGCGGGCGATACCACCGAAGTGTCGTTCACGATCAGCTGCGTCGCGGCCGGGACCGTGCGCGTCACGACGTTGACAACCGGGATTGACCCCGATTCCTACTATGGTGTTTGCATCGGCCCCTCTGGCGTCGCGTGCACCACGTACGCGGGGCTCCCAATGAACGGGGCGGTGATCGTGCCCGGCGTGCCGGTGGGTCCCCAGACTGTCACCCTCAACGACGTGGCCACGAACTGCACGGTCAGCGGTGGGCAGTCCCGCGCGCTGAGCGTGCCTCAGGATGGCACTGTGGACGTCGCGTTCGATGTGCGCTGCGTGGTGGCTGAGCGCATCGCGTTCTCACACGACGGAACGATTGTGGTCAACCGTGTCCGGGACGTTTGGGATCCCCAGACGATCATTCGGGGACTTGCCCCGGCGTGGTCGCCCGACGGCGCGACGCTCGCCTACGAGTGCGGCCAGGACATCTGCACGATCAACCCCGGGGGAGCCGCGGTCCGGCGGCTCACCGCGGATGGGGCGGGGAATCGCCACCCCACTTGGTCACCGGATGGCTCGAAGATCGCGTTCGCCGCGACGCATGCTGGGGTGACCGACCTCTACGTGACGGCCTCGAATGGCTCCGGTGGTACGCGGCGGCTAACGCAGAGCGTAGGGTTCGTGGGAAGTCCGGCCTGGTCGCCCGATGGGACCAGGATTGCTTTCGACTGCTCGTTGGACGCCGGCAATGACGACATCTGCTGGATGAACGCAGACGGTACCGGTTTCGCACGGCTTACGAACGATCCGGCCCGCGACTATGGTGCGGCCTGGAAGCCGGACGGCTCGACGCTGGCGTTCGCCACGATGCGCTATGGGTCCGACGAGATCGCGCTGGTGAGCGCGACGAGCGGTACCGTGACGCGCATCGGCACTCGGCTCCCCGGATTCGCACCCAGTTGGTCGCCCGATGGCACCCAGCTCGCGTTTGTGCAACTGCTCCAAAGGGACTACGACGGCGATTGGTACACCATCTCGGTAATCTCGACAGCGAATGCGGATGGCTCGGGCGTCCGTCCTCTCACCGACGGTGACCAGCCGGCGTGGAAGCCACATCTATGAGCGGTCGCGCGGTGACGCGCGGCTGCATGCGTCTGATCCACCTTCTCACTGAGGCAGGCACCATGTTCAACCGTATCTTGTTGCTCGGCCCGGCCGCGCTCCTTGCCGCAGCCTGCAGCATCGACCGCCCCCACCCCACCGACGCGACCGTGGCTTCCACCGCGACCGTGGCGTTCAGTGCGGTCAGGTTCTGGGAGGCCGGCGCAACGGTCAGTTGGAACCAGTTGGCGACCGACCTGGCGGTGGCCGCGCCAGCGCCCGGAATCAACACGATTCGCCTGTACACCTATCTCTCGCTCGCTCAGCTCCGCGCTGCCGAGGCGGCACAGGCGGCCCCGGGGCCACATCCGCCGATCGCCGCGGCGATCGGTGGCGCTTCTGTCGCCGTGCTGAGCTCGTTCTTCCCCAACAGCGTCGACGAGCTCGAAGCCGCGCTCGACGCGCAAGAGGCTTCCGACCCGTGGCCCGGCGCGAAGCACGCGGATTTCGCCTCAGGTGAGGCGATCGGTCGCGCAGCCGGTGCGCGGGTGCTCACCTTCGCGCAGGGCGACCTCGTTGGGCTCACCGATCCACTGCTCGCGCCCATCGGACCGCCACCGGTCGGACCTGGCCACTGGATCTACGCTCCTCCTCCGGCCGTCGCACGCGGCAACCTCGGCGCGCGGCCCTTCTTTCTCACGTCCCAGGATCAGCTGCGGTCGGCTCCGCCACCTGCATTTGGAAGCGATGCCTTCAATGCGGCGCTGGCCGAGGTTCGTCAGATCTCGGACACCCGGACCCAAGAGCAGATCGACATTGCGAACTACTGGAACGTGAACCAGTCGCCGCGGTCCCAAGCTGCCTTCATGGGAATCGCGCGCGAGCTGATCGTTTCCCACCGCCGCACGGACGCGGAGGCCGCACGGATTTTGTTCGTTATGAGCTCGGCCGGCTTCGACGCGCTCATCGGATGCTTCGATGCCAAGTACCACTACTGGTTCATCCGGCCCCCACAGGCAGATGCGGGCATCCATACCGTATTCCCGACGCCGCAGCACCCGTCGTACCCGTCCGCGCACTCCTGTTTCTCGGGCGCCTTTAGTGCCGTACTCGCCGACGCATTCCCCAGCGAGCGTGCGCGAATGGACGCCATGGCTCAAGAAGCAAGTCTGTCACGACTCTACGCGGGAATTCACTATCGATTCGACATGGAGGCGGGGCTCGCGCTGGGCCGTGGTGTGGCCGCGCTCGCGCTGGCGGCGGACCTCGACGAGGTCGCCCCGGGCACCAGGTCTAGGGCGCCTCGCCACCGCCATCACTCACACGATCGCGACCGCTGACCTTTCAGGGGGAAGATCAAGCTCCACAGCGACCGCTGCTGTGGGGCTTTTCTTTGTCTCACCGGTAGCAAACGGTGGCGTGACGAGAGGACCCGGACGAAGCGACCTCTCGTGTCCCGGCTGTCCTGCCAAGGGCAACGCCGGTTAGCGATGTCGCGCGGGGATAACCGCTGAATGCATCTAAGTGGGAAACCCTCCCCAAGATGAACACTCCCGGGTCGTAAGACCCCTGAAGGGCCGTGGGAGACTACCACGTTGATAGGCGGCAGGTGTAAGGCGCGCGAGCGCTTCAGCCGAGCCGTACTAATTGCCCGTGAGGCTTGATCTCTTCTCGGTCTCGAGGTGAGCCTCGGCACCACCACACACTCGTCAGGGATTAGGGACTCGGGGTTCGGGACTAGGGCTTATCCCTAGTCCCGAGCCCCTAATCCCGAGCCCCCAATTGGTACTGCGACTGCGAGGTCGTGGGAGAGTAGGCCGTTGCCAGCTTCGACTACAAATGTCGAATGTCCAATATCGAATGTCGAATTTCGAAATTCGTCATTGGGCGTTCGACATTTTTACTTTCACCCGTTTCGACATTCTACATTTGCTTGGCTGTCATCGCCGCCCCTCGCTCCACGAACGCCGAACGCAGCATCGTCACCGCCGTGTATACCACCACCACGACCACCAGCCAGCGCACGTACTCGAGCGGCAGCTGCTTCACGATGTAGGCCGCGATCAGCACCGCCGGGATGCCCGCGAGGCCAAGCACGACCGACGCGCTCAAACTGTAGCTGCCCTCCCGGATGAACCGCATTCCCGCGACCGGCATCAGGAAGGCGCACGATCCCATCATGACCGGAAACGCCGCGCGCGGATCCATCCCCAGGAGGCTCACCAGAATCAGGCAGGGCGCGTACAGGCCGATGCCCAGCGTCATCAACGCGCCGAGCGCGAAGTTGCCCGTCAGGCCCGCCGCCAACCTCGTACCGCGGAGCGCCAACGCGGTCCCGCCCACGGGCACGAGCTGGAGCTGCGTCATCAGCATGACGGCCGCGGCGGCGAGCAGGGCGAACCCCATTCCGACCTGGACCTTCGCCCGCGGCCACCGGGCCACGACCCCCGCGCCGAGCCACGCGCCCGCCACGGCGGCGGCGATCAGCGTGACCAGCGTGAGAAAATCCACGCGGACGATGGAGATGTAGATCAGCGCCTGAGCCACGGTGGGGAGCGTGTACGCGACGTTCAACGTGCCTGGGATCCACTCGTCGCGCACCGAGTTCCGCAGCTTGAACAGCGACGTCGTGGTGGCGAAGTTCCCGATTCCCAGCGTGTCGAAAAAGCACATCACGAATCCCACGACGGCGTGCAATCGCGTCGCCGGTGGATCGTCGGTCGGACGACCGGCAGCGCGCGCGCTGAGCACCCGCGAGCGCCAGGTCGCGAGAAACCAGCCGGTCACCACCGCGAGCGCCAGAAAGAGCAGCGTCTTCGGGTCCATGACTGGCGATTGTAACGGCCGGACGGCGGATCGGCGAGCCGCCGTTGCTTGACGTTTCTGTCCAACGTCGTTGCTTTCCGTCCATGACCCGCTGCGGAACCGTCGTCCTCGCCGGCCGACCCAACGTCGGGAAGTCCTCGCTCCTCAACGCCTTGATCGGCGAGCACCTGGCCATCGTTTCCCCCAAGCCGCAGTCCACCCGCCTGCCCGTCGTTGGCCTGCTCACCCGCGACGACACCCAGTACATTTTCACGGACTCGCCCGGATTGCTCGAGCCCGAATACCAGCTGCACGTCGTCATGCGCGCCGCCGCCCTGCGCGCCATCGACGACGCCGAGGTCATCGCCTACCTGCATCCCCTACCCGAGTCGCCCGCGCCGCCGCTCACACAGGTCGCGAAACTCGAGCGCCCGCCCAAAGCGCCGATCGTGACGGTCTACACCAAGGCGGATCTCGCGCCAACCACCACCGCCCTCCACCGCCCTCCACCGTCCTCCACCGCCATTGTGTCGGCCGTCACCGGTGCTGGCCTGGAGCAGCTCCTCGCCGCCCTCCGCGCCCATCTCCCCGAAAGCCCGTTCCACTACGACCCCGCAGAGATGGCCACCCAGCCGATGCGCTTCTTCGCGGCCGAGTTCATCCGCGAGGCGGCGTTCGAGCTGCTGCACGAAGAGCTGCCCTACAGCGTCGCCGTGGAGATCGACGAGTTCCGAGAAGGCGCCGACCCCGTGTATATTCGCGCCGTGGTGTACGTGGAGCGCGCCAGCCAGAAGGGCATCGTGATCGGCGACGGCGGTCGGACCATCAAGGCGCTCGGCCAGACCGCCCGCGCCAAGGTCGAGGCCCTGCTCGGCACACAGGTGTTTCTGGACCTCCACGTGAAGGTGCTGCCCAAATGGCGGCGCCGTGACGCTTCGCTCAAACGCCTGGGGTACGTCCCATGAGCCTCGCCCCCGATCTGCTGGAAATATTGGTGTGTCCCAAGTGCAAGGGACCGCTCGAGCACCGCACCGCGCCCGCCGAAGCCCTGGTGTGCCACGCCTGCCGCCTCATCTACGCCGTCGAAGACGACATTCCCATCATGCTGATCGACGAGGCGAAGCACTTCTGAACGCGCCGCTCGCGCATTTGTTTGACACCCGCCTCCACGAGGCCTAAGTTTAGGCGCGCTCGACCCTTACGCGAGGAGCCAGGTGCGCGGAACGCGCCCGACGATACTCTTTTTCTCGCCGGCTGGTCGCACGGTACCTGACTTCCTGACGCACTGGGTGAACGGCAAAGGACTCACCATCATTCCGGTGCCGGACCCCGGTGACGTGGAGCAGCGGGTGCTGCGATCCCTGCCGCAGCTCGTCGTCATCGATGCCGACGACGGCCCGCAGGGGCTCGCGCTGTGCGGCCGGCTCAAGGCGGACTCCTATTCGGCCATCGTGCCCCTCGCCGTCCTCACCAGTCGGCATACCACCGATCGGGTCCAGGAATGGTTCACGGCGGGGGCGGACGAGGTCATCAGCCCGCTGTTCGAGCCGGCGGAGCAGGCGAGCCGCCTGGACGGCCTGATGACCCGGACCGCGCGCGACGTCGCCGTCAACCCGTCCACCCGGCTTCCCGGCACGACGGAGATCGAGCGCGAGATCCGGCGCCGCATGGAGAACGGCGAGCTGTTCGCCGTCTGCTACGCCGACCTCGATCACTTCAAGGAGTTCAACGACCGCTACAGCTACAACGACGGCGACCGGGTCATCTACATCCTGTCGCGCATCCTGCACGACGTGGTGAAGGGGCTGCTCGCCGGCCGGGGCTTCGTGGGGCACATCGGGGGGGACGACTTCATCTTCATCATCCCGTTCGACGACATTCCCGAGGTGTGCGGCGAGGTGCTGGAGGTGTTCGATACGCTGATTCCGTACCAGTACAACGAGCAGGACCGGCGCGCCGGGTACTATTTCGGGAAGGACCGGCGTGGCCAGCTGCACCGTGTGCCGCTCATGACGCTGTCGATCGGGATCGTGACGAATCAGCATCGCCGCTTCGCGCACCCGGCGCAGGTGAGCGAGCTCGCGACCGAAATGAAGAGCTATGCCAAGACGCAGCCGGGATCGGTGTTCGTGGTCGATCGGCGCCACGACCCGGAGCTCGATGAGACCGAGGGGCGCGCGAGATGAACGTCACCTGTCCGTCGTGCGAGACCGTGTACCGCGTGGACCCCGCCAAGGTCCCGCCGGGCGGGGTGCGTGCGCGCTGCGCGGTATGCAGCAGCGTGTTTGCGGTGAACCCCGCGGGGGCCGGCGCGGCGGCACCCGCCGTCGCAGCAGCCCAGCGGGCGCCCGCTGCTCCGGCGGGTGCCGCCGCACCGCCGCCGTCCGCGGCTGCGCCCCCGCCCCCGCCCCCGCCTCCGCCAGCCGCTCCCGCGCCTGCCACGCGGCCGCCCGCTCCACCGCCGCCGCCCCCATCGGTCCCGGTGCCCCCGCGCCCGCCCGGGATGCCGCGCTTTTCGGGGCCGGTGGCCGCTCCGGCGCGGCCTGCCGCACCACCCGCAGCGCCGCCCACGCCCACGTTCCGGCCGCCGGCGTCGCCTCCCTCGCCCCCGCCGTCTCCCGCAGCCCCGGCGCGCGCCCCCGCTACGGCCCCGGCCCCCGGTGCTCGCGCGGCAACTGGGCCCGCTCGTCCCGCGGCGCCCGCCCCTCCCGCTTCTCCCGCGCCGCCCCCGTCGCCCGCTCCCGCGGCGCCGCGTGCGCCGGCGGGCGCCGCCCCCGGACAGCGCATGACGGGCCCGTTGCGGCCGGTGAATCCGTTCATGGTGCAGGACCCGAAGCAGAAGGCCCGCCGGCTCGCGCGGGCGCTCGTGTCCGACCTGGTGGTGTACCATCCCGAAAAGCGTCAGCAGGGGCTGCGCGACGGCACGCTGCCGCAGCTGTTCAAGGACGAGATCGAGAAGAGCTGGCAGGAATACGTCGAGCAGGTCGGGGCCGAGATCGCGAAGAGCACGTCGTTCTGGGGCGAGGCGTTGAACGAGATTCTCGCCGGGGGCAATAAGGTATTTTGAGACTGGCGCCGGGGGTACCATGGCCTTAGCCGACCGATTCGTCGAATTCGACCGTCGTCTCACCGAGCTCGGGAGCTTCCTTTGACGTAGCGGGGAAGACCAAGCGGCTGGGTGAGCTGGAGCACACCATGGCCGAAGGCGGCGTGTGGGCGGACCCGGAGCGGGCGCGTCAGGTGGTGGACGAAGTGAAGAGCCTCAAGAGCTGGCTCGAGCCCTACAACGCGCTGCGCAAGCGGCTGGACGATGCCCGCGGCCTCGCCGAGCTGGCCGACGCGGAGCACGACGAGGCGTTGGCGCGGGAGCTCGACACCGAAGCGGTGCAGATCGCCGGGGACCTCGAGCGGCTCGAGCTCCGCAACATGATGCGCGGCGGCGACGACGCGCGCGACGCGCTGCTCACGATTCATCCGGGCGCAGGCGGCACCGAGTCGCAGGACTGGGCCGAGATGTTGATGCGGATGTACACCCGCTGGGCGGAGCGCCACGGCTTCAAGGTGGAGCTGCTGGACCTGCTCGCGGGAGAGGAAGCGGGCATCAAGTCGGTCGACCTCCAGATCAGCGGGCAGTACGCCTACGGCCTGCTCAAGGCGGAAAAGGGTGTGCACCGCCTGGTGCGCATCTCGCCGTTCGACTCGCAGTCGCGCCGGCACACGTCGTTCGCGTCGGTGTTCGTCTATCCGGTGGTGGAGGAGGACATCGAGATCGAGATCAACCCGGACGATTTGCGCATCGACACATTCCGCGCATCGGGCAAGGGCGGGCAGCACGTCAACAAGACGTCCTCGGCCGTGCGCATCACCCACCTGCCGACGAACATCGTGGTGTCCTGCCAGCAGGAGCGCAGCCAGTTCAAGAACAAGGCGACGGCGCTCAAGATGCTCAAGGCTCGCCTGTACGAGCGCGCGGTGGCGGAGCGTGAAGCCAAGAAGGCGGAAGTGGACAAGCAGAAGACCGACATTTCGTGGGGCAACCAGATCCGCTCCTACGTGTTCCAGCCGTATACCATGGTGAACGACCATCGCACCGAGCTGAAGGTGGCGGACGTCCAGAAGGTGATGGACGGCGACCTGGACCCGTTCATCGAGGCATATCTGAAACGCTTCGGGAGACAGGCCGCGTGACCAGCTTCGTCGAGGCGGCGCGGCGCGAGAAGCTCGCCGAGCTGGTGAAGCGCGGCGTCGTCCCGTTTGCCTATCGGTTCGACCGCACCGGTCCCATCGCCCAGCCGCTCGAGGGGTTCAAGGACGGGGACACCACCGTCCATCGCCTGGCGGGGCGGCTCATCCTGCTGCGCTCCATGGGCAAGACGACGTTCGCGCATCTCGAGGATCGCTCGGGCAGGATTCAGGTCTACTTCAAGGTCGACGATGTCGGCGCCGAGGCGTACGAGGTCGTGAAACTGCTCGATCTGGGCGACGTGATCGGCGTCGAGGGCCCGCTGTTCCGGACGAAGACCGGTGAAGTCACCGTCCGGGTGCAGCGGTTCACCCTGCTCACCAAGTCGCTGCGCCCGCTGCCGCTCGGCAAGGAGGATGCGGAGGGGAAGCGCCACGGCGAGCTGTCGGACCCCGAGCTGCGTGCCCGGCAGCGCTACGCCGATCTGGCGGTGCACCCGGAGGTGCGCGACGTGTTCCGGCAGCGGGCCCGCGCGGTCGGCTACGTCCGAAGTTTCCTCGATGCGCGCGGCTACCTCGAGGTGGAGACGCCGGTGCTGCAGCCGGTGTACGGGGGCGCCTCGGCGCGACCCTTCGTCACCCACTACGAGGCCCTCGACACCGATGTCTACCTGCGCATCGCGGACGAGCTGTACCTCAAGCGCTGCATCGTGGGTGGGCTCGAGAAGGTATACGAGATCGGCCACGACTTCCGCAACGAGGGGATGGACCGCTTCCATAACCCCGAGTTCACGATGGCCGAGTGGTACGAGGCGTATGCCGACTACGAGGTGATGCTGCAGCTCACGGAAGCGATGGTGTCCGGGATGGTGCAGGAGCTGTTCGTCACCACGACGCTGGAGCGGCACGGGGCCACGCTGGATTTCAAGCGGCCGTTCGCGCGCAAGGACTATTACGCCCTGGTGCGCGAGACGGCCGGGATCGACCTCACGCGCGCCACCGAGGCCGAGCTGCGCGCCGCCCTGAAGCGCAAGGACGTCGCCGACGCGGACACGTTTGCGGGAGCGAAGCTGGTGGATGAAGTGTTCAAGAGCTACGCCGAGCCGACGCTGATCCAGCCGACCTTCGTGCTCGATTATCCGTTGGCGTTGTCGCCGCTCGCCAAGCTCAAGCGCGGCGACCCGACGCGCGTGGAGCGCTGGGAGCTGTTCGTTCAGAAGCGCGAGCTGGCGAACGCCTTCAGCGAGCTGAACGATCCCGACGAGCAGCGCCGCCGCTTCGAGCAGCAGGCCCGGCTGCGCGCGGCCGGCGATGCCGAGGCGCAGCAGCTGGACGAGGACTTCATCCGGGCGCTCGAGTACGGCATGCCGCCCACCGGCGGGGTGGGGCTTGGAGTCGATCGCCTGCTCATGATCCTGGCGGACCAGCCGCACATTCGCGACGTCATCCTCTTTCCTATGCTGCGGCCCGAATGATCTCGCGTCTGGAGCTCGGGCTAGCGTTGCGCTACCTGCGCAGCCGTCGCTCGTCGCGCCTGCTGTCGCTCATCACCGTGATCGCGGTTGGGGGCGTCACCGTGGGCGTCATGGCGCTGGTGGTGGTACTGGGCGTGATGAACGGCCTGCAGGCCGATCTGCGCGACAAGATCCTCGTCGCCAACCCCCACCTCCGTGTCCTCACCTACGGCGAAGGGTTGCGGCTCGATGACTGGCGCAAGGTGCTCGGCCAGGTCCGGCGTACGCCGGGCGTCGAGGCCGCGGCGCCCTTCGTACTCACGCAAGGAGGAATCACGGCGGGGCACGACTACGCCGAAGGCGTGGTGGTGTACGGGGTCGATCCCGACACCGCCAGTCGCGCCGTGACGAGCTTCGCCCAGCACTTCGCGAAGGGCGACCTCACCTTCCGGACGACGCGCCGCGACGTGGAAGGCGGCATCGCGCTGGGCACCCGGCTCGCGTCCAAGCTCTCGGCCTTTCCCGGCGATGTGGTGAGCCTGGTGCCGTTCACCGGAACCAAGTTCAACCCCAGCGTCGGCGCCTACGTGCCGAAGTTCCACCGCTACGAGGTGAGCGGCATCTTCGACACCGGCATGTACGAGTACGACAACAGCTACGTCGCGCTCGACCGCCGCGTGGCGCAGCGCTTCGCCGGTCTCGACACCGCGGTCACGGGCATCGAGGTGCGCCTCGCCGACCCGTGGCAGGCCCGGCCGTTCGGCGCGGCGCTGGAAACGCGGCTCGGCTATCCGTACCGCGCGCTCGACTGGCAATCGCAGAACGCGTCGTTGTTTTCGGCGCTCAAGCTCGAGAAACTCGCGATGGCGTTCGTGGTGTTCCTCATCTGTGTGGTGGCCGCGTTCAACGTGGTGGGGGTGCTCTCGATGGTGGTGCGCGACAAGACGCGGGAGATCGGCATCCTGCTGGCGATGGGTCTGCGGCGGGCCGCGATCCGCCGGGTTTTCCTGGCGCAGGGCATCCTGATCGGGCTCACCGGGACGACGCTGGGCGTGGGGCTGGGGCTGGTCGTGGGCGGGATGGTCAACCGGGGTCACTGGATCCCGATCGACCCGTCCATCTATTTCATCGATCACCTCCCGGTGCATACGCAGCCCGTCGACGTGCTCCTGGTGATCGCGGCGAGTCTCGTGGTGGCGACCCTCGCGCCGCTCTACCCTTCGCTGCAGGCCGCGCGGCTCGACCCTGTGACGGCGATCCGCTACGAATGACGGCACTGCTCGAGGCGCGGGGCATCCGCAAGGTGTTCGCCGGCGGCGACGGCCAGCCGCTCGAGGTCTTGCGCGCCGTCGATCTCGAGGTGCGGCGCGGGGAGTTCGTCGCCATCGTGGGCGCGTCGGGGGCGGGCAAGAGCACGCTGCTGCACCTGCTGGGCGCGCTCGACCGGCCCAGCGGCGGGGACGTGTGGCTCGATGGCTCGCGCTACGCCGACCTGGAGCCGGACGCCCTGGCCGACCTGCGGAATCGCAAGTTGGGCTTCGTGTTTCAGTTCCATCATCTCTTGCGGGAATTCTCCGCCCTGGAGAACGTGATGATGCCCCTGCTGATCGGCGGACACGAGGCGCGCCGGGCGCGCTCGCGGGCGGAGGAAGTGCTCTCGCTGGTGGGGCTGGCGGGGCGCATGACGCACCGGCCCGGCGAGCTGTCGGGGGGCGAGCAGCAACGCTGCGCGGTGGCGCGCGCGCTGGTGCACGACCCCAGCGTCGTACTGGCGGACGAGCCGTCGGGCAACCTGGATCACGCCAACTCGGACCGGTTGCACGACGTGTTCTTCCGCCTGGCGCGGGAGTACGAAACGGCGGTCGTGGTGGTGACGCACAACCGGCAGCTCGCGGGGCGGGCCGACCGGATCATGATGCTCGAGGACGGCCGCCTCGTCGCGGTCGGCTCGGTGGACGCGATACCCTGATGATGTGCGACAACTGCAAGGAGCGCGAGGTGGAGATCCATCTCACCAAAGTGGAGAACGACACGAAAGTGACGCTCCACCTGTGCAAGCAGTGCGCGCAGCAAAAAGGGTTCGAGACGGGCGAGTCGATCCTCAAGTCCCCCTTGGGCGGCTTCATCCAGGCGATGGGGAAGGGGGGCACCAACGTCCTCCCCACGCCGGCCGACGGGCTGCGCTGTGCCGCGTGCGGCAGCACGCTCAAGGACTTCCGCGAGTCGGGCAGACTGGGCTGCGCGCAGTGCTACGAATCGTTTTCCGCGCACCTCAAGGATCTGCTGCGCCGCCTGCACGGCTCCAGCCAGCACGTCGGGGAGCGTTATGCGCCACCCGGCGCCGCCGGCGCGACCGACCCGCGCCTGCAACTGCTCGAGCTCAAGGAGCAGCTGCGGCGCGCCGTGGAGAACGAAAACTTCGAGCTCGCCGCCGAGCTGCGCGACCGCATCCGGGTGCTCGAATGATCGACCTCTCGCTCCTGCCCGACGGCGGCATCGGCTGGCTGGACGCCTCGGGGCCGAAGGGCAGCATCGTGCTGTCGACGCGGATCCGCCTGGCGCGCAACCTCGAAGGCTACGTGTTCAGTCAGCGGGCCAAGGACTCCGACCGCACCGCGGTACTCACGCGCGTGGAAGAAGCCGGCGCGGCGAGCGACCTGCTGAAGGTCGCGGCGACCATCCGGCTCGACCGGCTGGAGCGGATCGAGCGGCAGCTGCTGCACGAGCGGCACCTCGTTTCCAAGGAGCTGGCCGGCCTCGATCGCGAGGCCCGCCCCCGCCCCGGGGCCGCCCTGGTGGTGCAGGGGACAGTCGGCGTCATGGTCAACGAGGAAGACCACCTCCGATTGCACGGAATGCGCTCGGGATTCGCCCTGGAGGAGGCGTACGCCGATTTGGAGGCGCTCGACGCGGACTTGGGGCGGCTGCTGCCCTTCGCGTTTCATCCGGAATTTGGCTATCTTACGTCCTGCCCGACCAATGCCGGGACGGGGCTGCGGGCGAGCGTACTTATCCACTTGCCGGGCCTCGTTTTGACAAAGGAAGTCGGGAAGGTGCTTCAAGGGTTGACGCAGGTGGGGCTGACGTTTCGGGGGTTGTATGGGGAGGGGAGCGAGGTCGTCGGGAACTTCTTTCAGTTATCTAATCAGACGACGCTCGGGAAGTCGGAAGACGAGTTGTTGGATCACCTGGGGAAGATCGTGCGACAGGTGATCGAGTACGAGGAGCAGGCACGCGAGGTGCTGCTGCGCACGGCGCCCGACGAGGTAGCCGACAAGACGTGGCGGGCGTATGGGTTGCTGAAGTACGCGCGGAAGCTGACATTCGAAGAGACGATGAACTTGTTGAGCGGTGTACGATTAGGGGTCGGGCTGAATCTGATCCCCGGATTGAGTGTATACACCCTTAACAAGCTGCTGATCTTCACCCAGCCCGCGCACCTCGCGGCGCTCGAGGGACGTCAGACCGGCGATCCCGAGTTGCCGACGGCGCGCGCCACCTATGTCCGTCGGGTGCTCGAGACCGAGGCCGTGTGAGGCAGGGGGATAGATGAACGGCTACAACTTCACGGATCGCGTGCGCAAGGTCCTGCAGATGGCGCGGGAAGAGGCCGCCCGCCTGCACCATGAGTACGTGGGGACCGAGCACATCCTGCTGGGGTTGATCCGCGAAGGGGAAGGGGTGGCGGCGGCGGTCCTCACCAACCTGAACGTCGACCTCGAAGAGATTCAGCAGAAGATCGAGGAAACGGTCAAGAAAGGAAAGGCGGCCGCGGCCGCCGGACCCGACCTGCCCTACACCTCGCGCGCCAAGAAAGTGCTCGAGCTCGCCATGAGCGAGGCACGCGAGCTGAATCATTCGTACGTCGGCACCGAGCACCTGCTGCTCGGATTGCTGCGCGAAGAGAAGGGCATCGCGGCGCAGGTGCTCACCGACGCGGGCGTGAACCTGGAGCAGGCGCGGGCGGAGACGCTGCGGCTGCTCGGGAGCGAGATGCCGTCGGGACCCGCGCCTTCCGGCACCGGGGCGCAAGCCCCGAGCCCGAAGAGCGAGAAGAAATCCAAGACCCCCGCGCTGGATCACTTCTGCCGCGACCTGACGCAGCTCGCGGCCGAGGGGCAGCTCGACCCGACCATCGGGCGCCAGAAGGAAATCGAGCGCGTGATGGAGATCCTGTCGCGGCGCAAGAAGAACAACCCCGTCCTGATCGGCGAGCCGGGCGTGGGCAAGACGGCGATCGTCGAGGGGCTGGCGCAGCTGATCGCGAGCGGCCAGTGCCCCGACGCCCTGAAAGATCATCGCGTCCTGTCGCTCGACATGGCGGCGGTGATCGCGGGCACGAAGTACCGCGGCCAGTTCGAGGAGCGGCTGAAGGCGATCATCAACGAGATCGCTCAGAACAAGAGCATCATCCTCTTCATCGACGAGCTGCATACGCTGGTGGGCGCGGGCGCGGCCGAGGGGGCGGTGGACGCCTCCAACATGCTGAAACCGGCGCTCGCGCGGGGCGAGCTGCAGTGCGTCGGCGCGTCCACGCTGAACGAGTATCGCAAGTACATCGAGAAGGACGGCGCGCTCGAGCGTCGCTTCCAGACGGTGATCGTCGATCCGCCCACGGTGGACGAGACGATCGAGATCTTGAAGGGGCTGCGCAAGCGGTACGAAGAGCACCACCGGGTGATCATCCCCGACGATACGCTCGACGCCGCTGCGAAGCTGTCGGAGCGCTACATCACGGACCGGTTCCTGCCCGATAAGGCGATCGACGTTATTGACGAAGCCGGTGCGAGGGCACGCCTCGCTACGCAGGTGCCGCCCCCCGAGGTCGCGGCGCTCAAGGACAAGCTCGAGCACATCAACGGCGACAAGGAGAACGCGGTCCGCGACCAGAACTTCGAGCGGGCGGCGGCGCTGCGCGACCAGGAGCGCGAGCTCCAGGCCGACATCCGGCGCAAGCAGGAAGCCTGGGAGAAGGAGCGGCAGACCCACCGGCCCACGATCACCGAGGAAGCCGTCGCCTTCATCGTCTCCCGGTGGACGGGGATTCCGGTGACGCGCCTCCAGGAGGCCGAGACGGCCCGGCTGCTCCGCATGGAAGAGGAGATGCACCAGACGGTGGTGGGCCAGGACGAAGCGATCACGGTGATCTCGCGCGCCATCCGCCGCAGTCGGGCCGGGCTCAAGGATCCCAAGCGGCCGATCGGGTCGTTCATCTTTTCCGGTCCGACCGGCGTCGGCAAGACCGAGCTCGCCCGCGGGCTGGCCCGGTTCCTGTTCGCCGACGCGAGCGCGCTGATCCGGGTCGACATGTCGGAGTACATGGAGAAGTTCTCGGTGAGCCGCTTGATCGGCGCGCCCCCCGGCTATGTCGGCTACGAGGACTCCGGCACGCTCACCAAGGCGGTGCGGCGCAAGCCCTATTCGGTGGTGCTGCTCGACGAGATCGAGAAGGCGCACCCCGACGTCTTCAACATCCTGCTGCAGGTGCTGGACGAAGGGCACCTCACCGACAACTACGGACGCGTCATCGACTTCAAGAACACCGTGGTGATCATGACGTCGAACGTCGGCGCCCGCGACATGGTGAAGGGCAAGGCACTCGGCTTCGCGCAGCCCGACAGTCGCGCGAGCTTCGAAAAGATGGCGGAGAAGGTCAAGGAGGAGATCAACAAGACCTTCAATCCCGAGTTCCTGAACCGGCTGGACGACATCATCGTATTCCACCCGCTCACGCGGGAGCACATCGCGCAGATCGTTTCGATTCTGCTCAAGGAAGTGCAGCGGCGGTTGGGCGAGGAGGAGCTCACGCTCCGGCTGACGCCGGCGGCCTCGGATTTCCTGGTGGACCACGGGTACGATGAGCATTTCGGCGCGCGTCCCCTGAAGCGCGCCATTCAGAAGTACGTGGAAGATCCGCTGTCGGAGAAAATCCTGGTCGGCGAGTTCGCACGGGGCGACGAAATTGAGGTCGACGTGGCCCCGGACAAGGAACGGCTGGCGTTCCGCGCGCTCTCCGGCTCGAAGGCGTGACCCGCACAGCTTCGCTCGTCATCTTGCTGGGTGGTCTGGCGCTCCTGCCCGCGCGCGCCGTGCGCGCGCAGGGCGAGGCCCCCGCGCAGGCGCCTGCCGCCGTCGCACCCGATTCCATCGTGGTCCTCGGCCTGCGCCGCGTCGACCGCAAGCAGGTGCTCGACCAGAGCGGCCTGGCGCCCGGCCGGCCGCTCGGGTACCGCGACGTACAGCGCGCCATCCAGGCCCTCTACGCCACCGGCCAGTTCGACGACGTCCGCGCCGAGCAGGACACGGCCCGCGGCCGCCAGCTCCTCATCCTGCACGTGCGGGAGCGTCCCATCCTGGTGAAGTGGGCGGTGCGCGGCGTGGGCCGGCTCTCGGAATCGAGCGTGCGCGACAAAGCCCAGCTCGCCGAAGGGCGGCCGCTCGACCCCGCGGCCCTGGCGCGCGGGCGCGGCCGCATCGACTCGCTGTACCGCGCCGAGGGCTACTACCTGGCCCACGTGAGCGTGATCAAGGTGTACGAGGCCGACTCGGCTCGCGTCCGGGTCGTGTTCGACGTGGACGAGGGGCGGCGCGTCGCCGTGGCGCGCGTCGCGATGGAGGGCAACACGCACCTCCCGACGGACCGGCTGGTGGGCTCCATGAAGACCCGGCCCGAGGGCTTCTGGTGGTTCCGCTCGGGCGAATACGACGACGAAAAGCTGCGCTCCGACCTCCAGGAGCACCTGCCCAAGCTGTATGGCGACAAGGGCTTCGTGGACTTCCAGGTGCTGGGCGACACGCTGCTCGTGGACGACTCGACCGGCAAGGCGACGCTCGTCGTGCGCGTGAGCGAGGGCGAGCCGTACCGCGTCGGCACGTTCGAAATCGTGGGCAACCGGCGCTTCTCGACCGAGGAGCTGCAGCAGCTGTTCCCCTTCAAAGCAGAAAGCCGCAGCGGCTTCCTCGGCCTGGGCGGCACCGAGCACGGTCCCGCCTACTTCAACGCCGCGAGCTGGGACGACGCCACGCAGCAGCTGCGGACGCTCTACTACAACAACGGCTACATCTACGTGAACGTGCAGCCCCAGGTGATCCGGCGCTCGGCCCCGGACGGCAAGCCGGTAGTGGACCTGCGCTGGGCGATCAATGAAGGGCAGCCCGCGATCGTCAACAAGATCGAGATCTCGGGCAACGACGTCACCCACGAGCGCGTGATCCGCGACGCGATCGTGCTGTTGCCCGGAGACGTGTTCCGGCAGGACGCGCTCATCCGTTCGTACCAGAACATCTCGAACCTCGGCTTTTTCCAGCAGCCCCTGCCGTTCCCGGACACCCGGCCCGCCAACGACCAGGGCGACGTGGACGTGATCTTCCGGGTGACCGAGAAGCACACCGGCAACATCAATTTCGGCGCGTCGGTGGGACAGGGCACCGGGGTGGGCGGGTTCCTCGGACTGGACGAGCCTAACCTGTTCGGGCAGGGCAAGAAGGGCCATTTCCAGTGGCAATTCGGTCAGAACATCAGCGACTTTTCCGTCACCTACACCGATCCCGGGATCCGCGAGTCCCGCGTTTCCGGGACGTTCGACGTTCACAACACCCGGCTGCGCTACACTATCGCGGACCTCGGCACGCTGCGCCGCCGGGGCGTCAGCCTGCAGTTCGGGTTCCCGCTGTTCCATGACCGCTACACGCGACTGTTCGTGTCGTACGGGATCGACGACCAGTCGTTCACCGGCGCTAGTACCGGGCTCGCGGCGCTGCGCTGCAACAACTGCATCCGATCCACCTTCGGCGTCTCGCTGCTGCGCGACACTCGTATCGACCTGCCGTTCCCCACCGCGGGCACCATGCACTCGATCGGGCTGTCGCAGTCCGGTGGGCCGTTGGGCGGCTCGGGGGATTTCCAACGCCTCGATCTCGAGGGCCGCTGGTACGCTCCCCTGGGGCAGCTGGGCGGTGCGGCCAGCACGGCGCCGATCCGCTTCGTGATGGGCCTGTCGTCGCGCTCAGGGCTCGTGTTCGGGAATTCCCCCTTCTTCGATCAACTGTTCACCATGGGCGGAGTGCAGTACGGCATCCCGCTGCGTGGCTACGACGAGTTCTCCATCACGCCCCGGGGATACGACCCGACCGCCGTCAACGGCCAGGCGACGGCCGGCTCGTTCGGGAAGGCGTATTTCGCCATGACGGGAGAGATCGGCGCCCGGCTGTCGCAGATGTTCTATGTGAACATGTTCGTGGACGCCGGCAACGTGTGGGCGAACGCCGGTGAGTTCAATCCCACGCGCCTGTTCCGCGGGGCCGGCCTCGGCTTGAGCATCATTTCGCCGCTCGGGCCCATTGGGATCGACTGGGCGTACGGTTTCGACCGTACCGATTCCTTCGGCCGCCCGGCGCCGGGGTTCAAGCTGCACTTCAAGCTGGGCAACTTCTTCTGATCGGACTCCCCGCGCGGGCGGGGGAGGAACGGACAGCGGTCTTTCTCTCGGGGAGACAGCTATGAGGTGTGTGGTGACAGTGTGGACGTGGGTCGGGCTCGTCGCGGCGGCACCGGTCGCACTCGGCGCGCAGGCGCAGGGCACGCTCAAGATCGCCTTCGTCCACTCGCAAGCGATCCTCGAGCAGACGCCGGGATACGCCGCCGCCGAATCGACGCTCAGCAAGGAGGGCCAGAGCATCCGCGACACCCTGCAGCGGATGCAAGCGCAGTGGGACTCCTCGATGAAGGCCTTCGAGCAACAATCCCTGGCGCTCTCCTCGGCCGGGAAGCAGGCGAAGCAGCGCGACCTGCAGGCCATGCAGCAGCGCCTGCAGCAGCGCCAGACCGAGATGCAGAACCGCTACCAGCAGCGGGAGCAGGAGTTGCTCCAGCCGATCCAGGCCCGGGTCATCGGGATCGTCAACGGCATCCGCGCCGAGGCTAATTACGCGCTCATCTTCGATATGGACGGTCAAAACAGCAGTGTCTTCCTGGCCGTCGACCCGAGCCTCGACGTCACCGCCAAGGTGATCGAGCGGCTGAAGCAGCCCAAATAGGGCGCGGCGAGCCCGTGCGCGACCGGCAACAGTCGGAGGGCGGCGGGGACAGCGGAGCCGAGTCCGTGCGGCGCTTGAGCGCCCGCGACATCGCGGCCCTGACCAGCGGTCAACTCGTCGGCCCTCCGGACGTGACCGTATCGGGCGTCGCGCCCTTGGACCGAGCCGGCCCGAACGACCTGTCGTTTCTTGCCGCCAGACGCTATCTCCAGTATTTTCAACGGTCTAGCGCAGCCGTCGTGCTCTGCAAGCCAGATCTCGTTCAGGAGGCGCCGGAGGGTCCCGCCTGTCGCGTGCTGGTGCGCGATCCGCACGTGGCGTTGCTCGCGGTCATTCCGGTGCTCTATCCTGAGCCAGCCTGGGAGCCGGGGATTCACCGGACCGCCGTGATCGGCGCGGGGGTGGTGTGGCAGGAGCCCGTGGCGATCGGCCCGTACGCGGTGCTGGGTCGCCGCGTACGGCTCGGGCGCAACGTGCGGATCGGCGCGGGGTGCGTGCTGGGGGACGACGTCCAGTTGGGTGACGACGTGCAACTGTTGCCCCAGGTGGTGTGCTACGGCGGGACCGTGGTGGGAAACCGGGTCATCCTGCACGCCGGCGTGCGGCTCGGGGCGGACGGGTTCGGCTACGTGCCGGGCAAGCGCGGGGAGCTGCCCCGCAAGATCCCCCAGGTGGGGCGCTGCATCATCGGCGACGACGTCGAGATCGGCGCCAACACGACCATCGATCGCGGCAGCGTGGACGACACCGTCGTGGGCCCGGGGACGAAGATCGACAACCTCGTGCAGATCGGCCACAACTGCCGCATCGGGGCGCGCTGTCTGATCGCCGGTCAGGCGGGAATCGCGGGCAGCACCCACGTCGAAGACGACGTCTTCCTGGCGGGCCAGGCCGGCCTCGCCGACCATGTGACGATCGGGCGCGGCGCGCGCGTCACGGTGCAGGGAGGGGTGATCGGGGACATCGACGCAGGCGCCACGGTGTCGGGGTATCCGGCGCGCCAGCACCGCGAGTTTCTCCGGGCCCAGGGCGCCCTGTACCGGCTGGCGCAGATCGTGGACGAGCTCGAGGCACTCGTGCAGCGGACCGATGGCTCCCAGCACTAGGCGCAGCATCAAGCACAAGGCGGCGGTTTCGGGCACCGGGTTGCACACCGGAGCGCGCACCGAAGCCACGTTCCTGCCCGCGCCCGCGGGGCAGGGGATCGTGTTCCGGCGCGTCGATCTGGCGGGGAAGCCCGAGGTGCCGGCCCGGCTCTCGGAGGTCGAGGCGGTCGAGCGGCGCACGGCGATCGGCAAGGGCGAGACGACCATCCACACGGTCGAGCACGTGCTCGCCGCGGTCGCGGCCCACGAGATCGATGACCTGACGGTCGAGCTCACGGGCCCCGAGCCGCCGATTCTCGACGGCAGCGTCCAGCCCTACTTCGAAGCGCTGACGCACGCCGGCCCGACCGAGACGAGCGGCGAGCCGGTCATCCTGACCGTGCCGGCGCCGTTCACGGTCACCGACGGGGACTCGACGTACGTCGTCGCCCCCGCCAAGGAGCTGCGTCTCACGGTGACGATCGAGTGGCCACACCCCCTCATCGGGCGCCAGTCGGGGAGCTACACGGTCACCACAGAGACGTTCGCCGCGGAGCTGGCGCCCGCGCGCACGTTCGGGTTCGTGAGTGAGGTCGAGTCGCTCAAGGCGCGGGGGCTGATCAAGGGCGCGTCCCAGGCCAACGCCATCCTGCTCGATGAGCGGGGGCTCGCCAATGGGGCCCAGCTGCGCTGGCCGGACGAATTCCTGCGCCACAAGGCGGCGGACATCATCGGCGATCTGGCGCTTACGGGCGCGCGGATCCGGGCGCACGTCGTGGCCGAGCGGCCCAGCCACAGCGGCAACATCGCGCTGGCCCGCGCCCTGGCGCGCGCGGCGCGACGCACCGGCGCCGCGCCCAAGATGGACATCGGGCGCATCATGGACGTGCTGCCGCACCGCTATCCCTTCCTCCTGGTGGACCGCATCATCGAGGTCGAAGGCCAGCAGCGCATCGTCGGGATCAAGAACGTCACGATCAACGAGCCGTTCTTCCAGGGGCACTTCCCGGGCCACCCGATCATGCCCGGCGTGCTCATCATCGAGGCGATGGCGCAGGTGGGCGGCATGCTCTTGATGGGCTACTTCGAGGGGCAAAACGTCGAGGACAAGGTGGTCTACTTCATGTCGCTCGATAACGTCAAATTCCGCCGCCCAGTCGTGCCGGGCGACCAGATCCGCTTCGAGCTCGAGATGCTGCAGTTCCGCGGCAAGACGTGTAAGATGAAAGGCGTCGGGTACGTGGACGGGCAGGTGGTGGCGGAGGCCGACATGATGGCGACGGTGGTCGATCGGTGATCCACCGGACTGCCCTGGTCGATCCCACCGCGCACATCGGGAGCGACGTCACGGTCGGGCCGTACGCGATCATCGGACCGCGGGTGACGATCGGCGAGCGCTGCCACGTCGCCGCGCACGCGGTGCTCGAGCGCAATGTCAAGATCGGCACCGGCGTGAGGATCGGATACGGCAGCGTGCTCGGCAACGACCCGCAGGACTTGAAGTACCGGGGCGAGGATACCTGGGTCGAAGTGGGCGACGGCACCGTGATCCGGGAGTACTGCACCATCAACCGGGGGACATCGGCCACCGGGAAGACGGCCGTGGGGCAGCGCTGTTTCCTCATGTCGTACGTGCACCTCGCCCACGACTGTTACATCGGCAACGACGTGATCATCGCCAACGCGGTTCAGATGGCCGGGCACGTCACCATCGAGGACCGCGCGGTCGTGTCGGGACTGGTGCCGATTCATCAGTTTGTGCGCATCGGCACGTTCTCGTTCGTGGGCGGGGGCTCGCGCGTCAATCAGGACGTACCGCCCTACACCAAGGCCGTGGGCAATCCCGTACACCTCTACGGGCTCAATTCGGTAGGGCTGCAGCGCGCGGGCTTCTCCCCCGAGGTGAAGCTCGCCTTGAAGCGCGCCTACCGCCTGCTGTTCAATTCCGACATGACCGTGAGCCAGGGCATCGCTAAGGCGCGTACCGAGCTGCCGCAGATCCCCGAGGTGGAGAACTTCCTCAAGTTCATCGAAGGGTCGCAGCGGGGAGTGCTGGTGTGAGCGCCCGCCCCTCCCCCCCGCCGATCCGGGTCGGGGTGGTCGGCACCGGCGCGCTCGGGTTCCACCACGCCCGGCTGCTCTCGCGCATGCCGGGCGTGGGATTCTCGGGGATCTACGACAAGAACCCGGCGCGCGCCGCCGAGGTGGCGCAGCAGCTCGGCACGGTGGCGCACCCCACCATGGCGGCGCTGCTCGATCGCGTCGACGCGGTGACGGTGGCCGTTCCGACGCCCGCGCACGCCGAGGTGGGGCGCGCCGTGCTGGAGCGGGGGATCGCTCTGCTCATGGAAAAGCCCCTGGCCGACACGCTCGCGGGCGCGGAAGACCTGGTGCGGTGCGCGGCCGAGCACGGCGTGGTGCTGCAGGTGGGTCACGTAGAGCGGTTCAACCGGGCCGTGCGCGCCGCCGCGCCCTATCTGGACGAGCCCCGCTTCCTCCAGATCGACCGCCTCGCCTTGTTCCAGCCGCGCGGCACCGACGTCGCCGTGATCCTCGACCTGATGATCCACGACCTCGATCTCGTGCTGGAGCTGGTGCGCGCCCCGGTCACGGACGTTCGCGCCACAGGAGTCGCGATCCTCACGCCTCACGTCGACATCGCGAATGCGCGACTCGAGTTCGCCAACGGCGCCATCGCGAATGTCACGGCCAGCCGGGTGTCGCGTGAGCGCACGCGCAAGCTGCGCATCTTCCAGCCGACCGGCTACTGCTCGCTCGACCTGGCGCAGGGCAGCGGCGATTTTTTCCGCTTGAAACCCGGCTGGCAGGGTCTGGGCGCCACGAAACTCGAGCAGATCGTGGAGCACGTGCGGCTCGAGGCTCCCGAGGCGGAGCCGCTCCGGCTCGAGCTCGAGAGCTTCGTGCGCGCCGTGCGAGGCGAGGAGGAGGTCGTGGTGTCGGGCGCCGCAGGAGCGCAGGCCCTGGCGCTCGCGTTCCGCGTCGCCGCGGCCGTGCAGGCTTCCCCCCTCGCGCCGCCCGCTCCACCACCCGCGCCCCCGGTCCCCCACGCCGCCACGCGGCTGTGAGTGCCGTTCCAACTATTCCCGGCAAGTCCGCTACGCGTTTGGCGACTGCAGTTGGAACGGCATGAGCCGCGCGCGGCGGATTTACATCTCCGCCGGCGAGCCGTCGGGGGATGCGCATGCCGCGGCCGTCGTGAGCGCGCTCAAGCGCCGCCTCCCCGCCGCCACGGTGGAGGCGTTCGGCGGGCCGGATCTCGAGGCCGCGGGCGCCGTCGTGCTCGACCGCATGGAGCGCTTTTCCGTGGTGGGCTTCGTCGAGGCGCTGTGGAAGCTCCCGGCTCACCTCCGGCTGCTCGGCCGGGTGCGCGACGCCTTCCGGGCCAAGCGCTACGACCTGGTGATCCTGGTCGACTATCCGGGCTACCATCTGCGCGCGGCGGCGGCCGCCCGCGAGGCGGGAATCCCCGTGCTGTATTACATCGCCCCGCAGATGTGGGCATGGGCGCCGGGGCGTGTGCGCCGGCTCGCGGCGGTGCGGCGCCTGGCCGTGATCCTGCCGTTCGAGGAGCGGTTCTTTCGTGATCACGGAGTCGCGGCGACGTTCGTGGGCCATCCGCTGCGGGACCGGCCGCCCCCTCCGCCGCGCGTGGAGGCCCGGCGCACCCTCGGCCTCGACCCCGCGCGACCGGTGCTGGGCTTGTTCCCGGGGAGCCGTTCCCAGGAGGTGAACCGTCTGTGGCCCGCGTTCCGCGGCGCCGCGGCTAGGATCGTCGCCGTGCGGCCCGAGGTGCAGGTCGTGGTCGCCGCGACGGGCCGGGCGCACTACCCCGGCGCCGGCGCCATCCGCCTGCATCGGGGCGATCCGCGCACCGTGTTCGCCGCCGCCGAGGCCGGGCTGTGCAAGTCCGGCACGACCACGCTCGAAGCCGCGCTCGCCGACGTCCCGATGGCGATCGCTTACCGGCTCAATCCCGTGTCCTTCGCGATCGCGATCCGCGTGCTGCAGGTGCCCCACGTCGGCCTGGTGAACCTGATCGCGGAGCGCGAGGTGGCGCCGGAGTTCCTGCAGAGCGCGGCCACGCCCGCCGCGCTGGCGGACGCGGTGCTGCCGCTGCTCGACCCCGGGAGCGACGCGGCCCGCCGCCAGCGCGAGGGGCTCGCCCTGGTACGGGAGCGGCTCGGGCCGCCGGGCGCCGCGGAGCGCGTCGCCGCCCTGGCCGCCGAGCTCGCGGGGTGACGACGCTCCTGGCGGGGCTCGTGCGCCTGCTCGCGGCGACGTGGCGCTACCGGGTACGTGGGTGGGAGCACGTGACAACGGCGCGCGCCAGCGGCCGCCCGGTGATCTACGTGCTGTGGCACAGTCGCATCCTCCCCTTGCTCTATCATCGCCGCAACGAAGGCATGGCCGTGCTCATCAGCCGTCATCGGGACGGGGGATACCTCGCCGAGCTGTCGGAGCGCTGGGGATACCGTGTGGTGCGCGGCTCGTCCAAGCGCGGCGGCGACGTGGGGCTGCTGGGCCTGGTGCGCCACCTGCGGCAGGGAGGAGAGGTGGCGCTGACCCCGGACGGGCCGCGCGGCCCGGCGGAGCGGATGAAGCCGGGCGCCCTGGCGGCCGCCCAGCACGCCAAAGCCCTGGTGATCGCCGCCGGCGCGCGTACGTCGTCCGCCTGGTGGATCCGGTCGTGGGATCGCTTTTGCCTGCCGCGTCCGTTCGCGGCCGTAGACATCGTGTACAGCCCGCCATTCTTAGTCGACGAGGGCAAGGCCGCGCTACGCCAGGCGCTCACCCGCGCCGAGCAGGACCTGGAGCGTGTGACGTATGGGGACGAGGGAAGGGGGAAGGGGGACGGGTGAGCGCGGCTCGCGTCGTACGGTGGTTGTGGGGGACGTCGCCGGCGGCGCGCGTGGCGCGGCTACCGCTCGTGCCGCTGGCCGGCGTGTATTGGGCCGCCATGCGGGTCCGCGCCGCCCGCTACGCCGGCGGCGGCGTGGTGCGTCTGTCCCTGCCGACGATCGCCGTGGGGAACCTGTCAGTCGGAGGCACGGGGAAGACGCCGCTCGCCGCCTGGATCGCGGCCTACTACGCGCGCCGGGGATGGAAGCCGGGGATTCTGCTCCGCGGGTACGGCGGCGACGAGCCGCTGGTGCACCGCCGGCTCGTGCCCGAGGCGGTGGTGGTGGCGAACCCCGATCGCGTCGCGGGCGCGGCGGCGGCGCGGGCGGCCGGAGCCCGCGTGCTCGTGCTGGACGACGCGTACCAGCTGCTGGGAGTCGCGCGCGACGTGAACGTCGCCGTCGTCAGCGCCGAGAGCTGGGCAGGGTCGCCCTGGCCGTTGCCGGCTGGTCCGTGGCGCGAGCGGTGGGAAGCGCTGCGCCGCGCGGACCTGATCGTCGTGACCCGGAAACATGCGCCGGCGCCCGCCGCGGTGGAGGTCGCCGGGCGGCTCGCCCGCCGTCGGCCCGGGACGCCGATCGCCATCGCATGGCTCACGCTCGAGCGCCTCGAGGGGATACAGTCTGGAACGCACTCGGGGCTCGGGATCCTCGCGGGGCACGACGTCGTGGCGGCCGCCGGCATCGCGGACCCGGCGAGCTTCGCGGCGCAGCTTGCCGCCGCGGGAGCGCGGGTGCAACTGCTGGCGTATCAAGATCATCACGCGTACGGCCCGAGCGATCTCGGGCGGCTCGTGCGGGCCGCGGCAGCGGGCGGTTATGTTGTAGTCACTGAAAAAGATGCCGTGAAGCTCCGCGGCCGCTGGCCGGAGGGGATCCCGGAACCGCTGGTCGCGGTGCTCGGCGTCCGCTGGGAGCGCGATGGCCGGGTGCTCGAGCAGGCCTTGGACGCCGCGCTCGGGCCGGCCGGACGTTCCTGAGAGCCCACTGGTGCGCGAGGGACATGAGCGAACCTGCGATCAAGCCGCAATCCCCGCCGGTGATCATTCGACCGGACAAGGACACGTTCCTGGCCGAGGAGAATCCCTTCGAAGCCATGATGGAGCGGTTCGACCACGCCGCGCAGCTCCTGAACCTCGATCCCGGCCTGTACAAGGTCCTCCGCAATCCCGAAAAGCAGATCATCGTGTCGGTGCCCGTGTTGCGCGACTCGGGGGAGCTCGACGTCTACACCGGGTACCGCGTGCTGTACAACACGTCACGCGGGCCCGCGAAGGGCGGCATCCGCTTCGACCTGAACGTCACGCTGGAGGAGGTCAAGGCGCTCGCCGCCTGGATGACCTGGAAGTGCGCGCTCGTGAACATCCCGTTCGGCGGGTCGAAGGGCGGGGTGGTGTGTGATCCGAGCACGATGTCGCTGAACGAGCTGGAGCGCGTCACACGCCGCTACACGGCGAGCATCATCGAAACCCTCGGTCCCGACTCCGACGTCCCGGCCCCCGACGTGAACACCAACGAGCGGGTGATGGCCTGGATCATGGACACCTACTCCATGCATCACCGCCACACGGTGACGGCGGTGGTGACCGGCAAGCCGATCGAGATGGGTGGCTCGCTCGGGCGCCGCGAGGCGACGGGCCGGGGGTGCATGATCGTCACTCGTGAGGCACTCGGGAAGCTGGGGATGACGCTCAAGGGGGCGCGGGTCGCCGTGCAGGGATTCGGCAACGTGGGATCGGTCGCGGCGGACCTGATGGCGAAAGAGGGGGCCCTGATCGTCGGAGTCTCAGACAAGTCCGGGGCGCTGTACAGCGCCAAGGGGCTCGACGTTCCCGATCTCCTCAAGTGGGTGCGGGAGCACCGCCAGCTGGCCGGCTACCCCCAGGCCGATGCGATCGCCAAGGATCAGCTGCTCACGGCGGAGTGTGACGTGCTGGTGCCGGCCGCGACCGAGAACGTCATCACGCGCAAGAACGCGCCGCAGATCAAGGCCAAGGTGATTTGCGAGGGGGCGAACGGTCCCACCACGGCGGCCGCGGACGAGATCCTCGAAAAGAAGGGCATCTTCGTGATTCCCGACATCCTCGCGAACGCGGGCGGGGTGACCGTCAGCTACTTCGAATGGGTACAGGATCGCGGCGGCTACTTCTGGGACGAAGACACGGTGAACCGGCGACTCGAGTCGATCATGACCCGGTCGTTCCACGAGGTGATGGCCATCGTCGAGAAGCACAAGGTCTCGACTCGCATCGCCTGTTACATGCTGGCCGTCGACCGTGTGGCGGCGATGCACCGGCTGCGTGGGATGTATGCCTGATGCAGTATCGTGTCGTCGCGGTCGGCCGCGTCCGTGACGCGGGCGTCCGCGCGGCGTGTGACGACTACCTGGCTCGGTTGAGGCGCTACACGCGCGTCGAGGAGCGAGAAGTGAAGAGCGAGGCGCGGATCCTCGAGGGAGTGCCCGAGGGCTCGCGCCTCGTCGCGCTGTCCGAAACCGGCGAGCAATGGACGTCCGGCCAGCTCGCCGACTGGACGGCCCGCTGGGAAGCCGACGACCGGGACGTGACGTTCGCGATCGGCGGCGCCGAGGCGCTCCCGGCCGCCGTGCTGCGCGCCGCGGAGCGGACCTGGAGCCTGTCGCGGCTGACGTTTCCCCACGAGCTTGCCCGGCTGCTCGTGTACGAGCAGCTGTACCGCGCGTACACCATCCGGCGGGGAGAGCCATACCATCGGGGCTCGTGAGCTGACGCCGGACGACCGGGTGGCGCTCCTGGCGCTCGCGCGCGCGACACTCACGGCGCACCTGGCGCGGCGGCCGTTGCCGTCCACGCCCGCGGTCCCCGGGGCGCAGCTGCGGCGCGGCGCCTTCGTGACCATCACGGCGCGCGGGGCGCTCCGGGGCTGCATCGGGCACATCGCGGCCGACCGCGAGCTCGGTACGGTGGTGCGTGAGATGACCGTCGCCGCCGCACAAGACGACCCGCGGTTCCCGCCGGTCGAGCCGGACGAGCTGCCGGACTTGGCGCTCGAGATCTCGGTGCTCTCGGAGGCGGCGCCGGTGATGCCCCCAGTCGATCCGGCGCGCATCGCCGTCGGGCGCGACGGCGTGATGGTGCGCCGCGGCCGCAACGTCGCGTTGCTGCTGCCCCAGGTCGCCCGCGACCATCATTGGGGGCCGGACGCGCTGCTCGCGGCCACGTGCCGCAAGGCCGGCCTGCCGCCTGAAGCGTGGCGGGAACCGGGAACGGAGCTGTTCACGTTTCAAGCGGACGTGTTCGGAGAGACCCGGGAAACGGGAAAGGGGAACGGGGAAACGTGATTCCGCGGATAGTGGCAACGCCGATCGCACCGCTCGCGCTCCCCGAGACGCGGCTCGCGCCGCGGCGCGTGGACGCGGACGTGATCGCGGCCGCCCTCCCGGGGCCGGGGCGCGATCAGCTCGCCGCGGGCGACGTGCTCGTCATCACGACCGGCCAGCAGCCAGGGCTCTTCACCGGCCCGCTGTACACCATCTACAAGGCCCTCTCGGCGATCGCGCTCGCCCGGCGGGTGGCGCGCGAGCGGCGCACGCCCGTGGTGCCGGTGTTCTGGGTTGCAGGGGACGACCACGACTTTGCCGAGGCGAACCACGCCTGGTTCCTGGACAAGAACGGCGAGCCTTCGTACGTAAAGCTGCGCGAGCGCCCGGCCGAGGCTCCGATGCTGCCGCTGGCGCGCGAGCCGTGCGGCCCGGAGATCGCCGGCGCACTGCGGCAACTCGAGGAGGGCACGCCCGACACCGAATTCAAGGCGGGCGTGCTCGAATGGCTGGGACGGTGGTATCGTCCCGAGGCCACGCTCGCCGATGCCTTCGCGCAGGCGCTCGACGCCCTGCTCGGCCCGCGCGGGCTCGTCGTGCTGCGCGTGCACGACCCCCGCGCCAAGCGCGCGGCTGCCCCCTGGGTCCTGAAGGGGCTCGACGTCACGCTCCCCGATGGCTACACGCCGGTCTTCGTCGAGGCGAGCCAGGGCCGGGACCGGTTGCAGCGCGACGGCGACGGCTTCGTGACCCGCCGCAGCGGCGAGCGCTTCAGTCGCGCCGACCTCGCGCGCTTGGCGCGCGACGCGCCGGAGCGGCTCTCCCCCAATGTGCTGCTGCGGCCCGCCGTGGAAGCGGCGCTGCTCCCGACGCTCGGCTACGCGGGCGGTCCCGCGGAGCTCAAGTATCTCCCCGACGCCGCCTCGCTGTACGAAACGCTGGGCGTGACCCGTCAGGCACCGGTGCCGCGCTGGTCCGGCGTGCTCGTGGAGAGTCGGGTGGAAAAGCTGATGGAGCGCCACGGCCTGGACCTGGCGGCGCTCGACGGGAAGCCGGGCGAGCTGGAAGCGCGCCTGGTGCGCGACGAGCTCCCGGCGGAAACGGTCGCGACCCTGGCCGCGCTGCGGCATGGCATCGAGGAGCACTACGCGGCGCTGCGCGAGTCGGCGGTGCGCATCGATCCCACGCTCGAGCGGACCGTGGAGTCGGCCCGCAACGCGGCCCTCTCGGGCGCACAGACGATCGAAAAAAAGCTGGTGGCGAGCTTGAAGCGTCTCGAGGGCGAGACCCTGATCCGTCAGATCGCCCGCGCGCGCGCCGCCGTGTACCCGCAGGGTCAGCCGCAGGAGCGCGGGCTCACGCTCGCCTCGTTCTCGATCCGCTACGGGCCGGCGCTCGTGGATGCGCTCGAGCAGGAGGTGGCGCGGTGGGCGGGCGCCTCGTAGAATGCTCTCATGTGGCTCCTGGTCGTCGTGCTGCTCGTCGCCCTCATGATTCCCATCACCGCGATCCTGGTCGATTCGCCCTTGGGGCGCTCGTTCGCCCGGCGGCTTGAGGGCGGCGACGGAGCTGAGGGGGGCGCGGGGGGAACAGGGGGAGGCACTGCCGTACGGCGGCTGGAGCGCCGGGTCGAGGTGCTCGAGACCGACCTGGAAGAGCTGAACCGCTCCATCAGCGGGATGCGCGAGGAGCTGCAGTTCGTGCAGCGGCTGCTGGAAGACCCCCGCAAGAAGAAGCCCGACTCCTGACATCACTCGGGTCAGCCGGGGGCGGCGGGCGCCAGGCGGCCCGGGTAGCCGCCGGGATCCTGGTGACCCGCGTGCTCGGCTACGTGCGCGAGCGCGTGTTCGCGTACTACTTCGGCAACGACAGCATCCCGGCCGACGCGTTTCGCGCCGCGCTGCGCATCCCCAACACGATCCGCAACCTGCTGGGCGAGGGCACACTCTCCGCTTCGTTCATTCCCGTGTACGCCGCGCTCAACGAGCGGTCGGACAAGAGCGCGGCGCGCGCGCTCGCCGGGGCCGTGCTGGGACTGCTGCTGCTCGCGTCGGGCGTGCTCGCCCTGCTCGGCATTGCGCTCGCGCCCGCGATTACCACGGTGATCGCAAAAGGGTTCGACGAGCCGCGCCGCCAGCTCACCATCACACTGGTACGGGTTCTGTTTCCGATGACCGGGCTGATGGTGATCTCGGCCTGGTGCCTTGGTGTGCTCAACACGCACCGCCACTTTTTCCTGCCGTACGCGGCTCCCGCGCTCTGGAACGTCGCCGGGATCGTGGCGATGCTCGCCGCCGGCACGTGGTTCGCCAACCGGACCCTGGCGCCGGACGTGCAGCTGCACCGGTTGGCGCTGGCGCTCGCGTGGGGCACGGTGGCGGGGAGCGTGCTACAGATCGCGGTGCAGCTCCCCGTTTGCTGGCGACTGCTCCACGGCATCGCCCTGCGCATCTCCGCCGCTCCCGAGGGTGTCCGGAGCGTGCTGCTGGCGTGGCTGCCGCTGCTGGTTGGCGCCGGCGTCGCGCAGCTCTCCGGGCTTATCGACACGCTGCTCGGCTCGTTCACGGGACCCGGTGGCGTGTCGGCGCTGGGCTATGCCCAGCTGATCCAGGTGCTGCCGATCAGCCTGTTCGGCGTGTCCGTCGCCGCCGTGTCGCTGCCCGAGCTGTCGCGCGACGCCGCCGGCGGCGCAGCCGGGAGCCTCGCGCCGAACGAGCAGCTGCGGGCACGGATCGCCGTGGGGTTTCGGCGCATCGTGTTCTTCATCGTCCCCTCCTCCATCGCGTTCATCGCCCTGGCCCGGGAGATCGTCGCGGCGCTGTATCAGACCGGCCGCTTCACGGCCGACGCCACCGCCCTGGTGGGCAGTGTGCTCGCCGCGTACGGGGTCGGGCTGCTGGGACAGGCGACCGTGAAGCTGTTCGCGTCGGGGTTCTACGCCATGCGCGACACGCGCACGCCGGTGAAGATCGCGGCGCTGTCACTGGTGGTCTCGACGGGCCTCGCCTGGGTCCTGATGCGCTGGCTGGGGGCACCGGGGATCGCGCTGGGATCGTCGATCGGCGCGTTTCTGAACACCACGCTCCACCTCCGCGACCTGAGCCGGCGTATCGGCGGCGTGCTGCGCGGTCCCGACTGGCGGGCGTTCGGGGTTACGCTCGGGGCCGGCGTCGCGGCGGGCGCCGCCGCCGTCGGGGCGGCGCACCTCACCACCGGTCTCGGGCCGGTGCCCCGCGGGGGGCTCGTGCTCGCTATCTTTGCGATGGTGTACGGCGCGCTGACGCTGCTCCTGAAGCATCCCGACGCCATCCGCACATGGGAATCCCTGACCGCCTCGCACGCACGCTAGACGCCCTCCCCGACAAGCCCGGCGTGTATCTGTGGAAGAGCGCAGCCGGTGAGACGCTCTACGTGGGCAAGGCGAAGAGCTTGCGCGCCCGGGTGCCCAGCTACTTCGGTCCCGACGGCGGCGCCACGCCGGAGCGGGCGGCGCTGGTGGGGCAGATCGCCGACCTCGAGACGATCATCGTCCCGAACGAGGCCCAGGCGCTGCTGCTCGAGAACAATCTCATCAAGGAGCACCAGCCGCGGTTCAACATCCGTCTCACCGACGACAAGAGCTACCCGCGCATCGCCGTGACGCTGGGAGAGCCGTTCCCGCGGGTGCTGGTGGTGCGCCGCGTGGCCATGGCGGGCGCGCGCTTTTTCGGGCCCTACACCGACGTGGCCACGCTGCGCCAGACGCTCCGGATCATCCGCCGCATTTTCACCGTCCGCTCGTGTCATTGGGATCTGCCAGGCGACGCACCCGCCCGCCCGTGCCTCGACTACCACATCGAGCGGTGCCGCGCCCCGTGCGTGGGCTACCAGAGCGAGGCCGAGTACCGGCGGATGATCGACGACGTCGTGGTGTTCCTCGAAGGCAAGACCGTGGACGTGCGCATCCGGCTGCGCGAGCGCATGCAGCAGGCGTCGCAACAGCGCGATTTCGAGCGGGCCGCCCAGCTGCGTGACGCACTGAAATGGCTCGACCAGCTGGAGCAGCCCCAGGCGGTCGAGCTGATCGGACGCGGCGACGCGGACGCCGTGGGGCTGGCGCGCGACGGCGACGACGTGTGCGGCGTGGTGCTGCGCGTGCGCGATGGTAAGCTGATCGCGCGCGACCACTGGTTCCTCGAGAACGCGGAGCACGAGACCGAAGGCGCGATCCTCGCCGCGTTTCTGGTGCGCTGCTACCTGCCGCTGGAAGTGCGGGCGAAGCGGGCGCTGCTGCCGTTCCCCCCGGACGATCTCGCCTCCCTCGCCGAGCTCGCGCCCACGGTGGACTGGCACGTGCCGCAACGCGGCAGCGACGCCAAGCTCGCCGAGCTGGCGGACCAGAACGCGCGCTATCTGCTCGACGGCCTGAAGATCGAGAGCTTCGACATCGAGGAGCGAGCGGCCGATCCCGTGTTCGCGCTGGGACGCGATCTCGGGCTCGCGGCCGTGCCGCGCGCGTTCGTGTGCATCGACATCTCGACCAATCAGGGGCGGGACACGGTGGGCTCGCTGGTGTGGTTCGAAGCGGGCCGCCCCAAGAAGGCGGAGTACCGGCGCTTCCGGATCCGAGGCGCCCCCCAGGACGACTTCGCTGCGGTACACGAGGTGGTGACGCGCTATCTCACCCGCCGCCGCGCCGAAGGCAAGCCGCTGCCCGATCTCATGGTGATCGACGGCGGGAAGGGACAGCTGGGCGCGGCACTCGATGCGGCCCGGCGCGCCGGTCTGGAGCAGCTGCCGATCGTGAGTCTCGCCAAGCGCGAGGAGGAGATCTATCAGCCGGGACAGGCGGAGCCGCTGCGCCTGTCGCGCCGCAGCCCCTCGCTCAAGCTGCTGCAGCGTGCCCGTGACGAGGCGCATCGCTTCGCCGTGAGTTACAGCCGCCAGCGGCGCTCCCGGCGCACCATCACCTCCGAGCTGCTGGCCATTCCCGGGATCGGGCCGGGTCGCCGGCGGGCATTGCTCGAGCGATTCGGCTCGCTCGCGGGAGTGAAGACCGCGACGCCGGCGGAGATCGCGGCCCTTCCCGGATTCTCCGCCAAGCTCGCGGAGCGCATTCTGGATCGGTTGCATGTCCGTGCGTGAGGCAGTGCAGGTAGGGAGGCTCCCCTGGTCGCTCGAGTGCTCCTCCTGCGGCAGAACGCGCGCGGCGGGGGGACTGGCCGGCGTGTGCGACTGCGGCCAGCCGTATCTCGTGCGCTATGCCTCCGCCCCGCCGCCCGATCTGAAGTCGCTGCTCGCGGAGCGGGACTGGACCATGTGGCGCTACCGCGAATGGCTGCCGCTCTCGGACGGCGAGCAGCCAGTGACGCTGGGGGAGGGCGGCACGCCCCTCTTGCCGGTGCCGCGGCTCGCCGCGAGGCACGGTCTCTCTCAATTATGGGTGAAGGACGAAAGCACCAACCCGACGGGCTCCTTCAAGGCGCGCGGCCTCGCCGCCGCGGTCACGCGCGCGGTGCGGGCGGGCGCCAAGTCATTTGTGGTCCCCACCGCGGGGAACGCCGGTGTCGCCCTCGCCGCTTATGCCGCTCGCGCCGGTGTGCCGGGACGGGTATATGCGCCGGCCAGCACGCCGGCCACGATTCTCTCCCAGATCAGGAGCTTCGGCGGCGATCTGGTCCTGGTGGAGGGACACATCGGCGACTGTGGTGCGGCCGCTCGTGCCTTCGCGGCAGAGACGGGGGCGGTGGACGTGTCCACGTTGCGCGAACCCTATCGAATCGAAGGAAAGAAGACGTTGGGCCTCGAACTGGCGGAGCAGCTCGGCTGGACGCTGCCCGATGCGATCGTCTATCCCACCGGTGGCGGCACGGGCCTCATCGGCATGTGGAAGGCATTCGGCGAGCTGACGCGCGCTGGTTGGCTCCGCGGGACGCCGCCGCGCATGTTCAGCGTGCAGGCCGCTGGGTGTGCCCCGGTGGTGCGGGCGTTCGAGGCCGGCGACGACGCCTGCGCCGCCTGGCCCGATCCGTCGACCGTCGCCGCCGGCTTGCGGGTGCCGCGCCCGCTCGGGGATCGCCTGATCCTGCGGGCGCTGCGGGAGAGTGGCGGTGCCGCCGTGGCGGTGACCGACAACCAGCTCCAGGCGGCGGCGCGCGAGCTCCAAGCAGAAGGGATCGACGCCTGCCCCGAAGGAGGGGCGGCTTTGGCCGGCGCGCTGGAACTCGAGGCGCGCGGGCTGATCCAAGGTGGCGAGCGCGTAGTGGTGTTCAACACCGGGGCCGGGTGGCTCTACAGGTCCTAACCCGTTAATATTCCGCCGCTTCGCGAAGCTATGCGCATCGCCATATTGGACCCCTCCGCCGGCATCTCGGGCGACATGACCCTGGGAGCGCTCCTGTCCCTCGGCGTGCCGTCAGCGTGGCTCGAGGGGTTACCCGGCCGCCTGGGACTCGCTGGAGTAGGGGTCAGCGTGCGCGATGTGGCGCGCTGCGGCGTACGGTGCACGCAGGTCGAGTTCGCTATCCCGGAGCAGCCCCACGGGCGCCATGTGGGGGACTTGGTGCGCCTGGTGGAGCGGGCGCCCGTGTCGGAGTGGGTGCGGGAGCGGGCGGTGCGGGCGTTCCGGCTGGTGGGCGAGGCCGAGGGGCGTGTGCACGGCGTGGCTCCGGAGGAGGTGCATCTGCACGAGGTCGGGGCGGTGGACGCTGTGCTCGACATCGTCGGTGCGATCGAGGGGTTCGAGCAACTGGGCGTGGAAGCGATCTACTCGTGGCCGGTGGCCGTGGGCCGCGGCTGGATCGAGGCGGCGCATGGCGCGCTTCCGGTCCCCGCCCCCGCGACGGCCATCCTGCTGGAAGGCCTCGAGCTGGCGGGGGGTGGGGGCGGGGGCGGCCCAGTGGAAGGGGAAGCCACCACGCCCACGGGAGCGGCGCTGGTGCGCGTGCTGGCGGCCGGCGCGCCGCCCGAGCGGTGGCGCCTCGTGAAGAGCGGGTGGGGGGCGGGGCAGCGGAACCCCGGGCGCTACCCCAACGCGTTGCGGGTGCTCGTCGCGGAACAGGCGGCCGAAGCCGGTCGGGTGACGCTCGTTGCCACCGATCTGGACGACATGAGCCCCGAGTACGTGGAGCCGTTGCGGCAGGCGCTGGTCGCCGCCGGGGCACTGGATGTGCAGACCTGGCCGGTGCAGATGAAGAAGGGCCGTTCCGGGTTTCGGGTGGAGGTCGTGGCCCCCGAGGAGCTGGGTGAGGCGGTGACGGCCGCGCTGTTCCGCCACAGCACGACCGCGGGAGTGCGTCGCTGGGTGGCGGAGCGGGCCACGCTGGCGCGGCGCCAGGTGACCGTGGAGCTGGCTCCGCAGGTCGCTGTCCGAGTGAAGGTGCTGGAGCAGCCCGACGCGGACGGCGTGCGGGTCAAGCCCGAGTACGAGGATGTTCTCGCGGCCGCCCGGGCGTTGGGCCGGCCGCCGCTGGAGGTGGCCCGGGTCGCGCAACGCGACGCCGAGGCGCTGGTTGCCAAATCGAAGGAGTGATCATGAGCGTGCAGCGGTTCATCGGCCTTGTCGGGTGGATTTGTACCGCCGGTGCGGCGCCCCTCGCGGCGCAAACCGGGATCTGGCTCCCTGCGGGGTGCGACATCAAGCCGGGGCACCAGCTGGTGAACAGCGGAATGCAGTCGCTCAGGAGCGCGTTCTCCACCAAGTTCGCGGACCAGAAGGCCAAGGATCTCAAGGACGCCGAGCGCTCGCTCACCCAGGCGGTGACCAGCGGCAAGCAGGAGAAGAATCCGGCCGCGTGGTACTATCTGGGGCGCTACTACCTGATGGTGGATGACCTCGCGGGCGCGGACTCGGCGCTCTCGAAGGCCCTGGCGCTCGCGCCCGCCTGCAAGGAGGACATCGGGCTGTACCGACGCCAGGCATGGGTGCCAGTGTTCAACGCCGGAGCGGGAGCGTGGCAGGCGGGGAAGAACGACTCGGCGATCGTGGCGTTTCGGCGCGCCAATCAGATCTATCAGGCAGAGCCGCTGGGCTTCATCTATCTCGGGGACCTGTTCGTGAGCCGCCCGGAACCCGATTCGGCGCTCAAGCGGACGGACGCGGCGAAGTACCACACGGACTCGCTCGTTTATGCGGCTCGCCTGGACTCGGCGGTGAAGTACTTCAGGCTGGCCGTGCCGGCGGCCTCTGATCCGAAATACGCCAAGGATCGCCACGAAGCGTTGCTGAACGTGGCGCGGGTGTATCATGGTGCGGAGCGTTACGCCGAGGCCGCGGCCGCGTACCACGAGTTTCTGGCGGCCTACCCCACCGACATCCCGGGAACCGCCAATCTCGCCGAACTGTACCTGCGCGCCAACAAGGTGGATTCCGCCGTCGCGCTGTACAATCGCGTCCTCGACCACGCCGACTCGGCCACCGCGGAGGATCTGTTTGCTGCTGCGCGCTCACTGCTGAGCGCCATTGCCTCGTCGCCGGACACAGCCGTCATGGACGCCGACTGCGCCAAAGCCGCGAAGAAAAAGAGCCCCGTGCTCACGGCGCGCCAAGTGGCGGCGCGGTGCGCGCCGGCGGCGGCCGACACCATGCGCAAGTACCACGCGCTCGTCGACCCGCAGTACCGGCTGGTGGCCAAGACGTACGAGGCTGGCCTCACGAAGAATCCGTATTCTCGGGACGCGCTGTATAACCTCGCCGGCGTCTCATACACTATCGGCGACACGGCGAACGTGCTGGGGCTCGCCCAGCGGCTGTACGCCCTGGACCCGTTGAACCGCTCGTCGCTCGCCAAGCTCGCGGGTGGATGGCAGCTCAAAGGCAACAAGGACTCGGTGCTGTACTACCTGACGATCGCCGATTCGCTGCCGGTGGAGATCACCGTGTCGAGCTTCACACCGACGGAGAAAGGGGCGACACTCGACGGGCAGATGACGAATTTCCGGCCCAAGGCGTCGCCGCCACTCAAGATCACGTTCGATTTCCTGGATGCGAAAGGGAACGTGGTGGCGACGCAACCCCAGGACATCCCGGCCCTGGAGCCGAGCGCCAGCCAGGGATTCAAGCTGAAGGTCGAGCAGCCGGGTGTGGTAGCCTGGCGATACAAGCGCGGCTAATGGCGGTGCGGCTTTTGGTTTGGCGGACGGGCATGTAAATTGCGCTGCAGCGGATTGACGCCTCGCAGGCGCGGGCGTGCGGTGATTATGGTTTTGCACCAGGGAGAGTTTGCGGGCGTAATTCAGGGGTAGAATGCCAGCTTCCCAAGCTGGACGTCACGGGTTCGAATCCCGTCGCCCGCTCTCGAGTCTTATAAGATCGGTACTTGTGACCAGGGCCTGCCGGGTTCGGCGGGCCATTTGCGTCTCTGGCCGGCAGCGCCCCCTTCTTGCGACCCCCGGTGGGAAGCGGGACCTTAGGACCCTATGGCCCTCCACGATGACCGGCCCGCCGCACGGGCCCCAGGGCACGATCTCGTGGCCCGCATCAGGGCCGGAGACGAGGCGGCGTTCGAGGCGATGTTCCGGGCCTACTACGGCCCACTGTGCCGCTACGTCGCCGCCTATCTGGGGAGTCGCGACGCCGCCGAGGACGCGGTGCAGGGCCTGTTCGTGCGCATCTGGGAAGATCGGGCACGCTGGGTGGTGAGCGACCTGGGGCATTACCTCTACACGGCGGTGCGCCGCCGGGCGATCAGCCAGGTGCGCCGGATCGCCGTGCAGCGGCGCGCGGCACCGCTGCTGGTCCTCGCCGACATCGGCGGCACGGGCGGCCCGCCGCCGGACGCGGAATTTGAGGCCGAGGAGCTGTGGCGGCGCCTTGAGCGGGCTCTCGACACGCTACCACCGCGTACTCGTGCCGCGTTTGCCTTGAGCCGGCGGGAGGGACTGAGCTATCACGAGGTGGCAGCGCGCATGGCCATCTCCCCGAAGACCGTCGGCGTCCACATCGGGCGGGCG